>Ga0209648_10003292_pt1 | contig 13553 bp, 12 predicted proteins | sample GraSoi2013_115cm_FD_185830 | JGI IMG/M metagenome (GOLD analysis project Ga0209648, IMG submission 185830) | Grasslands soil microbial communities from the Angelo Coastal Reserve, California, USA - Sample 9_17_2013_115cm (SPAdes) (version 2) | ecosystem: Environmental > Terrestrial > Soil >...
CGGCAAGCCCTACGGCAAGCCGGTCGAGCCCGGCCTCCACTACAATCTGCCGGGGCCGATCGGTAACGTCGTCGTGGTCAACGTCCAGGACCAGCGCCGCACTGTGATCGGTGCCCGCGCCGGCCAGGACCGCGTCACGCCCTACAACCGCGGCCCGCGCCCGACCTCGAGCGAGAACCTGATGCTGACTGGCGATGAGAACATCGTCGACATCGAGTTCGCCGTGCTGTGGCAGATCAAGGATGTCTTCAAATATGCCTTCGACGTGCGCAATCCCGAGGAGAACGTGCGGGCTGGTGCCGAGGCCGCCATGCGCGAGGTCATCGGCAAGTCGAACCTGCAATATGCCCAGACCGAGGGCCGCAGCCGCATCGAGCAGGACACCAAGGACCTGTTGCAGAAAATGCTCGATGAGTATGGGCTGGGCGTGAGCATCTCGCAGGTCCAGCTCCTGCGGGTCGATCCGCCGCAGGAGGTGATCGCCGCCTTCCGCGACGTGCAGGCCGCGCGCGCCGACAAGGAAAAGAGCATCAACGAGGCCAACACCTACCGCAACCAGGTGCTGCCCCGCGCCAAGGGCGAGGCCGAATCGATCATCCAGCGCGGTGAGGCCTACAAGGCCCAGATCATTGCCCGTGCGAGCGGCGACGCCCAGCGCTTCGACCAGGTCTACACGCAGTGGGCCAAGGCCAAGGACATCACGACCGAGCGTCTCTATCTCGACACCATGGAGGAGGTGCTGCGCAACGTGAACAAGGTGCTGGTCGACAAGAACACCTCGGGCACCGGCGTTCTGCCCTACCTGCCGCTGCCCGAGCTGAAGTCGAACCAGCCGCCCGGCACGCCGTCGCTGCCTCGACCGCCTCTGCCGGGGCAGACGCCGCCGGCGGCACAGGGAGCGACGCGATGAGCAACCGTATGATCATCGCGCTGGTGGCGCTGGCCGTCGCGGCCTTCCTGGTGACCCAGACCTTCTACACCGTCGATCCGACCACCCAGGTCCTGGTCCGCCAGTTCGGCGCCATCGTCGGCGAGCCCAAGACCGAACCCGGCCTCTACGCCAAGGTCCCGCTGGTCCAGGACATCCAGCGCATCGACCGCCGGCTGCTCGACTACGAAGCCGAGGAGTTCGAGATCATCGCCGGCGACCAGAAGCGCCTCGTGGTCGACGCCTATGCCCGCTACAGGATCGACGCCGCCAAGAAGTTCGCCCAGACCGTGCCCGGCGGCGAGCCCGCCCTGCGCGGCCTGCTCGATTCGCTGATCAACTCCGAGATCCGCGGCGTGCTGAGCTCGGTGCCGCTGCATGCGGTGCTGACCGACCAGCGCGCCAACCTGATGGACGAGATCACTCGCCGGGTGAACGCCAAGACCAAGGTACTCGGCGTCGAGACGGTCGACGTGCGCATCAAGCGTGCAGATTTGCCGCAGGCCAACTCGCAGTCGGTTTTCAATCGCATGAAGACCGACCGCGAGCGCGAGGCGGGCCAGCTGCGCGCCGAGGGCGACGAAGAGAAGGCCAGGATCACCGCCACGGCGGACCGCGAGGTCGCCGTCATCAAGGCCGATGCCGGGCTGAAGGCCCAGGTCACCATGGGCGAAGCCGACGCCGAGGCGACCCGCGTCTATGCCCAGGCTTTCAGCAAGGACAAGGACTTCTATGGCTTCTACCGGCGCATGGAGGCCTACAAGCAGGCATTCGGCGCCGGCGGTTCGACCATGATCCTGAACCCCGACACCGACTTCTTCCGCTACTTCAACGACCCTGCGGGGGCGGCTGGCGCCAAGAAGAGCCCGTAAAGATGGCGGCAGATTTTTAGCCAGCGGCGTCTGTGGCAGTCCTGCCACGCCGCCGGCTGATTTTTGGTCAATTCAGCCAAAAGCCGAAATTATCAGCAGGATAACGGTCTCTTTATTTGCGCCACAATCGCCATACATGTAGACAGTGACTCGAACGCGCGGCGCTGGCCGTTACGACCCGTTTGGCCTGAGCGCCGTTGGAGGTCGGACGTGATTCTCATTGATTTTCATGGCTTTCTGAAGGGCGCCGCGATTGCGGCCATTGCTTCCCTCGGTCTTGTGCTGGCGCAGCCCGCGCTGGCGCGCGACGCGCCGCAGAGCTTCGCCGACCTGGTCGACAAGCTCATGCCGACCGTCGTCAACATCACCACCACCCAGAACGTGCCCCAGCAGGGTGGGCCGCGGATGCGCGACATGCCGCAGCTGCCGCCCGGCTCGCCGTTCGAGGAGCTGTTCAAGGAATTCTTCGACAAGCGCGGCGGCGAGGAACAGAAGCGCCGCGGCACGTCGCTTGGCTCGGGCTTCGTGGTCGATGGCGAGGGCTACATCGTCACCAACAACCACGTCATCCAGGGCGCCGAGGACATCACCGTCATCTTCCGCGACGACACCCAGCTCAAGGCCAAGCTGATCGGCTCCGACAGCCGCGTCGATGTGGCGTTGCTCAAGGTCGAGCCGCCCAACAAGAAGCCGCTGCCGGCGGTGAAGTGGGGCGATTCCGACAAGGAGCGCGTCGGCGACTGGGTGATCGCCATCGGTAACCCGTTCGGCCTCGGTCACTCGGTGACCGCCGGCATCATCTCGGCGCGCGGCCGCTCGCTCAACGACTCGCTCGACGACTATCTGCAGACCGACGCCGCCATCAACAAGGGCAATTCGGGTGGCCCGCTGTTCAATGCCGACGGCGAAGTGATCGGCGTCAATACCGCGATCTATTCGCCATCCGGCACGAACGCCGGTCTCGCCTTCTCGATCCCGTCCAACCTCGTCAAGCAGGTCGCCGACCAGCTGCGCGAGTTCGGCCGGGTCAAGCGCGGCTGGGTCGGCGTCAGCTACCAGAGCGTCACCGACGACATCGCCGACAGCTTCGGGCTCGACCGCGCCCGCGGCGTGCTGGTGGCCAACGTCGTGGCCGACGGCCCGGCCGCCAAGGCAGGGCTGAAGCGCAACGACATCATCGTGAGCTTCGCCGGCCAGGACGTGCTCGACCTGCGCCGTTTCCCGCGGCTGGTGGCCAATGCCCGGGTCGGCAGCACGGTCGATCTCGTGGTCTGGCGCGGCGGCAAGGAAGTGCCGCTGAAGCTCAGGGTCGGCGAGCAGGAGGAGGCCGAGAAGCAGAATGCGGCGGCCCAGGGCGGCACCAAGAAGCCGGCCGAGCCCGATCAGCCGATCGTCTCGACCGTCGAGCAACTGGGCCTCACCCTGCAGAAGGTAACCGATCAGCTGCGCGAGAAGTACGGGCTCTCCGATCAGGCCAAGGGCGTCGTCATCACCAAGGTGGCGGCCAACAGCCCGGCCGCCGAGAAGCAGCTGCAGGCCGGCGACATCATCCTCGAGGTCGACCAGAAGCCGGTCACCACCCCGCAGGAAGTCACCGACATCGTGACCAAGCTGCAGCAGGCCAAGAAACGCTCGGTCCTGCTGTTCGTCGAACGCCAGGGCGACCCGCGCTTCGCGGCGCTGCGACTGACGAAGTAGTCACGGGGTCCTTCACTCTCAGGTTCCTCTCCCCCTTGGGGGAGAGGAACCTGAGCTCTAAGCCACCTTCACCACCAGCTTTCCGAAATTCTCGCCCCTGAGCAGGCCCATGAAGGCCTCGGGGGCCTTGGCCAGCCCGTCGACCACGGTCTCGCGGCTCTTGAGCTTGCCGTCCTTCACCAGCCCGCTGACCTCGCTCACGAACTCGCCCATCAGGGCCACGTGGTCGGATACGATGAAGCCCCGGATCGTGAGCCTGCGCTGCACGATGGTGAACATCCTGGGCGGGCCCGCCATCGGCTCGGCGTCCTGGTACTCCGAGATGGCGCCGCAGAAGGCGACCCGGCCGAAATTGTTCAGCCGCTCGAACACGGCGTGGAAGATCCTGCCGCCGACATTCTCGAAGTCGGCATCGATGCCCTGTGGGCAGAGCTTGTCGAGCACCGCGCCGGTATCGCGCTCGGTCTTGTGATTGAAGCAGGCGTCATAGCCCGCCTCGCGCACCGCCCAGCGGCACTTGTCGTCGTCGCCGGCGCAGCCCACCGCCTTCGCGCCGGCAAGCTTGGCGAGCTGGCCCGCCACTTGGCCCACCGCGCCGGTGGCCGCCGAAACGAACACCGTCTCGCCCGCCTTGGGTTTGCAGATGTGCCGGATGCCGTACCAGGCGGTGAAGCTCGGCATGCCGAGCACGCCGAGATGGGCGGAGAGCGGCGCGATCGCCGGGTCGATCTTGCGCAGGCCCTTGCCGTCGTGGAGCGTATGGGTCGCCCAGTTCAGCATGCCGATCACGGTGTCGCCTTTGGCAAAGCGCGGGTTCTTCGACTCGACCACCTCGCCCACCGACCCGCCGGTCAGCGGCTTGTCGAGCTCGAAGGGCGGCGTGTAGGAGCGCAGCTCGGTCATGCGCGGGCGCATGTAGGGATCGAGCGAGAGAAAACGCGACCGGATCAGCACCTGGCCGTCGCCCGGTGCGGCCCGCTCGACGCTTTCCTGGCGGAAACAATCCGCGGTCACGTCGCCCGCCGGCCGCTTGCATAGCACGATCTGGAGGATGTCGGTCATGGGTCGTTCCTTTCGACAAAATCGCTGCGGCGATAACCCTGCAGGTAAAGCAGCGCTGTGAGATCGCCGTGATCGATGCGCGCCTGTACCTCGGCCGCGACCACGGGCTTGGCATGGAAGGCCACGCCCAGGCCGGCCGCCTTCAGCATCGGCAGGTCGTTCGCGCCATCGCCCACGCTCAGCGTATCGGCGATCGGCAGTCCATGCTCGGCGGCAAGACGCTCGAGCGTCGCGAGCTTGGCCTCCTTGCCCAGGATCGGCGGCTCCACCGTGCCCGACAGCGTGCGGCCGTCATGTTTCAAGGCGTTGGCGGCATCGAGATCGAAGCCCAGCGCCTGGCGCACCAGCGTCGTGAAATAGGTGAAGCCGCCGGAGACCAGGGCGCAGGCCGCGCCGTGCTGCTTCATGGTGGCGACCAGGGTGGCGCCGCCCGGCGTGTAGCGGATGCGCTTGGCCGCCTCGTCGAGCCTGGCGATCGGCAGTCCTTTCAGCAGACCCACGCGCTCATCAAGGGCGGCGGCGAAATCGATCTCGCCGTTCATGGCGCGCGCCGTGATGCCGGCGATTTTCTCGCGCAAGCCCAGGAAGTCGGCCAGCTCGTCCAGCATCTCGTTCTCGATCATGGTCGATTCCATGTCGGCCACTAAAAGCTTCTTGCGCCGGCCGGCCGTCGCGACCACGACGCCGTCGAGCGCGGTCATGGCGACGCCGCTCGACGGGCCGTCGAACGGGATGTCGCAAGCAACCTCCGGCGCCAGCCAGTCGGGCACGCCGACCGTGGCGCCCTGGGCGCGCAGCACATCGACGGCGCATGTGATGGCACCGTCGTTCAGCGCCGGATGGGCGGGGCTCGAGATCAGGACAAGGACGTTTTTCACGGCACCTAGCGGCTCCCACCCTCCGTCGTCCCGACCAAGCGCCGAAGGCGCGCGTGGAGGGATCTCCTCTGACAATGACGAGGCCCCTCGACTTCGCTTCGCTTCAGCGCGGAGATTACTCCGCGCGACTCGGGGTGACGGTTGGTCTTAATCGCTCATTTGCAATCGCAGGCCAAGCGGTGTCATTTCGCCCGCCATGGCTCCCGAGCGTGTCATCGTCATCACCGGCCCGACGGCCAGCGGCAAGTCAGCGCTTGCGCTTGCGCTTGCCCACGCGCGGCAGGGCACGGTGATCAATGCCGACGCCATGCAGACCTACGATGCGTTTCCGATCCTGACCGCGCAGCCCTCGGCGCGCGAGCGAGCGGACGTGCCGCACCGGCTCTATGGCGTGTTGCCGCTGTCGGAGACCCTGTCCGCCGCGCGTTGGCGGACGCTCGCGGCGGCCGAAATCGAGCGCTGCCTTGCCGAGGGCCGCACGCCCATCCTGTGCGGCGGCTCGGGCCTTTATCTTCGGACATTGATGCAAGGCATCGCGGCCATCCCCGATCCTCCGCCCGGCCTGCGCGATCAGGTCAATGCGGAATGGCAGGCGATGGGCGCCGCCGCCTTCCGCGCGCGGCTTGCCGAACAGGATCCGGCGATCGTGGCGCGGCTCAAGCCCGGCGATCGCCAGCGCCATGTCCGTGCCTGGGAAGTCTGGCGGGCCACCGGCCGGCCGCTCAGCCTCTGGCAGAAGGGGGAGGGAGAGGCGGTGCGTTGGCGCTTCGTCACGGTCCTGCTGGCGCCCGAGCGCGGCTGGCTGCGCGCCCGGATCAAGAACCGCTTCGATGCCATGCTGGCGGCGGGCGTGCTGGCCGAGGTCCGCGCTGCCTTCGAGCGCGCGCCCGATCCGCGTTCGCCCGGCCTCAAAGCGCATGGCGCGCCCGAGCTGTTCAGCCACTTGCGGGGCGAGCTGTCGCTGGACGACGCGCGCCGGATCGCCATCGATCACACCCGCCAATATGCCAAACGCCAGATGACGTGGTTCCGCCATCAAATGACACCAGATCTGGTGCTGGACCCCCATGTTAGCCCAGCTTTGGGGCTGACTGAGAAATTATTGACCAATTCAGGGGTCTGAAACTTTACATTTCGTGCTGATTTTGGTTGACCCTCCTGGACCCCGGCGATACCTTCCGCGCCGCCGCAAACCCTGTTTTGCGGCATATTTGTCTTGGAGGAGACCCGTGTCATGAAGCCCGAGGAGCCCGCCACGACTGGCGCCGATCTGTTGGTGAAAGCCCTGATCGACGAGGAAGTCGAGGTCGTCTTCGGCTATCCGGGCGGCGCGGTCCTTCCCATCTACGACTCGCTCTTCAAGCAGAACCGGCTGCGCCACATCCTGGTGCGCCACGAGCAGGCGGCCGTCCATGCCGCGGAAGGCTATGCGCGCTCGACCGGCAAGGTGGGCGTGGTGCTGGTGACCTCCGGTCCAGGCGCCACCAACGCCGTGACCGGGCTCACCGACGCGCTGATGGATTCGATTCCCATCGTCTGCCTGACCGGGCAGGTGCCGACCCACCTGATCGGCAACGACGCCTTCCAGGAAGCCGACACCACGGGCATCACGCGGCCCTGCACCAAGCACAATTATCTTGTGAAGGCCGTGAGCGCTCTTTCGCGCACGGTGCACGAGGCCTTTTACGTGGCGCGTTCGGGCCGTCCCGGGCCGGTCGTGATCGACCTGCCCAAGGACGTGCTGATGAACAAGTACGACTATGTGGCGCCCGACAAGCCGGTGCAGCACAAGAGCTACCGCCCGCAGGTCCAGCCCGAGCTCGCGAAGATCGAGCAGGCGATCGAGCTGATCGCCGGCGCCAAGAAGCCGGTCTTCTACACCGGCGGCGGCGTGGTCAATTCGGGGTCGAAGGCGTCCAGGCTGCTCGCCCAGTTCGTGCACCTGACGGGCTATCCCATCACCAACACCCTGATGGGGCTCGGCACCTTTCCGGCGTCGGACAAGCAGTTCCTCGGCATGCTGGGCATGCACGGCACCTACGAAGCCAACCTGGCGATGTATCACTGCGACGTGCTGATCAATATCGGCGCGCGCTTCGACGATCGCATCACCGGCAAGCTCACCGAGTTCTCGCCCCACTCCAAGAAGATCCACATCGACATCGATCCCAGCTCGATCAACAAGAATGTGCGGGTCGACCTGCCGATCGTGGGCGATGCCGGCCATGCCCTGGAAGAGCTGATCCGGGTGTGGAAGGCCAAACAGCCGCGCACCGATCTCAAGGCGCTGAAGGCGTGGTGGGCCGAGATCGATGGCTGGCGGTCGCGCAACTGTCTCGCCTACAAGCAGGACAACGAGACGATCAAGCCGCAATACGCGCTCGAGCGGCTCTATCACCACATCAAGAACCGCGACCACTACATCACCACCGAAGTGGGCCAGCACCAGATGTGGGCGGCGCAGTTCCTGAAGTTCGAGGAGCCCAACCGCTGGATGACCTCGGGCGGGCTCGGCACTATGGGCTACGGCCTGCCGGCCGCCATGGGCGTGCAGATCGCCCATCGCGAGGCCCTCGTCATCGACGTGGCGGGCGAGGCCTCGATCATGATGAACATCCAGGAACTCTCGACGGTGGCGCAATATCGCCTGCCGGTGAAGATCTTCATCCTCAACAACCAGTACATGGGCATGGTGCGCCAGTGGCAGGAACTGCTGCATGGCGGCCGCTATTCCGAGAGCTACATGGAATCGCTGCCCGACTTCGTGAAGCTCGCCGAGGCGTTCGGCGCCGTCGGCCTGCGCTGCCATGAGCCGGCCAAGCTCGACGACACGATCAAGGAAATGATCGGGGTCAATCGGCCGGTCGTGGTCGACGTGCTGGTCGACAAGACGGAGAACTGCTTCCCGATGATCCCCTCGGGCGCGGCGCACAACGACATGCTGTTGGGTCCCGACGACAAGGCCGCCAAGCCGATGTCCGAGGAAGGCATGGTGCTGGTGTGAGCCCGTCCGACCTGGTTTCCGGCCACACCATCTCCGTGCTGGTCGACAACGAGCCCGGCATCCTGGCGCGCGTGGTCGGCCTGTTCTCGGGCCGCGGCTACAACATCGAGAGCCTCACGGTCGCCGAGACCGACGCCAAGGAGAACCTGTCGCGCATCACCATCGTGACCAAGGGCACGCCGATGATCATCGAGCAGATCAAGGCCCAGCTCGACCGGCTGGTGCCGGTGCACCGCGTGCGCGACCTCACCGTCGAGGGCCCGCACATCGAGCGCGAGCTGGCGCTGGTCAAGGTCCGCGGCACCGGCGACAAGCGGGTCGAGGCGTTGCGCCTGGCCGACGTGTTCCGCGCCAAGGTGATCGACGCCAAGACCGATTCCTTCGTCTTCGAAGTCACCGGCAATTCCGACAAGGTGCAGACCTTCGTCGGGCTGATGGAAGGCCTCGGCCTGGTCGATGTCGGCCGCACCGGCATCGTCGCCATGTCGCGCGGCGGCGAAGCGCTGTGAATTCGGCACGACGTCCGGGGCCGACCCTTCGAGACGGCGGCCGGCGGCCGCCTCCTCAGGGTGGGGCGCCTTTGAACACACGACCTCGTCCTGAGGAGGCCCGAAGGGCCGTCTCGAAGGATGGGCAACAGTAATGGACTACATCGTCGCGCTTCTCGGTCTCGTGGTCGTCCATCTCCTGGCGGTGGCGAGCCCCGGTCCCTCGACCGTGCTGGTGATCCAGACCGCCGCTGTCGCCGGCCGGCGCGGCGGGCTTTTGGCGGCCTTGGCCATGATGGTGGGCGCGTTGCTGTGGGCGACCGCGGCGCTGTTCGGCCTGCAGGCGCTGTTCGCCCGCTTCGAATGGCTCTACCTCGCCTTCCGCATCGGCGGCGCGGTCTACCTCTTCTATCTGGCGATGCAGTTGTGGCGCCACGCCCGCGATCCGTTGCCGGAGATTCCCGTCGGTCGCGCGATTCGCCTGACCGGCTGGCAGGGCTTCCTGCGGGCGCTGCTGCTGCAGCTCAGCAATCCCAAGATCATGGTGTTCTTCGGCAGCATCTTCCTGTCGCTGCTGCCCGCCAATCTGCCGGCCTGGATGGATGCCACGGTGCTAGCCATCGTGGCTTTCAACGAATTCACCTGGTTCGCGCTTCTGGCGCTGCTGTTTTCGGGCGGCCCGGCGCGGGCTTTCTACCGCCGGGCAAAGTTCTGGCTCGATCGGTTCATGGGCGGCGCCTTGGCGCTTCTCGGCTTGCGTCTCGCCCTCGCCAACCGCTAGCGGCCGACAACCTGCGCTTCCACCTGGGCCAGGCTCGCCGGCGGCGTCGTCAGCACGAACTGCGCCTGGGTACGATTCAACAGATGCAACGGATCGCCGCTCTCGCGGTCGGCCATCTCCACGAAGAACGTGCCGGCCGGACGGCAGCTCCAGCTGTCGCTGAGATCCTGCCGCCTGACGCCAGGATAGCGCAGGCAGAGCTGAACGAGCGGCTGGCCTTGCGCGCCGGTCGTGGTGTCGATCCGCCACTCACCGCGCAGGATCCTGCTTTCGCCCACCAGCCACGCGAAATCCGTTCCGTCGGCCGTCGAGTAATGGACTTGATAGGGCCCGCCGCCGCGGGTCCACAGCCAGGTCTTGTTGCTGATCGCGCGGCGGGCCTCCTCGGGCGTGGAGTTGGCGATGGCGGCGTCGAGCTGCGGCATCGCGACCGCGGGGCCGGTCGGCGCCGTCGCATCGGGGTGATTGGCGCAGGCGCTCAAGGCCTGCACCGCGGCCAGGAGCATGAAAGAGAAGCGTATTGGCGACATGGAATTGAAGCTGGCCTTTGCCGGCCGGGTTGTCTAGTAAGCCCCGTTTAATGCGAAGGGCGCACACTACCAGGAGGAATGGCCCCATGCGTGTCTACTACGATCGCGACGCCGATGTGAACCTGATCAAGGGCAAGAAGGTCCTGGTCGTGGGTTACGGCAGCCAGGGTCATGCCCACGCGATGAATCTGCGCGACTCGGGCGTGAAGGACGTGCGCATTGCGCTCAAGTCCGGCTCGGCTTCGATCAAGAAGGCCGAGGAAGCAGGCTTCAAGGTAATGAACCCGGCCGAAGGTGCGAAATGGGCCGACATCGTCATGGTGTTGACGCCGGACGAGCTGCAGTCGGACATCTACACTGCCGACCTCGGCCCCAACATGCGGCCGGGCACGGCACTCGCCTTCGCGCACGGGCTCAATGTCCACTTCAACCTGATCTCGCCGCGCTCCGACATCGACGTGTTCATGATCGCGCCCAAGGGCCCCGGCCATACCGTGCGCTCGGAGTACCTGCGCGGCGGCGGCGTGCCCTGCCTGGTGGCGGTGGCGCAGAATTCGTCGGGCAACGCGCTCGAGATCGGCCTCAGCTATTCCTCGGCGATCGGCGGCGGCCGCGCCGGCACCATCGAGACCACCTTCAAGGAGGAATGCGAGACCGACCTGTTCGGCGAGCAGGTCGTGCTGTGCGGCGGCCTGGTCGAGCTGATCAAGGCGGGCTACGAGACCCTGGTCGAGGCGGGCTACGCGCCGGAGATGGCCTATTTCGAGTGCCTGCACGAGGTCAAGCTGATCGTCGACCTGATCTACGAGGGCGGCATCGCCAACATGAACTACTCGATCTCCAACACCGCGGAATATGGCGAGTATCGCTCCGGCCCGCGCATCGTCACCGACGAAACCAAGGCCGAGATGAAGCGCGTGCTGGCCGACATCCAGTCCGGCCGCTTCGCGCGCGACTGGATGCTGGAGAACAAGGTCAACCAGGCCTCGTTCAAGGCCATGCGCAAGAAGATGTCGGAACATCCGATCGAGGAGATCGGCGCCAAGCTGCGCGGCATGATGCCGTGGATCAAGGAGCGCGCGCTGGTCGACAAGACGCGCAATTAGGTTTTTGCCGGACCGCGGGCCTCCAGGCCCGCTCATGTCATCGCATCAACGACGAAGATGCGGGCCTGGAGGCCCGCGGTCCGGCAAGACGCGCCCGCAACTAGCGTTTCCCAAACACGAACCCGCCGCCGGAGGCGTCGAGCGTCACGCCGGAAATGAAGCTGGCTTCATCGGACAGAAGCCAGAGGATGGCCTGGGCGATCTCCGTCGCCCGGCCGACTCGGCCCATGGCGATCGTCGATTCGATCGCCGCGCGCGCCTCCGGGTCGGCGAGCGCCCGCTCGGTCATGTCGGTCTCGATCATGCCCGGCCGCAGGGAGACCGCGCGGATGCCCTCGGTCGCGACCTCCTTGGCAAAGCCCATGGTGAAGGAATCGACCGCGGCCTTGCTCGCGGCATAGGCCGACACGCCGGGCCGCCCGCCGATGGTAGCGGCCATCGACGAGATGTTGACGATGACGCCGCCCTTGCCGCCGCGTCGGGTCGACATGCGCCGCGCGGCCTCGCGGCAGCACAGCATCAGGCCGACGATGTTTACGGCAAACAGCCGGGTAAGCACGGCCGCGTCGAAATCCTCCACGCGCGAGCTGGCGCTGATGCCGGCGCTGTTCACCAGATGGGTGATCGGGCCCAGTGCCTTCTCGGCTGCGTCGAACAGCGGGCCGATATCCGCTTCGCGCGCCGCGTCGGCCGGCAGGGCGACCGCCTGGCCGCCCTTGGCCGTGATGTCGGCCACGACTTTCTTCGCGGTTGCCTCGCGCGAGCGGTAGTTGATCGCGACCTTATGGCCGCGCGCGGCCGCCAGCCTGGCCGTTTCTGCGCCGATGCCGCTGGCGCCGCCGGTGATGAGAAGGGTCATCCTTTCAACGCGCCTCCGGTGAGACCATGGACGAGATATCGCCTGACCACGAAGGAGAAGACCAGCACCGGCAGCATGATCATGGTGCCGCCGGCGGCGATGCGGCCCCATTCCCAGCCCTCGTAATTCATGAAATTGACGACCGCCACCGGCGCCGTCATGGCTTCGGTGCGGGTCAGGATCAGGGCGAAGAAGAAGTCGTTCCAGGCGAACAGGAAGCAGAGGATCGCCGTCGCCGCCAGGCCCGGCCCGGAGAGCGGCAGGATGATGCGGTAAAAGCCCTGCCACATCGTGGCGCCGTCGATCCACGCCGCCTCCTCGAGCGAGCGCGGCAACTGGTCGTAGAACGGCCGCATCATCCAGATCACCAGCGACAGGTTGAAGGTGAGGTAGATGACGATGAGGCCCGTCAGCGTGTCGAGTAGCTCGAGATGGCGATAGACCAGGAAATAGGGGATGGTGAAGGCGATCGGCGGCGCCATGCGGCTGGCCAGGATCCAGAGCGTGATCGTGCCGCCGCCGCGCCGCGTCCAGCGCGACAGCGCATAAGCCGCCGGCACGCCGATCACCAGCGACAGCACCGTCGAGGCCACGCTCACGATCAGGCTGTTGCTGAAGGAGTTGCGGAACTCCGAGGTCCACAGGGCTGCGTAGTTGGCCAAGGTCGCGTCGAACAGCAGCCGCGGCGGAAAGCGGAAGATCTCGGCGTTGGTCTTGAACGACATCAGCAGCAGCCACAGGAATGGTGCCAGCGCCAGCAGCGCCAGAACGACGGCCAGCGTCTGGATCACCAAGCGATCGCGGCGTCCAGTCGACCGTCTAGTCAATTTTGGCCCCCCATCCCACCATGCGCACGATCAGCCAGCTCAAGGCGATGGTGGCCGCGAGCAGGGCGACGGTGATGGCGCTGGAAAATCCCAGGAAGGAGAAGTTGAAGGCCTGCAGGTACGAATAATAGTTGGTGACCTCGGTGAGGTTGCCCGGCCCGCCGTCGGTCAGGATGAAGATCAGCGGAAAGGCCTTTATCGAATCGATCAGGCGGAAAAGCCCGGCAACCAGCAGCACGCCCCGGATGAAGGGCAAGGTGATGTGGCGCGTGAGCTGCCACGGCGAGGCGCCGTCGACCTTGGCGGCGTCCAGAAGCTCCTGCGGCATCATCTGCAGGGCGGCGAGCACCATCAGCATGGTGAACGGGAACCATTCCCAGGTGTCGGCGATGATGATCGAGGTGAGTGCCCAGTTTGGATCGGTGATCAGGGCCGGTACGTTCCAGCCTACGCTGCGGAAGATGCCGTGCATCGGGCTGATGTCGTGCGTGTAGATCACCTTCCAGATGATGGCGACGAC
>Ga0209648_10003294_pt1 | contig 13551 bp, 8 predicted proteins | sample GraSoi2013_115cm_FD_185830 | JGI IMG/M metagenome (GOLD analysis project Ga0209648, IMG submission 185830) | Grasslands soil microbial communities from the Angelo Coastal Reserve, California, USA - Sample 9_17_2013_115cm (SPAdes) (version 2) | ecosystem: Environmental > Terrestrial > Soil >...
GAAATCGCCGACCGGCAGCCGGAGCAGGTCGATTCTGTGGTGCTTGCAGTGCCTGTCACCTCAGAGCCGGCATCTATGAATGGTTCTGAGGCAAATGCTGCTTCTGTCCAGGCCGCGCCAGAACTCGCACCTGGCTCTGATACTGCACCCGGAGCCTCTGCCCCACCTGAAGTAGAAGCAGAAACCACTTCAGACACTACTTCCGCTGTCTCTACTACCACTGAGCCAGAAGCGGTTTCTACTTCAGGCTCTACTTCTACTGCACCTGAGCTCGTTTCTACACCTGGCACGGCGTCCGAGATCTCTACCACAACCGGGGCAGAATCTGCCTCGCCTGCTGATTCTGAACAGGAGGCCACTCGCAGGCTTGAACTAGAAGTTGCTGCTACGTCTGAGGTCGCTGCCTCACCTGAACAGGAGGATGCGCTTCCAGTGTCACCCGAGCCAGCGCCCACTTCTATCGCAGAACCGGAGGCCACGACTTTCCTGGTAGCCGAACCGGTGTCATCCGAGCCAGCGCCCACTTCTATCGCAGAACCGGAGGCCACAACTTCCCTGGTAGCCGAACCGGTGTCACATGAGCAAGAGCCTGCTCAAGCAGTATTGCTGGCCAGAGAAGCCTGGGACGCAGCGGAAGCTGAAGTGCTAAGCGCCCGTAATACTTCCCACGGTATAGCCTCGAGTATTTCATTCCTGTCGCAAACTGGCGGATTGAGTAATGAATCCATGGCCGAACTGTTACGCAAGCAATCCGAAGCGAATAAGGCGGTGACCAGGGCTCAAAACGCCGCTCGCCTGGCTTACGATAGATTCCTACAGGTGCAGGCAGAAGCCGAACGGACTGCCGGCCAGTAGCCCGGCATAATGTAACGGACGCGGCAGAGAGCCATACACAGCAGAACCAGGGGGATGGCGCGTCGCCAGCCCAGGATAATGCCACGGACGCGGCAGTGCACATACACACTATCCGCCCGTATTGAAGCTTGCACTGTCTTGCCCACCCGCATAGCCGCTTCCAGGACGCCCGCAAGGGTCGCCCAATACGCATCAAGCTAAGCCTGGAAGCGAGACAGGAGGCCGGATGATCCGTAGGGGCGAGGGTGGATGATGTGGGGAAGGGAGGGCCTTGATGGTCGCCCGGTGCTGGGGGGTGTGAGCGCGTTCCCTCACAGATGAGCCAAGGGACCAGGACGCGGGCGACCATAAAGGCCCTCCCCGCCGCTCCCCACCTCCCTCGCCCCTACGGATGTTGATGAGCTTTCTGTTAAGTTGATGTCTATTGGGCGCCCGCTACAGACGATAGGGGCCAGCCGATCCGCGTATAGTATAGTAGGGGCTGGGCTTGCCCCAGCCCTGCTTGCCCCAGCCCTGGTGGACTTCCAAAATGGACCTCCAAAGCGGTTTGTATCATTTGTGTCACTTGTATCGGTTGTATCCCTTGTGTCGGTTGTATCGCTGCGTGTGCTCGTGCATAAAAAGGGGGATTTTCGGGTACATTCACAAACCCTGCTGATGTGGCACCCCGTAATCAGCAATGAAGTCGGGGTGGCAAATCGCTTTCTCCAGGGAAGGTATCCAGGAAGGTCTGTGCAAACTGCACCAGCCGGTACACGTCTGCGAAGTTCGTGGCAAGGCCGAGCGAAACGCGCACTGCGCCACCGCTCTGCATACCCAGGTCGGCGAGAAACTGATCCCAGCTCATCCCTCCTTCCCCCTTGAAGAGCTGCGGGAGCGTGTCTTTGGGCTCCTCATGGAAGACTTTGCGCAGCGTCTCTTTCGACAGATTGAAGGCCGCTTCGCCAGCGCCAGGGTTACAAAAGCAGCCTGTGCGCAGGGAGAGACGGAACTCGCTGGCTCTGCGGTCAACTACCCGTTCATCAATCATAGACCCATGCGGGTCGAAGAAATTGAGCGCGATCGTTCCCCCGCGCCTGTCAGCGTTGTGCGGGCCGTAGACCTCTACCAGTAGCGTCCCATTGCTATGGCGCAGGGACAGGAGTGTGTCGAGCAGCCAGCCTGTCAAACATCGCACCCGTTCGTGGATCGTTTCCATCCCGATGGTCATGAGGTGTTTCAGACCAATTTCGACCGCGGGAAGATTGAGATAGTTGAGCGTCCCGTCTTCAAAACCCTCTCCTCCTGAAAGCATGACGTACCCGTCGCCTTGCACCGAAATGCCCCAGACCGTCCCACCTGCAAACCAGGGACGGTGTAATTTGCTCAGGACTGCTTTGCGTGCCAGCAGGCAGCCAACACCCGTCGGATACCCGAACATCTTGTAGAACGAGAGCGGCACAAAATCGGGGTGCCACCTGGAAAGGTCCAGGCGATTGGTAGGCACAAATGCTGCACCATCCAGGAGCACATCCCATCCTCTGGCCTGAGCTGCTTCGATCCACTCCAGGGGATGCTGCACCCCGGTGAAATTAGACTGCGCTGGAAAGGCAAATAAGTGATGAGCACCATTGCTGCCCTGCTCCAGGAACGAGTGGAGCAGAGCCTCCTCCACACGCAGTTCGGGAGCCATGACGGGCAGATAGGTAAACGAGGCCCCTTTGGCACGCACAAATTCGCGGATGCCATTGACGGAGTTGTGGTTATCGAAGAGCAAGAGGAACTGCCCGCCGGGTTGGAAGGGATAGGCCTCACCCACCAGCTTCAATGCATGGCTGGCATTGGAGGCGAAGATGACCGCGTATTCGTCAGGGGAAGCATGAAAAAAGTCCAGCACACTGGCACGCGCCCGTTCGACCAGTTCAGTCATAGCCCGTGAGGTTGGATTGAGCGAGTGAGGATTGCCAAAGACGTTGCGGCTCAGCAGTTCAAAGTGCTCGCGCAACTGGCTTTCGGCATAGAGTCCGCCCCCCGTATAATCAAGATAGATCTGTCCCAGATCGTCCAGGCGTGCGTACTCTCTTGCCCGTAATGCATCCAGAGAGGACGTGCTCTCAAATGCCGGATAGGCCTGCCGGAACGCTTGCTCCGTCTCACGCATTTCCATTGAGTTGAAGTGAAAGGCACTACTTGTGCCACCTGTTGCTCCGCTCATTGTCGCTGGCTCCTTTCCTAAAAGGTCGTGCTACTATGCTTCAGTGTAGCATATGTGGCAAAAGTGCACAGCTACTATGACAGGAGTATCGTCGCTGACGTTATCTTCCAAAGCGGGACCACAGTCGCTGTAAGTCTTCGTCATATTCGCGTTGATAGTGGGCCAGAACGTCATCTTGCTGGTTAATGCTCTGTAAGCCTGTTAGCAACTGAAAGAGTTCGTCCTCTGATGGCCCATAAGCATTGCCAGTAAGAATGGTCTTCTCACTTTTGAGGAAAAACCGGGAAAGCTGAGCTGGCTGCGACCAGTAATACAGCTCGCCGGTAAATGGAACTCCTGCGATCGTCAGGTCGCCTTCCCAGAAGGATGGATTCCCAGCCAGCTCTCGCTCTTCCTCACTCAGAGAGTATCTCTGGAACAACCTGATATCCGGATCGAAGGCAGGATGTGCTGGACCAGGGGTATTTTTTGTATAGTACATGATGTTGCGTTCTCTTGTATCAGACGCCACAATCTCGAAGTTCTCTCGCACATGAGGATAGCGCGGGCTGGAGAAGACCAGACCAACACTGGAAATGTAATTGATACCCAACCCCATTGAGAGACTACAACACAGCGTCAGATCGAGTGGATTGCCAACGGGTCCATAGATAGGGAAAGGGAGAAGATGGACAAGGTCTGGAATACGAATGTGGTGTTGCTCGTCCTGATATTGCCGTTTAAATTGTTCACGTGCCCTCTCACGTATCCCGGTTGGTTTCCTTTTCCCCCAATACGCGGCCAGTTCGGCTTGAGCCGGTGCAGGATGGATGCCTTGCAAATCATCGAGCACTTCATTTCCTGACACGTCGACAAAACGGCGAATCTCGCCAGTCTGTGCATTCACAGCTATGCAATCTGACAACCGGTGCCATGGACGAGATATGCTTCCTCTTCCTTTTTTCGCTCTGAGTATAGCTACAGGCTTGCTCCGTCGTGGCCTCTCAAATTCAGGATAGAAGCGCGAGAAAATGAGCCAGGGCCCATCCTTCTCCTGAAGAGCGAAAGACGTTGCCAGGAACTTGGGTTTAGTCTCCTGATCGAGTTCGGGAGGACGCTCGCGCCAGTTTTTGAGCGTATCGCCCCATGCTGTATCCAGTTCAGCAGTGCTCACCCCCTCGTGCCGTCGTCGTTTAAACTCGCGCGCATGCTCCGGGCAGAAAACGAGGCCATTGATCGCCATGATTGGCTGGCGCATCTCGCGTCCGCAAATTCTACAAGCGGTAAAACCACGACGACGTTGCGCCCTCTCTCCTTCGTGTACTGGCATACGTGTTTCCCCTTCTGAAAAAGGTAGAGCTGGCACTACAGCTTTTCTCTACGCTCGTTTAGTATATCATGCACGATTGAAGAGGAAACAGCATGCCTGCTGATACCGTAGATTCTCCTGACAGGGGCAAGCCCTGTCACTACATTTTTGGCTGTTCTGCGCCTGAAATGTAGTGATACCCCTTGCGGGTATCAGGAACATTCACCAACCCTGCTGATCCCTTACCCAATTTTTTCCACAGAATCTGTTGATGAAAAACAGATTTTGTTGCTGCCTATCTGGTACGCTCATCATCGAGGTAGTACTGATGGCGTGTATGTTTCAGGTGCTGTTTTTGTAACGGACCTCATCCGTATTACTGAATGTGCATTACTAGATCAGTACTCAATAAATAACACAAGAAGTTGATTTAAAAGGTGGCGATATGGATAAAGAGCATTCTATACAACTGCCGCGAGGGGGGAAGTCAACCAGCACGCAGAAGGCGTTAAGGGTGGTGCTGCTGGCAATACTCTTTCATACCTACTGGCCAAAACGCCTCTCACGCGAAGAGATCATCAAGCATCTTGCGTATTTTTATGGCAGAACTCCTATCCCGGCACTGTACCGGGACCTTGAAACTCTCACCGGGATACAAGTGGAGTCTCTGCCCGAACCTGCTGATCCTCAACTTGACGAGTGGTGCGAGCAGCAGAGGCAATTCAGGCAGCTCGCCATCACCTATGAACGGCATACAGGTACATTTGGACTTGCTCAATCTTTTTTTACCATCGACATCGGCGAGGACGAGGCGCGCGCTTTCGTAGCGCTGCAAGAGGGGTTTACGCCAGGAACGCCTTATGCTGACGCGGTGCAGCACCTGTTGAGGCGCTGGGAGTGGCTCTTTACTGAAAAGAGTCATCGACTGCTCTTGCGTAAGCGGCAAAGACGGGCGCGGCCTGTTTTAATACCGCTTTCGCCGGTTGTCGATTACAGGCAGCATGAATATACTATTCTCGTGCTTGACAAGGCTCTCGAGGAAGGGGTCTATATTTCGTTTGCCTATACGCCGCTGACGCAGAGTTGGAATGCTAAGCCAGTCTGGCATGAGTATGTCGAGCCGTTTGAACTGGAGTATCGAGATGGACACTGGTATTTCACCGCGTTTGTCTTCGAGTTAAACCTCTTCCTGGATTATCGTGTTGATCGTATTCGTCCTGGGACTGTGAGCAGAGCCAGTGACCATTTTTCTCCCGGGGTACGCAAAGGGCCGGGTGTGAAAATCCGCTACTGGGTTTCACCTATGCTGGCCCGTCACGGCAGCTTGAGTACGCGCCTGCGCGAGCAGCAGGTTACCATGCTAGAAGACGATCAGGGCGCTATCGTAGAGGGCTATGCAAAGTCGATCTGGTGGGCGCACCGCCTGTTGCTGGGATACGGAGAGCAGGTGAAGGCCCTGGCCCCGCAGAAGCTGGTAGATGCTATGCGGGAGAGTGTGACGGCGATGAATGAATTGTATGGAGAGGAAAAATAATGCCGCCCATAGAGGGCGGCGTGGTGAGCAATCTATAACAGGGTTACTCAATCGGAGGACCTTGCAATGTACTAAATTGCATTTAATAAATGGAATCAGTAACCTGAGTAGGAGGAAATCAACTTGGCCGATTTTAGTTTTCTCGAGTTTGCCGATGATACCGATCAGCAACAGGACATTTCAAAAGTCCTTACAGAGTACCTGAAATACATCGTCAATAGGAAACTACAACTCTACAAGCAATACATTCACACGGAAGGTGAGAAGCAAGGTCAGAGCCTTTATAGCCATGTCTTGGATCTCATATCGTTCACCGATAGACTGTGTCCAGTCATCGAATTAAGTGATGATGAGATGCGTTGCGTATTTCTTGCCCTCACGATCCACGATATCAACAAAATCCCTCTCTATGGGAGAAGTTCCGATGGTAAGAACCTGAAGTATGCCGATGCAGCAACCTTGGAGAACATCCGGAGAGAGCTAGAGAGATTGGAGGTTGATGATTTCTTCCCAAAATGGAAGGAGTATCTGCTCGATATTAAGTTTCTCGCTCATGCTCACCAGGCTGCATCTACCAGCACAACCATGCTTATTAATCAGCAGCAGATTGACCAGACGATTCTCAAGTCGCGCTTAAAGGGACCTCTAAAATATTTAATGCAAGCAGCCGATACCTCTGATAACTCGCACTCTGGCGACCATCGTGATCCTCACGAGGTGCATCTGCGCGACAAACTGCTTATACACATCAATGCCGTTATGAGTAGGGCGAACAGCGAGTATGAGTATCGCTTTGTTGGGCATCGACTAGCTGAACTGCGCGGCATTATCACGAATGTTTTTCACAATGAGCTGGTAAGTTACTTTCGAGACAATTATGGCAAGGAAGCATGTATAGATTTGCAATATTATCCAGAGGGGGTTAACTACCTGCTAGATAGACACGTTGCCCTCGAATGGAATGACCGCAATTTACAGGAAGTAGCCGAGAGAGTCCGGCAAAAGTTGGCTGAGATTCAGCTCAAGAAGTTGGCACAGTTTATCAAGCCTAAGCCCGCGGGTATAGCAGTGGATGATACAGCAATGAGTACCGGTGCATCACTCAGTGAGATTTTTGAGGTGATCACACTCACTGTTATGGCTAAACAGTACAAGCTGGAATGGCGTGAACAACGCAACGCATTACTAAGAACTGATCTGGAAGAAATTCTCGCTGATGCAAAAACGAGCGCAGAACTAAGAGAACAGGTGATGAGCATCCTTCAAGAGGCAGAGATTATTCCGAGCGATGATACTGCCCTCAAGCGAGGTGAATTCGTCTCAGCATATCGTAAGTTTCTAGAAGATCACCGTTCCAGCGAACTCAAAGCTGCAAAAGAAGATGCTTGGGCACGTACCTATCGTCTCTTCAGATTGCCGGAAACAAACTATGCTATGTACAAATTTATAGACCCATACCGCCGTGGCTACTTTACTGCACGTGATCTACCTGAAATGAACCTGGACGAAATGAAACAAGCTGCCCTCGCGAACCTGGCCCAACTAGAGCAACAAGTGGAACAGAAAAAGGCAGAAACTAAGACAAAAATGATGAAGGGAGATGTTACAGAACAGAAACCGACTGCTGAGAGTGAAGAAGTGGCAGCAATTCAGTTTAATGTTGAATACATTATCGATTACCTGAGAAGGAATGTAGAGATATGGGATGGCACTGCGAAGCAACCTCTAGTAGCACTTAATTTTGGTGACAGCAGCCTACGCCAGTATTCGAATGCAAAGCGACCACACGAGCAATGCTGCCACTGTGGAAGTCCACTCAAGGCCGACGAGTGGATGGCGGCTCAAGTTCCACCTAATATAGGTGTGCAGAGTTTCTCAAACCGTTTAGAAGGCGGGAGTTCACGTGAACCTAAGCGTAATGTCTGCGATGTTTGTAGGGCCCAGTTTATTCTGGAGAAGTTGGCCTGGCGTAGTCACCGAGATAAACAAGGTGCAGAACAAGTGACATTTTACCTGCATCTCTTCCCTTATGCCTACTTCACTCGCCCCCTGTTACGAGCATGGTGGCTTAGTATTGAAAAGCTGAGAGACGCTGATCACAATGCTTTCTTTCTCGACACAAAAAGCTATTTTCGTGCATTCCAGCGACTACAAGCCGAAGTGAGAATCCAGGGTTTCAGAACAACTACAAATGGATTTAGCTTACCGACTCTGTCCGATACGATCAGCAATACGCCTGTGTTATCTATCGTTGCTCCTGGTGACAACTATGGACTACAGTTCCTCTTAGCGTTAGAGAAAGCAGTTGTGCTGGTGCGTTGGTTTGAGTGCCGGGCTATCCTCTCACGTTCACCCGTGCCACCGCTTAATCTTGCACATGAAAAGATTGATGGAAAGCAGCCTGTTGTGCTTATGGTAGAGGGCATACCTCGCAATATGAGCTGGCTTCTTCCTCAAATAAACTTGACACGAGATGAGTTCGATACTCTTACCAGGAAACTCAGTCTGCTCCACCAACTTTCAGAGAAGCTTTATTACGTCGATCCTAAAAGCAAGGATAAGACAGATCACATTCCACATGACTTCACAGCAGCGGCAGCTGATGATCCCTTGGCACTCTATTTTGAAGCCGACCGCTTCATTGAGAAGAAAGTAGCCGCTGAGAAGAACAAGCCTTCGAGTGCGCCTGAGCTAAGTGCTATCCAACTTAGCAAAGCTGTCGCACCCATATTGGATGAACTGGTCAAACTGTAAATTGAGAAGGAGAACGTCTATGCAAGAGTTACAGGAACTACCACTACAAGAGTTAGCAGTTTTTGCTGCGCAAAACTCCATTAAGGGGACATCCTTCAAGCGCAACTCATTGCTCAAACCCCTCGACATCATCCTGCAGGAATTGGATCGATGTCCTAATCCTGATGATAACAAGGAACTAGCGTTGATTCGCGCAGCTACCAAAGAACTCATTTTTGATCACCTTGAACGTATCGCTAAAGACGAATACAAGCCCGGCCAGACGAAGCAGAGCAAGGTCAACCAATATGTAGATCTCTTCTTTGATGGGGTACTTGAAAAAGCTCATCATGGCAAAGTGAATAGGCTTCTTTCTCGTGAGAAGCTTATTCGCGCTGCATATCTTTTCTGGGTTCGACAAGCATGGGCAGAGATTTTTGTCTCCAAAGGCAAAGCTAAGGATATTGCACGTGCCACTGATGAGCTACGGGAGATGGACGAAGCTATGGAAGAAGTTACCAGTACGGTGGGAATAGAGTAAGCACTCTTCTCCCTTGAATGCATCGAGAAGGCATCAGGTGATGCCATAGAACGATTACTAACGAACAAACAAATGAAGGAGTTTGAACCATGACCACTATTAATACGTTGAGTGTCCTCAACCAGTACAGCGACTACCTTTTGCCCAGGTACAGCAATTTTCCGCAGGGGCACTACGTTAGTTTGCTCGTTGTACGTAAAACTGAGTCTGAGACAATCTTCCGTACAGAGGGAAGCGGCGAAGGTCTTGTCAAGGAGACCGTCTTTGCTGGTCTAGACAATCATCAGCGTATACGCCGCGTAGTCATCAGTAAACGCAAGCAGACTGCGGTTGAGCGGCGCGTTGGGCGTGAGTTACTTCGTGAGCATGATCTGCTTAAAACAGATAACAAAGGCCAGATTTGTGCTCTTAATACCAATGCTCCCTGTGGACAGTGCATTGATTGCATGCTCTATGGGTACGCCGTTGGTGGTGGTGGAGCACAGAAGAGCCGGGTAATGACTGATGATTCATACTCAATTGGTCCTGCACCACAGGTCACAGGCCGTCGTACATTCAATGCTACGTTCGATAATGGAACAATGCGAAATCCTATTACAGGAAAAGCCTCTACTTCTATCAACGAAGATGAGTACGTCTTGCCTGAAACGCATTTTCTGGATATTGAGACGCTCAAGGACGTAACTGTTGGAGAACTGCAATATGTGATTGGAAACATATTGAGAAGCAGCCGCTATGGTGCTATCAGTAGTCGTTTGGGGAGGGTACGTAATACATTGGTGGGGATAGTGTTCAGTGATACCGAGTTGTTTTCGAACCTCGAACTAACGCAGGCTGTGTATGATTTGCTGCTCGGGGGGAAGGACGAGCTAGATTTTCCTCTTTCACACCACGAAGTATTTGAGGCTGTACGGAATGTTACTGATATACTCCTTCAACGGCTTGTAAGCCTTACACCGGTGGTTCTGGATGGCGAGGCATTAGAGCAGGCATTAGATGAGACCATAGCTCTTTATCGCGAGAGTGAGAAGGTGAAATCTTTCCTGGAGGACATTGAGAAGAGCTACCAATAAGTGAGGAGCTACATATATTATGGCTGTAGAAATCTACCGTGCCAGCCTTACTCTGATGGAACACACCTTCTTCGCTACTCGCGAAGTAGGTATCCTCTATGAGACCGAGCCGCTTATTGGTAATTATGCGCTAGCATATGCCTTGGGACTTTGTAATGCGCCGTATCACTGGGCTGGACCACCGCGCTACAAAATCGATCTAGGGCCGCTCAACGAGCAAGGTTTGTACGTTACCCCTGGCACGTTTGTAGCAGAAACGTTGCGCTATGCCTTCAGCCAGTTCAATGCACAGACTGATACCTACTACTCGCGCTTTGATCAAAATGCTATCGGTACTTCGCCTACAAAAAAGGCACGTGCAGCTAACTTTCCTCAGAGCGGTAAAATCCGCATGTTGGGGAGAGAGAGCCAGGCATACTTCTTTCTGTTGAACCTGCAAGGGATTGCCTTGCGCTTACCCAACTACATTCGATTAGGCAAGTTCAATAGCAAGGCCCGCCTGGAGTGGGAACGTTTATTCCTGGAGTCCGAGCAACCTGAAGAAAGCGAGCAGGTGCTAGATTTCATGTTGAATGCTGCTGATCTTCCCTCAAGGTTCGTGACTAAGATGCGTGCATTCTCGATCTTTAACATCTCTCCTGCTCCATTGCTAAGCCACTGTCATCTTGAGGGGGACTTCTGGCATTGTAAAAGCAGAACAGGGAAACAAATTTTCTTACCTGCCGATATGCGCTTTGGTGTAGATGTTATTGAGTAAGAGGTTGCAAGCATGCTGTCTATCACATTGGAACCACAGTACGAAGAAGAGTGGTTGGGCGAGAATCCGTCGCCCGCCACCTTCCCTTTAGACAAAGGTCAACGCCCTCTGTATCATCAATGGCTCACATACAAGGCAGAAAGTCCTTTGATTATTAATGCTTACAACACAGGAACTGGCAAAACAAAAGCTGCTTTCCTGCGTTTGCTCAAACGTGCGAAAGAGAAAAACTTCAGCCTGGATAGTAGCGAGGATAATGTACTGCTCATCGCGCCAACAAATGAGCTACTTGCTCAGCACGCACGCGATGCTGAGAAGTTCTGTAATGATAACAAATTACCTTATCGGGTACTTTCTATGAGTCGAGCTTCGCTCGACGAGATACAGAATCGAACAGGTTTTAGCGAGGGCGAACTACGCCGTGGTGCGGCCCTTCATGCCATTATGGAAGATCCACGTAGAACAGATAGTGATAACAGAAAGAAGGCCACAATTTTCGTGGTCAATCCAGATATCTTTTACTATGCCTTCTACTTCCGCTATAACAAGTATGACCGAATCCCATTATTTCAGGATATCTTCACCCTCTGTAACTACATCATCATTGATGAGTTTCATTACTACAATCCCAAGCAACTCGCCAACTTTCTTTTCTTCATGCGCTTGTCGAAGGAGCTTGGCTATGTCGATGGTTCCACACAACGGCAATTTTGCTTGCTTACAGCAACACCAAGCCAGAAGGTAGACGAGTATCTACGCAAATTATCCTTTCCAATCGACCGTATTGATCCTGTGATTGTTGTACTTGCTGAGGATGGACAGACACACAAAGTGCGTGCGCTTGCTCCGGTACATTTAGAAATCTACAGTATAGACGAGTTGAAAAGAGGAGATCAGGGCGAAGTCGATGGACTTATTGCGCTTGTCGACCAGAAAAAGTCAGAACTTATCAGACGGATAAGCAATGGTGAAGATGGTGCGATTCTCTCTAGTTCTCTCTGGCGCATTGAACAGATTTATAAAAGCTTACACGCGCAATCTATGTTAGCCGAGCATCTAGGACGCATCACTGGTCCTGAACAACGAAAAGGACGCGATGCAGCTACATATAAATCGCTTATCCTTGCGACACCTACCGTTGATATTGGGTACAACTTTGAAAAAGGCGACAAACCTCGTCAAAATATCGATTTCCTCTTCTTTGATGCACGTTCCAGCGACGAGTTCATCCAACGTCTTGGTCGTGCTGGACGAGTGTTGGGCAAGCAGCAGCAAGATATTCCTAGCCGGGTATACGCTGTAGTCGATCCAGAATTCTACAGAGTATTAGAGGCCTACGATGGGCAGGTACTAAGTCGCAACACACTACGTCAACTGGCTGTAGATACCTTGCCACCACGCAATGATCTTTATGCCTATATTGAAAGCGGATCTATTGCAGAAGCTTTTCTACCTCTATATCGGCTAAGACAAATGGAGGCAACAGCCGAGGAGTCCGAAATACGAGCATTATTTGAATCAGTACGCCAACTCTTCAATGAGGATATAAAGATAACATATGAGTATTTACGAGATCAGATACGTGACTTTTTGCAACGTGAAAACTGTTACAGTGCCTTTGAGAAAATGTCTATTGAGAAGCTTAATACATTAGAGCGTGTTATAGTCAGACGAGAACAGCATCCAGCTAAGTGGCTGGAAGCTTTCGAACTTAGACTAAAAGAGGAGTACGATAGGCGTAAGCGAAACAGTAAACTTTGGGCCAAACCTGAAGATGTATACGAATGGCTACTGAAAGATTTGCGTTGCTACTTTGTCGACAAGGCTCGCTTTAGTTTCCGTGAGTATTTCCAGCCACCCCTTGCGCTAATAAGTGATCCCAGGTGCTTGCATACTAGTGATACCGTCTCTTTTGATGATGCTCTTCGTATTGTTAGATTTTACGATGCAAAGTATTTCAGTACCCGCGAGGAATGGGAACAAAAGGTACAGATGACCGCACCAGAAAAGGCAAAGGATGCAGTCATCTACTGTCAACTACAAGAATTGCGCGAACCAGGAGTGCAACTGCGCATTGGCCTGAAGCTGGATGCGGGTAATAGTTTACGTGCGCAGTGGGAGGAAACATTCGCATACCAACTCACGGCCCTCTATGGGCTAGAGGTCGTTGCACTCAACGACAGTCATGGTTTGACATCTGACGTACAGCATCTATTTAGCGAACGCTTCATTCCCGCACTCGCAGTTGCTGATAAGAGTCGCTCTGCTATTGAGATATGGCGCTTACAAAAAAAGGCACAGTATATTCCATATAGCTTGCGGGTAACGTTTGCAGATGACGAAGTTGTAGACTACTGGGTTGTTCTGGGAACAATGGCCTTGCAGGTCTATGCTGAAATACCAGCAGGGATATTGAAATATAGTCTGTATAAAGCTGCACGTAGTGATACTAGTGTTCTGTCAATCAGCAATTGATGGGTAAAGATGCTTGAGCTTGATGCGAGCATCAGCGGTGGTGAAGCGCCAGTTGATACCGACGGCCTGTCCATTGCGTTTGGCTTGCCAAGCAGCCACCT
>Ga0209648_10003295_pt1 | contig 13551 bp, 14 predicted proteins | sample GraSoi2013_115cm_FD_185830 | JGI IMG/M metagenome (GOLD analysis project Ga0209648, IMG submission 185830) | Grasslands soil microbial communities from the Angelo Coastal Reserve, California, USA - Sample 9_17_2013_115cm (SPAdes) (version 2) | ecosystem: Environmental > Terrestrial > Soil >...
GAGGGCGCGATCGGCGGTTTCGCCAGCCAGGTGCTGCAGGACCTCGCGACCGCGGGCCTGCTCGACCATGGCTTGAAGGTCCGGCCGATGATCCTGCCCGACTACTTCATCGATCAGGCCTCGCCCGCGCGCCAATACGCGCAGGCCGGCCTCGACGCGCCGGCGATCGTGGCGACCGCGCTGGCCGCGCTCGGCCGGCAGGCCGAGCGGGCGCGCGGCAGGTCCTAGCTCAGTCCTTGGGCTGCGGGATGATGCGCAGGTAGGGCTTGGGCGCCTTCCAGCCGTCGGGATACTTGGCCTTGGCGGCCTCGTCGGAGACGGCCGGGACGATGATGACGTCCTCGCCGCGCTTCCAGTTCACTGGCGTCGCCACCTGGTGCCTGGCCGTGAGCTGGCACGATTCGAGGAGCCGCAGCACTTCGTCGAAGTTGCGGCCGGTGCTCATCGGGTAGGTGAGCATCGCCTTGATCTTCTTGTCGGGGCCGATGACGAACACCGAGCGCACCGTGGCGTTGTCAGCGGCGGTGCGGCCTTCCGATGTCGTGCCGGCGCCTTCCGGCAGCATGTCGTAGGCAGTCGCGACCTTGAGCTCGGGATCGCCGATCATCGGATAGGTGACGGCGTGCCCTTGAGTCTCCTCGATGTCCTTGGCCCACTTGGAGTGGTTGGTCACCGGGTCGACCGAGAGACCGACGATCTTGGTGTTGCGCTTGTCGAACTCGGGTTTCAGCCCGGCCATGTAGCCCAGCTCGGTCGTGCAGACCGGTGTGAAGTCCTTGGGATGGGAGAACAGGACCGCCCAGCCGTCGCCGATCCACTTGTGGAACTCGATCGGGCCCTGGGTCGTCTCGGCCTTGAAATCAGGCGCGGTAGAGTTGATGCGAAGCGTCATGGTGAAACCCCCTCCTGTGAAGAACCCTGCTTTCAGACGGTAAATCGTCCTTCCGGGCGGTCCGGTCAAGCCTTGGAAGGAATCCAGCTTATGAGGCCGATGCCGCCATCGACTTCTGCCGTCGTTCCTACGACATAACGGCCAAATCTTTCCGACAAAACCGCGACAGCGACCTGGGCAATGTCGTCGGGAGTGCCGGCACGGCCAAGGGGTATTTGTGTGATAAGCTCGCCCAGGTTGTCGGCGACGAAGCCGCCGCCCGGGATGGCGCCGGGCGCGATGGCATTGACCCGGATGCCGTCGGGCGCCAGCACGCGGGCGAGCTCCTTCATCACCATGGTCATGCCGGCCTTCGAGGCGCTGTAGTGCGGCAGGTTTCTCGGCATCTCGCGATGCTGCGAGGTGATCAGCAGGATGCGTCCCTTGATCTTGTTGTCGCGCATCTGACGACCGGCCTCGCGGGCCAGGAAGAAGCCCGAGCGCAGGTTGATGTCGGTCATGGCGTCCCACGTCGCCTCCGAGACGGAGAGCGGCGTGTCGACTTCCAGGCGGCGTGGGCTCGCGGCATGGACGAACAGCGAGATCGTGCCAAGCTTTGCGCGCGCGCCGTCGAGCAGGCCCTTCCAGCCGTCGCGTTTGGCAAGATCGGCGGCGAGGAAGTCGATGCCATCTTCGGCGGGCGGCGCCACGATATCGCTGCCCAGCACCGTGGCGCCTTCTTCCATCAATGCCTTGGCGATGCCGCGGCCGATGCCGCCGGCGCAACCCGTGACCAGGGCGCGTTCGTCAATGCCTTGGCGATGCCGCGGCCGATGCCGCCGGCGCAACCCGTGACCAGGGCGCGTTCGCCCTCGAGAAGCTTCGTGCTCATGCTAAACGTTCTCTGCCTTCGATCGGGAGTGAGCCCATGGACCGGATACGGCCGACCCTGAACCAGTTGAACATTGTAAGCGGCAATCCTGCGGCTTCCATCGACTTCTATCGCCGGCTCGGCCTCGACATTCCCGACCAGAGGGTGTGGCGCACGCCAACCGGCGCGCATCATGCCAGTGCCGAGAGCGCCGAGGCATCGGACGGCGTCGATCTCGACATCGACAGCACGGCCTTTGCCCAGGTCTGGAACACCGGATGGCGCGGCCGCGCGGACTTGGCAGGCCGCGTGGTCGTGGGCTTTCGCGTCGCCTCGCGCGAGGAGGTCGACCGGCTCTACGGCGAGATGACAGCGGCCGGCTCATGCGGATTGCAGGCGCCCTACGACGCCTTCTGGGGCGCGCGATACGCCGTCGTCGAGGACCCGGACGGCGTGGCCGTCGGCCTCATGAGCCCGATCTCGGCCGAGCATCGCGCGCCGCCGCCGGAAGTCTAGGAGGCGGCGTGGCCAAGACACGGCTGGATGTGGCGCTTGTCGCGCGGGGACTGGCGGAGACGCGCGCGTCAGCGCAACGCATGGTTATGGCTGGACTGGTGTTCGCGGGTGAGCGCCGTCTCGACAAGGCGGGCCACGCCGTCGCGGAAGACACGCCGCTTGAAGTGCGCGGCCAGCCGCATCCCTATGTCTCGCGCGGCGGGCTGAAGCTTGCCAAGGCGCTGGATCATTTCGCCGTTCCGGTCACCGGCCGCATCGCGCTCGATGTCGGCGCCTCGACCGGCGGCTTCACCGACTGCCTGCTGCAGCGCGGGGCCGCCAAGGTCTATGCCATCGATGTCGGCACCAACCAGCTCGCCTGGCGGCTGCGCAGCGATCCGCGGGTGATCTCGATGGAGAAGACCAACATCCGCGACATCACGCGCAAGGAGGTGGCGGAGCTCATCGAGCTGATCGTCTGCGACGCCTCGTTCATCGGGCTGCGGACCGCGCTGCCGGCGGCGCTGGCACTCGCCGTGCCGGGCGCGCATCTCGTGGCGCTGATCAAGCCGCAGTTCGAGGTCGGCAAGGGCAGGGTGGGCAAGGGCGGCATCGTGCGCCAGCCCGCGCTGCATACGGAAGTCTGCGCCACGATTTCCGATTGGCTGGCGGTCCAGCCGGGGTGGCGCGTGCTGGGGCTCACCGACAGCCCGATCGAAGGCGCCGAGGGCAACAAGGAATTCCTGATCGCGGCCCAACTCAGCGGATAGCGCGCGACACCCGGAACTTGTTGTTGTCCGCCAGCGTCTCGAACGAGGCGAAGTGGGCTTTCAGCACAGGCTCGTAGGGCAAGCCGCGATTGGCTACCAGGTAGAGGCGGCCGCCGGGCTTGAGCGCACGCGCGGCTGCTTCGATCACGGCTTGCCCGAGTGCCGGCGCTGCCGCCCGGCCAGTGTGAAACGGCGGATTGCAGACGACGGTGTCATAGGTTGCGGGGGCTGGCTCCGAGGCAAGGTCGAGCCAATGGAACGTCGCTCGCTTGTCGGTGACGTTGGCCCGTGCCGCCTCGAGGGCGCGGTACTCGGCATCGATCAGGTCGAGACGGGCAATGCCCGGCGAACCCAACAGCATGACCAGGCTAAGATAGCCCCAGCCGCATCCGAAATCCGCGACATGTTTGCCGAGATCGTCCGGCAGATGGGCGACGAGCAAGGCGGAGCCGTCGTCGATCCTGTTCCAGCTGAAGATGCCGGGCTGGCTCACCAACAAAGCGTCGTTCATCCCATCGTCCATTGGCCGCAGGCTCGTGAGCTGCCGCCAGTAGTCCGGTGGGACGCGGTCGCGCTTGGTGACCCAGAAGACGCGGCAATGGAACTTGGGCAATGAGCCCGTGAGGCCCAGCGCCTTGCCGACATGCTTCTCGAGGCTCACCGCGCCGTCGTCATTGGCGCCCGCGCAGACGAGCGTACCGCCTGGCTCAAGCAGGTCCCAGCCACGCGCGATGTTGGCGAAATTCTCTTCCTTGTGCTTGGTCAGCAGGACAAGGCCAAGCGGATAGGCGCCGCCCTCGAGCTTCGGCAAGACGCGCCAACCCGCCTGCTTCAGGCGCAGATATTCGGGCCTGAACGACTGCTCGGCATCGGCGTCCTTGAACGGGCCGAGTTCGGCGCGCAGGAAGAACGCTCGCCCGGCGGCGAGCGCGCCTGAGTCGAAAGCGTAGGCGAGGGTGCGGCCGGCCTGCGTCACGGAACCAGAACGGCGCGCCCCATGATCAGGCCCTTGCGCAGTTCCTGCAGCGTGGCGTCGGCCTCGTCGAGCTTGCGCTTGATGATGGGCACCGGCGTCACCTTGCCCGACGTGACGAGGTCCATCATCTCCTTCATCTCGGCCGGACTACCTGTGACGGAGCCGACAATCTGGCACCCGGTGAAGGCGAACATTGGCAGCGGCATGGAGAAGGTGCCGCCGAACAGGCCGACGATGATCAGCCGCCCGCCGCGGCCGAGCGCGCGGAGGCCAAACTGGGCGGACGCCTCGGCGCCGACGAAATCGATCGCCGCACCGACGCCGGTGCCGCCGGTCAACTCCTGCACCTTCTTGCGCGCGTCCTGGTCACGCGGGTCGATGGCTGCGATCGCGCCGTTCTCGAGGGCGAGCTTGCGCTTGCCTTCGTCGATATCGGCCACGATCGGCTCGCGGCCCAGCACCGACTTGGCGAAGCGCACGCCCATCAGGCCGACGCCGCCGGCGCCGATCACCAGGATCGGTTTGCCGCCGTCCTGGCCGACCGCCTTTTTGACAGCGCCGAACGCCGTGATGCCCGAGCAGGCGTAGAGGCAAGCGAGTTCCGTCGGCAGGTTGCCGTAGGGATGGAGGTACTTCGCATCCGGCACGATGACATGGTCGGCATAGCCGCCGTCCTTGTTGACGCCCAATGCGCGCGGTGTCGGGCAAAGATGCTCGATGCCGTTCTGGCAGTACCAGCACTTGCCGCAGCCGATCCATGGATAGACGACCGCCTTGTCGCCGACCTTGGCGGCCTTGGCATCGGGACCGACGGCCACGACCTCGCCCACGATCTCGTGGCCCATGGTGCGCGGCGGGTTCATGGTCTTCTGGGTCGAGACCTTGTTGCCGCCACCCATGTCGAAATAGCCTTCCCACAGGTGGACGTCGCTGTGACAGACGCCGGCGGCGGTGATGCGCACCAGCACCTCGCTGCCTTGCGGGGCGGGGTTGGCCTCCTCGACCTTCTGCAACGGCTTGCCGAATTCGACGACCTTGTAGCTTTTCATGGGCGTGCTCCCGTGCCTTTCGCGGCCGGAGCATAGAGCATCCCGCAGTGTTTTGTGCTACTAGTTGGCAAGCAAGATTGTTTGGGAGGAAAACAAAAAATGTTGAGACGTGAACTCGTCGCCATCGCCGCGCTGGCGCTGTTCTCCTCGGCCGCCGCCGCGCAGGACACCGTCAAGATCGGCCTGGTCCTGCCCATGACCGGCCAGCAGGCCTCGACCGGCAAGCAGATCGACGCCGCGGTGAAGCTCTACCAGGCGCGCAACGGCGCGACGGTGGCGGGCAAGAAAGTCGAAGTCATCCTGAAGGACGACACCGGCGTTCCCGACGTCGCCAAGCGGCTGGCGCAGGAACTCGTCGTCAACGACAAGGTCGCCTTCCTCGCGGGCTTCGGCCTGACGCCGATCGCGCTCGCGGTGGCGCCGATCGCCACGCAGGCCAAGGTGCCGGAGGTCGTCATGGCAGCCGGCACGTCGTCGATCACCGAGGCCTCGCCCTTCGTCGTGCGCACCAGCTTCACCCTGGCGCAGTCTTCCGTGCCGATGGCCGAGTGGGCGGTGAAGAACGGCATCAAGAAAGTCGTCACGCTGGTCACCGACTTCGGCCCCGGCATCGACGCCGAGAAGTCGTTCAGCGACAAGTTCAAGGCCGACGGCGGCACAATCGTCGAGAGCCTGCGCGTGCCGCTGCGCAGCCCGGACTTCGCGCCATTCCTGCAGAAGGCAGCCGACGCCAAGCCTGACGCGCTGTTCGTCTTCGTGCCGTCGGGCGCCGGCGCCCAGTTCGTCAAGCAGTTCGTCGAGCGCGGCATGGACAAGTCGGGCATCAAGCTGATCGCCACCGGCGACGTCACCGACGACGACCAGTTGAACGGCATGGGCGACGTGGTGATCGGCATCATCAACACCCACAACTACTCGGCCAATCACAACAGCCCGGCCAACAAGGCCTATGTCGAGGCCTTCAAGAAGGCCAATGGCGGTCTGCGGCCCAACTTCATGTCCGTCGGCGGTTACGACGGCATGCACCTGATCTACGAGGCGCTGAAGAAAACCAGTGGCTCGACCGACGGCGACAAGCTGATCGCGGCGATGAAGGGCATGGCGTGGGAAAGCCCGCGCGGGCCGATCTCGATCGACCCCGACACGCGCGACATCGTGCAGAACATCTACGTGCGCAAGGTCGGCAAGGTGGACGGTGAGCTCTATAACGTCGAGTTCGAGACCGTCCCCAACGTCAAGGACCCGGTGAAGGCGGCGAAGAAATAGTAGCGCACGACATTGAACCCAATACCGTTGTCATCCCGAGCGCAGCGAGGGACCTTTAGGGCCGCAGGAAGGGTCCCTCGCTGCGCTCGGGATGACAGCGTGCGTGTGTCGGCGTCCTGCGACGGTAATCGCTAGTCATGGCGACGATCCTGTTCGACGGCGTGGCCTACGGCATGTTGCTGTTCGTGCTGGCCTGCGGGCTTGCCGTGACGCTGGGCTTGATGAATTTCGTCAACCTGGCCCACGGTGCCTTTGCCATGGCCGGCGGCTACGTCACGGTGATCCTGATGGACCGTTGGGGCGTGCCGTTCCTCGCTTGCCTGCCCGTGGCGTTCTTGGCGGCAGCGGCGCTGGGCTTCGTGCTGGAGCGCACGCTCTACGTTCACATGTACAACCGCTCCCACCTCGACCAGGTGCTGTTCTCGATCGGCCTGGTGTTCATGGCGGTGGCCGGCGCCGACTGGGCGATGGGATCGAGCCAGCAGAACGTCAAGCTGCCGCCCTGGCTGGTCGGCCGCACGGAGCTGCTGGGAATGAGCGTCGGGCTCTACCGCTCCTTCATCATCGTGATCTGCGGCGCATTGGCGCTCGGCCTGCAGCTCGCGCTGACGCGCACCCGCTTCGGCAGCCGGCTGCGGGCCGCGGTCGACGACGCCCGCGTGGCGCGCGGACTGGGCATTCCGGTCGGCACCGTGTTCGCGGTCACTTTCGCCGTGGGCTCGGGCCTCGCCGGGCTGGGCGGCGCGCTGGGCGTGGAGATCCTTGGACTCGATCCCAACTTCCCGCTGCGTTTCATGATCTATTTCCTGATTGTCGTCACGGTGGGCGGCACCTCGGGTATCACCGGACCGTTCGTCGCCTCGCTGCTGCTGGGCGTCGCCGACGTCGCGGGCAAGTACTACGTGCCGGCGCTGGGCGCCTTCATCGTCTATCTCGTCATGATCGCCGTGCTGGTGCTGCGCCCGCACGGCCTGTTCGCGCCCCCGCGCTGATGGCCGCGGCGCAAGGCCTGGCGCGACGCGCCCGCTGGCGCTGCCCGCGCTGATGGCCGCGGCGCAAGGCCTGGCGCGACGCGCCCGCTGGCGCTGGCCGGAGATCGTCCTCTGGCTGGTGGCGTTCGGCGCGCTGCTGATGCCCGCGGGCAAGTATCTGATCCTGAACGAGATCGCGATCCTCGCCTTGTTCGCCCTCTCGCTCGACCTGATCCTGGGCTACGCCGGCATCGTGTCGCTGGGCCATGCCGCCTTCTTCGGCGCCGGCGCCTACACGGCGGGCCTGCTCGCCAAGCACGTCACCGGCGATCCGTTGGCCGGACTGGCGCTTGCGATCGCCGTCGCCGCGGTGCTGGGCTTCCTCACCAGCTTCCTGGTGCTGCGCGGCAGCGACCTCACGCGCCTGATGGTCACGCTGGGCGTGGCGCTGGTGCTGGGCGAGCTCGCCAACGCGCTGCCGCACATCTCCGGCGGCGCCGACGGGCTGCAGGGCGTCATCATGGGCAAATTGCTCGGCCGCTTCGAGTTCGACCTGTTCGGCCGCACCGCCTACGCTTACAGCCTCACGACGCTGTTCGTGCTCATGCTGCTGGCGCGCCGCATCGTCCATTCGCCGTTCGGCCTGTCGCTGATGTCGATCCGACGCAACGCCTTGCGGGCCGGCGCGCTGGGCGTGCCGGTTCATTCCCGATTGATCGCAGCCTATACGCTGGCGGCCGCTTATGCGGGGGCTGCCGGCGCGCTGCTGGCGCAGACCACGGCCTTCGTCTCGCTCGACGTCTTCGAGTTCCATCGCTCGGCCGACGTGCTCCTGGTGCTGATCATCGGCGGCGCGGGCTGGCTCTATGGCGGCATCGCGGGCGCCGTGATCTACACGGCGTTGCAGGACGGCTTCGCGAGCCTTACGCCGCACTACTGGCAGTTCTGGATCGGCCTGTTCCTGGTGGGCTTCGTAATGATCGGTCGCCAGCGCTTCGTCGGCGGCCTCTACGGACTGCTGGCCATGGTGCGGCGGCGATGAGCGTCGTCTTGGAAACCCGCGGCCTCGGCAAGCGCTTCGGCGGCCTTTTAGCCACCAACGACGTGTCGTTCCAGCTCGAACGCGGCGCGCGCCAGGCGCTGATCGGGCCGAATGGCGCCGGCAAGACGACGTTCGTCAACCTGCTGACCGGGGTGCTGCCGCCGTCGGCCGGGCAGGTGCTTCTGCTGGGCGAGGACGTGACGCGGCTCAAGCCCGAGGCTCGGGTGCGCCGTGGTCTTGTGCGGACCTTCCAGATCAACCAGCTGTTCGGCGATTTGACGCCGCTCGAGACCCTGGCGTTGGCGGTCGGCGAGCGCCTGGCGCTCGGCCACGATTGGCACCGCAGGGTCGGCGCTGTCGATGCGGTGAGCGTCGAGGTCGGGCAGGTGGCCGAACGGTTCGGTCTTCTGGACGTGCTCGACCGGCGCACCGACACCTTGCCTTACGGCAAGCAGCGGCTGCTCGAGATCGCCACGGCCTTCGCCTGCGCCCCGCAGGTGCTGCTGCTCGACGAGCCGGCGGCCGGCGTGCCCGAAGCCGAGCGGCGCGACATTTTAAACGCCATTGCCGCCCTGCCGGCCGACGTCTCGGTGCTGCTGATCGAACACGACATGGACCTGGTGTTCAGCTTCGCCCGGCGCATCTCGGTGCTGGTCGATGGTGGCCTGCTGGTCGAGGGTGAGCCCGAGGCAATCGCGGCCGACGGCCGCGTGCGCGCCGTCTATCTCGGCGAGAGAAGCGATGGCTGAACTGCTCGCCGTAAAAGATCTTTCCGCCGGCTATGGCCGTGCCGTCGTACTGTCGGACGTGGCCTTCCGCCTGGGTGAGGGCGAGGCGTTGGCGGTGCTGGGTCGCAACGGCGTCGGCAAGACCACGCTGATCGACAGCCTGGTCGGCGTGACGCGCCGCTTCGCAGGCTCGATCGCATTGGGCGGCCGCGAAGTCGGCACTCTCTCACCCGAGATACGCGCCGCGCTCGGCATCGGCTGGGTGCCGCAGGAGCGCAACATCTTCCGCTCGCTCTCCGTGCAGGAGAACATCACCGCCGTGGCGCGGCCCGGACCGTGGACCGTGGAGCGCGTGTTCGGCCTCTTCCCGCGGCTCAAGGAACGGCGGCAGCAGCCCGGCGGATCGCTGTCCGGCGGCGAGCAGCAGATGCTGGCGATCGGCCGCGCGCTCGCGACAAATCCGCGTCTCTTGCTGCTCGACGAGCCGACCGAGGGACTGGCGCCGATCATCGTGCAGGAACTGCTGGCTACGCTCGCGCAGCTGTTCCGCGAGGAGGGACTCGCCGCCATCATCGTCGAGCAGCATGCGCAGAAGATCCTGCCCATCACCGACCGCGCGTTGATCCTCGAACGCGGCCGCATCGTTCATCAGAGCGCCAGCGCGGCGCTGCTGGCCGATTCGGGCCCGCTCGATCGTTTCCTGGGAGTCACTGCGCGATAATGCCGATCTTCGAAAGTTTCGCAACTTTCGAAAAGTCGTTTACAGGCCGCCACCGTTATCCCAACATCGGCGATAACGCCGATCTTCGAAAGTTTCGCAACTTTCGAAAAGTCGTTTACAGGCCGCCACCGTTATCCCAACATCGGGGAAACGGCGCTCGCCCGCACAATGCGCCGGTCTGGAGGAAACGATGATCGATCGCATGGGCGCGTGGCCGCGTCGCTGCGTCTTGGCGGGCTTGATTGGAACAACCGCGGTGCTGGGAGCGCCCGCGATCCTGCGCGCAGCGCCGTCGGGCACGCCGGTGAAGGTCGGCGGCACGCTGTCGCTGACGGGCTTCCTCGCCCAGACCGCGGTGATCCACAAGATCGCCGGGGAGATGATGGTCGAGGAGATCAACGGCCGGAACGGCTTCCTCGGCCGCCCCGTGGAGTATGTGCTGCTCGACGATCAGTCCAAGCCCGACGTCGCACGCAGCCTCTACGAGAAGCTTATAACCGTCGACAAGGTCGACCTGATCCAGGGACCTTATGCCACCGCGCCGATCCTGGCGGCGATGGGCGTGGCGCAGCGCTACGGCAAGGTAATCATCCAGAGCAGCATGGGCATCCCCAAGCTGCAGACCTACGATCGCGCGTTCCCGGCGACGCCGTTCGGCCCGGAGCCGGACAAGACCTATCCCAACGTGATCCTGGACATGATGGCGGCCATGCCGACGCCGCCCAAGACCATCGTGGTGCTGACCTCGAAATTCCCGTCGGCGCAGTTCATGGCGCAGGGCATGCGCGACCAGGCCGAGAAGCGCGGCGTCAAGGTGCTGCTTTACCTCGAATACGAATCCGGCAACCGCGATTTCGGCGCCATCGCCGCTAGGGTGAAGGAGGCCAATCCCGATTTCCTTTGGGTGGGCTCGCTGGGCTTGGAGAGCAACCAGGTCCTGGAATCGCTGCGCAAGCTCGACTACACGCCCAAGAACAGCTTCCACCTCTATCCGGCGCCGGGCCCGCTCGCGCTCTCGCCCGACGGCGACAAGGTGCTGTGCTCGACCTTCCTCGAGCCCGACGAGCCTTTCATGAGCCGGCCGGGCATGAAGAAGCTCGCCGCGGTGTTCAAGGAGAAGGCAACCAAGGCCAACCTGCCGTACAGCACCATCGATGCCCAGGCCTGCGGCATGATCTCGGAATGGCAGATCCTCGAGGCCGCCGTGAACGGCGCGGGCAGCCTCGACGACGAGAAGATCGCGGCCTGGCTCAAGAAGAACCCCGTGACCACCATCTACGGCAGCCTGCGCTTCGACGGGCCGTTCAACCACGGCGACGCTGCCCAGCTCGTCAAGCAGGTGCAGACGTTCAACCACGGCGACGCTGCCCAGCTCGTCAAGCAGGTGCAGAACAAGGAGTGGAAGGTGGTCTGGCCAACGGAGTTCGCCGCGCCCGGGGTGAAGCTGATCGCTTCCTAGCCGATTGGACTACCACATGCGTCGATTTTCTTTTCCTCCCCTCGCTCATACGCCTCCCCGTCATACGGGGGAGGTGCCCCGTCTTACGGGGCGGAGGGGGAAGGCCCCACTGACGACCTCCGAAAATTTCAGATCTGGAAACGGCTGGCTCCTCGTCTGCCGCTTTCCCCCTCCGGCCCTTCGGGCCACCTCCCCCGTAAAACGGGGGAGGCACATGACTTTCGGACTCTGCTTTAGTCCGTGATGCCAAGTGCCACGCTCCTCGGCCAGGCGTTGATCTCCGGTGTCCTGGCCGGGGGCATGTACGGTCTGCTGGCGCTCGGCCTCAGCCTGAGCTGGGGCCTGTTGCGGCTGGTCAATCTCAGCCACTTCGCGCTGGCTTTCCTCGCCGCCTATCTCACCTACGAGCTCGGCACGACCTATCACGTGGCGCCCTGGTGGTCGGCGGCAATGGTCGTGCCAGCGATGTTCCTGATCGGGCCGCCTATCTCACCTACGAGCTCGGCACGACCTATCACGTGGCACCCTGGTGGTCGGCGGCAATGGTCGTGCCGGCGATGTTCCTGATCGGCTTGGCGCAGCACTGGCTGTTCGACAAGTTCAAGGTGAACGAGCTCGCGTCGCTCCTCATCACCTTCAGCTTCGCCGTCATCCTCGAAGTGGCGATCCAGCTCTACTGGACGGCCGACTACCGACGCTTCGAGACGCCCTACTCGACGCTGTCGATCAAGGCGGGACCGTTCTACATCCCGGTGCTCGAACTCGTGCTCTGCCTGGTGGCCGGCGTGCTGGCCTGGGGCACCTGGCAGTGGTTGCGCAAGACCTATGTCGGCAAGGCGTTGCGCGCGAGCGCCGAAGACGCCGACATCGCCGCGGCCTACGGCGTCGACTACCGCAAGCTCGCCTACCTGATTTCCGGCCTGGGCGCGGCCTATGCCGGCGTCGCCGGCACCTTCATCGCGTTGATCGCCACCCTGGCGCCGGCGCAGATCTGGACGTGGCTCGGCGTGGTGTTCGCCGTCGTCATCATCGGCCGGCTGGGCAATCCGCTGGGCGCGCTGGCGGCCGGCATGCTGGTCGGCGCCAGCGAATCCATCGCCATGGCGATCCTGAGCCCGGCCTGGGCGCCGGTGGTGTCGTTCTCGATGCTGATCGTGATCCTGCTGTGGGATCCAGAGTGGCTATGAGTGTTGCCCGCGGCCTGCCCAAAGTCGTGGCCGGGCTCGCCATCGTGGCCCTCGCACTGCTGCCGACAGCAGGCCTGCCGGCCTTCTACGATTCCTTCGTCTACCTCGTGTTCTTCTGGGTCTCGCTGTCGACCAGCTGGGCGCTGCTGAGCGGCTTCGCGGGCTATTTCAGCCTGGGCCATGCCGCGTTCTTCGGCGTCGGCATGTACATGACGGCCACGTTGACGACCAAAGCCGGCGTGCCGTTCCTGCTCACCATACCGGCGGCGGCGGCGATCGCGGCCCTGCTCGGCGTCGGCATCGGGGCCGTCGTCTTTCGCCTGCGCCGCCTGCGCGGCGAGTTGTTTGCGCTACTCACGCTCGCCGTCACCTTCGTGATTGGCACCATCATCCTGAACACGCCGATCGATCGCGGCAGCGGGGTGTTCATGAGCGCCGTGCCGCTGCCGCACCTCATGTCGACCCCGACCGGCACTATCTGCGGCAGCGGGGTGTTCATGAGCGCCGTGCCGCTGCCGCACCTCATGTCGACCCCGACCGGCACTATCTACATCCTGGGTTTTGCCCTCTGCGTGCTGACGCTGGCGATCGCCTGGTGGGTCGCCCATTCGCGGCTGGGCATGGGCCTGTTCGCCATTCACGACGACGAGGACGTGGCCGAGGCCAAGGGCGTGCCGACCTTCCGCTACAAGCTGTTGGCTTTTGCGCTCTCCGCCGGCATCGCCGGCGCGGTAGGCGGCATTCACGCGATGTATGTCGGCTTCCTCACGGTCGCCGGCACGTTTGAGCTCACGGTGCCGCTCTATGTCGTGTTGATGAGCGTGCTGGGCGGCTCGCGCCACTGGTTCGGTCCGGCGGTCGGTGCCACCGCCATGACCACGTTGCTCTATGCCTTCATCAGCGGCGGCGAGGCGATGGCCGGCCGTGCCATTGTCGGGCTGATCCTGATCATAGCCATCCTGTGGCTTCCTGACGGGGTCATTCCCGCGATCCAGCATTGGGTGAAAAAGCGGCGGCCCGCGCCCGCCAAGGCACGTGCCGAGGTGGTGCGCGTCGTGCCGGCGACGGCGCAGCCGATCGGCGAGCGATACATCTTGGAAGTGCGTGCCGTCACCAAGCGCTTCGGTGGCCTGCAGGCGAAGCGC
>Ga0209648_10003296_pt1 | contig 13550 bp, 9 predicted proteins | sample GraSoi2013_115cm_FD_185830 | JGI IMG/M metagenome (GOLD analysis project Ga0209648, IMG submission 185830) | Grasslands soil microbial communities from the Angelo Coastal Reserve, California, USA - Sample 9_17_2013_115cm (SPAdes) (version 2) | ecosystem: Environmental > Terrestrial > Soil >...
GCTGAAGGTCGCCACCACCTCCACACGCTCCGCCGCTGCGCTTGCGCGGGAGCCGACGATCGCCAGCGTGGCCAGAAGGAGAAGTTGACGGGCGATCACGGCAGGCTCCCTTCGCGCTCGATGCCGCCGGCCGGCGCCGGCCAAGGGCGATAACGGGTCGCCAGCAGCGACAGCAGGTAAAGGCCGCCGGCCATGAGAACGATCGACGGTCCCGAGGGCAGGTTGAGGAAGAAGGACAGCAGCAGCCCGGCATAGCCGGCGGCAAGCCCAAAAATAGCGGCCAGCGCCATGCTGGGGCCGAGGCGTCGCGACCAACAGCGTGCGGCGGCCGCCGGCAGCAGCAGCGGGCCGACCGCCAGCAGCGTGCCGAAAGCCTGAAAGCCGGCGATCAGATCGAGCACGACCAGGGCCAGGAAAACCATGCGATAGACGCTGCCGCCGCCGCTCACCGCCTGGAGAAAGCCGGGATCGAACGCTTCGAGCAGCAGGGCGCGATAGAGAACGGCAAGCACGAGGATGCTGATCGTGGCAAGCAGGGCCATGAGCACGAGGGTCGGCATGTCGACGGCGAGGATGGTGCCGAACAGCACGTGCATCAGATCGACATTGCTGCCGCGCGCCGTCACCAGCAGCACGCCGACCGCGAGCGACAAGAGGTAAAACACGGCGAGGGTGATGTCCTCGTGCTGCGGGCGCGCGCGGGCGAACAGGCTCGACAGCGCCGCCACGGCGAGGCCCGTGAGCAGGCCGCCGGTGCTGAGCGCGAAGAGCGAGTAGCCTGCGAGGGCGAATCCCAGTGCCGCGCCGGGCATGACCGCGTGCGACAGCACGTTGCCCACCAAACTCATGCGCCGCGCCAGCAGCAGCACGCCGATTGGCCCGTTGACGAGCGCGAGCGCGGCGATGCCGACCAGCGCCGTGCGCATGAAGCCATAAGCGGCGAAGGGCTCGAGGAGGACGGCGTCGAGCCCGCTCACAGCCCCGTCCCATCGCGCGCGCCGAAGCCGGCCAGCGCGAGGTTCTCCACCGTGAGCACCTCGACCGTATCGCCGACGGCGATGCAGCGCCGTGCCAGCAAGACGGTCCGCGGAAAGTGCGCGCGGACCTGATCGAGGTCGTGCAGCACCGCGATCACCGTGCGCCCTCCCGCGTGCCAGTGCGCGACCAGGCGCAGCAGATCGGCCATCGTCACAGCGTCGACGGCCGCGAAGGGCTCGTCGAGCAGCAGCGCGTCGGCGTCCTGCAGCATGAGCCGAGCGAACAGCACGCGGCGGAACTGCCCAACCGACAACGCCGCGATAGGCCGAGCGGCGGCGCCGGCCAGCCCAACCGCGTCGAGCGCCGCGCCAAGCGCGTCGTCGGTCGCTGCCGCTGCGGGCCGGAAGGCGCCGAACTGCCGCCAGCGGCCGAGGGCGACGAACTCGCCGACCGAGATCGGGAAACTGCGATCGACCTCGTCGCTTTGCGGCAGATACGCGATGTCGGCCACGCGCGCTGCGCCGCGCGTGATCTGGCCGGCGCGCGGCCGCAGGATGCCGGCCAGCGTTTTCAAGAGTGTGCTCTTGCCAGCGCCGTTGGGCCCGACGATCGCCGTCATCGAGCCAGGCGGGAACTCCACCGTCACATTGTCGATCGCGGGGATGCCCTGATAAACGGCTGTAACCTGCGACAGCCCCAGTTCCGGCACTCGGCGATCGAAGTCGCTCGAATTCGGCGCCACCGGCGCGTAGCCACCGTCGAAATGGAGCTGGAAGGCGGCCCATGCCGTAGCGCCGCCGGCGCGAAGCGCCCGCTCGACCGCGCGGCGAGCCCTCACGCCCCGGCCGGCGAGGGCGTCCAGGCGAAACGCCTGTCCGCTCTCGATTGAGCGATCCTCCGGGCCGTCCATCCTCCCACCCTCTGTCTTCGCGGCATCGCGACACGGCTGCTTTTCCCGGCATTACACCGGAAATTCCTGCCGCATGCCAGCCGCGTGATGGCGCGCGTCCTGATTGAGCCAGCGGCAAAGCCATTCTAAGATGCGGCTCGCATGGCATGCAGGGAGGGCACGCGCCATGGACAGCGCGGCGAGCATGCCGACGGTCGCGGATATCGTCCGTCATCACGGCCGGACCCGTCCCGACCGCGTGGCGCTCTATTTCGAGGGACAAAGCGTCAGCTATAGCGAGCTCGACCGGCGCGCCAGCCGCGTCGCCCAGGGTCTGATCGCAGCCGGCATAAAGCCGCAGGCGCGCGTCGCCATCCTCGCCAAGAACGACCTCGCCTTCTTTGAGCTGTGGTTCGGCGCGACCAAGGCCGGCGCCGTGCTTGTCCCCGTCAATTTCCGGCTGGCGCCGCCCGAAATCGCCTATGTCGTGAACGACGCGAAGGCCGAGTTCCTGTTCGTCGGTTGCGACTTCTACACCGTCATCGAGAAGGTGAGGGGTGAGCTGGCGAGCGTGCGCCGCGTCGTCGCGTTGCATGGCGAGCACCCGGAATGGCCCGGCTATGCCGTCTGGGTCGCGGCGCAGGAGGCGCGCGATCCGGCGTTACCGCTCGCCGCCGGCGATGTCGCCATCCAGATGTACACGAGCGGCACCACGGGCCATCCCAAAGGCGCGCAACTCAGCCACGCCAATCTGCTCGCCTTGATGCCCAGGGCCATCGCGCGCGTCGGGCGTTGGCACGAACGCGATGTGAGCCTCGTCTGCATGCCGCTGTTCCATATCGGCGGCAGCGGCTGGGCGCTGCTCGCGCTCTATCGCGGCGTGCCCAACCTAGTGACACGGGATTTCGAGCCCGCGGCGATCCTGCGCCTCATCGCCGAATACCGCGTCACCAAGGTGTTGTTCGTGCCGGCGATGCTGCTGTTCCTGCTGCAAGCACCGCAGTGCGGTGAGAGCGATTTCTCGTCGCTCGAGCTCATCGTCTACGGCGCGTCGCCGGCACCACTCGACCTCCTGCGCAACGCTCTCCGAACATTCCGCTGCGCGCTCGGGCAGCTCTACGGCCTGACCGAGAGCACCGGCGGCATCACCTATCTCGCGCCCGAGGATCATGGCGAGCACGCCATCGAGCGCATGCGCTCTTGCGGCAAGCCCCTCGACGGCGTCGAGATCAAGGTGGTCGACGCCGACGGACAGGAGCTGCCGCCCGGCGAGGTCGGCGAAGTGATCTGCCGCACGGCCCAGGTGATGCTCGGATATTGGAACCTGCTGGAGGCGACGGCGCAGGCCATCCGCGACGGTTGGCTCCATACCGGGGATGCCGGCTACCGCGACAAGGACGGCTATCTCTACATTTATGACCGCATCAAGGACATGATCATCTCGGGCGGCGAGAACATCTATCCGGCGGAAGTGGAGAGCGCGCTCTTCGGCCATCCGGCGGTCGCCGATGTCGCGGTGATCGGCGTGCCCGACGAGCAGTGGGGCGAGGTAGTCAAGGCGATCGTCGTCAAGAAGCCGGGTGCGTCGCTCGGCTCCGACGAGCTGATCGGTTTCGCGCGCCAGCGCATCGCGGCCTACAAGGTGCCGCGGTCGGTCGACTTCGTCGCGGCGCTGCCCCGCAATCCGTCGGGCAAGATCCTGAAACGGGAATTGCGCAAGCCCTATTGGGCAAGTCGGGCAAGGCAAATCAATTGAAACAGCCGCCCGGGTTAGCCGGAAATGACTATTGCCAGGATAAAGAATCCCTGGTCAACTTGCTCCGTCGTTGAATTAGGGGGCGCCCCCCAGATAAGTAGGGCGAGCACCCGACTGAGCCGGCGATGAGATCGGCCAAAAGGTAGGGAGGGATGCCAACACGAGGAGGCACTGCGCCTTCTCGGTCAACCGCAAATAGAACGGAGAGGCTCGCCCTCGCGCAGCAGCGCGATAGGGCGGTCGCGTGGGACCAGGAAACGCAAATTGGAGGAAGCGAATGAGCGTTGAGAGGATGAGCCGCCCGCCGGTGCTGCTGGTGGCTGCAGCGGCGTTGTTGGTGGGCGGCACGCTGGCCGCGTCTCCGGCCCAGGCGGTACCCGCCTGCACGGCTGCCGCGATCGGCGCGCTGGGCGTGCCGGATGTGACGGTAACCTCGGCTAGCGGCGTCAGTCCGGCGCCATGCGTCGTGCTCGGCACGGTGCACACGCAAGGCTTTGGCGCGCCGGACGGATCGGCCCGGTTCCAGCTGACGCTGCCGGCGGCGTGGAACCAGAAGTTCGTGCAGTTCGGGCAAGGCGGCTTCGCCGGCTCGCTCAGCGCCTCTACCAACGCAGGCGATCCAGGCGCGGCATCCGCCTATGCCAGTGCGGTGACCGACACCGGCCACACCGCCGGCGACACCGACGCGCGCTGGGCACTCATCGCGCCGGGCGTGCCCGACGAGGCAAAGCTCACCGACTACTACTTCCGTGCGGTCCATGAAGTGGCGGCCGCGTCGAAAGAGATCGTACGCCGCTACTACGGCAACGCAGCGCGGCGTGCCTATTTCGACGGCTGCTCCAATGGCGGGCGGCAGGCGATGGTCGAGGCGACCAGATTCCCCGATGATTTCGACGGCATCATCTCCGGCGACCCCTTCATGGACATCCGCAGCATCCTGGCGGGCGCTAACTTCCACAAGATCCAGCTCGCTTCGTCGGACGTATATATCCCCGCGACCAAGCTGCCGATGATCGACGACGCCGTGTACAACAGCTGCGACGCTGCCGATGGCGTGTTCGACCACCTCATCCAGAATCCGGCCAAATGCTCGTTCGATCCCAAGAGCCTCGTCACCGCTTCCTGCACCGGCAGCGATCCGACGTGCCTGACATCGGGCGAGGCCAACACGCTGCAGAAATACCTGACGGCGCTGCGCGACGATGACGGCAACATCGTCTATACCGGTCAGACCGTGAGCGATCTCGCGGCCGGGCCGCAAGGGGTGCTCGACTTCAGTCTCGGCGGCATGGATTTCTGGACCACCGGTGTGGTTCCGCCGACGGTCGGCTTCAATGCGCCCGAGCCATGGGACAGCAACGGGTTCGGCTTCTCGCCCATCGGCTGGCAGTTCACCGACCATTTCATCCAATACATGGTCGAGCGCGATCCCACCTTCGACATGCGAACCTATGTCCACAAGACCGGGCAGATCAGCGATTCCGAGCTGCGGCTGTTCGACCGGCGCAGCGAAGCCGGCGATGGCGACATCCCAGAGAAGCTGCTGCCCTTCATCGAAAAGGGCAAGAAGCTGCTGATCTACCACGGCACGAGCGATCCGGGGCTCCCGGCCACGCGCACCATGAAATACTACGAGGATATCGCCGAGACTGCCGAGATGAGCTATTCGCAGCTGCAGGAGCATGTGCGGCTCTTCATGGTGCCGGGAATGCATCACTGCGTCGGCGGGCCAGGCCCCAATTTCTTCGACACGCTGACGCCGCTCGACAATTGGGTCGATCGTGGCGTCAAGCCCGATGCCATCGTCGCCTTGCATTTCAAGGGGAACATCCCCATCAACCCGCCGCCCGCCCCGCCCGGCCCGACGGTCGTTGATCGAACAATGCCGCTGTGCAAATTCCCGGAGGCGGCGCGCTACAGCGGTACGGGCGACGTAAACAGCGCGGCGAGCTGGAGCTGCCCGGCAAATGACCGCGGCATGCTCGAAGTGGGCGCCAACGGCAAGTCGGCGGGGCTCAGCGGCGGCCGCATGCGCGAGCGCGACGAGGACGACGACCGCTAGCTATCGATAGGCTACGGGAGCGCGCGCCGGCGGCGCGCTCCCGCAGCGCTGCTAACGGCGCGTCGCCGTAGCCGGGTGCGAATTGGAGAAGGTGGTAAGCGGCGGGAGGCTCCCGGTCGTGACCGGGGGGAGGCTTCCCGTCGTGAACGGCCCGATCGGCCCGGTCGTGAAGCTCATCGAGGGCATTGTGCTGCCGCCGGGCTCCGGCCGCATCCGCGGGACGGCGGCCATGTCGGGACAGGACAGCCCGTTCACGCCCCGGAACGGCTCACTCAACACGACGCGGCCATCGGTCAGGACGGTGCGGCAGAATGGCTCGGCCGCGGCCGAGTCGATGCTCGGGACGAGCAGCAGCATCGCCAGCGGCACATGACAGGGGCGCATCATCTTCCTCCGGTACACTCGGTGCGGTATGAATCCACGCCATCGTAGCGAATGTCGCCGACCCGGCGCGAGCGCCGCGATCAGCCCAGAAGCTTCTCCGGCGTGATCGGCCGCTCGCGGACCCGTTTGCCGGTCGCGTGATAGATCGCGGGGGCGACGCCGCACAAGCCGAACTCGGCGACGCCCTTGACCCCGATCGGGCTGAAGCGGCGATCGTTCGCTGGGCACGAACAGCGTCTCCAGCTCGACCACTGCTGCGGATTTGCGGGGGCGGTCCCTCGCTGCTGGGGCGGGAGTTTCCGGGCGGGATTGCCCGAAAGGGGAGCGGGTACCCTTAACCAGGCGTAAATGCTGGGAATATTAATCTATGCCGCCCCTTGGCTCATTCCGCGGGAGGAAGGCCATTTCGTCTCGAGCCCAGACGGTTTGGATCGCCGGCATTACCGTCGGAATTGCCGTGATCCTCGCGGCAATGTTTTTCTGGATGTCTTGGCACGCGCGCCAGATCGTGCTCGCCGACACCTATGTCTCGAGCTCGAACCTCGCGCTCTCCGTCGAGCAGTTCATCGCGCGCACGGTCGAGACGATCGATCTGTCGCTGCGCGTCGCGATCGAGGAGATCGGCGCCGACAGCATGAGGTCGCCGGGCGAGGGCCAAGCGCTGCTCGCCGAGCGCGTACGCCAATCGCCGCAGATGACCAGCCTGATGGTCATTGATCCGGACGGCCACGTACGCTTCGGCTCGGCGCAGCTGGCTAAGCCAGCGATCAACCTCGCCGGCACCAAATATTTCGCGCTGGCGCGGGAAAGCAACGGCATCCACTTTTCCGTCGGCGACCCGGTGATGCCGCGCGTGCATGGCAAGCACGTCATCTTCGTCAGCCGGCGCTTCTTTTATACACTCAATGTCGGGCAGCAAGGAGTCATCGCGCTCGAGACCACCGACGCGACGCTGCTGGTGCGCCGGCCTTACCTCGAGGACTACGTCGGCAAGAATTTCAGTTCCTCGGTGTTGTTCAAAGGCATGCTGCCCTGGGCATCCTCGGGCGTATTCCCGATGCGTTACGAAATCGACGACTTGTGGCGCATCGTCGGCTATCAGAAGGTCGAGAAGCTGCCGCTGGTGGTGCAAGTGGCGTTGTCGCGCGACGAGGCGCTCGCCAATTGGGGCCGCACGACGCTGCTGCAAGCCGGGGTCGGTGCTCTCATCCTCGCCATCTTGGGCGTGATGGCGTTCGGCCTCAACCGCCAGCTTCAGGCGCGCATGTTCGCGAACGGCCAACTGCGCGAGACGGTGCGCGAGCTCGAGCGCGCGCGCATCGCCGCCGAGGAATCGAGCCGCGTCAAGAGCCAGTTCATGGCGAATATGAGCCACGAGCTGCGCACGCCGCTCAATGCCATCATCGGCTTCTCCGAGGTGATCCGCGACGCGTTGGTCGGTCCGGTCGCCGCTCGCTACAAGGATTACGCGCGCGACATTCACAGCTCCGGCCGGCATCTTCTCGGTCTCATCAACGACGTGCTCGACCTCTCGAAGATCGAGCTCGGCCGGCTCGAGTTGCACGAAGAGCCGGTCGTGCTTGCCAAGGTGGTGAATGATTGCCAGCGCCTGATCGCCCAGCGCGTGCGGGCGAGTAACCTGGAGCTGGCCATCGACCTTCCGGCCGATCTGCCGCTGCTGCGCGGCGATGAGCTGCGCCTCAAACAGGTCGTGCTCAATCTCTTGTCCAATGCGGTCAAGTTCACGCCGGTCGGTGGGCGCATCACGCTCACCGCAAGGACGACGACAGACGGTGGCATTGTCCTCGCCGTCACCGATACCGGTATCGGCATGAAGTCCGAGGAGATCCCGATCGCTCTTGAGCCGTTCCGGCAGATCGACAGCGCGCTCAATCGGCGCTACGAGGGGACGGGGCTGGGCCTGCCGCTGGCACGCACACTCGTCGAGCTGCACGACGGCATGCTCTGCATCAGCAGCGCGCCGGGCCGAGGGACGACGGTGACGGTGACCCTGCCGGCGGCGCGTGTCATCCGCAAGGCCGCCTGATCGAGGGCGCGAGGCAATCGGGGCCGCCCGTCGCTGGGGAGTGGCGGTGCGGACGGCCCCGGCCATGCATGGCACCGGCTTCACAGCGCAACGGCCGTTCGCGAACTGAAGTTCCCATGTCCTTACATTGACACGGTTCGGCTTGCGCAGGAGGTGAGTTCCCGACACCTTCGCACGGTTCCTGGCGTGCTTGGCTCGCCAGCGCGAGCCGCACTTCCTCGCGAAGCGGCGGGCGGCCGCGAGACGATCCTCATCGTCGAAGACAACCCCCTGGTGCTCGATTTCGCGGTCTCCACGGTGACCGATCTGGGCTACCAGGTGCTGCTCGCCGATGACGCCCGCTCCGCGCTCGACATCCTCGGCGGGAGCGGGCCGGTCAACCTGCTGTTCACGGACATCGTGCTGCCCAATCGCATGAACGGCATCGAGCTGGCGCGCGCGGCGCGGCGCATGCGCCCGGGGCTCAAGGTGCTGATGACGTCGGGCTACTCCGGCGGCGCCGAGGGCGTCGAGCCGAGCCAGCGCGAATTCCCGTTCCTGGTCAAGCCCTATGGCCACCGCGATCTGGCAAGGCGCATCCGGGAAGTCCTGACGGAGATGTGACCTGCCGGCCCGGTCACGCGGCGCCGCGCAGCAGGCGGTTGGCGACGGCAAGCGCGCGGTCGCCGGCCGTTTTCAGCTCGTGAAAGACGGCCCGGATGCGGTCTCCCCGGCCGCTGTCGCTGACCTCGATGAACTGACGGCTGCGCGCGACCAGCTCGGTGAAGCCGAGATTGCCGGCGATCGATACCAGCTCATGCGCCTGCTGGCGGCCGAATTCATGGTCGGAAAGATGCTGCTGCATGCGCTCGAGACGCCCCGGGATGTCGTCCCGCGCCATGGCGAGCATGGCCGCCACCTTGTCGCGGCCGAGATGACCCTCGAGGTCGCGCAGCATGCTTTCGTCGTGCACCATGCCAAGGACAGGCTCCTCGCGGGGCGCGGGGTGCTCGGCCGGCTGAGGCTGGCGCGTCCAGCGGTCGACGGTCGCGAGCAGGAGCGTGGCGTCGATCGGCTTCGACAGGTGGTCGTTCATGCCGGCAGCGAGGCAGTCCTCGATGTCGCGCGACAGGGCCCGGGCGGTAAGGGCGATCACCGGGACGGCGCTCGCGCTGCTGTCGAGCGCGCGGATCGCCCGCGTGGCGACGAACCCGTCCATGCGCGGCAACTGCACATCCATGAGAACGAGGTCGAACGGCCTGCGCTGCACGGCCGCGAGCGCGGCTTCGCCATCGGTAACGAGCTCGACCTCATGCCCGGCCTTCTTGAGCAGGGTGACCATGAGCTCCTGGTTGATGGGCGTGTCTTCGGCGATGAGGACGCGCGCCCGGCGCCGCGCCTCGACGCCGGGTTGCTTGGCGACGACGCCGGCGGACGCCTGGAGCGGCAGGGTAAACCAGAACTGGCTGCCGACACCTGGCGTGCTGGTCACGCCGATGTTGCCGCCCATCTGCTCGACCAGGCTCTTGCAGATGGCGAGGCCGAGCCCGGCGCCGCCGGGATGCCGCTTGGCGGCGGCGCCGTTGATCTGCGAATAGCGACGGAACAGCAGACTCTGCTTGTCCTTGGCGATGCCGATCCCGGTATCCGTCACGGAGAAGCGCAGGACGCTGCCCGTCGGCCGGTCCTCGACCTTCGACAGCGACAGCACGACGTTGCCTTTATCGGTGAATTTGACGGCATTGCTCAGCAGGTTGAGGAGCACCCGGCGGATGCGATCGGGGTCGCCGCGCACCATGTTGGGGACATCGGGCTTCAGCACGAAATTCAGGTCGAGACCTTTCTCGCGCGCTGCTTGCCATACCGCCGCATGACAGCTCACGGCGAGCTCGATGATGCCGAAATCGGTCTCGACGAGCTCGATCTTGCCGGCCTCGATCTTGGAGAGATCGAGCACGTTGTTGATGACGGCGAGGAGCGAATTTCCGGCCTCCCGCGCATGCATCGCGTAGCGGCGCTGCTCCGTCGAGAGATTCTCGCTCAGCAGCAGGTTGGTGAAGCCGATGAGGCCGGTGAGGGCTGTGCGCAGGTCGTGGCTGATGCCGGCGATGAACTCGGACTTCGCTTGGTTGGCACGTTCGGCGGCGACACGGGCGCGGTGCGCGTCTTCCTCGCTGCGTTTGTGCTCGGTGATGTCGACCAGGACAGAGATGAACCCCGCCAGTCTCTGGTCGGGGCCGCGCATGGGGCTCGAAGAGAGATTGGCCCAGAACGGCGTGCCGTCCTTGCGGTAATGCAGCAAGGTGGCGGCAACCGGGCGCTCGCCCTGGCGGGCCTGCCGGAGGCGGTCGATCCCCTTCGGATCGGTGCCGGGCCCGAAAAGGATGCGGTAATTCTGCCCGACCAGTTCGGTGATGCCGTAGCCGGTCATCACCGCCGCCGCCGGGTTGGCGAAGATGATCGGGTTGTCCGGCTGATGCGGGTCGGTGACGATCACGCCGGCGTTGGGTGCGACCGGCTTTCACCGGCGCCGGGGCCGGCGCGGCGCCGAGCCGCTGGTCGGGATCCGCCAGGCGATGGGATTCGTGCGCTGGCATTGAGCCGCTGTAGTCATAGAATCCGAAGCGCTCTAGACCCCGGGACAGGGCGGAGCCCAGCGCACGGGCTTCGCTCCCGCTCAACGCTATCCGAAAGCCATCCATCAGGATGGTGAGCTCGTCCTTCTCGGGATCGGAAAAGACGGCGGCTCGCTCCGGAACAATGTCCATCCTGACTTCCGCAGAAGCGGACAATAACCCTCCGTCGGCCGAGATTGACCGACGGCTGAAGATTGCGGAACGCGAAATAATGGTGTTCCCGCCCGGAGCGTAGCAAGTCCGTTGCGGACTGTATATACCTACGGTTCGCCTATACGCCCGCTTTGTCCGAGCCTGAAGCGAGACGCTTGCCTTGCGCCGTCCGCCGTCCCAGCTTGTTTGCGAGAGATGATGGAGGACGCATGAAATTCGTTTGCGACGCCCCTGGTGAAAAGACGTGGTTCCGCATCGAGACACAAGCGGAAGCTACCGTCGAATCCGACGTGATGCGCCATGCGGTCGAGAAGTTTTTCTGGCAGGAGCGGGAAAAGGCGGCGCAGAGCTATCAGCCGCCGTCGCGTAGCTTCATCGAGCAGGACATCGGGCTCAACGCACATGTGCAGCGCGCGATGCCGCTGTTCCTCACATTGCGCGATGCCGAGGGTAACGCGCTGGCGACGGCGATGCTGCCGCCGGAAGGACGCGACGACCGCAACTTCCGCACGATCATCGTCGGCGTCGGCAACGACGATCCCTATCCGGAGCATGGTGATGCGATACGCGCACTGGCGCGCCATCTCGGCACTGCGCTCGACCGCGAGCGCTGCTATCCCTACCGCCGCGCCTGATGCCGACGTCGCCGAGCCGGGCGGTCAGGCGCGGTGCGTCACCGGATCGAGGGCGTCCTCGACCTCGCTCTTCTTCGAGTGGTCGGCAGCAATCACCAGGTAGGCCGCCGGCACGACGAAGAGCGTGAAGAGCGTGCCGATGGCGATGCCGCTGGCGATGACCAAGCCCATGTTGAAGCGCGACACCGCGCCCGCGCCGCTGGCGATGATCAGCGGGATGACGCCCAGCACCATCGCCGCGGTGGTCATCAGGATGGGACGCAGCCGGATGCCAGCGGCTGTTTCGACCGCCTCGCGCTTGGACTTGCCCTGCATCTGCAGCTCGTTGGCGAACTCGACGATCAGGATGCCGTGCTTACTGATAAGGCCCATCAGCGTCACAAGCCCGACCTGCGTGTAAATATTGAGGCTGGCGCCCCCCAGGCCGAGGTTGATGAAGATCAGCGCGCCGGCGATCGACATCGGCACGGACACCAGAATGATCAGCGGATCGCGGAAACTCTCGAACAGCGCCGCGAGCGACAGGAAGATGATGATCAACGCAAAGGCGAAGGTCGTTACGAAGCCGCTCGATTCCTGCACGTATTGCCGTGACAGCCCGCCATAGTCCACCGAATAGCCCTGCGGCAGTGTCCGTGCCGCGAGGTCGTTGAGGTAATTGAGCACATCGCCTTGCGAGACGCCGGGCATCGCCACGCCCTGAATCGTCGCGCCGTTGAGTTGCTGGAAGTGGTTGAGCGATTCCGGAATGGTCTTGGTGCTGATATGCGCGACGGTCGATAGCGGGATCGAGGCCCCGTCGGCGGTGCGAATGTAGTAGTTGAGCAGCTGGTCGGTATTGAGACGCGAGCGCTGCTGCACCTGCGGGATGACCTTGTAGGAGCGCCCGTCGAGGCCGAAATAGTTGACATAGCCGCCGCCCAGCATCGCCGCCATGGCGCTGCCGATATCGCTCATCTTCAAGCCGAGCTGCGCCGCCTTGTCGCGGTCGATCACCACGGTCGATTGCGGCCGGTCGATCTTCAGGTCGCTATCGAGGAAGATGAACATGCCGCTCTTGACCGCTTCCTGCAGGAATTGCCCCGCGATCTCGTTCAGCCGGTCGAAGGAGTCCGTCGTATTGATGACGAACTGCACGGGCAATCCCTGGGCACCGGGGAGCGAGGGCAACTGAAAGGCGACGACGCGCAGACCGGCGACCTGAGCGACGTCCTGCTGCACGATCGGCTGCAGCGTATTGCTGGTTCTTTTCCGCTCGTCCCACGGCTTCAAAACCATGCCGGCGATGCTCTGCGCCGGCGCGTCGATCTGGAACACGTGATCGGTCTCGGGATATTTGGCGAAGGTCTCGTAGACCTGCCGCGAGTAGAGCAACCGCTGCTGGAGGGTGGCGTTGGGCGCGGCCGTCGAGGAGGTGATCACGACGCCCTGGTCCTCCTGCGGCGCGAGCTCGCTCTTGGCGCCGCTGTAGAGGAAATAGATGCTCGTCAGCACGATTGCCGCGAACACGGCCGTCACCTGCCAGTAGTTCAAGCTGCCATGCAGCCACCGCTCATAGCGGCGGCGCAGCCGGGCGAATGCGCGGTCGATGAAATCCACCAGCCGGTCCTGCCACCCGCCGCCGCCCTCAACATGCGGCTTGAGGAGGCGCGAGCACATCATCGGCGATAGCGTCAGCGCGACGATCGCCGATACGGTAATGGCGCCGACGAGGGTGAAGGCGAATTCCGTGAAGAGCGCGCCGGTGAGGCCGCCCTGGAAGCCGATCGGCACATAGACCGCTACCAGCACCACCGTCATGGCGATGATCGGCCCGCCCAGTTCGCGCGCGGCCTGGATCGCCGCCGGGATCGGGCGCATCCCCTCTTCGAGATGGCGGTTGACGTTCTCGACGACGATGATCGCGTCGTCCACCACCAAGCCGATCGCCAGAACCAGTGCCAATAGAGTGAGCAGGTTTATCGAGAAGCCGAAGATCAGCATCATCGCGAAGGTGCCGACCAGCGACAACGGAATGGCAACCGTCGGTAT
>Ga0209648_10003297_pt1 | contig 13549 bp, 10 predicted proteins | sample GraSoi2013_115cm_FD_185830 | JGI IMG/M metagenome (GOLD analysis project Ga0209648, IMG submission 185830) | Grasslands soil microbial communities from the Angelo Coastal Reserve, California, USA - Sample 9_17_2013_115cm (SPAdes) (version 2) | ecosystem: Environmental > Terrestrial > Soil >...
TGGAAGGCAAAGCAGAACTCGCCCAAGCTGTTCTGGAAATGGATCACGTCGTCGACCGTATGAAGGATGAAGCTTTTATTGTGCTCGTGCGAAAGATGAACGAAGAGCCGCAAGTGACTCAACAAGCAATAGATGCGCTTTTGGTGGCTCGCAACCTGGAACGCGTCGCGGACCATGCCACCAACATTTCCGAGGACGTCATCTTCTGGGTTCTAGGAGCCGATGTGCGTCATCATGCGCAGGCAGCGTCGGCACCTCCGCGGCCGGAACGACGCGAACAGTAAAGGCGAAAACAGATCCCAAGAAGAGGGTCAAGGTTTTCCGCTGTGACCCTCTGTGAATCTCCGTGTCCTCTGTGGTAAAGACTTTTTTCTCAACCGCAGAGGACACAGGGGTTCACATTCGAGATCGTCCTTCGTCAGCATCAATCCCCTGCGGTACACTGTTCGAGCCCCATGAGCAAGAGAATCCGCGTATTTGCCACCTGTGACATCGGAGATGCTCTCAACATTCTTCGCAACAAGGGATACGACGTGGAAGTCTATCCTCGGCCGGAAGCTCCGCCGAAGAGCTTGATCGTTGAAAAGGTGAAGTCTGGCGTGGATGGTCTGATCACCACGCTGCGCGATCCGATCGACGCCGAGGTCTTCGCTGCCGGAGCGGGCACGCTCAAAGTGGTCGCGCAGTTCGCCGTCGGATTTGATAACATCAGCCGCGCCGCTGCCAACAAGTACAAAGTCCCGTTCACGAATACCGCCGACGTCTTGACCGAAGCGACGGCGGAATTTGCCTTCTTCCTGATGGGCGCGCTCGCCCGCAAACTGTGGCCCGCCGAACACCTGACGCGCGAAAATCGCTGGGGATATTGGCATCCTTATCTGCCATTTCTAGGCGACGAAGTCACCGGAAAAACCGTAGCCATCGTAGGCACCGGGCGCATCGGCCTTGCAATGATCAAGAAGTGTGCCGGATTCGACATGAACATCCTGTGCTTCGATCCGGCCTACGAAAACCGCGACTACATCAAGGCCATCCAGGAGATGATGGATCTGAGCTTCCAGCGCGGCATCAGCCGCGAGAAGACTTCAATTCGTTACACCACATTGCACGAAGCGTTGAGCACCGCGGATTTCATCAGCCTGCACGTTCCCCTGCTACGCGAGGGCGAGAGCGCCACGCCGACCTATCACCTGATCAACGAAACCACGCTGCGCATGATGAAGCCCACGGCCATGGTCATCAACACGTCGCGCGGTCCAGTGGTAGACGAAGTGGCCCTCGCCCGCGCGTTACGCGAGAACTGGATTGCCGGCGCCGCTCTGGATGTTTACGAGAAAGAGCCGCTGCCCGCCGATTCGCCGCTGCGCGATCCGGCAATCGCCGATCGCTGCCGCCTGCTGCCCCACTTTGCCAGCGCTGCGCGCATCACTCGCTTATCTCCCGATCCCAATAAAGGCATGGCTGGCCGTTGCGTGCAGGGGTTGATTGACGTGCTGGAAGGGAACTACGGCGGCGACGTCACCAAGATGCCCTTCGTGGTGAATAAAGAAGCCTTCGCGAAGTAGACGGTGGAGGGATGGGCGTCCTCGCCCGTCCAAGCGGAGCAAAGCTCCGCGGGCCTTTTTCCTGACGTGAGGGCGTCAGCGAGGCCGCCCCACGCTTGTAGCCGCCCGTTCTCACCTGCTACTCTCGCCATTCATTAACACGATGAAAATCACAATCATGAATATCACAAGATTGCTCTCTCTCGTCTGCCTTGCCTGTCTGTCGCTCGCTGCTCACGCTCAGATGAACGACGCCGTCCGCGCACTCAAGGTCCTGCCGGCGCCGAAAGAGGTTCGCATGGCGGCAGGCAGGATCTTGATCAAGCCGTCGACCACGATTCTCATCAGTAATTCCGAAGACCGGATCGCGGCCGAAACGCTGCAAAAAGAGATTCACGACCGCACTGGCATGAAACTGTCGATCGAATCCGTGACCGCCGCTCCGAAAACGACGGGGCACATCTCGCTTGGACGGCTGACTGACCGCGGCTTGCGGGTTTATCTCGAATCGCAGGGAGTGAAAGTCGGCGAACTTGGCGGCACCGATCCTGACAAACACGATCTTGAAAAACCCGATCTTGACAAGCAGGGTTATGTGATCCGCGTGACCGACTCCGGAGTGCTAGTCGCAGGGCGTACCGCGCAAGGGTTGTTCTATGGCGCGCAGACCCTTCGCCAGTTGCTGCGCCCGGAAGGCCCAGGAGGAAAGACGCTCGCCGTCCCGGCTCTGGTCATCCGCGACTGGCCCAGCATGGAATGGCGGGGCGTGTCGGACGACATCAGCCGCGGTCCTATTCCTACGCTTGACTACTTGAAGATGCAGATCCGCACGCTGGCCGAGTACAAGATCAACCTCGTCGGATTCAACATGGAACACGTTTTCGATTTCCAAACCCAGCCGCTGGTCTCTCCAAAAGGGGCACCTAAAGAAGCGGCGCTAACTCCCGTTGAGATCAAGGAACTCGTTGAGTACGCCAGTAAGTACTACGTCACCCTCCTGCCCGAGCAGCAGGCCTTCGGGCATCTTCATCAATTTCTGAAGTATGAAATCTATTCCGATCTCGCTGAAACGCCCCATGGGCACGTGCTCACGCCGACCAATCCCAAAACCTACGATTTCATTCGCCAGGTTTACGGAGAGGTCGTTCCCTTGTTCACGGGCCCGTTCTTCCACATCGGCTCCGACGAAACTTTCGAGCTTGGCCTCGGCCAGACGAAAGCTCTCGCTGCCCAGCAGGGCCTTGGCCGCGTTTATCTCGAACACCTCCAGAAGGTTTTCGAAATCATGCAGCCTTATCACAAGCAACTCATGTTCTGGGGCGATATCGCGGTCAAATATCCCGAGCTGCTTACGATCCTTCCGAAGGACATGATCGCTGTTCCCTGGGACTACGACCCCAAGCCCAGCTACGAAAACATCATTTCCCCATACACCAATGCCGGACTGCGCGTGGTTGTCGCGCCCGGAGCAGGGAACTGGCGCGTGATCTGGCCTGATCTCGACAGTGCGTTCATAAACATCCGAAATTTTGTTCGCGACGGCCAGAAGCATCAGGCCATCGGCGCCCTCAACACCACCTGGAACGATGACGGAGAATCGCTCGTTGACATGACCTGGCCTGCCCTGGTCTTTGGCGCAGTCGCCAGTTGGCAGCCCGGCGAATCCAGTATTGATGACTTCAAGAAGAGCTATGACTGGGCCTTCTACCGTAATGAAGGTGACACTTTTTCCGGCGTGCTCGAGAATCTCGATCGCGCTCATACGCTCCTCGCCGGAGTGAAGCTGGACAACGCCAACCACGAGCTTTTCTGGTCCGATCCATTCAGCGAAGCCGGCGCCAACATCGCCGCCAAAGCGCTGCCGGTTGCTCACGATCTGCGCATCAGCGCTGAACACGCCGCAGAAACGCTTACGCGCGATCGAACGAAGGCACACCTTCATGCCGAGACGCTCGATGACATGCTGCTTGCCGCCTGGCATCTGGACACGCTGGGCCTGAAGATCCAGTTCACATCCGAAATCAGCCGCTTCTACTGGGACGCTTATCAGAATCAGACGGACGGGACGCGCGCGCAACACGACCTGGACGAAATCGTTGACATCAACGGGCGGTTAGAGAGCCTGCGTGACGCGATCACCGAGATGCGCAAGACGTACGCGGAAGGCTGGGCACGCGAGAATCATCCCTACTGGCTGGACAACGTTCTGGTTCGCTACGACAATCTGGCGGCGGAGGTACAAGCGAAGATCGTTGCCGTTCAAGCGGCCCAACGTCAGTATTGGAACACGAAAACGTTGCCGCCTCCGGAGCAGTTGGGATTTTTCTTGAAATAGGAATTGTTAGATTTTGATGGAGCGACGGGCGTCTCGCCCGGCGCTCCGGCAAGAGTTATGTTCTCGCAGCGTACAAACTGGCGGCTCACTCCGAACGCTCTTACACGCGCGCTCGAGGAGGCGCGCGCTTCGGGGCAACAAATTTTGGACCTCACGGTCTCGAACCCTACACAGGCTAGCGTCCGCCCCGATTCTGAAATCGTGCTCGCCGCACTGGCGAATCCGGAAGCGATGCATTACGACCCTCAGCCGCGCGGTCTGCTCGCAGCGCGTCAAGCCGTGTGCCGCTACTATCGCGAGGCGCACGAGGTTTTCGATCTCGATCCCGAACGCCTGATTCTGACCACCAGCACCAGCGAAGCCTACTCGTACGTCTTCCGTTTGCTCTGCAATCCCGGCGATGAGATTCTTGTGCCCAAGCCGAGTTACCCCCTGTTCGAGTTTCTTGCCGATCTCGCCGACGTTAAACTCGTTCCGTATCCGCTCCTCTACGATCACGGTTGGCAAATCGATTTCGATTCGCTCTACAAGGCAGCGACCGCCCAGACGCGGGCCGTGATTCTTGTTCATCCCAATAACCCCACCGGCTCCTACGTGTCCGCGTCGGAAACCTCGGCGCTCAACGTTTTCTGTCGCGACTACGGGTTGGCGCTGATTGTCGATGAAGTTTTTCTCGATTATTCGCACGACGACGCGCCGCGTCGCAGTTTTGTCACCAATGCCGACGCGCTCACCTTCACTCTCAGTGGAGTGTCCAAGATTTCCGCTCTCCCGCAGATGAAGTTTGCATGGGTGACCACCAGCGGCCCGGAAGAAATGGTCGCCGAAGCAGGAGCGCGCCTCGAAATCGTCGCCGATACCTATCTCTCCATGAACGCTCCCGTCCAGCTTGCCGGCCCGGTGCTGCTCGATCAGCGCAAACAGGTTCAGCCCATTCTTCTCGATCGCTTGCGCGTCAATCTTGCGGAACTTGACGCCCAACTTGCGGGACGTCCTTCGTGCTCAAGGTTGCTGGTCGAGGGCGGGTGGTACGTCATCCTTCGCGTTCCCGCCATCGAGAGTGACGAAGACCTGGCGATTCGCTTGTTGCGCAAGGCCAGAGTGAGCGTGCATCCCGGTCATTTCTACGATTTTCCGAACGAAGGCCATCTTGTAGTGAGCCTGATCACAGAGCCAGCGGATTTTCGCGAAGGCGTTGCGCGGTTGCTGGTGGTAGTCGGGGTCTGAAGGCGATGCGCGCCCGTAGCTCGTGTTATCCTGCTGGCCGTTTCTTAACGCGGAGAATTCATGTCTGTAAATCGTCGTGATTTTTTAGGCGCGGCAGTCGCAGCATCGTTAGCCAGTGGCCTGGACGCACAAGATAAACCTAAGAACGCTGCGCCCCGCCCCGCTGAACCGCCCTGCACCTTCAAGCGTCCGATCATCGTGTGCGCCAACAATGGCGTCAAATACCTCGACGACGCCTTCGTCTTTCTAAAAAATGGTGGCGACACGCTCGATACCGCCCTCCGGGTCGTCAAGGGCCCGGAAGATGACCCGAACGATGACACCGTCGGACTTGGCGGCATTCCCAACGAAGAAGGAGTGGTCGAACTCGACGCCTGCTGTATGCACGGGCCCAGCCGCCGCGCGGGATCGGTGGGCGGCGTCCGCAACATCAAGAATGTTTCGGGCGTTTCAAAAGCGGTCATGGAGCACACCGGCCACGTCATGCTCGTCGGCGAAGGCGCGGAACGATTCGCCGTCGCCATGGGTTTCCCGCGTGAGAATCTGCTCACCGAACGCTCACGCAAAATCTGGCTGCTGTGGAAGGAACATCATTCGACCGACGACTGGTGGGGACCAGGACTCGCCGATCCGAACTGGAAGCCGCCGTCGTCATTACCAACGACGTCACCTACGACCTCACCAACGACATCACCGCAATCCAAACTTTGGGAACAACGAATTCATCACCTCGAAGAGCGTGCCGCCCAGCTTGGCATCGAACCGGAATTCCGCATGGCCGCCGTCCGGCGCGTTCTGTCTCCGCCAACCGGGACTATCCACTGCTCCGCGCTCAACGAGAAAGGTGAGATGTCCGGCTGCACCACCACCAGCGGCCTTGCGTTCAAACTCCCCGGCCGCTGCGGCGATTCGCCAATCATCGGAGCGGGTTGCTATACCGATCAGGACGTGGGCTCCGTCGGAGCCACCGGCAGCGGAGAAGAGAACATCAAGGTCGCCGGAGCGCACACCATCGTCGAGAACATGCGGCACGGCATGTCGCCGCTCGAAGCCGGCCTTGACGCGCTCAAGCGCATCGCCCGCAACTACAACAACGACATGAGCAAGCTCAAGTTCGTCGACATGACCTACTATATCCTGCGCAAGGACGGTGCTTACGCCGGCGTGTCTTTGTGGGAGAGCGGTTCGAAGCACCGCCACCAGATCGCCGTCCACGACGGAACCAAGCGCTCCGAGTTCACCGTATCGTGCTTCAAGGGCGCGTCTCATAGTTTCCCGCCGTTTCCCGTCGTACTGCCAAAGGAGTTGACGGAGGATTCGACGTACTACAAATAGAAAAGGCACTAAGGCCGCAAACAGTCGCTTCCACTCGTTCCCTCCGGGTGTACAATCGTCTCGTTAGGAACGCAGCTTCACGGGGCGCTTTTCCCCGCATTCGAGGCTCGAAAATGAACGTCCACGTCAGTTACAAAGTCCACAAAACTCCCGACATCGAAAAAGAAATCGGCCACCAGATCGAGAAAATCCAGAAGCGCCTCCATGTCTTCCGGCCCGAACTGGTCCATCTGAAGGCCGTCATCGATCAGAATTCGCCGCGCGAGGGAACGCTCGCCTCCTTGAATCTGCGTTTGCCCTCGGGCCAGCTCGCGGTCGAGGAGAAAGCCCCTACTCCAACCGCGGCCATCAAAGCGGCTTTTGACGAACTCATCCAACAGATCGGCCGGCATAAGGAACTGCTCCGCTCCAGCCACAAATGGCGTCGCTGGCGCGGCGGGCCACAGGAATCTCGCGAGCCCGGCGTTCCCTTCGAGCAGACGCTGGCAGCGGTTCTGCCGCCGACCATTTCCGCCGATGACATCGGCTCCTATGTGAATGCCAATCTTGGCCGCCTCGAACGTTTCGTGGACCGCGAACTCTACTTCCGCCGCGCCGACGAGGAGATTCCGGACGACGGTCTCTCGACCTCCGAGGTCGTGAACGAAGTCATTGCCCGAGCTCTCGGTGACCACGACCGCCCGGAAAAACTGTCGCTCGAACCGTGGCTTTATCGCCTTGCCATGAATGCCATGAGTGAGATGACGGCGCGTCTTCATGAATTGGAGTCTCCCGTGCATCTGCATCTGGAGGAAAGCCGCAGGCGGCAAAATGTGCAAGCCTCCGACGAAGTCGGCCTCCAGTTCCATCAACCGGATGAGGGTTGGACGCGCGAAAGCGCCATCCCTGATCGCCGCGTGTCAACTCCTGAACAAGCCGCCTATTCCGACGAAATGATTGCCCTGGTGCAAGCCGCACTCCGCGGCGCCAGCCGCACCGATCGCGAAGCTTTTCTCCTCTACGGTATCGAGGGCTTCTCACTCGGCGAAATTGCCGCCATTACCGGCCGGCATCTGGAGGCGGTGCGCGAGTCCGTGCAGCGGGCGCGCGACTGCGTTCGCAGAGCACCTTCGGTAGCCAACGAGTTCCACAAAGAACTCTTAGTCAAAGCTCGAACCTAAGATCTCAGTACTTAAGGAGCATCGAGATGATGACCCGGGACGAAATCCGTGAGTTGGCGGCTTTTCAAGCGGACGAAACCAAAGGGGCGCGCGCCCTGAGTTTTTACTTTCAGCCCGATCCTCCGCAGGATCGTTCCCATCGCCGCGAGGCCATCATCGCCAAAGATGTGGTTAAGCAGGTTCTGAAAAGTGCTGCCGCTAATGGTAAGAACGGATCCCTTCACTCCGACCTCGATCGCATCCTTGATGTGGCCACGAACCTGCGCGGCCATTCGCGGGGAAAGGCAGTCTTCGCCTGCGCCGCGCACAAGTTTTGGAAGGAGTACGAACTGCCCCCGCATCTGGGAGCCACCCACATTTACCTTCAATCTCGCTTTCAGTTGAAGCCGCTCGCAGCTTTGCTGGGAGCCCAACCCGCGCTCTGCGTTGCCATGGTCGACCGCCAGCGCGCTCGTTTCTTTGATCTTCGCCTTGACGACCTGCGCGAACGCGGAGCGATTGTCCACATGCTCTCGCGCAACGCCGCAAGCTATGGCTACAACGGCTACGAAGGCGGCCACGCCGAACGCCGTGTGGCCGAGGAAGCGCTCCAGCACTTCAAGGCGGTCTCCGAACGGTTGCGGACCAACTTCGAGAAAGGAGTCTGGGAGCGGCTCATCGTCGGTTGCCAGGACGCCAACTGGTCCGAGTTCGACGGCCATCTTCATCCTTACGTCAAACAGCGCCTGATTGGCCGCTTTTCAGCCGACGTTGCCAGCGTTTCGAACGAACAGATTCGCGATCACGCTGGGGCTGTCCTTAATCAATGGATCACGGAACGCGCCGCAACCAAAGCCAGCGAGGCGGTGGCGTTCGCCAAGGCCAACGGGCGCGGCGTTACTGGGCTCCGCCGCGTGTTGCAAGCGCTGGAAACCGGGGAAGTGCAGACTCTCTTCCTCACCGAAAACTATTCTGCGCAAGCCGTCCAGTGTCCGCACTGCGGCCACCTCGACGCCCACATGATCCGGTCGTGCGTGGCGTGCGGACGCGGCACTCGCGAACTTACCGACGTCTGCGACGCCATTATCCCCATCGCCATCCGTCGCGACATCGAATTGTTCTATCTAAAGGAGCACAGCGATCTGGACCGCGCCGGCAATATCGCGGCGCTCCTGCGCTTCCGCTCCGATCAGAGGACGGGGCAGAGCGCGGCGGCGTCGTAGGAGAGCCCGGGTTTCTAGAGCGCGTGTGGGGACGGGGCTTTGGCCCCGTAAGCGGGGCGGAGCCCCGCTTCCACACGTGAATATAGTCTGACTGACGAAGTGGTGAATTGTCCCGGCCTGAGCGAAAATGACCTGATGATCCACAAGATCCTTCCCGTGGGCCCGCTGCAATGTAACTGCTCCGTCATCGGCGATGAGACCACACATGAAGCCATGGTCATCGATCCTGGCGACAATATTGAGGATGTTTTCGCCATCGTCCGCCAGCACAAGCTGGAAGTGAAGCAGATCGTCATCACCCACGCCCACATCGATCACGTCGGCGGAGCGATGAAGCTGCGCGCGCAGACTGGCGCCCCAATCCTGCTCAATCAGAATGACTATGCGTTGCTGAAAATGCTCGACGTACAGGCTGCGTGGCTCGGCATGGCTGCTCCGGGTGAAGTTGCGATTGAGGCGAGTATCGCAGATGGCGAATCGCTCCGGACGGGTAACCTGACCGCGAACGTGCTCCACACTCCCGGCCACACCGAGGGCAGCGTCTGCCTCTATTTTCCCGCGGAAAAATTACTGATCGCCGGCGACACCCTGTTCGCCCGCAGCATCGGACGCACCGATCTCCCCGGAGGATCGTTTGAGAAGATCATGCGCTCCCTGCACGACCGCGTTCTGACCCTGCCCGATGACACTGTTGTGATTCCAGGGCACGGCGCAAGAACGACCATTGGAGAGGAAAGGGAAGAGAATCCCTTCCTGGGGGGATGATCGCGTAGCGAGTAATACGATGGAGCGACGGGCGTCTCGCCCGTCCATCAGTATGGCGGCCGGGCGGGGACGCCCGGCTCTCCACCACCAAGTTATTTGTGTGTCGGCGCCTGGTTTTGCGGAACGCTCGGCGGTGCGGACGGAGCGGGTGTCGCTGGCTGTGACTTCGTCTGCGCCGGCTTCACTCCCGAAAGCACGGACGTGGGCCCGGTTCGGCGCGCCGCAAAAATCGAAAGCGTGATCGACGTGAGCATGAAAATGATTGCGGACCAGGTCGTCGCCCGGGAAAGAACCGAAGCCGCGCCGCGCGGGCCAAACGCCGTCTGGCTGCCCTGACCGCCGAAAGCCGCGGCCAAGTCGCCGCTCTTTCCGCTCTGCAGCAACACGACCCCAATCAGAAACAGGCAAACGATAACGTGAATCACTATGATCAAAATGGTCATTGCAAAAAACTCCGTTCGGGCCGCAACCCGATTCAAATTCCGATTCTTCCGTCAGCAATACGCTGGAATCAAATCAGTACGATGGTGCGGAAAAGGGGACTTGAACTACTCGATCACGTTGATAACATAACTCAATCACTTCGCATCCGGTCTAAAGTCCGAAAATGCCCCACACTTCCGACTCCATTGTACGTTTATTGTACGCGAACCACCTGCAGAAGGAGAAAAACCGCGCCATGGCGAACGTGTCGTTGCCCGGAGGATAAAACTTCGGGCCCAAGATGGCCGCCAAACTACCAAAAATGTAGAAGTCGTACCACTCGATCATGGTGCCGACAGACGAGGCCGTAATCACGCGCCAGATGCTGTACTCTGCTTTACCTGTTCCCGCCACTTGCGCGGCATTCGCCATAGACTCCTCATTTATCTGCAGTATTCGTCCTGGACTACATTTTGATCTGTTGCAGTCTCATGCATCACACGGCGTCATTCAAGACTTCAATCTCGGATTGAACCATCGACCGACAGCGGCGAACAGCCCGGGACCATTTCGCAATGTGCATCCCGGTGCACATTTTGGTCTTTGCCGTGCCGATGAAGTAGGGCGCTGGGTGGCGTTAAGTTAGGGTTAACATGGGGAATTGGGAAGAGGCTGGTTGTATCGGTGTAGTTTTTTCCAATTTCTGTTGTGTACCTGTAAGCCAAGGCTGGGCATTCAATCTGCTGTGCGATGCACTAGATGCACTAAAGGATTATTCGACTCTCGATCAGGTTTTTCCAGTATTGTTTGCCCCTTCAGGAAAACAGTAGTGTTGCGCGCAGTAGACGTACTACTAGTTACTATAAAGTGCCTGCGCCGCTTCAACACCATTGTCTTTCGGAGGACATCAAATCATGAGGCCAACCGCAGGGTTACTTATTACGGTGCTCTTGGCATTATGTACATCGGCATTTGCCGCTAGCTACAGTGGCACGCTGAACGCTCCGAGCGTGGCCGGTACCAGCACCAGCCAGACTTGGACCGGCAATGTCACCGGCGTCATCGGCGACACCGGCGGCACAGGGTTGTTTAATCCGCCCTGCGATTCCACCATCTGTGACATCTACACCCTGACGGTAAACGTTCCGGCAACGTTTTACGCGGCTAATCCAAACTATTCCGTCCATGTCAACGTGACCGATGTGCCCAATGCTCCAGTCACTGACATCGATCTGTATGTCTACGACGCGAGCGGCAATCTCGTCTGCGACGGTACCTCTGCAAGTCCGACGGTAGAAGATGTCGATTGCGGGCCGCTTGTGGCGGGCACCTACCAGGTGCAAATCGTACCAGCGGTCGCGGTCCAGCAGGCCTACAACGGCCAAATCATCCTCGAGCCAGAACCGGCATCTACGATTCAGAATACCGGGTTGGTGCGCTATCGCAAAGGCAATTTCACCTTCAGCTCACCGGTGGAGCTGGTGCGGCCGAAGAACCTAACGAGCACGGGCAGCACTGGGCTTTTCTTCGACACCGATGGCGAACCGCGCGTGGTTCATGATGCAATCGGCAACCTCTACGCCGCGGCTACCCAGGGCGTGCCCGCCGGCAGCGATATGTGGAGTTCGGTGGATGGCGGCGCGACCTGGAATTACCTCGGCGAGCCCGACGGTGCGCAGGCGCTGAATGTCCTCTCTGGCACGAACGGCGTCGGCCTCGGCGGTGGCGATGAAGATCTGATCACGCTGCCGAATGGCCAGGTTGACATGACCTCGCTGTGGCTTGGCTCCAATACCACCTGCACGTCGAGCAACGCAGGGACTACATGGCTGTGCAACCCGAATGGTTCCATGTTGCCGGCCGACGACCGTCAGTGGCTGGCGAACTACGGCAACAGCATCGTGTACATCACCAGCAAGCAACTCGGCACCGTAGTGGCCGGCCCTGAATCCATCTATGTCGCCAAATCGACCGATGGCGGCAAGACCTTCCCGATCGTCACTCTCGTGACCACGCCTGAACTCGGCATCCAGCCGGGCGACCAGGGCAATATCATTACCGACACCAGCGGGAACGTGTACACCGTGTTCTTCGACACCACCGGAACCATCGTGTACATGGCCAAATCAACCGACGGCGGCAGCACGTGGATGATCAAGCAGGTGTATGCGGCGCCTCCCTGCTCCCCGACGTTGTGCATCTCGCTGGTGCACGTGTTCCCCTCCATCGCAGCCGACAGCGCGAACAATCTCTACATCGTGTTCAGCGACGGCAGCAACAGCTACTACACCAGTTCGACCAACGGCGGCGCCAGCTGGCGACTTCCCACGATCGTCCAGTCGGGATTCGGCTTGAAGACGACGGTCGAGCCCTGGGTCGTCGCTGGCGCTGCCGGGAAGATCAATATCTTCTTCTACGGCACGACGGACAGGAATTTCATGGACAACAATGCGAATTGGGTGGTGTACATGGCGCAGTCGCAGAACGCGTTGGCAAAGGTGCCGACGTTCGCCATCGCGCCGGCAACCCCCTACGTGATCCATACGGGGGCAATCTGCAACGCGGGCACGGCCTGTCCCAGCGGTACCCGAACCATGCTGGAGTACTTCTTCCCCGATACGTACGTCGATGGAAACGCCACGGCAGTATTCCCGGACAGCATCCACATCCAGGATACGACCGCTCCGAATACCACCGTCTGGTTCGTAAAACAAACCAGCGGCAACAAGATCACCGGTCAATAGGAACAGAGCCATACTTGCGCTGGTCCCAGGCTGCCCGCAGGCACCGGAATGAGCTTGGTACGGTAAGCTCGACCGCACGAGGTCTGACTCACAAAACCTTCACCGGTAGTCCCGTTGTTATCGGCTTGGATCTGCAAAGCAATGTCGCCAGCTCCATCCCCACATTCAATTCCGCAATGCGATTGAGGGCAGGGTTTATGCCTGCCCCCATTTGCTCTCCTACTTCACCTTCAATGTCGCAGTCGTGCTGTGTGTCAAAGTTCCGGAAGTTCCTTTGAATGTGAGCGTGAACGTACCGAGAGAGGCGCCTTTCGGCACGGCCAAATCGACCGTGACCTTGGCCATCTCAGACCCAGATGTCAGCGTGACCGACGATGGAATGACCGTGCACGTCGAACCAGGTGGTCCTCCACTGCAGGTCAAGCCAATTGTCCCGGTGAAGCCAGTGGTTGAGGACAGCGTCAGGGTATAGACCGCCATGTGTCCGGCGGGAATGGTTTGGGTCGTGGGCGAAACCGCGATTGTGAAGTCGCCCGCGCCAAGTGTGGCGGAGGCGGTGTTACCCGTGCCGCCGTTGGTCGAGCTGACGTTGCCGGTGGTGTTGAGTTTGGAGCCGGAGGTCGTGGGGGTCACACTCACGCTGACTGCGCATGAACTGTTGATCGCGATACCTCCGCCGCTCAGGCTGATGGAAGTGCTACCCGCCGCCGCGGTGAACGTGCCGCCGCAACTGTCGATGGCGTTGGGAACGGCCGCGACCTGCAGGCCAGTCGGGAAGTTGTCCGTAACGGCGACGCCGCTCAAGGCAGTCCCC
>Ga0209648_10003302_pt1 | contig 13533 bp, 8 predicted proteins | sample GraSoi2013_115cm_FD_185830 | JGI IMG/M metagenome (GOLD analysis project Ga0209648, IMG submission 185830) | Grasslands soil microbial communities from the Angelo Coastal Reserve, California, USA - Sample 9_17_2013_115cm (SPAdes) (version 2) | ecosystem: Environmental > Terrestrial > Soil >...
ACCACACACCAAAACAGTAGCACCAAGACTGACCGGTGAAGTCGCCGAAGAATGAATTTTATGAATCGATAATTTTGATTCTAGGAGATGCAAAATGGCCCAGCAAATGCGCGAATACTCACCCCGAGGATTTGGATCGGCCGCGATTTCTACGGAAAGCTTCGAAAGCCTCCTCGCTGGCGTCCCGGTGCAGGAGGCGTTTGCGTTCCTCCGGATCCATCTTGGCAGAATGGAGCTGCTCGCGAGCTTCCCCTAACTGCATGAGCCATTCTTCGTATTCCGGGCCGAATTGATCCTCGAGCTGTTTTCTGAGTCGCTGAGCAAGCGCCGGGCTTAGCCCAGCGGTCGAGACGGCGATCTGAAGTGGTCCGCGTTGAACGACAGAGGGATAGTAGAAATCGCAGAGAGCGGGAACATCAACGATGTTGCAGAGCACGCCCCGACGAGTTGCTTCGGCGAAGATGCGCTCGTGAAGTTCCGTGGACGAAGTGGCCGCGACAACTAAAAACACGCCTTCCAGATCGCCCGGTTCGAATGCGCGCTGGCGCCATTCGATGGCGTTCGACTGGGACCAGGAGCGCACTTGCAGGGTCGCCTCGGGCGCCACTACGCGGACGCGAGCACTCGCCTCCAGGAGGCTGGCGATTTTGGATTCAGCAACAGCGCCAGCTCCGACCACGAGGCAGGGCCGGGCCGAAAGTTTAAGGAACATGGGGAAGAGCTTTTCCAATTTCATTCCAACGGTCGACGCGCTCCTCGCAGAAGTTTGGGCCACAATTGCTGAGCAAATCTAGTCTTTCATTGTACTCAGGTGGAGCCAGAAGCGCGGGGAATTTGGATTCAGGAGAGACGATCGGGAGTCAGGAGAGCGGTCATTTGGAGGACGCGGTGATAGTAGTCGCGCTGGGTGAGCTGCGCAGCGGCGGCATCGTCAATGATGAAGGTCACGTCGGGATGGAGCTGAAGAGCGGAAGCCGAGACACCGGAGGTGATTGGTCCTTCGATGGACTTGGCGACGGCCGCTGCTTTGGATTGGCCCGCGGCGAGCAACAGGACTTTCCGTGCCTCCAAGATCGTGCCGATGCCCATGGTGATGGCACAACGTGGACTTTCCTCACCTGGAGCGAAGAATTTTGAGTTATCGTCCAGCGTTTCCTGACTTAGAACTTTCAGGCGGGTCCGGGAGCCAATGCTGGAGGTCGGCTCGTTAAAGCCGATGTGGCCATTGCGTCCAATGCCCAGCAACTGGAGATCAATTCCGCCGGCTTTGCGGATGGTTTCCTCATAGGAGGCGCAGTACTGATCGTAATCGCCGCGAATGGTTCCGTCGGGAATGTGGATGTTGCGGGGATTCACGTTGACGTGCGCGAAGAGATGCTCGCGCATGAAATGATGAAAACTCTGAGGATGCGCCGGGGCAAGTCCGAGATATTCGTCAAGATTGAAAGTAACGACGCGAGAGAAATTGAGCGAACCTTGCTTGTGAAGCCCCACGAGATGTTTGTAAACGCCGACCATCGTGGCGCCGGTGGCCAAGCCAAGCACTAATGCCGGTTTCTTATGAACTGCAGTGGCAATGAGTTGTGCGGCCTGTAGGCTGATTTCTTCGTCGTCGCGTTTCAGGATAACCAGCATGCAGCATCCTCTCCGAACCGTGCCTTACCCAGAGCCCGAAATAAGCATGGGACAGCCAAGAAATTCGCCGGCTCTACCGGAAGCGGCGAATGACGAGATTGTGCCGGTCCGAGCGGTAGAAGCCCAGCACGTACATGATCGCCCGGCCTTTGGTGGAATAGATGACCTGGCGAATTCGCAGCAGGGGATCGCGGCGGGGGATGGCGAGAATCTCCGCGATTCTCGGATCGGCGGCGGTCGCGTCAACTTCTTCGTCGGCATAGCCGAGTTCGATTTTGTAATTGCGCTCGAGAATTCCAAAAAGAGATTCCCGGCCGATAGGAGCGTCTAAAATACCTGAGAATTCAGCGGCGCTGAGATAACAAGTTTCCAAGGCAAACGGTTCACCCGCAGCATGGCGGAGACGCTCGAGTTTTATAACTTGGCTGGTGGGTGGAAGGGCGAGGCGAGCAGCGGCTTCGTTTTCATTGTCGAGTACTTTGGCGAAAAGCACTTTAGAGCCGGCGGTGAGGCTGCGGCCAGCCATCTGCTCCGTGTAGCTCATCAATTTATTAAAGTGAATCTTGGGGGCCGCGACAAAAGTTCCGATGCCGCGGCGGCGCTCGACGATGCCTTCGCGTTCGAGCGAGGCCAGGGCGTGACGCGCGGTCATGAGGCTGACCTGGTGGATTTTAGCGAGGTCGCGTTCGGAAGCGACGGGGTCACCGGGACGCAAATAACCGGCGTCAATGCGCTTGCGGATGGCGCCCTGAATTCTCTGGTAGGCGGGCAAGCCGTTGCGGTTGCGGTTCTTCAGTCGCATTCTCTCTCCCGAACTAGCCCGGGACTTCGTTGAGGGCACCTGGAAGGAATCTCGACCCATAGCAGCACGATATTCCAATCCGTGCTTGCGTCAAGACCCAAAAGCGCCGGGCGTTCGTAAAGCATCCCAGGGTGATATAGAGCGGGCTCCGAACGGTGCTATAACCCGCCGTCCCGTGTACCTATATAAATCACAATTTAATGCTTGACAACAGAAAAATGGTGCTATATAGCTATACGCCATTCGGCCATATAGCTGTTCCGGGGTGCAGGTTGGGAGTCGAGAAATCCAGTCAAGAGGAGAAGCGGTTGGACAGCCAACGGCTTCGAATCGGAGGAATGAACATGAGAAAGACGCAGTCTTTGCGGTGGGGGCTGGTGGTTATGGCGCTGGTAGCAATCTTATGCAGCGCGAATGCAGCGTGGGGTCAGGATGTAACCGCGACGATCACAGGAACCATCACGGACGCCAGTGGAGCGCCGCTGGCCGGAGCCAGCGTCACGGCGAAGGACATGGATCGCGGCACGGTGTGGCCCGCAACCACGAACCCCGAGGGCATATACAATATATTGAGAATTCCCGTCGGGTCCTACAGCCTCAGGGTGGAGGCTAAGGGATTCCAGACCACTCTCTTTCCGCCGTTCACACTGGTGCTCAACCAGACGGCACGCATAGACGTGCAGATGAAGGTGGGTGCGATCACGGAGACCGTCCAGGTTAGCGGCGAAACGCCGCTGCTGCAAACGGAGAGCACGGAGGTCAGCAGCATCGTCGACGCCCACACCATTACGGCTCTACCATTGGCGGCGCGCAATTACATACAGTTGGCGCTGCTTTCTCCGGGTGCTACCACGGTGAATCCGAGCAGCCTTTCGCAGCCCCAGTTGATGACCGGTGCGGGCCGGCCGGACATCAACGGCAACCGCGAGCAGGCAGTGGCGTTCCTGCTGGATGGCATCGTCAACCAGGAAGCTAAGAACAACGAAGTTGCTTACATGCCGAACGTGGACGCGATTCAGGAATTCAATATCATCACCCAGAATCCGGGCGCCGATTTCGGGAATTTCGCAGGTGGAATCATCAGCGCAAGCATTAAATCGGGCACCAACAGCTACCACGGAGACGCCTTCGAATTTTTGCGCAACGATTTTCTCAATTCCAACACCAAGACGTCCTCCTGGGCGACGGGAACGCCACAAACGAAACCGACGCTGCGGTACAACATGTTTGGCGGCACTTACGGCGGTCCAATAAAGAAAGACAAGTTGTTCTTTTTTGGCGACTACCAAGGCATGCGCATCCCGACGACCGGGCCCACGAACGCGCAACTTCTTACACAAAAAGAGCGCAGCGGCGACTTTGGGCAGCTCTGCAAGCAACTGCCAGCGGCGGAAGGCGGCCCGGGCACGTTTAACGCCAGCGGGATTTGCAGTAATCCAGCCGGACAGCTTGTGGATCCAAAGAACGGTAATGCTCCCATTGCGAACAACCTCATGTCGAACTCGACGCTTACGCAAAGCCCGTTTGCAGCAGCTTTGTTTGCGGACACGAAGGATTATCCATTGCCGACCACTGACCTGGCCTTCGGCAACAACTATTCCTTCAAGAGCGGAAACCACTTCAACAGCGATCAAGGAGATCTCAGGATCGATTACAAGATGTCTGATAAAGACAATCTCTTCGGACGTTTTTCCAAATTCGACACGAGTCAGGGCATCTTCACTGGCCTGCCATTTTCTAATTCTGGCGCCGCGGAGGGAACAGACGAACCCGGGTGGAGTGGTTCCCTCAACTGGACGCATTCTTTTAGCGCCAACCTGCAAAACGAGGCGCGATTGGGCGTGAATGCGTTCCGGTTCAACCAAAATCAAACACCGACCACATCTTTCGGAAACATCAGCGAAAAACTCGGAATCACCGGCGCCAATGCTCAGGCACCAGGGCTTCTACAAGTTACCATTCCCACGGGTCTCGGTGGGAACGCCAGCCTTGGGTTAATCAACTTGTGGCAGATCTTCCGCGACACGGAGATCCAGGTGGAAGATAACCTCCTTTATACAAGGGGCCGCCACACCCTGAAGACCGGCTTCCAAATCATCCGAGAGCGGAACAACTACGTTTATCCGGGTAACGAAGGGGCCTTAGGAAACATAAACATCGCGAACCTAACAAACGCCAACGCGCCAGCCGCAGATCGAGTCGGAGTTGCTGACTTCTGGGCCGGAATTACAGCTGGCGGGGGTTTCCGAGACAGCGGGTCGGCCACGGTCCAGGGTCTGCGCGGCAGCATTTTCGGGGGCTACATTCAGGACGATTGGAAACTGAAGCCGACAGTGACGCTGAACCTCGGCATCCGTTTTGAAGACCACACGCCGCAATACGAGGATCACAACCACGTTGTGAACTTTGGCCTCACATCGGGGGCGATCGAGGCGGTACAACCAGGCGCCGGTGGGTATAGCAACAGGGCGCTGTACAATAATTATACGGGCCTTGGCGATTGGAACCCCCGGATAGGTATCGCGTGGACACCACGTTTTATGAACGGCAAGACGGTTGTCCGGGCGGCCTACGGAAGTTCTTCTTACCTCGAAGGTGGTGGAAGCAACGAAGAGCTTTCGCTGAACCTGCCTTTCGGGAACTTTGAATCGACATATCCGACCGGGATTGGAAAGGTCGGGTCAGCCTGGCAGGGCGCACCGCCGTGTCCAGCACCGCAATTCAGCTGCTACGCGGGAAGCAGGATCCGCATTTTTGACCAGAACTTCCGGCCAGCGCTGATCCAGCAATGGAATCTTACGGTCCAACACCAATTTAACAACGCACTTACCTTCCAGATTGGCTATGTAGGTCAAAAGGGAGCGCATCTCCTCAACTTCGAAGACGTAGCACAGCGAATGGGGTTGAACGCTCAAGGAACGCTGGCCCAACCCGGGCAGCAAATTGTGAGCGAAGCTGCTGGGCCATTTCTGGGAGGGCTAGGTGGTCCGTGCACGTTCAATCCTCAGGGCGGCGGAGTCTTTGGGACTACGACCGCCTCTACCGTCACTTATGCGGGGACGTGGAACTGCGGCACCGCTGGCTCGCTCTATAACGCGGACTCCGGAGGAAACGGGTTCAACAGTTTCGGGGCCCTTGCCGGAGCCAACATGTCCAACTCCAACCAGCGCTACGATGGACTACAAGCTGTTTTGAAGGAACGAAGCTATCACGGTCTGGATACCCAGCTTGCTTATACCTACTCCAAGTGTCTCTCCAACTCGCCGGGGTATTTCGGCACTGGTTGGGGAAGCAACCAAGCACAAAGTTCAGGCGGTCAACCGGGATGGGAGAATATCTATAATCCCCAGTCCGACTGGGGACCCTGCTACTACGACCAGACGCATATCGTCACCGGTTACTTCAGCTACCAACTGCCGGTGGGCAAAGGCAAGCAATTCGGCAAGGACGCCAACCCGGTTGTCAACGCGGTTATCGGAAACTGGCAGATCAGCGGGATCCTGAGTCTCCACAGCGGAAACGCTTTGACCCTAAACGACTTCGGAGGCTGGGGCGCGTATGGCGACCACTCCGGAACCAACTCCATCGGGCCATACACTCTGGCCAACCTGCCGAACTGCAGCGGGCCGATAAACATAGACAATAAGTTCGTGCCCTTTAGCGGCGGTGTAGCGGCGCACGTGCAGTGGTTTGACACCAGCAACATTTCAACAGTGCCCGGTGCAAATGTGCTGACGTCTTATACGAACACCGGCACAGTAGGCAATCCTGTTGCCGGCGCCCCGATGGGTTCCGTTGCCACTGGTGGAGGTTCCTTCGGCACCTGCTCCGTGGGTAACATCCGTGGTCCGTGGACCAAGAACCTCGATATGTCCCTCCAGAAGGAAGTTTCGATCGGGGAACGCAGGACTTTCCAACTTCGGTTGGACGCCTTCAATGTCTTTAATCACAGCATATGGACGTTCAGCGGAGGACCCGCGGGTGGCTCATTTGATTCTGGCAGCGGCAGACTTGGATGGATCACTGGAGACCAGAGCGCGAGGCAGCTGCAGCTCGCCTTGAAGTTCCTATTCTAAGTTTGTACCTCAACACCCCAGGAAAAGGCAGGCGCTTCGGCGCCTGCCTTTTCCATTGTAGCCACGCATGTGCGACGACTTCCCGATGTACAATCAAGTGATGAATCAAGTCTCAAGTTTTTGCATTGGCGCTGTGGTTTGGCTGCTCATGTCCTCCGCTTCGGCAGCTCAAGCGCCAGCGAAGAATTCCGCTGCCGCTCCCAACACAGTGCCCGGTTTCCAGCATGCCATTGCCCTCGCCGAGGGGGGCAACTGCAAGGAAGCGCTTCCTCTGCTTAAGAAAGCTATCCATCAAGTGACGGACCGAGACGTCAAAAAGCGCATTGGCCTCCTCGGTCTCAACTGCGCGATGACGCACAATGCTCCCTACGACTCCCTCGATTTTCTCGCAGTGCTCGACCGCGAATTCCCCCGCGATCCTGAGGTGCTCTACGCAGCTGCCCATGCCTTTTCGGATTTGTCCTTTCGCGCTTCGCAAGATCTGGTGCGCGAGGCACCGTTCTCGTATCAGGTCCACGAGCTCAACGCCGAAGCCCTCGAAACGCAGGGCAAATGGGAGGAAGCCGCCGCCGAGTATCAGAAGATTCTGGACATCAATCCCACGTTGCCGGGCATTCATGCGCGTCTCGGGCGAGTATTATTGTCGGGCTCGCAGCCGTCCGCCGATGCTGTGGCACAAGCGAAGAAGAATTTCGAGGACGAATTGGCCATCGATCCCAATAACGCCACTGCGGAATATGTGCTTGGGGAACTCGCGAAGGAGGCCGGCGATTTGTCCGCTGCAATCGAGCACTACTCACGCGCGACAAAACTCGACATGGGATTTGCCGAAGCCCAGCTGGGCCTTGGCTCCGTTCTTGTTGCCGGCAAGAGGTTCGATGACGCGATTCCCCCGCTGGAGAGATACGAGAAGCTCGCTCCCGACAGTCCCTCGGGGCATTATCAACTCGCACTGGCTTACGCCGGCGCGGGGCGCAGAGACGACGCCAATCGTGAAGCCGCCTTGCAGCGCGACGCGGCAAAGAGTCTCGAACAGATGAAGCGAAGGGTGGCCGAGGGCCTGGAACGACAGAAACCCCCGCAGCGATGAGCCTCGCGGAAGCCGGAATCCATGCTTTCTAATCTGTTTTGTCGCAGAGACTTTTTCCACGCTTTGATCAGCTCCGCGGCCGTTGCCACGTTCCCGTCGCTCGTTCGTGCTGTCGATAATCCATCTATCGCTTTTCCTTTTTCCGAAGTGCTCTCTTCCGGAATCAGTTTCGTTCACGCTAGTGGCAGATCACCGCAAAAGTACCTGCCCGAATCCACTGGCGCTGGGTGCGCTTTCTTCGACTTCGACAACGATGGCTGGATGGACATTTATCTGGTCAACAGTGGTCCCTGTGACTTCTGGAATCCGCCCAAACCACTACGTAACGCGCTTTACCGCAACAATCGCGACGGCACGTTCACGGATGTTACGGAAAAGGCGGGCGTCCCCGGAGGCGGATACGGAATGGGCGTCGCTGTCGGTGACTACAATGGCGATGGTTTTCCAGATCTCTATGTGACCCAATATGGCCGCAGTATCCTGTATCGCAATAATGGGGACGGCACGTTTACAGACGTCACCGCAAAATCAGGTGTGGCCGCTCCGGGGTGGGCCTCCAGCGCGGTATGGTTTGACTACGACAACGACGGACGCCTGGATCTATTCGTTTGCCGGTTCGTCGATTTCAGCAAGTTGAAACATCACGTCTGCAACGCGCCGAACATCCCGGCCCTCGCTGGCATCAATGAATACTGCTACCCCCGTATCTTCGATCCCATGTCGAGTTGGCTCTTCCACAACAACGGTGACGGCACCTTCACGGACGTCAGCCAACAAATGGGAATCGCGAGCAATCCGGGCAAAGCCTGGGGTGTCGTCGCCACGGACATCAACAACGATGGCTTCCTCGATCTCTTCGTCGCCAACGACACGACAGCCAATTTTATTTTCGCGAATCGCGGTGGAAAACGCTTTGAAGAAATCGGCTTCACCGCGGGCGTAGCCTATGGGCCTGGAGGCAAAGCTCGTTCCGGAATGGGGGTGGATTCCGCTGATTTTGACCAGGACGGCTGGATGGATCTGTTCGTCACAAATTTGGATCACGAATTCTACGGTCTGTATAAGAACAAACACGATGAATCCTTCGAGGACAGGGCTTCGCCTCTGGGTATGGCGCGGGCCAGTCAAATGATGAGCGGCTGGGGAGTGAAATTCTTCGATTACGACAACGATGGAAACTTGGATTTGTTTGTCGTCAACGGACATCCTGACGATCTCATCGACATGATCAATCCTGGGGTCACTTACAGTGAGCCAATGCTTCTTTTTCAAAACACGGGTACGGGGCTCAAGAATATCAGCGGGGAATGTGGACCTCTCTTCGCTCGGCAACTCGCGGCACGCGGCCTGGCGCTTGGAGACTTCGATAACGATGGCTCGGTGGATGTTCTTGTTTCCGTGAACGACGGAGCGCCGGTGCTGCTCCGCAACAATGCGGGGAAACAAAACCACTGGCTGGGCGTGAAACTCGTGGGAAAGAAGTGCAATCCGGACGCAATCGGAGCGCAAATTACGTATCAAGCAGGGGATTTGAAGCGGCACCAGATGAAAGTAGGTGGTGGAAGCTATCTTTCGTCGCACGATCCTCGAATGGTGCTCGGGCTGGGCAAGCGGGAGAAGATCGACTGGCTTGAAGTGAAATGGTCGATGCCCGGAGGCCCGGCGCAGCGTTTGACAGGCCTCCCGATAAATCGCTACATCACGATCGTCGAGGGCCAGGAAAATTGGAAATAGACGTATCCTTAGCAGTATTCAAACGATGTTCGAGATTCAAGATGAGATACCTTGCAAAGAAGGACTGCATTCTGGATTCGCCTTTCATTTGTCCGGTAAATTACCTGCAGAGCGCGTAACTCGTTCAAAAGCTTGCTTTTCCTGGGAAAAGCTAGATAATTAGAGCGGCCACGCACCCAGGGCGTGATTCAGATGGTTTGTCCAACCTGCAGCCACACCAACGCGGAAGAGCTAGTTCAATGCGAAGAGTGCTCGACGCCCCTTCCCTTTAGCGACCATACGATTGGAACCGCATTACACGGAGGATGGTCTGTCCCTGCCAGCAATGTGGTTGTTGCCACGGCGCTGAAGCCGCTTACTCCAGGCACAATTCTAGGCGAGAGATACGAAATCATACGATTGCTGGGGCAAGGCGGAATGGGGGCCGTCTACCAAGCGCATGACCGCGAGTTGGAGCGCCAGGTAGGTCTGAAAGTGATTCGCGGAGACATGGCGGCGAATCCTGAAATCCTGAGGAGATTCAAACAGGAACTGATCCTGGCGCGGCAGATTACGCACAAGAATGTGATCCGCATCTTTGACCTGGGACAGGCCGACGGGATCAAGTTCATCACCATGGAATACATTGAGGGCCAAGATTTACAGGGCCTCCTCAAGCAAAAGAAAAAACTCGAGCCCGCCGACGCAGCGAAAATCATCGCCCAGGTTTGCCGTGCCCTCGAAGTGGCGCATGCCGAGGGCGTCATTCACCGGGATTTGAAACCGCAAAACATCATGCTGGACAAGACCGGGCGGGTGTACGTGATGGATTTCGGCATTGCCCGCTCCACGCTGACTTCCAGCATGACGCAGACGGGCGCGCTGATTGGGACGCCGGATTACATGTCGCCGGAGCAAGCAAAAGGGCAGGCCGTCGACGCACGCTCGGATCTGTTTGCGATAGGAATTATTTTTTACGAAATTCTCAGCGGGCAGTCGCCCTATATCGCGGACACGACGATGGGCAAGCTCTGGAAGCGTACGAGCGAGCCGGCCCGTCCGCTGGGCGAGCTGGACAAAACGATTCCGCAGCCCCTGGCCGAGATCGTCAAGAAATGTTTGGAGATTGACCCGCAAGAGCGATTTGCAAGCGCCACTGAGCTATTGCATGCGATCGAAGACTGGCAGGGCCCGGGCGTGGGTACCCGTATCACGGTCGCGAGACCCGGCATGCTGCCCGTATATGCAAAATGGATCGGCGTGGGCTTGGTGGCTGTTTTAGTAGCGGCAGGAATCGTACTGCGGCCAAAATTCAATTCACAGCCGGCTGCACCGCATGCTCCCGTTACATTGCTGATCGCCGATTTCGACAATAAGACAGGCGACGCGGTCTTTGATGGAACGCTGGAGCCCATGCTGGGCATCGCGCTCGAAGGGGCGCCGTTCATTTCTTCCTACAACCGAGGACAAGCAAAGAAGGTGGCCGCGAGGCTGCAACCTGGAATTTCGCATATGGATGCCACGCTCGCTCAACTTGTTGCGGTGCGCGAGGGCTTAAACGTTGTGGTGAGCGGATCGATCACCCAAGAGGGAAGCGGATACACGGTATCGGTGACGAGTATGGATACCGCGACGGGCAAGCCTATTGTTCAGGAACAGCGGAAAGCGTCCAGCAAGCAGGAGGTTCTTGCCGTGGCGGGCAAGCTCGCCGAACGAATCCGCAAAGGTCTGGGGGATACCACGCCGGAGTCCGCGCAACGGTCAGCGGCAGAGACATTTACGGCGGCTTCGCTAGAGGCCGCGCACGCGTACGCCATGGGCCAGGATCTCCAGCAGTCAGGCAAGTGGGACGACGCGATGGCCGCCTACAATCTGGCCGTAGAACTCGACCCAGAGCTTGGCCGTGGCTACGCCGGATTGGCGGCCATGGACGCAAATATCGGGAAGCGGCAGGACGCGGAAAAGAACTATCAAGCGGCCATGGCGCGAATCGACCGGATGACCGACCGCGAAAAATACCGGACTCGCAGCGGCTATTACCTGCTGATGAGAAATCAACCGAAGGCCATCGAAGAACTGACGGCGTTGGTGAAGCAATATCCTTCAGATACAGCGGGCCACGCGAATCTAGCCCTGGCCTATTTTTATCAGCGGGATATGACGAAGGCGCTCGAGGAACAGAAGCGGGCCATCGAGATCACGCCGCAAAGCGTGCAGCAGCGGAGCAATCTTTCGCTGTACGCCCTCTATGCGGGAGACTTTGATGTTGGGGCGACTGAGGCGCAGCGGGTATTGAAGGAGAATCCAAAGTTTGAAGTTGGCGTGCGAACGCTGGCGCTGGCAAAGCTCGCCGCGGGTCACTCGGACGAAGCGCAGAGAGAATATGACAGATTAATTGCAATGAGTCCCCGCGGGGCTTCGATGGCCGCGACGGGGCTTGTGGACCTCGCCCTCTATGAAGGACGGCTCGCGGATGCTGTTGGGATACTTCACAGGGGAATTATCGAAAATGAGGCGGACAAAGATACTGACGCGGCGGCATACAATCAGGTCACACTGGCACAGACACAGCTGGCTCTGAATAAACCGGGTGAAGCGCTGGCAGCGGCTGCAAGTGCGGCGGGAAGCAAGGACGAAGGGATTTTGTACCGCGTCGCGCAGGTCTATCTAGCCACGGGTCAGGAACCGCGCGCTTTGGCGCTTGCTGGTCCACTTGGGCAACGGCTGGAAACGGAACCGCAGATCTACGCAAAATTGATTGCGGGGGAGGCACAGCTCAAGAAGGGGAATGCCCGCGAGGCCGTGAACGTTTTTCAGCAGGCGCAAAAAATAGGCGACACCTGGCTTGGGCATTTCGATCTTGGGCGGGCATATCTCGATGGGGGGGCGTTCACCGAAGCTTCTTCGGAATTCGACGTGTGCCTTAAGCGGCGCGGCGAGGCAACTTCTATTTTTCTGGACGACGTGCCGAGCTATCATTATTTGCCGGCAGTTTATTATTACCAGGGCCGAGCGCGGGAGGGATTGAAGAGTCCGGGCGCAGCCGAGTCCTACCGGACGTTCCTTACTATCAAAGAAAAGGGTGCCGGTGATCCGTTGGTTGCGGAGTCCCGGAAACGTCTCGCAACTCTTAAATAGGATTCAGCCGGCTGTCCTCCTCAGGAGTTCAGAAACGTGGCAAGCTCAGTGTTGAATCTTTCTTGATCTTCAATATTGGAGAGATGCGCAGCGTTCAGTTCAGCATATCGGGCGTCTGGAATGCGCAGAGCAAGAAAACGTCCGTCCGCCGGCGGCGTCGCGGGATCGTGCGCTCCCGCAATCACAAGAGTGGGTTTGCGAATCTTGCCAAGTTGTTCGCGGAAATCGAAATCGCGAACGGCGGCGCAACACGCGGCGTAGCCTTCCTGGTTTGTCTCTTCGAGCATTTTGAGAGTATTTGAGATGGTTGCCGGCGACTTCTGGCGGAAAGTGGGTGTAAACCAGCGATCGACAACTGCCGAAGACACAGATTTCATGCCGTTTTTCTGAACGGCGTCAATGCGCGCATTCCAGGCCTCGGTAATTCCGATCTTGGCGCCGGTGTTGCAGAGGACTAGCTGATGCAACCTCTCGGGCGAGTTCGCTCCCAGCCACATGCCAATCATGCCGCCCATCGATAGCCCGCAAAAGTGGACACGGTCCAAATCCAATGCATCCAGAAGCGCAATGACGTCTTTCCCGAGCTGTTCGATTGAATAAGGGCCCGGCGTGGATGAGGATTGTCCGTGACCTCTCGTGTCGTAACGCAGGACACGGAGTTTCTTACGAAACTCGTGGACTTGCGGAGCCCACATAGAATAATTCGTGCCGAGGGAATTCGAAAACACCAGCACGGGTTTTCCGCTCTGGCCTTCCAGCACGTAATGGATTCGGGCATCTCCGGATTTAAGGACGGGCATCGAGGTTATTTTTCTCCCACGGAAGTTTTGCCACGGCTCGCGGCGCGCTCAGACAATGCTAGACGCGTTCCAAAATGAGAGCAATTCCCTGGCCCACGCCGATGCACATGGTGCAGAGCGCATATTTGCCATTGGTACGCAAGAGTTGATACAGCGCCGTGGTCACCAGCCGCGCGCCGCTGGCACCAAGAGGGTGACCGATGGCAATCGCGCCACCGTTGGGATTGACGTGCGTCGCGTCGTCGGGAATTTTCAACTCGCGCAGCACCGCCAACGCCT
>Ga0209648_10003303_pt1 | contig 13531 bp, 14 predicted proteins | sample GraSoi2013_115cm_FD_185830 | JGI IMG/M metagenome (GOLD analysis project Ga0209648, IMG submission 185830) | Grasslands soil microbial communities from the Angelo Coastal Reserve, California, USA - Sample 9_17_2013_115cm (SPAdes) (version 2) | ecosystem: Environmental > Terrestrial > Soil >...
AAGGCGTGGCTCGCCAGGCGTGTTGACGGGCAGCTGGTGCGTTACGAAGATCATGATGTCTCTCCCGCTGGGTCGATCACGATGTTTTCCAAGGTGCCGAGGCCGTCGATGGTGGTGCGGACGACGTCGCCCGCGCGCAGGAACAGCCCGCGGCCCGCGCCCACGCCGGACGGTGTTCCGGTGGGGATCACGTCGCCGGGTTCGAGCGTGACGACCTCGCTCGCGGCCGAGATCAGCTCGGCCACCGAGCACACCATGTCGGACGTGGATTCGTCCTGCTGTAGCTCGCCGTTCACCCACAGGCGCAGCCGCAGATTCTGCGGGTCGGGCACCTGGAACGCCGGAGTGATGCCCGGGCCGAGGGGGAGGGAGCCGTCCATGGACTTGGCCGCGAACCAGTCGTAGACGAACGCGTCGGCGGGCACGGCCTGCCGCTTGTGGTGTCCCCGGGCGGTGACGTCGTTCGCCACGCAGTAGCCGGCCACATGCGACAGCGCGTCCTTGGCGGCGATGTCACGGCCGCCAGCGCCGATGACGACGGCAAGCTCGGCTTCCCAGTCGTAGCGTGCCTGCTCCGGTGCGCGAATGACGATCGGGTCGAACGGGCCGATCACGGCCGTGGTCGGGGGCTTGAGAAAGAAGAACGGCTTCCACCCGGCGGACGGGATCTCGCCGCCCATCTCCCGGATGTGCCTGCGGTAGTTGACACCGGCGCAGACGACCTTGCGCGGCCACCGCAGCGGCGACAGCAGCGTGTCGTAGCCGATGACCGGTGCGTCGTCCATCGGGAGGCCGCGCAGGATTTCCTCGGCCTGCCGCCAGTCGGCGACCAGCTCGAGCATGGTCGGCCACCGCTTGAGGTCCGTGGGTTCCGCGAGCGACCCGTCCTCGCGAAGCACCGCGACGCCGGTGGTGCCATCGCGGCAGTACGTGGCCAGCGACCACCTCATGCGGGCTCTCCCTGGTCGTGGGCGGACATGCCGGAAAGCTGGTCGTGGACGCAAGCGATGTCGAGCTCGCCCCATCCGTCGGCGAGTGCCTTGTCGAACACCGCCTTGGCCGAGGCGAAGACCGGCGTAAGCAGGCCGGCCCCGGCAGCGCAGTCCTCGATCTGCTCGAGGATGGGATGCAGCGTGCTGACCGGGCCCGGGGCGGGGGACCAGGCGCGCTCGCGCATGATCGGGCCACGCTGCCGCCAGATCGCCGACGACGCGATCGAGTCGTCGAGGGTGCGCTGCACGAGTTCCAGGTCGAGCCCGCTCCGGCGGGCGAGCGCCATCGCTTCCGCGGCCGCCACGGTGTGCACCGCGAGGAGCAGGTTCGCGACGTACTTCATGCGCGCGCCGGTGCCGAAGGCGCCGGTGTACACCCATGGGCCCGAGATGGCGTCGAGCACCGGCCGGACCGTTTCTGTGCTGGCCGGGTCACCCGAGGCGAACGTGGTGGCCAGCCGCGGGGCGACCATGCCCGGGCTGCCGATGATGGGGCAGTCGAGCATGTCCCCGCCCTTGCGCCGCACCTCGTCGCGCAGGCGGCTCTTGCGGCCGGTGTCGATGGTGCTCATCTCGATGTGGACGGTGCCCGCCCTGAGCGTGGACAGCGTGCCGGCCTCGCCGCGGACGACGTCCTGCACGGCGCGGGCGTCGGGCACGATCGACACGAGCACGTCGGCGTGCGCGGCGACCTCGGCCGCGGAGGCAGCCACCGTGCCGCCGGCCGCGATCAGCTCGGGCGAGCCGCGGCGCCGGTAGCCGATGACCTGGAAGCCGCGTTCCATCAGGTTGCGGGCGATCGGCATGCCCATCTTGCCGAGGCCGATCATGCCGACTCGGTACATCGCTTCTTCCCCACTTCGGTGCCAGGCAGCAGCCGGGCCGGTTGGTTGGGTGGCCGCTCAGCGCCAGTCACGCTCAGCGCCAGTCAAAGGATCCGGTGCCCAATGAGATACGGACGCCGATGCTCCCTTCGTTGAGCCGCCACCGGTGTACTTCGAACGTCCGCAGCCCGGCCAGCACGAACGGGTCCTCGGCCGCGATGAGCCTGGCCGCCTGCTCGTCGGCCGCGCGGATCACGGTCGCTCCCGAGCCAGGCCCGGTGCCCGGTCCTTGCAGCAGCGGGCCGGACAGGAACAGGACGTCGTCGTGTTCAAGCCGCAGCAGCCAGCCGACGTGCGCTTCGACGTGCGCGTCGACGGCAGCCTGATCGGTGCCTGCGGTGGGGGTCGACAGGATCAGCCAGTAGTCACGCCGCAGGAGCCGGGAGAGCTCCACAGGTGCCGCTGGTTGGTTATCACCTGCCACGCGCGGTGCCGCCGGTTGGTTATCACCTGCCACGCGCGGTGCCGCTGGTTGGTTATCACCTGCCACGCGCGGTGCCGCCGGTTGGTTACCACTCGCCACCCGCTTGGCCGCTGGTTCCTTACCGCTCGCCACTCTCTAAACTGTATACAGTTCTGCGGGGGCGTCAAGTATCCGTCGCGGCAAACTGTATGCAGCCGTCCGCCGATCATGGAGAATGGGTGCCATGCCTCGTGCTGCGTCGATCCCCGGCATCCGCAAGGTCCACCTCCCGGAAGCCCGGCAGACGATCCCGTACGTCCACGCCTACCTGCGGGAGTGCATCCTCGACGGCACGCTGACACCAGGCACGAAGCTGTCGCAGGTGAGCCTGGCCGAGCAGCTGGGCATCAGCCGCACCCCGTTGCGTGAGGTGCTGCGGATGCTGCAGGAGGAGGGCCTGGTCGAAATCGAGCCGAACCAGCGGACCCGGATCTCTGGCCTGGATCCGCAGGAGCTTGACGACGTCTACGCGAGCAGGATCCTGCTGGAGACACTCGCTCTTTCCATGACGATGGGCAACTTCGGTGCATCCTCCCGCGCGGGGGCCAAGCGCATGCTGGCCGCGATGCGGCGCGCGGCCAAGACCGGGGACTTCGACGCGTGGTTCGCCGCGCACGCGGACTACCACCGGCTGATCACCGGGAGCGCCGGTGAGGCACTGCAACGGCAGCTTCGGGCGTTCGCCGACCGGACCATCCGTTACATCCGGATCTATCAGCTGTCGGATCCGAACAGCTGGCAGGCCGCGGGCGACGTCGAGCACGCCCAGATCCTGGACGCGCTCGTCGCGGGCGACGAGCGCGGGGCGTTCACCGGAATGGCGCATCACCTTGCGCGCACGGCACTGCGGGTGCTGACCGACTGTGCGCCCGACTACGTGCCGGTCGCCGTGCCGCACGCGGTCGCGCTCATCGATCAACGGCCGCCGGCCGCGCTGCGGCTGACCGGGGCCGGCTGACCGGGGCCGGCTGACACGGCGGGCTGACACGGCGGGCTGACACGGCGGGCTGACACGGCGGGCTGACACGGCGGGCTGACACGGCGGGCTGACACGGCGGGCTGACACGGCCGGCTGACACGGCCGGCTGACACGGCGGGCTGACACGGCCGGCTGACACGGCCGGCTGACACGGCCGGCTGACACGGCCGGCTGACACGGCCGGCTGACACGGCCGGCTGACACGGCCGGCTGGCCGTACGGCTGGCAAAGCCCGCTTGAGAACCCCGTGCCCTGCTACGCGGTGCTCAGGCCGCGAGAAACGGCCGGACGATGGCGAGGAAGTCGGCGGTTTTCTCGATCATCGTCCAGTGCCCGCAACCGGCGAGCACGTGCAACCGTGCGTTGCCGAGCAGGTCGAGCAGCTGGGCGGACGAGCTTCGCCAGGGCACCACGCGGTCGTCGCGGCCGTGCACCATGAGCACCGGCGCCCTGATCGCCGCGAGCTCGGCGCCGGACAGGGCCAGGTCGTCCACCCAGCGCTGCCGCGGCTCAGGGAACATCGCCTGCCAGGAATCCCGCACCGGCGGGTCGAGGCTGGCCTGGTGGCGCATCTCGACCAGCTCATCGGTGATCAGCTCGCGGTCGTGCGCGAACAAGCCGATGACCTCGCGCATCTGCGCCACGCCGGGGGTGTAGCCCCAGACCGCGGCGAGGCCGTCGGGCAGGGCCATCGCCACCCCCATCGACCCCATCAGCACGATGCGCCGCACGGCGGCGGGCCGGGCCGCTGCCATGGAAAGCGCGATCGCGCCGCCCATCGAGTTGCCGATGACGTCGACGGCGGCGACGCCGAGCGCGTCGAGCAGCGCCAGGGCGTGTTCGGTCCAGGCCGCGCGGCCGTAGGTGCGTCGCTCGCCGGTCGCGGTGCCGCCGAAGCCGAGCTGATCGGGCGCGATGACGCGGCGGTCCGCCGCGAGCGCCGGGATGACCGGGCGCCAGTTGGCGGCGGCCGTCACACCGGGCCCGGACCCGTGCAGCAGCAGCACCGGCGGCGCGGCTGTGCCCACTGGAGCGCCGGTGTCGATGACGGCGGTGCGGACGCCTGCCACGGCGAGCCTGCGGTCCGGCCGGGCCGCCCTGGTCACGAGGCAGGGCCCCCGATCCTCGCCGGCTTACGCCCGGCTCTGCCCGGCTGTGCTGTACCCGGCTGTGCTGTACCCGGCTGTGCTGTACCGGGCTGGGCTGTACCGGGCTGGGCTGTACCGGACTGGGCTGTACCGGGCTGGGCTCTGCCCGGCTCGCGCCGGGCGGCAGCGTCCGGCCTGAGCTGTGCTTGCGAGGAGACGCGCCGGACCGGGCCCAGCCACATGTCGATGGAACCGGCCTCGTTGGGGTCGAAGGTGCGCGGGACCCACGCGGCGTCGTCTTCGATGCGGCGCACGCCGAAGGAGTACTCGTACGTGAACCCCTCCGGGCCGAGGAAGTACAGGAAGATCGCCGTCGACTGCGGGTGCCGCCCGGGGCCCATCTCGATCTCCGCGCCGTGCTCGATCAGGAAGTTCCAGTTGCGGAACACGTCGTCGATGCAGGCGACCTGGAAGTTCATGTGACACACGCCCGGCTCGTCGCCACGGAACACGGCGAGCTTGTGGTGAACGGGATCGATCCGCATGAGGCAGGCACTGTCGCCGATCCAGTCCGACACCCGGGCGTTGAAGTGGGTGCTCCAGAACCGGTGCGCCTCGTGCACGTCGGGCGCGTCCAAGCACAGGTGACCGAACTCGGTGATGCCGGCCGGCCGGGTGAACGCGACCGGCCGGCTGGTGCTTTCCTGCTGGCTCACCAGTTCGATGCGGTTGCCGAACGGGTCATCGAACGCGATGAACTCCCGGGCCCGGCGCGAACGTGCCTGCGCTGCCGAGCCGCGGCGCACAGCAATGCCGGAGCGTTCGAGTTCGGTCTCCGCCGCGGCCAGCGCGCCCGAGCCCGCCACTGTGAAACCGGACGAGATGACGCCTGACGGCCCCTCGACCAGTGCGAGGCAGTGATGACGGTGGTCGGCGCGCAGGTGGGAAACGCCGGCCTCGGTGGGGGCCGCCAGTTCGAGGCCGACGATCTCGGCGGCGAACCTGGTGGCAGCGTCGAGGTCGGCGACACCGGAACGGACGTACGCGATGTCGGTGAGCTTGATCATCGGCTCGGCTCAGGCGTAAACGGGCGCGAGGTCGATGTAGATCTGCCAGTCACGGACCAGATCGCCGTCGTACACCAGGATGTCGGCGTTGGGCACCGTGACGGTCTTGCCGTCCTTGCGCCGGTACTCCACGTCGACCTGCACGACGACCGTGTCGCCGAACTCCCACACGTTCTTGATGTGGTGGGTGAGGCCGTCGACCGTGGTGAAGAAGCCGGCCACGGCCTCGTTCACCGCGCCGCGCCCGGTGACCGGGTCCGCGTTGGCGAAGCGGAACTTCGCGTCCGGCGTGAGGTGGGCGACGAACGCGCCCGGATCGAAGCTGTCGATGTCGGCGAAGACCTTGGCAACGTCTCGGCTCATAATGTTCTCCCTACATTGGAGACCGCGGGCGAGAGACCCTCGCCAAAACTGTATACAGTTAGCTGGGAATGAGCAATGCAATGGGTATCCGCGGCGGCTGACTCCCGCGGTCTCAGCCCTGGTCGGCTGACGGCCGCGACCTGAGTCACGGCCGTCTCACGGCCGTGACCTCAGCCCTGGCCGGTCGGCGGCGCGGTTGCGCCCGCGGGTTCGCGGTTGGCCAGGAAGGTGTCGGGCGGCGGGGAGCCCCATAGGTGCGGCGGGACGTCCCAGTCGCCTGCCACCCAGTGGTCGTCGATCTGGTCGATGTCGGAGAACCATTCGATCCACGAGCCCCAGGGATCCGGGTTGTAGTGGAAGAAGTTCGAGCCGATGGTGTGACGGCCAAGGCCCCACCCGGCCTCGCGTCCCTTGGCGCGCATCCGGTCAGCGCCGAGCGCGATCGCATCGATGGAGGGCACCTCGAAGCTGGCGTGGTGAAAGCCTGGATGGGTGCTTGTGATGAATCCGAAGATGTGATGGTCGCCCGGCCCGGCGTTGAGGAATACCACCAGGCCGCGGATCCGGTCACTGACCCGCAGGCCGAGGACCTGCGTGTAGAAGTCCGTCATCCGCTGCGGCTGCGCGGTGAAAAGCAGCGTGTGGCCCAGCCGCCGGGGCATCACATCCTCCGTGGCCTGCCGCCATTGCGCGATACCGACGCGCTGCCGGCTGGCGCCCACGTTGACAAGGACCTCCGCGGCGGGGCGGGCGGGGGCTGGCGCCTCGTGCAGCAACTGCACGGCGGTGCCGTCAGGATCGCGTATCCAAAGGCCGTCTTCTGGCGCGAGCGGCGGTGGCTCGATGACGGGCGTGCCCGACCGGTGCAGCGCTTCTGTGACCGAGTCCAGCGTGCCGGGGCACAACGTGAAAGAAACGTGGTGCAGCCGCTTGGCCGCCGCCTGGACCAGCCGGACCTGCTCCTGGTCGCGGCCGGGACACTGCGCGACGAGCGATCCGTCCTTCTCCCCGGTCTCCAGGCCGAAATCCTGCAGGAACCCGTCTGCCAGCGCCAGATCCGGTACCTCGAGCGCGTAGTGGTGCAGCCCTGAGATCACGGCTCCTCCCTTCCCCTTTCCGGGTAAAACTGCATACAGTTTAGACATTGTCCGGTCGTCTGGGAAGGACCTGGGCGGGAAGGAGAGCCTGCCGTGACTCCGGAGTCCGCGCAGCCGCGCGAGCTTGTCGAAGCAGCGCACGTGCTGTCGCGGCTCGGGCTCGTCACCGCGTACGGGCACGTGTCCGCGCGCGCCGGGGCGTCGATGCTGATCACGCCCGCCGCCGACCTGGCCACGGTCACCGAATCCACCCTGGCGGAGGTACCGCTCGCGGCGGCCGCGCTGCCCGCGGGCGTGCCCGCGGAAGCGTGGGCGCACCTCGCCCTCTACCGCGCCCGGCCCGACGCCGCCTCGATCGCCCGCGCCCAGCCGCCAAGCGCGTTCGCCGCGGCAGCCACGGCCACCTCGCTGGCCCCACTGCACGGCCAGGCCGCGTGGCTCGGCGAATCGATTCCGGTGCACGACAGCGCCGTGCTGCTCCGGTCGGCGGAACTGGCCGAGCGCGCGGCGCGCAGCCTCCCGGCCGGCGAGGCGTTGCTGCTGCGCGGAAACGGCGCTCTCACCCTCGGCTTGACGCCAGGCGTCGCGGTGGCGCGCATGTGGCTGGTTGCCGCGGCCTGCGCTACCTTCCTCGCCGCGCGTGCGGCCGGCCAGGTCACATCGCTCACCGCCGAGGAGATCGCGTCGTGGCGGGCTGCCGGTGACGAACTGCTGCCGCGGCTGTGGCAGCACCTGCGGGACACGCCCTAAGCTCGCCCACTCCGCATCGGCAGCCACCGCCTGGCCCCGCTGGCGGCCTGGGCACTCGCGCCGGGCCGCTCGTGACGAGCAAGGAGGCACAAAAAGGCGTCGAGCTCCTCCGTGGTCGGCGGGTCGGCTCCGGGCCGCGTGCAGGTCAGCGCCGCAGCCGCCAGTGCCCGATCGACGATGTAGCCAAGCACCTCCCGGCCGGCCCGCACGCTCTCGGCCAGCGCCTGGGGTGACAGCAGTTGGAAACTGGCCAGCCCGGCAAGCAGAGCCGCCATGAATGCGTCACCGGCGCCAAGCGTGTCGACGACCGTGACGGGGACGGCCGGAAGAGAAAGCCGTGCATCTCTGGTCGTGACGATCGCTCCGCGCCGGCCACTCGTCACGATGAGCAGCTGGGTCACCCTGGTGCCGGCGGTCAGCAACCGGGTGGTGAGATGATCGAGATCCATGTGCGGAAACAGGAAGGCCGCGTCCTCGTCGCTCATCTTCACGATGTGCGCGCTGGCGGCCACTCTTTCCGCGGTGGCCGCGGCGGCGTCGCGGTCGGTCGTGACCGAAGGCCGGACGTTGGGATCGTAGCTTGTCACCACGTTGCCCTGGGCCGACACGGATTCCACCAGCCGGAGCACCTGCTTGTCGCCTGGCGCGAGCACAAGGCCGAGAGAGCCGACGTGGAGCGCGGCGCTGCCCTGGACGATCCGCAGGTCGCGGACGTCCCAGTTGAGCTTGAACTGGTAAGTTGCCGCGCCGCTGCTGTCGAGCCTGGCGAGCGCCTGGCTGGTCGGCGCGTCGGTGGGCCCGGCGAGGACCACCTGGACGCCATTGCTCTCCAGGTGGGCGCGAACGAGGGCGCCGTAGCCGTCGGCGCCGATCTGGGTTACCAGTGCCGTGCGCTGTCCGAGGCGGCTGAGCCCTACCGCGACATTTGCCGGGCTCCCGCCCGGGTGAGCGGCGAGCTCATCCGAACCGCTCTTGACGACCAGGTCGACCAGGGACTCACCGACGACCGTGATCATGTCGCGTCGCCCATCGGCGCCGTCACGAGCCCGCTTGCGCGAGCAGCGCCGTGACGAGTGAGCTGTCGGCGACCAGGCTGTTCACGTAGCCCCCGGCAAGCACGGCCCGGACCGCGTCGGCTTTGTCCGCACCACCGGCCACCCCGACGACCTCGTCGATCGCGCGCAGCTGGCGGCCGTTGATCGAGATGCAGCGCTCGGTGAAGTCGGTGGCCACCTGGGTGCCGTCCTTGTCGAGCAGAACGGCGCAAACCTCGGCGAGCACTCCCTCCTCGCGCAGGGATTTCCGCTGGAGGTCCGGCAGGGAGTCGTAAAGCTGCGATCGCGGCGGGTCCCAGGAGCCGATCGCCACGACGGCCTTGGTGACGGTGCCGAAGCGCCGGTATGCCTCGCTGACCTCGGGCCGCTGGCGCAGGGACGCCGCGGTGCTCGCGTTGGGCAGAACCTGCGGAGCGTACATGGAAAAGCACGGGCCGCCGGAGCGCGCCGAGATCCGCCGGACGAGTTCCACGCTGTTCTCGCTCGTGTTGACGCCAAGGAGGGCGCCGGTGAGCTGGACGACGGGGCACGGCGCGAGGCCGTCGATCTCTTCGGCCATCAGCGTCAGTGTGCGCCCGTAGCCGACGCCGACGACGTCGTCCGGCGTGACGATCTCCCTGAGCAGCGCCGCCGCCGCGTGCGCAAGATGCTGGCGCAGGTGCGCTTCCGGCTCCTCGGGCGTGTCCACGACTATCGCGTGCCGCAACCCGAGCGTGTCGCGCAGCCGGTGGGCCAGCGACGCGTCGAGCCCGGCGGGCAGCTGAATCTCGATGTGCACGATGCCGGCCGCTCGTGCCTCATCGAGGATCCTGGCCACCTTGAACCGGCTGAGGCCGAACTCGGCGGCGATCTCGCTCTTGGACCGGCCCTCGATGAAGAAGCGGCGGGCGATGCTGGCGGCCCGGACCAGCTCGGCCGGCGCGAGACCTGCGAACCCGGCGTGCGGCTCAGGCACCATCATCTCTGCCTCTCAGGTCACAAGTCAGCAACTATGCATCAATCAGTCAAATTACTCTGACGTCACCCTTGACGTCGGCCGACGGGATGCGGTGCACTAATTTTGCTCTTCCGAGCATATCACCGCTCATTTGAGCGATAAAGAGGAGGTTCCTGTGCACGGCCAAAGGTTCAAGCGAGGAAGGTGGCTGATGGCCGCGGCGACGGCTGCCATCGCAGCGGCCGGCCTGGCCGCCTGCTCCTCGTCGGGCAGCGGCAGTCCCAGCCAGGCGAGCGGCCCGCAGACCATCACGGTCGCCGTCGTCGACAACCCCCAGATGGTCGCCATCCAGAAGCTGACGCCCGCCGGTTTCGCGGCAACGCACCCGAACATCAAGGTCAAGTACGTGACGCTTGACGAAAACACCCTGCGCGACCAGGTCACCAAGGACGTGGCCGCCGGGGGCGGCCAGTTCGACGTCGTGATGATCGGCCCGTACGAGGTGCCGACCTGGGCGAAGAACAAGTGGATCGACGATCTCTCACAGCAGGCGTCCAGCGACGCGGCCTACAACGTGAACGACCTCATCAAGCCGATCAAGGACAGCCTGAGCGTGAACGGGCACCTGTACGCCTCGCCGTTCTACGGCGAGTCGTCGTTCCTGATGTACCGCAAGGACCTGCTGGCCAAGGCGGGCCTGACCATGCCGGCCCACCCGACGTGGGACCAGGTCGCGGCCATCGCCAAGAAGCTCAACAATCCCGCCACGGGGATGGCAGGGATCTGCCTGCGCGGCAAGACGGGATGGGGGGAGAACCTCGCACCCCTCGACACGGTGGTCAACACCTTCGGCGGCCAGTGGTACGACATGAACTGGAACGCGCACCTGACCTCTCCGGCGTTCGAGAACGCCACCAACTTCTACGTGAACCTCATCAAGTCCGCAGGTGAGCCCGGTGCCGGGAACTTCAGCTTCAACGAGTGCTCCAACGCGATGATGCAGCAGAAGGCCGCGATGTGGTACGACGCGACCGTCGGCGCATCGGTCATCGACGACCCCAAGACCAGCCCCATCGCGGGCAAGCTCGGCTTCGCGCCCGCGCCCGTCAACATGACGCCGAACTCCGGCTGGCTGTGGTCGTGGGCACTGTCGATCGAGTCCTCCTCCAAGCACAAGGCCGCGGCCTGGACCTACCTCAGCTGGGCGACCTCTGCGCAGTACATCGCGTACGCCGGCCAGCAGCTGGGCTGGGCCAGCGTGCCGCCGGGCAGCCGGTACTCGACCTATGCGAACCCCAACTACCAGAAGGCGGCCGCGGACTTCGCCACTGCCACGCTCAACGAGATCAACACCGTCAATGTCAGCCATCCGGGGGTGCTCGCGCAGCCCTACGTGGGTGTGCAGTACGTGGGAATCCCCCAGTTCGAGGACCTCGGCACCAAGGTCTCGGCGGAGATCACGGCTGCGATCGCCGGCCAGGAAAGCGTGACCGCGGCCCTGACCAAGGGCCAGGGCTTCGCCGCCCCGGTCGGACAGCTCCAAAAGTCGGGCGGTTGATGCCCTGCTCGTAACCCGGCTCGGCGGGTGAAGCGGGACGGTGTGGCACCAGCAGGCGCGGCGGGTGCACCCGCCCCGGGCCAGCCCAGGGGACGACCCCCCGGAACCCCGCCCGCGGTGCGGGGCTCCGCACATCGGACGCGGCGTCGTATCCGCCAGTCGTTAAGGGGAAAACATGGCAGCCATAGCCGACACCGGCGCCGACTCCGCCGTTGTCTGGGACCGCAAGCGCGCCCGCCACCGCAACCGGATCCGCCGGCTGCCGCTGCTGCCCGCGCTACTTTTCACCATCCTGGTCACGCAGATCCCGTTCGTGCTGACCATCTGGTACAGCCTGCAGTCCTACAACCTGTTCGAGCCGTTCGCCCGCCACTTCACCGGGCTGCACAACTACGCCCTCATCTTCAAGGACTCGATCTTCCGCGGCGCCCTGGTCAACACGGTGATCCTGACCCTGGTTCCGGTGGTGCTCTCGCTGCTGCTCGGCCTCGGCATCGCGATCCTGCTCGACCGCAAGGTCTTCGGCCGCGGCCTGCTGCGCACGCTGATCATCAGCCCGTTTCTCGTCATGCCGGCCGCCGCCGCGCTGGTGTGGAAGTTCACCCTGCTCGACACCCAGTTCGGCATCCTCAACTGGGTGCTGAGCCCGTTCGGCGCGGGCCACACCGACTGGATCAACGGCCACGCCAAATGGACGATCATCACGGTGCTCACCTGGCAGTGGACCCCGTTCATGGTGCTCATCCTGCTGGCCGGCCTGCAGAGCCAGCCCGGCGACGTGCTGGAGGCCGCGCGGGTGGACGGCGCGGGCGCGTGGCAGGTGTTCCGCACGATGACCCTGCCGCACCTGCGGCAGTACATGGAACTGGGGATCGTCCTCGGCTCCATCTACATCGTGCAGGCGTTCGACGCGATCTTCATGATCACATCAGGTGGCCCCGGCCAGCAGACCACGAACATCCCGTACTACCTCTACGAAACGGCGTTCCGCGGCTTCGACATCGGGCGGGCGTCCGCCATGGGAGTGGTGGTCGTCGTGATCACCATCATCATCGCGACCTTCGCGCTGCGAACGGTCTCCGGGCTTTTCAGTGAGCAAGGGATGGAGGGCAGGCTGTGAGCGCCTCCACGACGCTGACCCGCCCGCCGGATGCGGCATCCGTCAGGCGCACACCGACCCGCAGGCGGAACGCGCGCCGCGGCATGAACAGCGTGCTGCTCGGGCTGCTGACCTGGGTCATTGTGCTGCTTTTCTTCTTCCCGGTGCTGTGGATGGCCGTCACCGGGTTCAAGCCGGAATCCGCAGCGGCGACGAACCCGCCGAAATTCGTGTTCCACCCGACCCTCACCAATTACCAGTCGGCCCTCAGCAAGGCGGGCCCGTACCTGACGCACTCGATCATCATCGTGGTCGTGTCCACGTTGATCGTGCTCGCGCTCGCGCTGCCGGCCGCCTATGCGCTGTCCATCGCGCCGGTGCGCAAGTGGCGGGACGCGCTGTTCTTCTTCATCTCGACCAAGATGCTGCCCGTCGCGGGGGCGATCATCCCGCTCTACATCATCGCGAGGAACCTGCATCTGATCGACACCCTTCCGGTACTGATCATCTTGTACGCGGGGCTGAACCTGCCCATCGCGGTGTGGATGCTCAGATCGTTCCTGCTCGAGGTGCCCGTGGCGATCCTCGAAGCGGCCCACGTGGACGGTGCGACGTTCTTCCGGCAGCTGCGTTCCGTGATCCTGCCGCTGATCGCTCCGGGGATGGCCGCCACCGCGCTGATCTGCTTCATCTTCGCCTGGAACGAGTTCTTCCTGGCCGTGAACCTGACTACAACCAATGCCGCGACCGTCCCTGTCTACCTCGTGAGCTTCCAGACCGGCGAGGGCCAGTTCTGGGCGCACCTGTGTGCGGGCGCCACGCTGGCCTGTCTCCCCGTGCTCATCGCCGGCTGGGCAGCGCAGGACAAGCTGGTCCGCGGACTGACGATGGGCGCGGTCAAGTGAGCCGGGCCGCGGCGGTGGGTGTCGTGCGAATGCCCGGGCAGCAGAGGCAGTCAGCGCAGGAGGGGCAGTCAACGTGAGAGCGGCCGTGATCAGCTCACCCGGGGTCGTCGAGGTGACCAGCGTCGATGATCCGGCACCCGGGCCACGCGAGGTGGTCGTCGAGGTGGCGGCGTGTGGCCTGTGCGGAACAGACCTGCACATCCTGGAAGGTGAGTTCGCGCCCTCGCTGCCGGTCGTGCCAGGGCATGAGTTCACCGGCGTCGTCACGGCGGTCGGTTCGGCGGTCGGCGGGCT
>Ga0209648_10003308_pt1 | contig 13525 bp, 11 predicted proteins | sample GraSoi2013_115cm_FD_185830 | JGI IMG/M metagenome (GOLD analysis project Ga0209648, IMG submission 185830) | Grasslands soil microbial communities from the Angelo Coastal Reserve, California, USA - Sample 9_17_2013_115cm (SPAdes) (version 2) | ecosystem: Environmental > Terrestrial > Soil >...
GGGAACGACGGCGTGGTCGGGCGGGATGGTCTGGATTCCCGTCAATGCCAAGATGAAGCACGTCGGCATCGATGACAGCCTCTCCGATGCCGCTGACTATCTTGCCGGCACAGTTCCGGAACCCGAAAACGCCGACTTGCGCGAGACATTTTTGGCGCGCGGTCCGGAGGCGATTGAGTATCTTGAAGCCAATACCGAACTCAGGCTGCAGCCGGTCAGAGTCTATCCCGATTATTATCCGGACAAACCCGGCGCCACGGCCGGCGGCCGCGTGCTTGAGCCCGTCGTCTTCGATGGCACAAAACTCGGGAAAAACTTTGCGCGATTGCGGCCGCCGCTGCCGGAATTCACGCTGTTCGGCGGTATGATGGTCAACCGGCTCGACATTCCGCATCTTCGAAAATTCGGCCGCTCGTTTCGCTCGACCGCGCGATCGATCGGTCTGGTTTCGCGCTATGCGTTGCAACGGCTGCGCTCGGGGAGGGCCACGACGCTGCATTTGGGCAATGCACTGGCGGCGCGCCTGTACGCTTCGCTGCTGGCCCGAAATGTCGAGATTCTGCTTAACACCTGCGTCGAACATCTGTTGATCGAAGGCGACGCCGTTCGCGGTGTGCGGACAAAAGAGTTATCCGGCACAAGGCCGATCGCGGTGCGCAAAGGTGTCGTGATTGCGACCGGTGGCTTCTCCCACGACGAAAATCTTCGCGAACTCTTGTTTCCGAACGGGGCGGGCGCTCTTTCCGCCGCGGCTCCCGGAGGCAGCGGAGACGGCTTGCGTGTCGCTATCGCCGCCGGTGCCAGCCTTGGCACGAGCGTCGCGAGCCCTGCGTACTGGGTGCCGGCGTCGCGCTTTCGGCGTGAGGATGGCAGCGAGGGCGTTTTCCCGCACACGGTGACCGACCGCGCGAAGCCTGGCGTCATCGCGGTCAATGCGTCGGGAAAACGTTTTGTCAACGAAGCATTGTCGTATCACGAATTCGTCCTTGCCATGCTGCGCGACGGAAACGACATGTCGACCCGCGCATTCTATCTCGTTTGCGATAGCCGCTTCCTCTGGACGTACGGCCTTGGCCGAATAAAGCCTTTCACTTGGCGTATCAGACAATATGTCGAGAACGGCGAATTGATCGAGGCGTCGAGCATCGATGCGCTCGCTCATTGCATCGGTGTCGAAAAATCCGCGCTGTCTGCGACCCTAGACACTTACAACGCGCATGCGCGGGCGGGGCTCGACCCGGAATTCGGGCGTGGCACCACGATCTATCAGCGTCATCTCGGCGATTCCAGCCATTCGCCCAATCCGTGCGTAGCGCCGATCGAGCAGCCGCCATTTTACGCGCTCCGGATCTATCCAGCGGACCTCGGCACGGCGATCGGTCTTAGAACGGATTGCCATGCGCGAGTCCTGAGAAAGGATGGCACCGTGATCGCCGGCCTTTACGCCTGCGGCAACGACATGGGGTCGATCATGAACGGGAATTATCCGGGGCCCGGCATCACGCTCGGGCCGGCCTTGACATTCGGCTACATCGCCGGCCGGCATCTGGCGGAGACCGGTCAAGAGGAGCGTACTCAACAGAGGCGACAAGCATGAAAACCGCAGCCGCTAGCTTCGGCGTCAATACATATTCTTACATCTTCGAGGGCAGCGCGGCTGATACCGTCGCGCGGCTCGCGGATCAGGGATATGGCGGAGTGGAACTGATGTTCTTTCCCGGCCATCTCTGGCCGGCCGAACTCGATGCATCCGCGCTCCGCCACTTGCGCAATCTCTGTGAACAGCGGTTGCGGCTGGTGTCCGTCAACATGCCGAATGTCGATATGAATATCGCCGCTGCCGCGGAGGAGATGCGTAGCTACACGCTTGATCTGCTCGTTCAATTTGTTCGCTGCGCCGGCGAGTTGGGAGCAGGCGGGATTGTCGTCGGCCCCGGCAAGGCCAATCCGCTGTTTCCGATGCCGCGGGAGCGCATGATCTCCCATTTCTATCACGCGCTTGATGAGTTGGCGCCGCTTGCGCGCCAGGTTGGCACAAAGCTTCTCATCGAGAACATGCCGTTTGCCTTCCTGCCGGATGCGGAGTCGCTCATGAACGTCGTCGATGGTTATGGGGACGACAGCATTCGTGTCATCTACGACGTGGCAAACGCTCACTTCATCGGCGAGTCGGCGATCGACGGATTGCGTCGCGTCCGCGACCGGCTCTCGCTGGTTCATTTTTCCGACACGACCCGGCAGAGTTACAAGCACGACCCGCTGGGCCGGGGAGATGTGCCGCTCGCGGGTCTTGCATCTCGCATGAAAGAGATCGGATGCATCGAGCTGCCCATGCTCGAAATCATTTCCCATGCACCGGACATCGATATCGCCGATAGCTGCAGGCGTCTCCAAGAAGCCGGGTTTGGCTGCGATCCGCAGCGCCACTAGCGGCCATTCAACCTCAGGGATCGATCAGCACTCCGGGGTTGAGGATGCCGTGCGGATCGAGTTCTTTCTTCGCGGCCCGAAGGGCGGTCGCGAAAAGTTCCGGACGCTGACGATCGTACCAAGGCCGGTGATCGCGGCCAACGGCGTGATGATGCGTGATCGTGCCACCCGCCTCGATCAGCGCATCGCTGGCCGCGTTCTTAATGGCTTGCCACTGCTCTAGAAGCGCACCGTGGCGACCGAGGGCGTGGAAGGAAAAATACGGCGCAGGCCCGTCCGGATAGACATGGGTGAAGCGGCACGTCACCTCTCCCTTCACGCCGGTCGCTTCCAGGATCGCCCGCTCGGTCGCCGCCTTGACCTTATCGTGGAAACTTTCGAACCGATCCCAGGTGATGGCGGTCTCGAAAGTATCGTTGATGAGCCCCGCTGGCGTCAGAAACTCGCGCGCGTATGGCATCCGAATAAATGCATTGCGCCAGATGCCCGCAGCGCCTTCGAGATGCGCGTCGCCGGCTGCGGGCTCTGGGATCCCGCTATGGTCGGCGCAGCATTCGAGCGCGCGGGCCATCCAGGCGTCCGGTGCATGATCGCCGGATTCGAAGCCGAGCACCATGATCGCGACGCTGCCGTCAGCCGCGCCGGTGTTGTAGGCCTCCTGCGCGTCGAGGATGCGGCAGTTCGATGGATAGAGGCCGGCTTGTGCGATGGCGCGCACCGCGCGCGCCGCGGCGAAAAACGTGTCGAAGCGAACCGATGCGCCGGCGCGGAATTTCGGACGTGGCTGCAATCGCATCCAGGCGCGCGAAATGACGCCAAGCGTTCCTTCCGAGCCGATCAACATGCGGTCGGGGCTCGGTCCGGCGCCCGAGCCCGGCAATCTCCGCGTTTCCAATATGCCCCGCGGCGTCACCACCCGGAGGCTTTCGACGAAATCGTCGATATGGGTGTAGAGGCTGGCGAAATGGCCGCCCGATCGCGTCGCGATCCAGCCGCCAAGCGTTGAATATTCAAAGCTCTGCGGAAAATGCCGCAACGTGACACCGTGCGGCTTGAGCTGGTTTTCCAGCGACGGACCGAAGGCACCGCCTTCGATCAGTGCGGCGCGCGATGTCTGGTCCACCTCGACGACCTTGCCGAGGTTGCGCAAGTCGAGCGTGACGGCCGCCTTGTAACGGATGCCGTCAACCCGCGGCTCGATACCGCCGCAGACGCTCGATCCGCCGCCGAACGGCGTTAGGGCGGCGCTCACCGCGCCGGCCCAGTCCATCACCGCGGAGATCTCCGCCTCATTGCGGGGATAGGCGACAATGTCGGGCGCGCTGTCGTAGTCGCCAAGCATGCCGCGCGCATAGTCCGGGTAAGATTTGCCGTAAGTATGCGCCGCGCGATCGTAGCGGTCGGTCGTGCAGAACGCGGCAAGCGAGGCCGGCGGCGCCACGCGGGGCGCGCGCAATGCAAGGTCCTCCAGGCGCGGCAAGGGTCTGGTTTCGAACGCATCGCGCGAGAATTTCGCGCGGTAGCGGCCGAGCACAAACGCCTGCTCCGCAGCATTCATGCCCTCGCCCTCACGGCCCCAGCCGTAATGCTTCAGCCTTGCGCCGTTCATGGTCGCCTCCTCGAATTTCCGCCCCGAATTTTCTGGTTCTCTGCAAATACCAGTTACAGTGTCTTGCAGCATCGAGCAAAAACATCCAGGGACTTGCGAATCTTCTGGAACCGAATGGCTTCTGCGCGCAATCTGGCCGCAACACCAATAACTGGGAAATGTGACCATGGGAAACGCGCAAAAGATAAAAGTTTCAACCTATGACGGTCCTGGCGCGGAGCCCGTGATCCGGGAGGTGCCGTGGCCTAAAGTTGAGGGAAAAGCCGCACTCATTCAGGTCGGCGCCTGCGGCGTCTGCGGTACCGACTTGCACATCCTCAAAGGACATTGGCCAAAACCGCTGCCGTGGCCATTCACGCTCGGCCACGAAATGGCCGGCGTGGTCGTCGAGATCGGCCCTGAGCTGAAGACCGACTGGATGGATCACCCGATCGGCGTCGGCTCCAAATTGATGATCCCGCCGTTCATGCCCTGCGGCGAATGCTATTATTGCAAGCACTTTCCCGAACATTCCAATCGCTGCCAGACGCCGGTCTACTACGGACGCTACCTTGGATTCGAAAAGGCTCCGCACCTCTGGGGCGGCTGGGCTGAATATGTCTATGTCGATCTTGGCATGTTGCCGGGCACGAAGATCTACAAGTTGCCGGACGATATGCCGCTTCGTCTCGGCGCGCTGTCGGAGCCGATCACGTCAACCATTCGCGGCTTCGCGCGCGCCCAGCGCATGGGCGGATTCAAATGGGGCGATACTGTCGTGATCCAGGGCTCCGGTCCGATCGGAATTTTGGCGATTGCGTCAGCGCGCGAAATGGGTGCCGGACGCGTTATCTGCGTTGGCGCGCCGGAGTCTCCGCGGCTGGCGCTAGCCCGAAAATTCGGAGCCGACGAGACCGTCGACATCAACGAATATCGGACCCCCGAAGCGCGAATTGCGCGGGTGCGCGACGTTGTCGGTGGGTTTGGCGCAGACCTCGTGATGGATTGCGCCGGCCATCCAACGGCGGGGCCGGAAGGCATCGAATTCCTGCGCGACTCCGGCTTCTATATCGAGATGGGTCAGTTCACAGACGCCGGCTCCATCGAGACCAACTGGCATCGTTTCGTCGCCAAGGACATCACCATCATGGGCTCTTGGGCGTTCACGGAAAACGACCTCGCGCTCGGCGTGCAAATGCTCCACCACGCCAGGAACAAGTATCCCTGGTTCGAGATGCAGACACTTTATCCCTTCGACAAGACGGGCGTCAGCACCGCGGTCGCCGATGCGATGGCGATGCGCACGGTCAAATCAACCATCGTGCCATTCCCGCATCTCTTGGAGGCGTAGAGACATTCGTTGGAAACGTAGAGCAAAGAGCCGGCGTGGTACCAGCCGCGCGTTCATGCTGATTTTGAAATAAAGCTCTCCATCCGGGTCGCAAAATGGACCGGCGTCTCCTGCATCGGGTAATGCCCGGAATTTTCGATTTTCTCGATCTCCGCGTGCGGGTAGAGCGCAGGATAGACGCTCCGCACCATGCTCTCGCTGACGCCATTGTCGAATTCGCCGTAGAGCACGAGCATCGGAGCCTTGACCTTAGGCGCATCAGCTGCAAAATCGTCCTTGATGAAGGAGCGCATGTAGCTCTTGAACGCCGCCGGGCTCGCCGTCTCGCGCGCCCGCCGCAGCATCAATTCCAGCCAGGTTTTGGAAACACGGTTGCCCAGCGAATCGCCCATCAGCGCCAATGCCGTCTCGTCCTGTTCGCAGGCGGCTGCAAAGAATCCGAATACCGCATCATCGAATGGCAGGGCTGAAGCCGGCACTGGGGTGACGGCCACGACCGACTTGACACGCGAGCCGGCATCCATCGCCACCTTCTGCGCCGCCTTGCCTCCCATGGAATGGCCGACGACATGAAACTCGCGCCATCCGAGCTGGTCGGCGAGCGCGATCGCGTCCGCCGCCACTTCGCCGATGGTGTATTCTCCGGAAACGTTACGGGAGTTGCCGTATCCGCGGATATCGACGAATGCATAGGTGTAGCTGGCAGGGTCGAGGCAATCGAAGATCGGCGTAAAAACCCGATGATCCCAGAACCAGCCGTGAATGACGACGACCTTTGTCGGGCCATTGCCGATCGTTTTATGCCAAACCATTTTTCCCCCTGACGTCGCCCCCTGTGGTCGACTACTTTTTGTCCGCGGCAGCAAAGACCTCCCTGCAGGCCGCAACGGCGTTGATGGCCGCGGCTACGCCGACATAAGGCACGAGCTGCATCATGATTTCGACGAGCTCCTCCCGCGTGACGCCGCAGCGGAGCGCGCCGCCGATATGGGTTCTGAGCTGCGGCGCCGCGGTCCCGAGCGTTGCCAGCGCCGCGACGGTAACGATCTGCCGCGTCCGCGAGTCCAGCACCGGGTTTTGGTAGATTTCTCCGTAGATCGTCTCAAGCACGTAAGTGGCGAGCTGCGGAGCGACGTCGCCCAAAGACCGTTCGACCTGCTCCGGTGTTTGCCCGAGGATTTCGCCGATCTTTTGTGCACCGCGGGCGCGGCGCTCCGGGTCTGACTGCATTCTGGCTTCCCTCTCGGCCCGGTCGCACTAAAGTAGGCTTGCCGCCGCTCCGGTCTCACGCAAGGAGTAGTCCAAGCTGTAGGGCCGGCGCGCCCGAGCGTCAACAAAGCGAACTGGAAAATAAAGCGCAAGGAATTGCGGTAGGGAGGAACATGTTTAGCCGCTACATCAAAATGGTCACGCTTGGCGCAACCGTTGCGATTGCCTCAGTCGCCGGCACGGCCCCCATCGCGGCACAAACCTATCCCACGCAACCGATCAAGATTTTGATCGGGTTTGGGCCGGGCTCGGCCGCGGATATCCTGGCCCGGCTGGTCGGCAAGCAGATGGAGACCAGTCTCGGTCAGCCGATCGTGATCGAAAACCGGCCCGGCAACAGCAGCATGATCGCGGCCGAAACGGTGGCGCGCGCGCCTGCCGATGGCTACACGCTTTTCATGGCGACGATCGCCAACACGCTCAATCCGGCGGAGACGAAATCGAATTTCAATCTGGCAAAGGCGCTCGCGCCGATCGCGCTGCTCGGCATCGTCCCCAACGTGCTGGTAGCGCATCCCTCTGTCCCGGCCAATAATCTGGCCGAGCTGATCGCGCTGGCGAGGAGCAAGCCCGAAACCCTGACATTCGGCTCTTCCGGCTATGCCACCGCGAGCTATATGGCGGCCGAGCTGTTCAACGAAAAAGCCGGGACCAAAATCCCGATGGTTCCCTATCAAGGCGGCAGCAATCAGGCCGTCTCTGATCTGCTCGCCGGCCGCATCACGCTGATGTTCAATGTGGCCGCAACGCTGGCCCCGCAGGTCGAGGCCGGCAGGCTGAAGGCCTTTGCCGTGGCGCAGGGCAAGCGCGCATCGATCATGCCGGATGTTCCGACGCTCTCAGAGGCGGGAATGACGGGCTATGATGCCGGAATCTGGATCGGGCTTCTGGCGCCGGCCGCAACGCCGCCCGCGATCATCGAAAAACTGTCGGCGGCCGCGAACGCCGCGTTGAACAACGCGGAGGTTCGCAGCGCGCTGAAGCAGCAGGGCATCGATCCCGTTGGTGGCACGCCGCAGGAATTTGCCGATTTTATCCACGCCGATATCGACAAGTGGGTCGCGGCTCTGGCGTCGTCACCTAATCCTGTGAAGTGAAGCAAGACGCTACGGTTTGCCCGCCTTGAAGGCGTCGAGAATCGGAGCACAGACGGCTCCCGATCTGATGCACCAGGTACTTTGCGCTGCCGCCGCTCCCTTCTGGAACGCCTGGATGATTTCAGGTGTGGGATTGGAATCGATGCTGACGCCGTTCTGGCGCATGCGCTGATAGTTTTCTTGCAGGCGCGTGGACAAAGCGAGCCACAATTCAGTTTCGGTCTGGCGGCCCGCGGCATCGACGGCCACTCGTAGATCGGGATCAAGGCCGTCGTAGATGGCCTGATTGACGCTCGCGATCGAAGCCGGCAGCGAATAGGTGATTTCGGTGAAGTAGGGCAGGTATTCCCAAAGCTTGCGGCCGGCGCCGCCGTCGCCCGACGACAGCACGGCATTGATGCTGCCGTCGACCAGCTTCGGCATCGTATCCGCAAAACTGATCGGCGCGGCCTTGGCGCCAACGCTGGCAAAGACCTCGCTTGAAATCTTGTCATAGGTGCGGATCGAAAGGCCGGACAGGTCGGACGGTGTTTTGAGCGGCGCCTTCGACCAGATGCCGGAGGGCGGCCACGGCGTCAGATAAAGCAGCCGCTGGCCTTTGTTCTGCAGGGCGGCTGCGAGGTACGGCCGCGCCAGATCGGCAAGCCGCCTCGCATCCGCGATTGACGTCACCAGAAACGGCAGCGAGGGCAGGGCGAAGATCGCATCCTCGGTTTCCAGCGCGCCGGCGAAGGCATCGCCGGCCTGCACCCGGCCTTGCGCAATCGCGGTGAGCATGCCGGCGGAGCGAATTCCTGCCGCGGCATCGAAGCTCGGTTTGATCTGCAGTTTTCCGGCACTGAATTCGCTGAGGTGTTTTGCAAAGGTCGTGATGCCAAGTCCCGGCATCGCGCTCTGCGGATACTCCGTCGGCATATCCCAGACGGTCTGAGCAAGGACTGTTGCGGGATGCAGCAAGAGGAGCGTGGCGGCGAATATCCGAAAAAGTCGCAAGCTATTCCTCTCGATCCGATCCGCCGTTCTCACCCCGTCCACATTGCTAACAGATCGCGCCGGAGGCGGCGATTTTTTCAATATCGGCAACGAGTTGGCGCTATGAAACATATGATTGCTAGTGCTAGTTATGAAACATTTGTTGCAAATGGCCCCTCGGACCGGTTAGACTGGCGCCATGAAACAGCTTTCCTCATTCGATTCCCGGCTCAAGGCGAATTTTGAAAATCTCTCGCCGCAATTGCAGGAGGCGGCGCGCTGGGTGATCGATCATCCCGCCGATGTCGCGCTGTTGTCGTTGCGCGAACAGGCGCGGCGCGCCGGCATTGCGCCGGCGACGCTGACGCGGCTGGCGCAGCGGCTCGGGCTTCGCGGCTATGATGGCGTGCGCAAGCTTTACGCCGACGCGGTGCGTGCACGGCCGGACAGCTATCGCGGCCGCGCCGAAGAGCTATTGGTACGGCGCGACAGCGAAGGCGATTCAGCGCTGGTGCTGGATATCTTTGCCTCGCTGGCGCAGCATCTGCAGAATTTGTCGTCGCCCGACGCCATCAGGCGATTCACGTCCGCCGCCGATATGATCGCATCCGCGGACCGGGTGTTTTGCCTGGGCCTGCGATCGAGTTTTGCCGTCGCCTATATTTTTCACTACGTGCGTTCGCTGTTCGGCTCGAATTCGGTGCTGGTTGATGGATCGGGCGGCAGCGGTGTCGACGTGCTGCGCACCATTGGGGAAGCCGATGTGCTGCTGGCCATCTCGGTCAATCGCTATGTCAGCCACACCATCGAGGCTGCGAAATTCGCCAAGGCCCGTGGCACCCGCGTCATCGCGCTGACCGACAGCGAAATTTCGCCGCTCGCCACCATCGCCGACGAAGCCATCCTGGTGCGTACCGACACGCCATCCTTCTTCCACACCATGGCGCCGGCCTTTGCCGCGGTCGAATGTCTCGCAGCGCTGGTTGCGGCGAGGCGGGGAGACGAAACGCTGGCAGCGCTCGATGAGAGCGAGCAGCAATTGGCAGCCTTCGGCACCTATGTTTCGCCGCATTCGAAAGGACGCCGCCGCAAATGACTCACGTCCTGCATCGCTCCATCGCCCACCGCTATCCGACGGCGACCTCGGGTGAGGGCATTTTCATTCGCGACGAGACCGGCAACGACTATATCGACGCCTCCGGCGGCGCGGCCGTTTCGTGCCTCGGCCATTCGCATCCCGAAATCATCGCCGCGATGCGCGCGCAGCTCGACAAGCTCGAATACGCGCATACCAGTTTCTTCACGTCGGAAGCAGCCGAAGCGCTTGCCGACGATCTTGCCGCGCATGCGCCGGCAGGGCTCGGTCATGCGTTCTTTGTCAGCGGCGGCTCCGAGGCAATCGAAGCGGCGCTGAAACTCGCGCGGCAATATTTTGTTGAGCGCGGCGAGCCGCAGCGGCGATATCTGGTCGCACGGCGCCAGAGTTATCACGGGGTCACGCTGGGTGCGCTCGCGGTCGGCGGCCGCGAATGGCAGCGCCGGCCATTTATGCCGCTCATGATCGAAACGCATCATGTTTCGCCGGTCTATGAGTATCGCGAACGCCGTGCGGACGAGACGCTTGAAGCCTATGGTGAACGGCTCGCACGGGAGCTCGATACCAGGATCGCCGAGCTCGGCGGCAACAACGTCATCGCCTTCGTCGCGGAAACCGTGGTCGGTGCCACCATGGGCGTCGTTCCCCCGGTGCCCGGCTATTTCAAGCGCGTGCGCGAGATCTGCGACCGCTATGGCATTTTGCTGATCCTCGACGAGGTGATGTGCGGCATGGGCCGCACTGGCACCTTGCACGCCTGCGAGCAGGAGGGCGTCAGCCCCGATATTCTTGCGGTGGCAAAAGGATTGGGCGGCGGTTATGCGCCTGTTGGCGCCATGCTGTTGCACGACAAGATCTTCAAGACCATCGCCGATGGCTCGGGCGCGTTCCAGCACAGCCACACCTATACCGGTCACCCTCTTGCCTGCGCGGCGGCGCTTGCCGTGCAACAGGTCATTCGCCGCGACGATCTGCTCGCCAATGTACGGAAGCAGGGCGCGCATCTGGCGCGGCGGCTGCAGGATCGCTTCGGCAATCATCCCTTTGTCGGCAATGTGCGCGGCCGCGGGTTGTTTCAGGGGCTCGAAATCGTCGCCGACCGCGGCACCAAGGAGCCGTTTGATCCCAAGCGCAAATTGCATCTGCTGATCAAGCGCGAAGCCATGGCGCGCGGGCTGATGGTTTATCCGATGGGAGGAACCGTCGATGGCTCCAAAGGCGACCATGTTCTGATAGCCCCGCCGTTTATCGTGAACGAACGGCAGGTAGACGTCATCGTCGAGCGTCTCGGCGATGCCATCGATGCGGCGGTCGCATCGGTCAGATGAGGCCGGCATTGCGCGCCGGCCGAGAGGCGGAATTTTTGTAAGAGGGGATAGTAACGCCATGACGAAACTGATCAGCGGCCTTACGGCCTTATGTCTTGCCTCTATGTTCGCGCTGTCGGCGGCTTTCGCACAAAACCTCGGTCCCACGCTGCAGAAGATCAAAGATGCCGGCACGATCACGATCGGTAACCGCGACTCTTCGGTGCCGTTTTCCTATCTCGACGATCATCAGAAGCCGATCGGGTTTTCGCTCGACCTCTGCAACCTCGTAGTCGCCAAGGTAAAGACCAAACTCGGTTTGCCCGATCTCAAAGTAGCCTACCAGGCCGTCAATTCGTCGAACCGGATCCCGCTGGTCAAGAACGGCACGGTCGACATCGAATGCGGTTCGACCGCCAATACCATCGCCCGCCAGCAGGAAGTCGCTTACTCCGTGATCTTCTACGCCCCGCAATTCAAATGGGTTTCGCTGAAATCATCGGGCTTGAAGACGACGGATGATCTGAAAGGCAAGACCGTCGCGGTGACCCAGGGCACCAACACCTCGCAGTTCGTGGCCAAGCTCAACACTGAAAAGGGGCTAGGCATGAAGATCCTGCAGGGCAAGGATCACGCCGAATCCTTCCTTCTGGTCGAGACCGGCCGCGCCTCGGCCTTCATGGAGGACGATATCCTTCTCGCCGGTCTCAAGGCGAACGCCGGATCGCCTGATAATTTTGCTTTCCTGACCGATGCTTTCCCGAGCGATCCCTACGGCGTGATGATGTCGAAGGGGGACGTCGAGTTCAAGCAGCTCGTCGATGACGCGCTTAAGGAGGCGATGAAGTCCGGCCTGTACGACAAGCTTTACACAAAATGGTTTGAGAGCCCGATTCCTCCGAAGAACATCAATCTGAATTTCCCGCAATCGGAGAAGCTCAGGGAGCTGGTCAAGGTCCCGAGCGATAAGGCGAACGGCCAATGACAGGGCAGATGCGGAGCGCTGATCGATCACGCGCTCCGCATCTTTTCGCGCAGCACCTCTCGGATGCGTCTTAGTTAAGAGGGGGCGCGGACTGGGTTGTCAGTGGCCTCGGCTGGACGTTGTTCCTCGCCCTTGGCGCCTGGACCATCGCGCTGGTCGTGGGCACCCTTGTCGGCGTGGCGCGCACTTTGCCGGATGGCGTTCTTCCCAGGGTCGGGCGGGTCTATGTCGAGACCTTTCGCAACATTCCGCTGCTCGTGCAGATGTTCTTTTGGTATTTTGTTCTTCCCGAGCTGTTGCCCGCGCGCGTCGGCATGGCGATCAAGCAGATGGATCCCCCGTGGGGGAGTTTTGTGCCGGCCTTGATCTGCCTTGGCCTGTTCACGGCAGCCCGAATCGCCGAGCAGGTTCGCGCCGGGCTTCAGGCGCTGCCACAGGGACAGACCCAGGCAGCGCTTGCGCTCGGTTTTGCCCGCGGCAGCATGTATCGCGTGATCCTGTTGCCGCAGGCGTTTCGGATCATCCTGCCGACGCTCACCAACGAGTTCATGACCATCTTCAAGAACACGTCGGTGGCGCTGACCATTGGGCTGGTCGAGCTGACGGCGACGGCGCGCGAGATCAACGAGAATACTTTTCGCACCTTTGAGGCGTTCGGCGTGGTGACGATCGTCTATCTCGTGATCGCGCTGGTGGCCTGGCAAGTCATGTCCCGGATCGAACAGGCCGTGCATCTGCCAAGCCTGGCAAGCGGGAAATCGCGGCCATGATGGTCGACCTCGCCGCGATCGCCTCCGCAGGGCCTTATCTGATGCAAGGCCTTTGGTTCACATTGCAGATCACGCTCGTGGGGGTCACCGGCGGCATCGTTTTCGGAAGCCTGATTGCAGTCTCGCGATTGTCGAAAAGCCGGATCGTTTCGACGCTGGCAACGTCCTACGTCAACTTGATGCGCTCGATCCCGCTGATCCTCGTGATCTTTTGGGTGTTTTTTTTGGTTCCCTGGGCGATCGGATGGGTGACCCGCAGCGGCCGTCCCGTCGCGGTCGGGGCGTCGCTGACTATTTTCGTGACCTTCGTGCTGTTCGAGGCCGCCTACTACGCCGAAATCGTCCGCGCCGGATTCCGCTCGATCTCGCCCGGGCAATATTCGGCGTGCGACGCGCTCGGGCTCTCAAAATTTCACGCTTACATTTACATTCTGTTCCCGCAGGCGATCCGGAATGTGCTGCCGATCCTGCTCACCCAGACCATCATCCTGTTCCAGGATACGTCGCTGGTTTATGTCATCTCGGCGACCGACCTGCTGGGTGCCGCGACCAAGATCGCTCAGCGCGACGGCCGGCTGGTCGAAATGTATCTCACCGTCGGCGTCATCTACTTCGTGATCTGCTATGCCGCGTCGCAACTCGTAAAGCAATTGCAGGGCC
>Ga0209648_10003310_pt1 | contig 13523 bp, 7 predicted proteins | sample GraSoi2013_115cm_FD_185830 | JGI IMG/M metagenome (GOLD analysis project Ga0209648, IMG submission 185830) | Grasslands soil microbial communities from the Angelo Coastal Reserve, California, USA - Sample 9_17_2013_115cm (SPAdes) (version 2) | ecosystem: Environmental > Terrestrial > Soil >...
TCTCTTATGTCCAGAGTCATCAGAGCACCGCTGGTCAGCAGGAAGGCCAGGGTGTCCGAATTCCGTCTGTACTGTGCAACGGCATAGACCATGCCTGCGTTGGTTACAAAGAGGGTTGTCTTAGGGTCGGCGCCAAAACGGCGCCAGCCGTAGCTGTCCGATACGGGAGCCGCCACTACTGCATCAGCCGTTCTGGCGGCTGTCACTGTCGGCAGTTTGGAGGCATAGATGGCATTTGAGCTGCCCGTTGAGGCGGGGCTGAGCGTGGACGAGGGCTCGACGAAGCTGCTTGGCGAGATAGGATTGGAACGGAATCGAGGGCGCTCGATCAGTCCCGACTCCAGGCGATTGCTTGCGCCGCTGTTAGAAGGTACGGTGACGTCTTCCATGAGGCGCAAGGTAACCGCGACTTCGCCTTTCAGAGTGGGCCGGGGGCCGCGGGCAGGCAAGGTGAGTACCTTCCAGGGCCACAACGGCGGCAACATCCACTCCACGGTGTCGCGGGTTGCGTGGCCGTGGCCGATCACCTTGCCCTCACGATCGACTCTGTATCCCCGGACCGCAATTACCTTTGCGGAAAGGGGCAAGTCGGTATCAGCCAAGCCGATGCGGTCGAAGGCCAGCTGCAACCAGCCTTTGCCTACGAAGTGGCCCGGATCTTTGTCGGCCTGGAGATGTCCCACGAGATAGGCGCCGCGGGGAAACACCAACTGACCGAACATCTGGATAGCCCGAGGATGGCAGAGAAACGGATCGCCTGCGCTCACGGTGGCCGATGAGAAGTTCGGCTCGTCCATGGTGCAGGTCATCAGCGTCCCCGCCGGTAGAACGATGTCTTTGGCCACGGCGCTGCCCGGCAAAGCCACGAGCGCCGCTCCCAGAACCAAGCACAAGACTTTGGCTTTCACTGCAGTTTCCTTCCGTTGTCGTGAATAGGTTGGCTCTGCAACCTCAGGCGAGCGAAGCTGGAGAAGCGCGCAATTCTCCGGAAAGGACGAAGGGTGGCAGCGAAGGCCGCGGCGGCAATCGGGGATTCCTGGTGACTTTGGCCGGGGAACACGAACGATCTCGAAACTTTGCCCGCTAAAAAAAGCAGAGCGCAATCATCTGATGCGTTTCTGTTCCGCTTGGGATGCACGTGCTCTGGATTGTGGCAAGATTAGTCGGCGATGCTTTCCGTCTGCGCGCGGATCGCCCAGTACGCAGCCCTATCCGATTGCGATTAGAGCGATTCCAGAATTGCCCCTGTCCCGCTGCGGCGTTCAAGTTGTTTTTAAGATCGGGCTTCAGAGCGTGTGGAGCACTGCCTGACACATCCAAAAGACGTCATCCCGAACCCCGTTAGCGAGGCGCGCTGTCATCAGCGCCCGAGTAGGGGTGAGGGACCTTGCGTTGGTGGTGGAATCGAATCAAACACTGGCAAACCACCAGGTCCCTCAGGGCTACTCGCCTGCTGAAGACGGTGCGGGCTCGCTTACGCCCTTCGGGATGACGATTTCTAGTTCTCACACACCCTCTTCAGCCCCTGAAGTTGTGATCTAAAGCCAATATGCTGCAACCCGTGCCGACAGAAACCAACAAGAAGAGAAAGATTGGGGCTTCAGAGCGATTCCACAATTGATGTCTTCCGTGGTTTTGGAAACCAGGGCTGAAGCCCAAACTATAAAACGTTCGGTACGCGGCCCTGAAAGGGCCGCTCTTCCACCCCGGCAAATGGACTTTCGCGACCAACCTGGTTCCAGTAAACTTTCACGTTGCTAAGACAAAGCTTTGAGGATTCCGTCATGCCCACATCGTTTCGCCGCGTTTTGCCAGTGCTCATGATCTGTGGTTCGATTCTCGCAATCGGCTTCCCTGCCCAAGCCCAAACAGCGCCGCAAGCCGCGGCTGCTTTCCGCGGATACCAGCAAGCGCCGCAGCCGATCCATGACCTGTTGAACACCCCGCCGACGCCGCTGGTCATCGTGAGTCCAAAGGCTGACCGACTCCTGGTCGCGGACCGCCTGGCGAACCCTCCGATCACTGATCTGGCTCAGCCCATGTTGCGCATTGCGGGGCTGCGCATCAATCCCGCGACCAACGGACGCCATCACCCGCCCCGGCTCGTGGGCTTGAGCCTGGTGGAGGTGGCCACCGGCAAGACGCACAAAGTCACAGGCATTCCCGCAGACGCCTATTTGAGCCCACCCCAGTGGTCGCCCGATGGTATGGAATTCGCCTTCACCAACACCACGGCTGACGGAATCCAGCTCTGGCGGGGCGACGCTGTGACCGCAACCGCCAACGTCATCGGGGGAATCAAGGTCAACGCCGTGATCGGCGTTCCTGTGCAGTGGATGCCGGATGGTCGCACGCTTTTGGTACAGACGGTCCCCATCAATCGAGGAAACCCTCCGGCCGAGCCCAAGACTCCGGACGGCCCTATCATCCAAGAGAGCGACGGCAAAAAAGCGCCGGTTCGCACCTACGAAGACCTCCTGCAGGACCGCCATGACGAGGCGTTATTCGATTACTACGCCACCTCACAGTTAACCCTGGTCCAACCAGTTCAAAGGGGCCATCTAGGTCCTATTCATGGAAGCTTCAGTCTCGGCGGCAACAGCGTGGGCAAACCGGCGATATACTCCGATGTTGATCCTTCCCCGGACGGCCAGCACATCCTGGTGAGCCGCATCCATCGGCCCTATTCCTACATTCTTCCCGAGAGCGAGTTTCCTCGCGAAGTTGAAGTCTGGGACCGTTCCGGCAAGCTGGAGTACAAACTGGCGAGCGTGCCTTTGGCCGACCATGTGCCGATTGAGGGCGTGATCACCGGCCCCCGCGATTGGGAGTGGGTACCGACGCAGCCGGCAACACTAATTTGGGCCGAGGCGCTGGACGGAGGCGACCCCAAAGCCAAAGCTCCGTATCGTGATCACCTCATGATGTTGAACGCCCCCTTCCAGGAACAGCCTCGCGAGCTGGTCAAGCTGGAGCAGCGCTTTGCGCCGGGCTTCGGGGGTCCCGGAGGATTTGCCGGGCGAAGCGGCATCGAGTGGGGCGAGAAAGGAATTGGGCTAGTCCGCGACTACGACCGTGATCGCCGCTGGACCCGCACTTTCCTCGTCGACATCAACCAGCCCGGAACAGCGAAGCTGATTTGGGAGCGCTCAATTCGCGATCGCTACAAAGACCCAGGCATCCCGCTGATGCGCACTCTTGCCAACGGCAAGCATGTGATGAGCCAACAAGGAGATTCGATCTTCCTGAGCGGCGCCGGCGCTTCCGAGAAAGGCGAATTCCCTTTCCTGGACCGGTTTGACCTCGCCAGGGGCAAGTCGGAACGGATTTTTCAATCTGCGGACAGGACTTTCGAATCCGCGGTCGCTCTAGCCTCGGACGATGGCAGCCGTTTCATTACGCGTTTTGAGAGCCCAGCCGATCCACCGAACTATTTTTTGCGCAACACCGGAAGCGCCGACAAAAAAGCCCTCACCAGCTTTCCCGATCCGGCGCCTCAGCTGCACGGAGTGACCAAACAGCTAGTGACCTACAAGCGCGCCGACGGCGTCCAGCTTTCGTTCACGCTGTATCTGCCCGCGAACTACAAGCCGAGCGAGCGGCTGCCGACCATCGTGTGGGCCTATCCGCTGGAGTACAACGACGCTGCCACGGCCGGGCAGGTCTCGGGTTCGCCCTATCATTTCACCACCATCACCGGCATCTCGCACCTGTTTCTGGTCACCCAAGGCTATGCGGTTCTCGACAATGCCACCATGCCTGTGGTCGGCGATCCTGAAACGATGAACAACATGTACATCGAGCAGATCGTCTCCAGCGCCAAGGGGGCGATCGATAAGGCCGCGGAGATGGGCGTGACCGATCCCAATCGAGTCGGCGTGGGCGGGCACAGCTATGGCGCCTTCATGACCGCGAACCTGCTGGCACACTCCGATCTGTTCCGTGCCGGCGTCGCCCGCAGCGGAGCCTACAACCGCACTCTGACGCCCTTCGGCTTCCAGAGCGAACGCCGGACCGTTTGGGAAGCGCCGGAAATGTACATCAAGGTCTCACCCTTCATGCAAGCCGACAAGATCAAGCGTCCGATCCTGCTGATCCACGGCATGGCCGACGACAACTCGGGCACCTTCCCCATCCAGAGCGAGCGCATGTTCCAGGCGATCAAGGGCAATGGCGGAATCGTTCGCTACGTGCAGCTTCCTTACGAGGCGCACGGATACCTGGCCCGCGAATCAACCGAGCATACACTGTGGGAGATGGTGAATTGGTTCGACAAATGGGTCAAGAACGCGCAGCCTGAGACGCCGGCAAAAACCGCCAGTGCCGCCGAGAAGTAAGGTCGCAAGAAAGGTGAATCACAAAGAAGTGTCATCCTCAGCAACCGACCTGCGGGAACGCAGGTTGAAACAGAACTGACGGCGTTAGGTCTGGTGGATGCTCGTGCAACCTATTTTCAACCCTGGCCAATGCTGAGCGAGTCCGAGGGATCCCGCGAAGCGGGAGACGGAGGGCGACGTCGAAGCATCCCGAGGATCCGTCCGCTTCCACGCGGTTTCAGGGAGTTCCCTGGAGACTCTGTCCCTTAAATAGCATTTCCTGACCCAAGTGCTCGGCCAGATCCTCCCAGCGGGGATTCATCTTCTCGATCAGCTTGATTTTTTTCTCCCGGCGCCACCCTTTCAGCTGCAGTTCGCGCCGTTTTGCTTTGCCTACATCGCTATACACCTCGTAGTACAAGAGTCGATCAACGCCGTACTTCTTGGTGAAGCCATCGATCAAACCAGACTTGTGTTGACGGAGGCGCTGGGTGAAGAACCCGGTCATGCCGACGTAGAGGACGCCGGTACGGCTTCCCAAGATGTAAACCCAAAACTTGTAGAAATGGCCATCGCGCATGGGCCAGCATCGTAACACGAGCATCCTCGAAGAGAACTCCCTGAAGCTGCGTGGCAAAGGACACGTCCTCGGGATGCTTCGACTGCGCCCTCAGTCTCCCGCTTCGCGGGATCCCTCGGCCTTGCTCAGCATTGCCCAGGGTTAGAAAGATTGGCTCAAGGACTAAAAAAAAATCATCGAATCGCGTGTAACACTTCCTGCCCATTCCGCACTACATACCAGGATGAACGGAGAAGCACCCAGGCCGGCGATGTTGCCGAGGGGGCAGTACTGCCGGCCTGGAGCCTCTTAACCGTTCATTCATTTTGCCTCTTCAGAAAAGAGCGCGGTGAAGCCTAGCCGCGCTCTTCTTTTTTCTAAAATCCCGAAGCGTAGCGAGGGATCCCTATTGGATCGGGTGATCGGTAGATCGGGTCATCGGTCCATCGGAGTTAGGCGCGCGTCATTGGGACGGTTCGCGGGCCAGTTCCCGGGCCGCATTGTGAGTCTTACGGTTTCTGATCACCCGATGACCCGATCTCCCGATCTCCCGATCTCCCGATGCAATATGGATGCCTCCCCTTCTGCAAGCTCAGGGTCGGGATTTCAGAAAGAAAGCCACGAGTCTTTTCTTTCTCGCACCTGTGGTCCTCCCGTGTAGCATGAAACCTTGTGGTGTTTCTTGCATCTTTGAATAACAACAGGTGAATAACACTGTCCCACGAGCCATCGATTTCGTTGTAGGCTTATTCAAGGACTTAGCAAATCTTTGTTGCTGCCGTCCTACCTAAGGAGCTGCGGGAAAATATGGGGACTCAAGTCACGCAAGGACCTCAGGCTGCGGGTGCCAAAGCGTTCGAGTTGCGAGGCAACATCGACCAGATCAGCATCAACACCATTCGCACCCTGTCCATGGACGCGGTGCAGCAGGCCAACTCCGGTCATCCCGGCACTCCCATGGCGTTGGCGCCTGTTGCTTATTGCCTGTGGCAGCGCTTCCTACGCTACGATCCAGCCGATCCCACCTGGCCCAATCGCGACCGCTTTGTGCTTTCCAATGGACACGCCTCCATGCTGCTCTATTCTCTGTTGCACTTGGCAGGCGTGAAGTCGGTAGACGCCGACGGCAACGTAACGTGCCATCCTGCAGTCTCGCTCGACGACATCAAGCATTTCCGCCAGGTCGACAGCAAAACTCCCGGCCATCCGGAATCACATCTGACTTCAGGTGTCGAAACCACCACCGGACCGCTGGGCCAAGGCGTGGGCAACAGCGTGGGTTTGGCCATCGCTGAGCGCTGGCTGGCTTCCTACTTCAACAGGCCGGGTTATGAAGTGTTCGACTACAACGTCTACGCGTTCTGCGGCGATGGCGACATGATGGAAGGTCTTTCCGGCGAAGCCGCTTCTCTCGCCGGACACCTCAAGCTCTCCAATCTCTGCTGGATATATGACAACAATCACATCACCATCGAAGGCAAGACCGATCTTGCGTTCAGTGAAGATGTAGCTGTGCGCTTCCGCGGCTACGGATGGAACGTCGCCCACGTTACCGATGCCAACGATCTCGAGCAGTTCACCAAGGGGCTTGATGTCTTCTTCAGCACCAAAGATCGACCGACGTTGATCATCGTCGATAGCCACATCGCCTTTGGCGCGCCCAACAGGCAAGACACCAAAGAGGCACACGGTGAGGCGCTCGGTGAAGAGGAGGTCCGTCTGGCTAAGCGCAACTACGGCTGGCCGGAAGACGCTAAGTTCCTCGTTCCCAATGGAGTGATGGAGAACTTTGCCAACGGCATCGGCAAACGCGGCAAAGACCTGCGCACAAAATGGACAGCTGCTTTCGACCACTATAAGAAGGATTACCCGGCGCTGGCCGAACAGCTCCAGCAAATGCAGAGGCGCGACCTGCCTGCCGGTTGGGACAAAGATCTTCCTGTCTTCCCGCCCGACGCCAAAGGTCTGGCCAGCCGCGACTCTTCGTCTAAGGTTCTGAACGCGTTGGCCAAGAAGATACCCTGGCTGATCGGCGGATCAGCCGATCTTACGCCGTCCACCAGGACGCGGCTCACCTTCGACGGCGCCGGCGATTTCGAGGCCGGCCAGTACTGCGGACGCAACCTCCACTTCGGCATCCGCGAGCACGCCATGTGTTCGATCCTCAATGGCATGGTGCTGAGCAAGATTCGCGCTTACGGTTCTGGGTTCCTGATCTTCAGCGACTACTCGCGTCCGCCCATGCGCCTGGCCGCGTTGATGCAAATCCCGGTGATCTACATCTTCACGCATGATTCGATCGGCGTAGGCGAAGACGGACCAACGCATGAGCCAATCGAGCAGCTGATCGGTCTTCGTGCCGTACCCGGATTCACCGTGCTGCGGCCCGCCGATGCCAACGAAGTTACGGAGGCCTGGAAGGTGATCCTACAGTTCAAGCACAATCCTGCTGCTTTGATCCTGACGCGCCAGCCTCTCCCCACCTTTGACCGCACCAAGTATGCTTCCGCGGCAGGCGTGGCCAAAGGCGCCTATGTGCTGGCGGACGCTCCCGGCGCGAATCCCGAGCTGATCCTGATCGGTACCGGCAGCGAGGTTTCCTTGTGCGTAGCCGCATATGAGCAGCTCACCGCCGAAGGCAAAAGAGTTCGCGTCGTCAGCATGCCTTCATGGGAGATCTTTGACCAGCAGACCGCCGAGTATCGCGACAGCGTTCTGCCTTCCAAAGTGACGGCGCGCATCTCAGTGGAGATGGGATCCGCCATGGGTTGGAGCCGCTACGTGGGGCTCGCGGGCAGGAGCATCGGCATGAAAAGCTTCGGAGCCTCGGGCCCGATCAAAGACGTGCTCAAAAAGTTTGGGTTCGTTCCCGATACCGTAGTGGCGGCGGCCAAGGAACTTTTGGGAAAGTGAGGGTGGAGCTGACTCTTAGAGACGACGTTAGAGCTACAAAATGATTTCTTACATAGTAATCGTCATCCCGATGGCCGTCTGGCGAGCGCGCGCTGTCTTCAGCGCGCTCGCAGGCCGGAGGGATCTTGTGGTACCTCAACTCATGGATTGGGCACGGCTTAACCACAAGGTACCTCGCTCCTATTCGGACGCTGAAGAAGGCGCGTCCTCATTGACGGAGCTCGGGATGACGCTCTTTTTGGGTTAGAGGAGTAAGCTCTCACACAGTCTCTTATGCCTGTGCTAAGAAAACCAGATCCAGCAGGGCGGGAAGCCCTGCTCCACTCAGGTAGGGAGAAAATGCGAATTACCATCGGCTCGGATCATGCCGGCTTCGACCTCAAGAAGGTTCTGATCGACCACTTGCGGCAGAGCGGGCATCAAGTCCTGGATGTGGGAACCCACAGCACCGCGCCTGTGGACTATCCCGACTTTGCTGAAGCCGTTTCGTTGAGCCTACTCCGCGGCGAAGGCGATCGCGGCATTTTGATTTGCGGCAGCGGAGTGGGCGCGGCTGTAGCCGCAAACAAAATCCCCGGCATTCGCGCCGGGCTGTGTCACGACTGCTATTCCGCGCATCAAGGCGTGGAGCATGACGATGTCAACGTGCTGGTTCTTGGTTCTCGCGTGATCGCGGCTGAACTCGCCAAGGATCTTTGCACAACTTTCTTGAACGCGCATTTCACGGCAGAGGAGCGGCATCAGCGGCGGCTGGCCAAGACTCTTAGCATCGAGCAGCGATATGCGCCGCAAGCAGCCGCCAGGGAGCAAGAGCCATGACCACCGTTTCCACCCCCGAGACGACAGCCCAAGGCCGGACCGCCAAAGATAACCCTCTGCTCCTGCTGCCGAAGCAGGGCCAATCGGTTTGGCTCGACTTCATTCGTCGCAATCTGATTACCAGCGGAGAGCTGCAGCGTCTGATCGAACAGGATGGTCTGCGTGGTATCACGTCGAATCCTTCGATCTTCGAGAAAGCCATTACCGGCAGCACCGACTACACCGACTTCCTGCAGCAACTCCACTCACAGAATCTGAGCGCGGCTGAGATCTACGAACGCATCGCCATCCGCGATATTCAAGCCGCCGCCGATCTCATGCTTCCCGTGTATCAAGCCACCAAGCGGCGCGACGGCTATGTCAGTCTCGAAGTCTCGCCCAAGCTGGCGCGCAACACGCAGGGCACAATCGCTGAAGCCAGGCGCCTGTGGAAGACGGTAGACCGCGAGAATGTGATGATCAAAGTCCCGGGAACGCCGGAGGGCGTGCCCGCCGTTCGCCAGTTGATCGGCGAAGGCATTAACATCAACGTAACTCTGCTCTTCTCCCAGGAAGCTCACGTCCGCGTTGCCGAGGCGTTCATCGAAGGGCTTGAGGTAGCTCTTGCGTCGGGCAGGGATTTAAGCGGGATTTCGAGCGTCGCCAGCTTCTTCGTCAGCCGGATCGATTCTCTCGTTGATTCCATCATCACCCCTCGTCTCAAAAACGCCAGCAGCCCGCAGGAAGCCAAGCTATTGAAAGGATTGCTGGGCACGGTGGCAATCGCTAATGCCAAGCAGGCGTATCAGAAATACGAACGATTGTTTTCGAGCGCTCGCTGGAAGGCGTTGGCGGCTCGCGGCGCCCAGACGCAGCGCCTGTTGTGGGCCAGCACCGGCGCTAAGAATCCGAGCTATCCCGATGTGCTCTACGTGAATGAGCTCATCGGTCCGGATACGGTCAACACCATGCCGCCGGCAACCATGGATGCTTTCCGCGATCACGGTCGAGTCGAACGCACCATCGACCGGGATCTAACAGCCGCAGACAAGACCATGAGCGATCTCTCCCAGGCCGGCATTTCCATGTTCCAAGTGACCGAAAAACTTCTTGAGGACGGCATCCAGCTTTTTGACGACGCCTTCACCAAATTGCTGGCGGCTGTAGAGCTCAAGAAGACCGAACCGGCGAAAGCAAAGCCCAAGGTCCAGTGCCAATATTGCGACTTCCCCGCTCCCATCAAGCAGGCGGTCGACGCCACACTGAAAGACTGGCAGGACAACAACAAAGTCGCGCGCCTGTGGAGAGGCGACACATCGTTATGGACTAAGAACGATGAAGACAAGTGGCTGGGATGGCTGCACGTGGCTGAAGATCAGACGGCGCATCTGCAGCGCCTGGCTGAGGCCGCTGCCGACGCTATCCGAGCCGGGTTCCACGACGTCTTGTTGTTGGGCATGGGGGGATCGAGCCTGTGTCCGGAAGTTCTCGCCGTCACGTTCGGAAAACAGCTTGGCCACCCGGAGCTACACGTTCTGGATTCAACCGATCCCGTGCAGATCAAGGCCATCGAGGCCAAGCTCGATCTCAGCAAGACTCTGTTTATTGTCTCCAGCAAATCGGGCAACACCCTGGAGCCGAACATCTTCAAGCAATACTTCTTTGATCGTGTGCAACAGACTGTGAACAAAGATAAAACCGGCTCACAGTTCATCGCCGTGACCGACCCAGGATCGAAGATGCAGGAAGTTGCCGAGCAGGATCGGTTCCGGCACGTCTTCTTCGGTGTGCCCAGTATCGGCGGAAGATATTCCGCGCTCTCCAACTTCGGCATGCTGCCGGCCGCGATCATGGGCTTGGACATCAATCTCTTCCTTGATCGTACAGAGGAAATGATCCACGCCTGCGCCGCCACAGTTCCAGCAAACGAAAATCCAGGTGTGATTCTTGGCGCGATCCTGGGTACGTTGGCCAATCTGGGTCGCAACAAAGTTACGCTGGTCACCTCGCCCGGCATTCACGATCTGGGTGCGTGGCTGGAGCAGCTTCTTGCGGAAAGCACCGGCAAGCAAGGCAAGGGTCTCATTCCAGTCGATCGCGAAGCTCTAGGACCACCGGATGTTTATGGCAGCGATCGCATCTTTGTCTATCTGCGCCTCAAGACCGGCATCGATCAGTCTCAGGACTCCCAGATCGACGCTTTGCGTAAGGCCGGGCAACCTGTGGTCAGAATTGATGTGGCCGATCCTCACGACATCGGCCAGGAATTTTTCCGCTGGGAAATCGCCACCGCCGTCGCCGGATCGATCATCGGCATCAACGCGTTCGATCAGCCGGACGTTGAAGCCGCCAAAGTGGCGACACGGCAACTCACGGCCGAATACGAAAAGTCGGGCAAGCTTCCAGCGGAGACGCCTTTCTTTGAGCAGGATGGCATCAAGCTGTTCACTGACCAGCGCAACGCACAAAATCTCAAAAAGCTTGCTGGAGCCGACCTTTCGTTGACCAGCCTCCTGCGTGCGCATCTTAGCCAGCTCAACGCCGGAGATTATTTGGCCCTGCTCGCTTTTATCCAGATGAACGAGGCTCACGAGAACCTGTTGCAGACGATTCGCCACGTAGTACGCGATCGCAAGCACGTAGCCACCTGCCTGGGCTTTGGACCGCGCTTCCTGCACTCGACCGGGCAGGCTTACAAGGGCGGACCGAACACCGGCGTGTTCCTGCAAGTCACATGTGACGACGCTATCGATCTGCAAGTGCCGGGGCAGAAGTACACCTTCGGTATAGTGAAGGCGGCACAGGCCCGGGGTGATTTTCAGGTCCTCGCAGAACGCCAGCGGCGTGCGCTGCGCGTGCATTTGGGTAAGAACGTGGTCGCGGGTTTGGAGAAGCTAAGCAAGGTGGTGAGCGAGGCTACTTTCTAAAATCCCGAATCCCGCAAAGCGGGATGAGGGATCCGGAGGCAATTGATTGGCGATTGCCAGGATTGACGATTGGAAATTATCAATCCCGGAGATGACAATCTTGGCAATTGATTCTGGATTCCTTGCTACGATCGGAATTTCAGCAAAAGAAAGAAAACTATGCAACTTGGAATGATCGGTCTGGGCCGGATGGGTGGCAACATGGTGCGGCGCCTGCTGCGTGGAGGCCATCAATGCGTGGTTTCCGATCTGAGCCAGCAGAATGTGGCCGAGCTGGCCAAAGAAGGAGCTACCGCCTCGGCGTCGCTCGATGACTTCGTAGCCAAGTTGACCAAGCCGCGGGCAGCCTGGATCATGGTCCCCGCCGGCGATCCCACCGAAAAGACTGTCGATGCTCTGGGCCAGCGTTTTGAAGCTGGAGACACCATCATCGACGGCGGCAACTCCTATTTCAAAGATGACGTCCGCCGATCGCAGAAACTGAAGTCGCGCGGCATTCATTACATCGACGTCGGCACCAGCGGCGGTGTCTGGGGGCTCGACCGCGGCTATTGCATGATGCTCGGCGGCCCCAAGGAAACCGTCGAGCGGCTTGATCCTATCTTCAAGACTCTGGCTCCCGGCATGGGAGACATTCCCCGCACGCCGGGCCGGGAGAATCTCGGTGGAACGTCCGAGCTTGGCTATCTGTATTGTGGTCCTTCCGGCGCGGGACATTTCGTGAAGATGGTGCACAACGGGATCGAATACGGATTGATGCAAGCCTACGCCGAAGGCTTCGATATCTTTCGCAACGCCGCCTCCGAGCAGCTGGCGCCGGAGTATCGTTATGACTTGAACGTTGGCGACATAGCTGAAGTCTGGCGCCGCGGCAGCGTGGTCTCTTCGTGGCTACTCGATCTGACGGCGATGGCGCTGGCGGAAAATCCAACGCTCTCCGAGTACACCGGGTTTGTCCAGGATTCCGGCGAAGGGCGCTGGACTATCCAAGCCGCGCTCGATTCGGCGGTGCCGGTGGATGTGCTTTCGGCGGCGCTGTTCACGCGGTTTCGTTCGCGCCAGGAACATACCTTCGCCGAGAAACTGCTCAGCGCGATGCGCCAGAAGTTCGGCGGTCACATCGAACTCAAGGCGCCCGCACGACCCAAGAAGACTGCTTCCTAAATCCGAGACGAAGCGCATATGGCACAACTTGATCGCGAATTGTCCACCCTAGAAGTGAGAGCCGGAAAAGACGAGGGTCCGACTCCTGCACCACCGCAGGCGGGCCCCTGCGTGATGATCATCTTCGGCGCCAGCGGCGATTTGACGGCGCGCAAGCTGCTGCCGGCGCTCTACAACCTGGCCAAGAGCAACATGCTCTCCCGCGAATTCGCTATCGTGGGCGTGGCCCGCAATGACTATTCTACCGACCAGTTCCGGCAGATGATGAGCCAGAAGCTCCGGAGCTTTGCCACCAGCAGCGTGGATGGTGACCTGCACGACTGGCTGGTGACGCGCCTGTACTATGTGGCCGGGGAGTTCGGCGACGATGCGCTGTACAAGCGCTTGTGCCAGACTTTGGCCGAAGTCGACCAAAACCACAATACGCACGGAAACTATTTCTTCTATCTCGCGACCAGTCCGACATTTTTCGGCACGATCGCCGATCACCTGGGTACAAGCCAGTTGGCTTGTGAAAAGGACGGCCACTGGCGCCGCGTGGTGTTCGAAAAACCGTTTGGCAGCGATTTGGACTCGGCCAAAGGGCTCAACCGTCAGGTGCGAAAAGTTCTGGCCGAAAACCAGATCTTCCGCATCGATCATTATCTGGGCAAGGAGACGGTGCAGAACATTCTTGTCTTTCGCTTCGGCAACGGTATCTTCGAGCCCATCTGGAACCGGCGTTATGTGGACCACGTGCAAATCACGGTGGCTGAGACTGTGGGTGTGGAACAGCGCGGCGGATACTTCGACGCGGCGGGTACTCTGCGCGATATGGTACCCAACCATCTGTTTCAGCTTCTCTCG
>Ga0209648_10003311_pt1 | contig 13522 bp, 12 predicted proteins | sample GraSoi2013_115cm_FD_185830 | JGI IMG/M metagenome (GOLD analysis project Ga0209648, IMG submission 185830) | Grasslands soil microbial communities from the Angelo Coastal Reserve, California, USA - Sample 9_17_2013_115cm (SPAdes) (version 2) | ecosystem: Environmental > Terrestrial > Soil >...
GCCAGATCGTTTCTGGAAAATCATCGAAGAATATCGAGTCAATATTCTCTACACCGCTCCGACGGCAATCCGCGCTTTCATTCGCTGGGGTGACCAGTGGCCGGCAAAACACGATCTTTCATCATTGCGCTTGCTCGGCACAGTCGGCGAACCGATCAACCCGGAAGCGTGGATGTGGTACTACAAGAAAATCGGCGGCGGCCGTTGTCCGATTGTTGACACGTGGTGGCAAACGGAAACCGGCTCGATTCTGATTACACCGCTCCCGGGTGCAATACCGACCAAGCCGGGCAGCGCAACCCTGCCTTTCTTTGGTGTCGATGCCGCGATAGTCGACGAGAAAGGACGCGAAGTTGGACCGAACGTCGGCGGGAAGCTAATCATCCGTCGGCCGTGGCCGGCAATGCTGCGAACGATTTACGGCGACAAAGCACGTTATCAAAAACAGTACTGGAGTGAATTCAAAGGCAATTATCTCACTGGCGACGGCGCGCGGCGGGATGAGGATGGTTATTTCTGGATCGTCGGCCGAATAGATGACGTCCTGAACGTCGCCGGGCACAGGCTCGGTCCATCAGAAATTGAAAGCACGCTTGTCAGTCATTCGAAAGTGGCCGAAGCAGCGGTGGGAGGGCGGCCGGATGAATTGAAAGGTCAGGGCGTTGTCGCCTTTGTGACGCTGAAGACAGGCGTCGATGCTACCCGTGGACTGAAAGAGGAATTGTGCGATCACGTCGGCACCCATATTGGCGCGATCGCGAAACCAGATGACGTTCGCTTCGCTGAAGCGCTGCCAAAGACGCGGAGTGGAAAAATCATGCGACGGCTTCTCAAAGAAATCGCAAGCGGAAAAAGTGTAACCGGCGACACAACAACACTCGAAGATTTCAGCGTGCTGGCGAGATTAGCAGAAACCGAGGAGTAATCTCAGGCAATCACGGCAAACACCGATTCCAACATCCAAGCTCCAAAGAAATCCCAATACTCAAGGTCCAAATACGCAGAGCAACGACGTTTGAAAACAAAGAAGAAATGACGACACTCGGATAAGTCAGGGCGATTCTCATTTCGTCATTCGATATTCGTCATTCCCGCAAGATTTCAATTTTATCCCGCTGGCGATTCACGTAGCATCTTTCTGTGAGTTTTATCGGGACAGGACTGCGCGAGATGGCGTTAAAAGTGAGACGCCAACGCACCCGCATCGCGCTGCGTCACGAGAAACGCCTTCTGCAAAGGAGCGAGATCAATCTCGGGCGCGAAGGCACCGTGCAGGCGGCGAATTTTCCCGAGCTGCGCAATGAGATCGTCGCACTGAAGAAGCTGGAGCAGGAACAAAAGGAAGTCGCGCTTCGGAGCGCACAGATTGAAGAGGGCATCAAAAAAATCGAGGCGGAGCGACAACAAAACGCGCGCGAACAAAATGCTGCGCTTGCAAAATTAGAAGCGGAGAAAAAACCGCTCCTCCAGCAACGCAATCAAACAAAGAACGCGGTCGAGGTTTGCGAACGCGAACTGGCCGCCGTCGAGCGCCGAATCCAGGAGAACGACGCCACCGATCGTGCGCTGTTGAAAGAGTTGTCCGATCTGCAGGCGCTGAATCCACCGCCAGCTGATCTCGAAGCCCGATCAACGAACATCAGCGCGCGTCGCGCCCGCCTTCCGGAAGAACGAGCCGAACTTGTCAGAGCCCGCCTGGGAAGCGCGGACGCCGCTCGCTTCGCAAAAGAAAAACTTATAGCCGCCGAAGCGGAACTTTCGGTCGTTGAAAAAAATATGGAGCGCGTTCGAAGCGAATTTGAAGCGCGCGATCGGACGCTAGTCGACAATATCCGGGCACAACAGGAAGCAGTTCGGGAAGCGCGCTTACATCATCAAACTGTTGAGGAGCGGAAAAATCCCGCCTATTTAAACATCGGACGTCATCTCGCCGCGCAGGGAATTGCACCACCAAATGCGCCGCATCTGCTCACGGAGACGCAGCGCCGTCGTGAGGCCGTAGATCGGCATTTGCAGCACCGCGCGGAGCTGGCGTCGCTCTCCAGTCAGATCGATAAACAGGAGCTGAGGAAGTTCTATTTCAGCGTCATTTCCGTCCTGGCACTGCTCGCGATCATTCTCCCGGTTGCTTTCCAATCTCCGCGTAAACGCGAATGGCTGCCACAAGAGACGGATGCGATTTTGTCGATCAACACGGATCAATTTGAACGCGCCGACCTCCCGAAACGGTGGCGCAAAGATCAACCAGAAATTTGGCCAAAAACCTGGTCCGGGTTGATTGGCGCTGCCGCATCAACTCCGGGATTGAATTTGCCTCATGATGCAGTGCGCATCACTCGCGCCGCTACCACAGATGAGTCTGGAAAGGCTCGCGAGTTCGTCCTGGTCGAGGCGCGTCGCGATGTTTCCCGCGTCATTCGCATGATTGGTGACGATAAGACTTTCCAGAAGCGCACCATCAGCGGTTTGCCGGTCTGGGAACGGGAACCGGGATTCGCTGTCGCGCGGGTTGGTCCCGCCACGGTCGCCGTTGGAGCGCCGAATGAAGTGGACGAATTGGTTCTCGTCCGGCTCGGGATGAAGCCGGACCTGAAAATCACCGGCCAATTGTTTGATCGCTTCCAGGCACTCGATCGGGAGAGCGCGTTGCGACTGATTTCGCGGAATCCGCCCGATCTCTCACGCGTTTTCCATCCAATCTTCACGCGCGAACTGCTCGACGTTTCGCAACTGCTCGGTCTCGCACTTACGTTGCAGAACCCGGTGAAAGCCAAATTGCTCTTGAAATTGAATTCCCCAGAACGTGCGACCGAGCTCGCCCGTAATTTGTATGACGATCGGCAGCGCTGGCTGCGCTTACCGGAGTCCGAATTGTTGCTCTACTCCCAACCACCGGATATCCAGAGGCACGGCACAGACCTTGAGTTGCGTTTCACCGTCCCGGAGAATAGCGCTCGACTTCTGCTCGAGCGTATTGCAAAGACAGACGCTGCCGCGGGTCTCACAGCGCAGTGATCACCCGCTGCCTCAATCATTTAATGAGACATAAGATCGACATGTTCATGCAGGAATTTGAATTTCATTCGATAGGCCGTTGCGCAGTCACGGCGATGCTGCTTTTTTTTACATTGTTCATCGCACAATCAGTTGCAGCTGAGGAGATCAAGCTCGAGCTCGTTGATATCAAGTCAATTGTCCCCTCGATTGTCGTCGAGTTACGCTACGCCGGGACGCACAATGCCGTGCACCGCGCATTGTATCCACCTTCCATGCCGGCGCTCATCCGGCCGAGCGTCGCCAAACAGTTGCTCGCTGCACAAGATTTTCTCCGTCGTAACGGGTATGGGTTAAAAATTTGGGACGCGTATCGTCCGAAATCTGTGCAGAGGCAGCTCTGGCAGTTCGCGCATGATGAGTTATATGTCGCCAATCCGGACGATGGGGTCGGCTCGATGCACACATGGGGCGTCGCTGTCGATGCAACGCTGGTCGACGTCTGGGGCCGGCCGGTATCGATGCCCACCGATTTCGACGACTTTACGTCCGCAGCGGTGCTTCGTTATCACGGAGCAGATCCCATTATCAGGTCGCACCTGAAGCTTTTGCAAAGGGCGATGGGTCGCAACGGCTTCTACGGTCTGCGCACGGAATGGTGGCATTTCACCACTCAAGATTGGAAAAATTATGTTCGCTATCAGGATGTGCAGGTAACAGGACAATCTCCAAAAACCGGACCTGATGGCAAGCTATGATCGACACCTTGCTGCGGGATTTGCGGCAGCCGGAATACATTCATGTATTGATCAATCCATTGCCGATCTATGGCCTGGCAATGGCCTGGGTTGGGCTGATCGTTTCTCTTTTTTTAGGGAGCCGACGCGCTCAAATCGCAACCTTGGCGATCGTACTCATAAGCGCAGCCTCGGCGTGGCCGGTCTATGAACTCGGCCAACAATCTTACGATCGCGTTCTGTCGATGGCCGATTCTGATGGGCAAGCCTGGCTCGATGAGCATCAGGACCGTGCGGAGGACCTGATCTATTTTTTTTATGCGCTCGCCTTATTGAGCGCGGTGGCAATCGTCGCCCCGATGAAATGGCCAAAATCTTCCATGCCACTCACGCTCGGAGTGACTCTGCTTGGAGCGATAGTGATTGGAATAGGCGCTTATATTGCGCAAGCGGGCGGTAAAATTCGTCATCGTGAATTTCGCAACGAGGCACCGCCAAAAAGATCCGCTGAAGAGCAATCGCGTTAGATCGACAATTGTCGCCGTTGAAGAGAATAAGCGTTGAAGCGTATAACTGATAGCGCTTCAAAACTACACGCTTCAACCCTTCAACGCTTTAACCGATTCCAGCATGACAACCCAGCTCGAACGCGCGGAGCAAAACGTCGAACAGCACAGCGCCGCGCTGAAGAAGCCGCTCGGCCTTTTCGATCTGGTTGTGACGCAGATTCTCTTTGTCGTTGGCTCTAGTTGGGTCGGCACCGCTGCCAAGCTTGGGCCGTCGCATCTTTTCTTCTGGTCGCTCGCGATTTTGCTCTTCTACATTCCGCAAGCCGCCGTTGTCATTTATTTGAACCGTCTCATGCCGCTCGAGGGCGGTCTTTATCAATGGGCGAAACTCGGCTTCAACGAGTTTGCCGGCTTTATGGTGGCGTGGAATGTCTGGCTTCTGTCCATCACCGTTATCGCCTTAGGCGGAATGTTCGTAACGATCAACATCTCCTACGCCATCGGTGTGGCGTGGATGCCGGACAGCAAACTCTGCGTGTCATTGATCAGTTGCGCGCTCGTCGCTGGTCTTGCCTGGACTGCGATTCGCGGCTTGTCGTTAGGCAAATGGCTTCACAACACCGGCGGGTTCGCGATGCTCCTGGCCTACGGCGCTCTCATCGTTTTGCCGTTCGTCAGTCTCGCGCGTGGCGAGCTGAAGGAATATCACCCGCTCCAGTTCGCAGCGCCGACGCTGTCGATCTTTTTTTGCTTCAACATCTTTAGCAAACTGGCCGTCGGCGCACTAAGCGGATTTGAGTACGTTGCAATCCTTGCAGGCGAAGCGCGCGCCCCGGCGCGCAATATCGGCCGTTCGGTCATGATCGCTGCTCCAATCATCGCGCTGATGTTCATTCTCGGCACCAGCTCGGTTTTGGCTCTCATTGGAAACAATCAAATCGATCTCATCGGTCCGGTGCCGCAAACATTGCGACTCGGCTTGCGTTCTTTTCCGATCGCGAGCGCGATCGCTTCCGTGGGGATTTTGTTGATGACCGTGCGAACGATTTCTTCGACCAGTGTTCATGTGACTGGCAGTTCGCGGTTGCCGATGGTCGCCGGCTGGGACCGGCTTCTGCCAGAGTGGTTCTCACGTTTACATCCGAGATTTAAGACACCGATCAACTCGATTTTCTTCGTGGGCGCCGTCACGCTCGTCATCGCGATCGCGAGCCAGATCGGTGCTGGAATCCAGGAGGCATTTCAACTGGTGGACAACGCCGCCAACGTTTTCTACGGAATCGTTTATCTCGTTCTGTTTGCCATACCGATTGCTGGCGCAAGCGCGGTGCGACGAAGTGCACGACCTTGGTTGCGACTCGCCGCCATGTGCGGCTTCGCTGTGTCCTTGCTTGCAATCTTCTTCACCGTCTATCCAATCATCGATGTGCCCAGCCGGCTGGTTTTCGCGGCGAAAATCATTGCCGTCACAGTGATCGCCAATGCGATCGGCGTCGCTGTCTTCGGCGCCGGCCAAAAAGCGGCGCGCGCAAATTAACTGGCACAGTTCTCCGCAACCCAGCCCAAATAATCCGGCGAGCCCTTGTCGATCTTGAGGTAAATGATCTCAGGAAGCTCGTATGGATGAAGCGAGCATAGTTTATCCTGAAATGCTTTCTGCCGATCGCGCGTGGTCTTGAAAAAGACGAGCACTTCACCACCGGCTTCGACTTTTCCTTTCCAACGATAGATCGAGTGAACAGCCGGGATGATATTGGCGCAGGCCACGAACTTTTCCGCAACCAGCATGCGCGCAATGTCATTGGCCGTCTCCACGTCTGGAAACGCGCTCAGGGCGAGTAGAACCTGTTCAGGCATTGGTTAGGCCAGCACGGGCGCGATCCGTTCGCAGCAAATCCGTTCCGTGGCCGACCGGCAAATCCAGCCGCCGCCCAAGACAATATCGCCATTGTAAAAAACAGCCGCTTGCCCGGGCGTCACGGCTTTCTGTGGCTCATGCAGCCGAATGCGCGCACGTCCATTCTCAACTGACGTCAGCGTCGCGGCCGTGCCCGGATGATTGTAGCGAATCTTAACCGTCACATCGGCAACTTGATTCGAATGATTTAATTCAATCCAGTTCACCCGATCGACTTCAAATTCGTCCACGACCAAATCGTCCACGTCTCCGACAATCACGCGATTTGTTTCCGGATCGAGATCGACGACATAGCGCGGCCGGGCCGAACCGCCCGGCAGTCCTTTGCGTTGACCGATAGTGAAAAGCTCGATCCCCTCATGTTCGGCGACAAAGTTTCCATCGACATCGTAAATCTTGCCGCGATGAAACTTGCTTTCGCCAAGATGCGAACGCAGGAACGCCTTGTAATCGTTGCCCGGCACGAAACAAATTTCCTGACTATCGATCTTGTCCGCGACCTTCAGGCATAGCGAGTGCGCAATTTCGCGGATTTGCGGCTTTAACATTTTGCCGAGCGGGGTCAACGCGCGCCGAAGTTGTGGCTGCCGCAAGCTGAACAAAAAATACGATTGATCTTTGCGTGGATCGATGCCTTTTCGCAAAACAGCACGGTCCGCATGATGCTCGATGATCGCATAATGGCCAGTCGCGATGTAGTCGCAGCCCAGGGCCTGGGCTTTACCCCATAGATTGCCGAACTTCAGTTTCTCATTGCACATCACGCATGGATTTGGCGTGCGGCCCGCTTGATATTCGCTGGCGAAATAATTGATCACCGTTTGCTCGAACTGATCGGCTTCATCGACAACGTAGTGGGGAATGCCTAACGAATGGGCAACGCCCCGCGCGTCGGCCACGGCTTGCGGCCCGCAGCACTTGTCCTCCGCTCGTGAGATGCAATCCTGCGGCCACACTTTCATGGTCACGCCGACAACCTCGTAGCCTTGCTCGCGCAACAAATATCCGGCCACGCTGGAGTCCACCCCGCCGCTCATACCGAGGAGAACGCGTTGCTTGTTCGGCTTCATTGAGTAAAAAGAGTCACTGAATTAGGCGATGCGGTCAACGTGTGCTTCTGCGCGAACCTGAACGCTCACAAATTTACTCCCGCGCAGCGTAAACCGCCATGCGTGATGTACGGAACGGGTAATCCCAATCCGAGCGTCTGCCACAACATCGACAATCGCATTTGGGAAGCGGGCAAAGCAATAGCGCGGATCGGCGCACAAATCCATTTCATGATGTCGATCTGTTATGTCGAGGGCTTGCGTCAGTTTGCCTGGGCCCGAGCAAAGACGTTTCTGGTCATCGAGCTCGCGCCGTTTTTTCATCAACTCAATCCCGCGGACGGGTTCGATCGCGCGAATCAAAACAAAACCGTTCACTTCGCCTTTGACGAGCACATTTAACATCCAATGGGCGCCGTAACTAAAGTAAATGTAAGCGGCGCCGGCTTTATTCCGCTCGACAAATGCCCGCGCGCTTGGCCGAGAGAATGTGTGACTGGCCTCATCGTCTTCCGCAAAATAAGCTTCATTCTCCACGATGATTCCCCCACATCTTCCCCAAATGAGCTCCGCGCCAATCAGTTCGCGGGCGCAATTCAGAGGATCGCGCTGAAAAAATGGCCGGCGAACAAATTGTTTCTTCATTGGCGCCCCGATAGCCTTCCACAAACGTGGAGCGCGGCTAGGCGATTACAGCCTCAAAAGCCTGCTGCTTTGTAAAAGACCGGTAATGTCACATCGCATGCTACCGGTTTGCCATCACGAAACGCGGGAATAAACCTGGTGTTCCCGAAATCAGCCACTGCTGCATCAGCAAAACCGAGAAAAGGCGGTTTCTCGGAAAGGACTTTTATGTCCTGGAGATTGCCGGTCGCATCGATTCTCATCTTTAGCTCAACAATGCCATCCACCAAAACCCGCGCTTCTTCCCGTGGTGGATAATGGAATCCCGTAAACTTTGATTCGTTCCCGAAAAAAGGTTGTGGCCCGATAAAATCATGCTCCTTCGCCAGCTCCTCGGCTTCCTGATTGGAGAATATGCGCAGCCGCGGTTTTCCATCGAGAACTCCGAAAGTGACCGTGCCGTAATAAATCGCGTCGACTGGTTGATGATTATAAACAGCCGGAATAAATCTGGGATCAGACGCCGGCGAAAGCCTCTTTTGCAGTTCCTGCTTGAGAAAATCCGAATCCGGCGTGCCGCGATAGGTCGCGCTCCACTCCACGCTGCCGTCTTTTCTCACTGCGCAATTGAACATGATCAATGAATCCTTCTGCCCTTTCTTGATCAAGTCCTGCGTGTCGATGCGATCGATCAACGACTTTGGACCCTGCCCAAGCAGAATCGGCCGGTACATCGGCAGCACAGCCACCTGACCGGATGGAGTATTGCTTACCTGCGACCAGGCAAGATCGACAATCGACAACAAAGCAATCAGGGAAAATGCGAGCGCGCGCATGGGCAGATACGCAAGCGGAGCACGCCGTTTTTTCAAGCGCAAAATTCGCGCCGATTCATGCAGCCACTGCCAACTTTCTGGCTGCGACAATTTTGTGCACGATTTTGTGACGCCGGAAGTAATCGATGAGCGCATCACGCGTCTGCACTTGATGCAGCGCGCACTTCGCCGACGGCGTTTCAAGCAACGTGCGCAATTTCATGAAACGATGGCCGGCGCTGCGGGAATCAAAAGCGTTAAACGCGATCACGTACTTTTTCCCACGACCAAGCGGCCGGCCATTCTCAAAAGTCATCGACGTGATGCGACGCTCGTAACCGCGTCCTTCTGTTCTGATTCCAAAGCCGATCAAATTCCGCCTTTCATGGACGGCGTAAACTTCTTCCATGATCATTTTAATTTCATCCGCCAAGAGCTCTGCCGTCACGACGTAGTTTTCGTACGGAAGGACGTTCCAAATATCGTTTACGGTTTTCGGACCGGCGACAAAATCACTCTTTTCATCGAACAGGCCGTGCATCGCTCCGTCCACCGGCACGTCACGTTCTCGCAGTGCCTCCATAATCGCCGTTCCGACAAGTCTCTCCAGATCGCTCGGCTCGCCCGGACGGCTGCGAGCGTGAAGCGTTTCGGCCAATTCACCGATCGGCCGCGCGAGTGCAGCTTCTGATTCGTCGAGTTCGGATTTCGCTCGTGAAACTACCGTGTGATCGAAGCCGAACCGGCTATCCATCAATTCGCAAATCGCTTCCCGATGCAGCAGCTTCTTTGAATTGCGATCGAAGAGAAGATCGACACGGCCAACGTGAATGCCAAAATGGTCCGCTTGCGTGAAGAGGACACCATTGGTGAGGCGACTTGGAATTGCCTGATGTGTGTGACCGGCGATAAACACTGCCGCCTCCGGAAATTCCCAGGTTAAAGCCATTACCGTGTTTGCAAAATCATCGCCGCCGGTGCGCGGTTTTAGCCCCATGTGACCGGTAAGAATGATTGTATCTGCGCCTTCGCTCTTTGCCATTGCAATGGCGCGGCGAACAGACTCGACCGGATACTGAAAATCAATCCCGCGCGCGAACTCCGGCCGAAACCAGAACGGCATTCCCGGCGTCGTGACTCCGATGATCGCAATCTTGATTCCTCCGATTTCTTTCAAGACGTACGGCTGAATTCTGGCGAACGGATTTTTCGCATCGGAAAATTCGCCAGCCCGTTTTCCTTCGAGCAACGTGTTCGCGGCCAGGACCGGCATTGTCGATCTTTCCAAGGCAGTTTGAAACGGCTCGATTCCCCAATCAAACTCATGATTGCCGACCACCCACGCGTCGTATTTGAGATGATTGAATAAATCGATCATCAGCTCGCCCTTGCTGCGCAGACCGACATCGGTGCCTTGATACACGTCACCGATATCGATTAAGATCGAGTTTCGATTTTGCCCGCGCCATCGGCGGATTTGGGTGGCGCAACGCGCCAGTCCGCCACGGTCAGGATTTCCGTTGTAATCAGGCACCGGCAAAATGTGGCCGTGAAGATCGGTCGTGTGCAGGATCGAGATGCAAACGGTGTCGGGATTGAGCGTCGCAACCGCGCGCGCCAGATTTGGGACCGCACCGATCAGCCCAGCTCGGCCAGCGAGCTTCAAAAAATCGCGTCGCGTCCAGAATTTATCCGGATCAAACATTGCCGTAACTTCCGTGCTCTTCGAATGCTAATCGCGAGGTGAGATGGGCTCAATGAAAATGCTCGGCGGCAGGGCTGAGCAATCTTGACCGCATGATATTTGCTGTGATGATGCACATCGCTCTCATTTGCTTTTTATGCTCAGCGAAGATTCGGCTAAAGAATTTAAGTCAAATCTAAGAGGCTCAATAATCGAGCCTGGCGATAAGGGTTACGATGACGCCCGCAAAGTGTACAATGGAATGATTCACAAAAGGCCGCGGCTGATGGCACGCTGTGCCGACGTCGCGGACGTAATTCAGTCTGTAAATTTTGCGAGAGACGAGGGTTTGCTTCTGGCCATCCGCAGTGGCGGCCACAACGCGGGAGGCTTGGGAATTTGTGATGACGGCCTCGTCATCGACCTCGCGCCGATGAAATATACGCGCGTTGACCCCGCGGCGCGCACGGTAACCGTAGGCGGAGGATGCACCTGGGGCGATGTCGATCATGCGACGCATGTCTTCGGGCTCGCCACTCCGAGCGGAATTATTTCTACGACTGGCGTCGGCGGACTGACACTGGGCGGAGGAATCGGGCATCTCACCCGCAAGTGCGGATTGACCATCGACAATCTTATCTCAGCCGATGTGGTTTTGGCTGACGGAAAATTTGTCAGAGCCAGTGCCGAGGAAAATCCTGATCTGTTCTGGGCCATCCGGGGCGGTGGTGGAAACTTCGGCGTGGTAACGTCCTTTACCTTCAAGTTGCACCCGGTCGATACGATCTACGGCGGTCCGATGCTGTATGAGTTAAGCGAAGCAGCAGATGTGATGAAGTGGTATCGCGATCTGATCCCGACAGCGCCTGACGAACTGAATGGTTTCTTTGCTTTTCTTACTGTCCCGCCCGCGCCGCCTTTTCCCGAGCATCTTCACATGAAAAAAATGTGCGGCATCGTGTGGGCGTATACAGGCCCGGCTACGAAAGCCGAAGAAACATTTAAGCCCATTCGCGGTTTTAAAAAGCCCACCCTCGATTTCGTCGGTCCAATCCCGCAGCCGGCATTGCAAACCATGTTCGATGCGCTCTACCCGCCGGGTTTGCAGTGGTATTGGCGCGCCGATTTCGTGAACGAAATAAGTGATGACGCAATTGCTCAGCACCTTCGTTTTGGCAATGCCCTGCCCTCGATGCATTCCACGATGCATCTGTATCCGATTAACGGAGCGGCATCGCGCGTAAGCAAAAGCGATACTGCCTGGAATTATCGCGACGCTACCTGGGCGCAGGTGATGGTAGGCGTCGATCCCGATCCGGCAAACAATGAAAAGACAATTTCGTGGACGAAGAGCTACTACGATGCGCTGCATCCATATTCAGCCGGCGGAGCCTATGTAAACTTCTTGATGGGCGATGAAGGAGCGGGACGCGTGAAGGCAACCTACGGAGATAATTACGAGCGGTTGGTTGCCATCAAAAACAAGTACGATCCCGACAATCTCTTTCGGGTGAATCAAAACATAAAGCCCAGCGAGAGAAAGTTAGGAGCAGCTGCAGCGTCTTGAATTTGCTTCGCAGCGCAACTGAATTACGCCGGAGTGGACGATGAACGCTGATGAGCTGAGGTCACTGCAGGCGCCGATAAAAGACGGATACCGACAGCATCCAGAAACCGCGTTGGTCACGCTGCGAGCCGAAGGGCGCATCGGCGAAGGTCTCACCTGCAAAGTAGAAACGGGAAAAGCTCTCGTAGAAGCGGGGCTTCACCCAGCAACGGGCGGAAACGGACTCAGCGCGTGCTCGGGCGATATGCTGCTGGAAGCGTTAGTCGCGTGTGCCGGCGTGACCTTGAGCGCGGTGGCGACTGCGTTGGGTATCGAATTACGCGACGCGACGGTCCGCGCTGAGGGCGATCTCGATTTTCGCGGCACTCTTGGCGTCTCCAAGGATGTGCCAGTCGGATTTCAACAAATTCGGCTGCAGTTCGATTTGGACACTGACGCCAGCGAAGAGCAGATTGCTACTCTGCTTCGTCTGACAGAACGGTATTGCGTCGTTTATCAGACTCTCAATCATCCGCCCAAGATCGACGTTGCCATCGTGTGACAGCGCGATAAATTTGCCGCGACACAGACACCAAATTACGCTTGGAGTTGTGCCGCAGTTTAGGGACTTGATATGCCGTTGTACATGGACATTCACGAGCTTGGAGACGTTACAGCGGAAGACGTCGCAAAGGCCCATGTGGCCGATCTCGAAGCGCAAGAGAAGTACGGCGTTAACTACCTGAAATATTGGGTTAACGAGAACTGTGGGAAAGTCTTCTGTCTCGTCGAGGCACCAAATGCCGAAGCAGCACACTCCTGCCACCGTGAGGCGCACGGCCTCGTTGCCCGAAAGATTATCGAGATTCAGCCTGAGCTCGCAGATGGATTTCTCGGCGATGTCCAAACGAATCCGGCGGGAGCCGCCCTCTTGCCTGGCGGTGGAGCCGACGCACGCGATCCGGGAATCCGGACGGTCCTGTTCACCGACATGGTGGAGTCAACGACGTTCACTCAATCTCTGGGCGACGAAGCGGCCATCGCCTTGCTCGGGGTGCACGACACGATTGTGCGAGACGCTTTGTCCACTTTAGGCGGTCGCGAGGTCAAGCACACGGGGGACGGCATCATGGCCTCATTCGTGTCGACAGCGGGAGCGGTTCGATGCGCAATCCAGATTCAGCGCGAATTAGCCAGGCATGAGGAAGCGCATCCCGAGCGCCCGCTCAAGGTTCGAGTCGGCGCCGCAGCAGGGGAACCTGTCGAGCAACATAACGATCTCTTTGGATCGACGGTGCAACTCGCCGCCCGGCTCTGCGCCCACGCGCAGCCGGAACAGATCTTGGTCACGAACGCGGTTGCAGAACTGTGCATCGGCAAGGGACTCCTATTCGAAGACCTGGGCGAAGTTGTCCTCAAAGGCTTCGGTCGACCAGTCCGCGCCCATGCCGCGGCATGGAGGCAGGCGAATTAGACAGATTTTATCTGCAATTAATTGCAGATTTTTCAGGCCGAATTCTCGTTAGGTTTATGGAGAACTCTACATGAGACGAGCACTCTTTATAGCTGTCCTCGTCCTTACAGTGGCCCCTATGGGCGAAGGGCAAAAGCAGAGCGCGAGGGGCAGTCACCAAACAAGTGTCGAG
>Ga0209648_10003313_pt1 | contig 13517 bp, 15 predicted proteins | sample GraSoi2013_115cm_FD_185830 | JGI IMG/M metagenome (GOLD analysis project Ga0209648, IMG submission 185830) | Grasslands soil microbial communities from the Angelo Coastal Reserve, California, USA - Sample 9_17_2013_115cm (SPAdes) (version 2) | ecosystem: Environmental > Terrestrial > Soil >...
GTTGCCGCCACTAAGCGCGCTATCGCATTGCAAGATGGCCCTGTACTGCTAGTGGGACATTCCTATGGGGGAGTGGTGATCACGGAGGCAGGAAACGATCCAAAGGTAGTCGGTTTGGTTTATGTGGCTGCGCTCGTGCCGTCGGATGGTGAGTCTGTTGCTTCGGTCACCAAACCGTTTCCGCCGGCTCCGCTAGGCAGCGAAGTCCGGGCGGATGCTGAAGGTTTTCTGACGGTGACCCCAAAGGGAATCGCTGAAGACTTCGCCCAGGATCTGCCAGACAACGAGAAGCAGCTGTTGACGGCGATACAGGGTCCCACCTCAGCCGCTGTTTTTGGGGCCACGGTCACCACCGCGGCGTGGAAGACCAAGCCATCTTGGTGCGTGATTGCCAGCAACGATCGCGCTGTTTCTCCGGAGCTTGAGAAGGCCGAAGCGGCGGCAATCAAGGCGACATCGATCATTGTTCCCTCCAGTCACGTGCCAATGCTTTCTCATCCGAAAGAAGTCGCAGACTTAATCGAGCAAGCTGCAGCGAAAGCCGGGAGCCAATGATCCCGATCGAAGGAGAAAGATCGTCTATCTCGCACCATTACTCCGGTCCCGATTTCGGGTTTCCCCACGGGGCCGCCGCATAACAGATAAACACGTAAAAGGAGAGCCCATGACCGCAGTGAAATTAGAAGATGCCCGCCGCGTAATTAGCGCGGCGGAGAAGAAAGCCAGTGAAATTGGCCAGCCCATGAACATCGCAGTGGCCGACCAAGGCGGAAACATCGTAGCCCACATTCGCATGGACAACGGCTGGATTGGCAGCATTGATATCGCTCTGAAGAAGGCTTACACTTCGCGCGCATTCGACATCGAAACGAAAGAATTGGCACGGCATGCTCAGTCAGGAGGCCAGTTTTTCGGTGTTCATGCCTCAAACGATGGCAAGATCATGATCTTCGCTGGCGGCATCCCGCTGAAACGCGATGGCAAAGTGGTAGGGGCGATTGGTGTCAGCGGTGGTTCCGGCGATCAGGATCATGCTGTCGCCGCGGCCGGTGCCGCCGCGTTTTAACCCCGCCGGACAGAGCAGAACTGCAAGACGAGGACTAATTCATGTCGCATCATTATTCTGGCCCTGACTTCGGCTTTCCCCAAGGGGACGCCCGACTGGACTTCACTGATCTGTATGCCTTCCCCAAACCGGGAGACACTGGGAAATCCATCCTGATTATGAACGTGCATCCGTCTGCCGGCGAAAACCCTCCTGGGCCTACTACGACCGAGCCTTTCGCACCCGAAGCACTGTACGAGCTCAAGATTGACACCGATGGCGATGCGGTTGCCGATATCGCCTACCGGGTGCGCTTCTCAGCGTTCGAGCGCGGCGCACAAACTGCGATTCTCCGCCGCGTTGATGGCCCGCAGGCGGCCGGTACAGGCGATGGCGGGCGGGTGATCGTTGATGAGGTGCCGGTTTCAATGGGGCGCGAGGCGAGGGTTACAGAGGCAGGTGATACCCGATTCTTTGCCGGCTGGCGTAGCGACCCCTTCTTCTGCGACGTGGAAGGCGCGAAGAACAACTTGCAGTTCACGGGCGACGATTTCTTCGCTGACAAAGATGTGTGCAGCATCGTTCTTGAAGTACCCAACTCTGCTCTGGGGGCGAAAGACGTTCGCCTGTGGGCGCGCACCCTTACCCGAGCTGATGGTGGCGGCTGGATCCAAGTGGAGCGCGGAGCCCGGCCTGCGCAAGCGGTCATACTTGTCGAAGAAAGAGATGCCTACCTCGGAGGTGAACCGGCGGACGATGAGCGTTTCGTTGTTGCCTTCGAGCACGCTCTGGAGCACACAGGTGGATATACGCCGGCTGAGGCGAAGCGCGTGGCGCGGACATTGCTCCCAGATGTTCTGTCTTATGACCCTACGCGCCCGGCGTCTTTTCCCGATAACGGTCGGACACTCACCGACGATGCGTTCGATTCTTTTATTCGCATCCTCACAAATGGAAAGGTGACGGAAGACAACGTTGGACCTCACGGCGATCTGTTACTCGAGTTTCCCTATGTGGGACCACCTCACCAAAGCCGCGTGACGAAAGCGCCCCATAAAACGACCGCACCCAGAATCAAACGTGAAACCAAATGATGAGGAGACAACAGCCATGAAAGATCAGAATTACCCAGCAACAAAGACTACTCAGATACGTCTGGCCCGGCGCTCGCCCGAGTATTGGCGAGTCACGATTGACCACCCGCCGCTCAACATCTTCGGTCCGGAGATGCTTCCGCAAGTGAACGAGATCATCACGGCAATCGAAACTGACGAGCAGGTTAAGGTGGTTGTCTTTGACAGTGCTGTTGACGGTTTCTTTCTGATTCACTTAGATTTTCTTGCAAAACTTGACGATTTGGCGCATCTCCCTCCTGGACCTACAGGCTTGCATCCATGGCCCGAGATGCTGGTGCGCCTGAGTCGTGCACCTGCGGTATCGATAGCGTCGATTCGCGGGCGGGCGACTGGTATGGGAAGTGAGCTTGCCCTTGCCTGCGACATGCGTTTTGCCAGTCGCGAAAAAGCCATCTTGTCGCAGTTTGAAGTTGGCGCCGGTTTGGTGCCTGGCGGTGGCCCCATGGCGCGACTGTCGCGCCTCATGGGAAGAGGACGCGCCCTTGAAGTAATTCTCAGCGCTGACGACATCCCAGGCGACATGGCCGAGCGCTACGGCTATGTGAATCGCTCGTTGCCAGATGCTGATCTTGACGGCTTTGTCGATGCGCTTGCCACCCGGATCGCCTCCTTCGACAAACAGACAATCATGGACACCAAGCGCTTAGTTAACGTTGTTAGTTTGCCGCCTGATATCGAAATCGAATCCGGGTGGGATGCTTGCATTGCTTCGATGGCACGACCGGCCACGCAGCAGAGAATCAAAATGCTGATAGAGCGAGGCTTTTGCAAACCCGGCGATGCAGAAAATCGCCTGGGAGACTTCGTGGGAAAGCGCTGAGTATCTACAACGGCGCAGCCTCCGATGGACCCTGTAAAAAATCAGAATGTGGACGATCAAACCGAAGCCGCTGGAGCGAGATCAATGAATACGGACTCGAAAGACAAAATCTTAAGGGGGGATGGCTCTCGTCTTGCCACTGCCGACCAGCGGCTAAAACAACTTGGCATAGAGCTTCCAACGCCGCCCGAGCCATTCGGCATCTACGCGGAAGCGGTGCAGACGGGCAATTTGCTCTTTCTCACCGGAATGCTTCCCACTATAGGCCACGAAGCGAAATTCATCGGGCGCGTCGGCGCGGAACTCGACGTAGAAACGGGACGCAAGGCTGCTTACCTGGCGGCGCTAAACGGCCTCGCTGTCGCGCGGCAGCATTTGGGATGGCTCGACAAAGTGAAGCGGATCGTCCGGCTCGGAGTCGCAGTCGCCACTTCTGGCGATGTCCGGGAGCAGCCGAAAGTGGCTGACGGCGCTTCAGAGTTGCTTCAGGACGTATTCGGAAAAGACATGAACCCTAGTCGACTTGTGTACGGCGTATCCAGCCTTCCGCTCGGTGTGCCGGTCGAGCTGGAGCTGATTTTTGAGGTATCCGCGTAATGCCCATCCGATGGAATGAAAACCGGCTCACAGCGAGACTCGGGATCGAATATCCCATCGTTCAAGGTCCCCTGGGCGGTTTCTCTTCGCAAAGATTGACCGCAGGGGTTTCCAACTTTGGCGGACTGGGATCTTTCGGTGCGCTCAATCTCTCACCGGAAGATATTAAGGATGTCATCGCCGAAATTCGCTCCCTCACTTCGAAGCCCTTTGCGATGAACCTGTGGGTATCGCAGGAAGATGAGGGCGCCCGAACGTCGGACGAAGCCGTATTCAACCGTAGTCTTGCTCCAATTACCCGCCATCTCGCCGAGTTGGGAGCGCCTCTTCCAAAATACAAACCATATTCGCCGTCCACTCGATTTGAAGATCAAGTTCGCGCATTGATTGATGCGAAGGTGCCGGTGTTCAGCTTTATCTTTGGGATACCGCCAAAAGAAATCTTGCAAGAGTGTCGAGCCAAGAAAATTGTAACCATCGGGGCCGCGACAACATCCGAAGAAGCCGCAGCGCTTGAGGAGGCCGGCGTGGATGTCATCGCCGCTTCCGGCTTCGAAGCAGGGGGACATCGCGGCTCGTTCCAGCGCGCAGCGGAGGATTCACTGACCGGAACGTTCTCGCTGGTTCCTCTGATTGCTGGCGTTGTCTATGTCCCAGTGATCGCTGCCGGTGGCATTGCAGATGCGCGCGGCGTGATCGCGGCACTCGCTCTCGGTGCGGAAGGCGTGCAAATGGGAACGGTATTCCTGTCCTGTGAAGAATCCGGTGCCAGCCGTCTTCATCGCGAAGCTTTGCTCCGGGGCAACGCCGGCCACACAGGGCTGACAAAAGGCTTTACCGGACGACTTGCGCGTGGAATCCACAACCGACTTATGGAGGAATTGAACGAAGGCGGGGTTGAGATCTTGCCGTATCCGCTGCAACGAGGACTCGTGAGGAATCTCTCAATTGCGGCAGAGGCGGCTGGTCGATTGGACCTTATGCAGGTGTGGGCCGGACAAAGCGCCGGTCTTTCGAATTGCACTGATGTATCAGATTTCTTGAAGTCATTGATTGAACAAGTTTCGGAAATCGCCGCGCCAGTAATTCAGTGGAGCACAAAACAACGAGACAAGAGACTTTCAACAGCAGCAGAGAACTCATAGGAGGAGTTATGGCACCGACAGCAGTTGCAATAACAACGATGAAAGTAGCGCAGGTTTCCGGTCCCGGAGCAGATTTTCAGGTCGTTGAGCGCGAGATTCCTGAGCCGCAGGCGGGACATGTGCGGATCAAGGTGCAGGCATGTGGTGTTTGCCACAGTGACGTGCTCACCAAAGAGGGCTTGTGGCCGGGCATTCAATTCCCTCGCGTCCCCGGACATGAAGTGGCAGGGGTCGTCGATGAGGTCGGGGCCGGTGTTTCCGCATGGGAGCAGGGGCAGCGTGTCGGCGTTGGATGGCATGGCGGTCACGACGATACCTGTCGCGAATGCCGCCGGGGAGACTTTGGCAATTGCCGAAACATGAAGATTGCCGGCATCAGCTATGATGGCGGCTACCAGCAGTACATGATCGCTCCCATCGAGGCACTCGTCTCATTACCGGACACTCTGAGTGATGTCGACGCAGCGCCGCTGCTTTGCGCCGGAGTCACCACCTACAACTCATTGCGACACAGCGGCGCACTCCCTGGTGACCTTGTCGCAGTGCAAGGAATCGGCGGCTTGGGCCATCTTGGGATTCAATTCGGCACCAAGTTTGGTTATAAAGTGGCGGCAATCGGGCGTGGCTCTGAGAATGCTTTGCTTGCAAAGAAGCTCGGTGCGAGCGTCTACATTGACAGCCAAGCGACGAAGCCAGCCGAAGAATTGCAAAAGTTGGGCGGCGCACGGGTGATCCTGGCGACGGCGCCAAATTCCAAAGCGATGTCCGAGTTGATCGACGGCCTGGGACCTAATGGCAAGCTCCTCGTGATCGGTGCGGCATTCGATCCCATCGAGGTCACACCGATACAGCTCATCAGTGGAGCCAAAACGATCCAAGGTTGGGCGTCCGGCACACCGGCCGATTCCGAGGATACAGTGCGGTTCGCTGAATTGACGGGCGTGCGCCCCATGATTGAAACCTATCCACTCGAAAAGGCTGCAGAGGCTTATGCGCGGATGATGAGTGGCAAAGCACAGTTCCGGGTCGTCCTGACGATGTGAGTTGGGCAGACAGAGTGATAAAAAAGTGGCGCGAGCAGCATGGCTAGGAGCTCGCCTGAGCGGAGCTACACGATGCGACCATTCAGAATTCGTCACTGGGAGCGAAGCTTGCGACTCGCTAGCATGGCATTGCTGATGTCTGTGATGCTTGCGCCATTACCAGCCCATGCCAAGGAACCCGATATGAAGTACTCGACTTCGTACCGCACCATTCAAGTAGACGGGCTCTCTATCTTTTATAGAGAATCAGGTCCGAAAGACGCGCCGACGCTTTTCCTGTTGCACGGACTGCCATCTTCATCGCGGATGTTCGAGCCTCTGTTTGCGCGACTCTCCGATCGCTACCATCTTGTCGCACCCGATTACCCGGGCTTCGGGCACAGCGACTGGCCGGATCCGAAAAAGTTCGCCTATACATTCGATCATTATGCCGAGATCATAAACCACTTCACCGAGACACTAGGGCTCTCGCGCTACACGCTTTACATGCAGGATTACGGCAGCCCCGTGGGTTTTCGCATGGCATTGGCACATCCGGACCGGATCGAGGCTCTGATCGTGCAGGACGCTGTGGCGCACAACGAAGGCTTGGGCGCCAATTGGAAACCGCGGCGTGCTTTTTGGGCCGAGCGCGCCGCCAATGAAAGCACGCTTCGCACCAATCTTCTCTCTCTCGCGACGACCCGAACGCGCCATGTCGGGGACGACCCCAACGTCGAGCACTACGACCCGGATCTCTGGACCGATGAATTTGCCTTTCTCAACCAGCCCGGCCAGGCCGACATTCAAAGTGACCTCTTCTACGACTACCGCACGAACGTCGACGCCTATCCCAAGTGGCAGGCTTGGATGCGCTCGAAACGGCCGCGCCTGCTGGTCATCTGGGGAAAGCACGACCTCTCATTCGACCCTGGCGAACCGGAGCGATACCGGAAGGACGTTCCGAAGGCTGACGTTCACGTTCTCGACGCAGGACACTTTGCTCTTGATACCAAAGCAGACGAAATTGCGGCGCTTATAGGTCAGTTCATAAAGACGCAGAAATGAGCACTACCATTCGCGACGCATTGGCCGCAGGTTCACATTGTGGATGGCGGCCATTTCTCCCTCGACACCGACCCAGACGAGATTGCCACACGAGTACGTGAGTTTATGGATATGCCGGAAGAATCAGTCCAAGAAGAAGAAATCATGGCAACGACAACGACGCCTACCCGCCCACCTTTCCCACCGTTCACACGCGACAGTGCGGTTCAAAAGGTGCGCCTTGCCGAAGATGGCTGGAACACTCGCGACCCAGGGAAAGTAGCTCTGGCATACACGATGGATTCGCGATGGAGGAACCGGTCAGAGTTCATCAACGGACGTAGTGAGATCATTGCTTTCCTCACTCGCAAGTGGGCCAAGGAGTTGGATTACAGACTCATCAAGGAAATGTGGGCGTTTACCGGGAACCGCATCGCAGTACACTTCGCTTACGAGTGGCACGATGACTCAGGAAACTGGTATCGCTCCTACGGCAATGAAAACTGGGAATTCAGTGATGATGGGCTCATGGCTTCACGGTTTGCATCAACCAACGACGTTCCCATTCTGGGATCAGAGCGCAAGTATCACTGGGTGCTCGGGCGTCGTCCCGATGACCACCCAGGGTTAAGCGACCTCGGCCTCTAGTTTAAAGATGGCGGGCAACCCGAAAGAAATCGGTTCGTTCGTTGGATTACTATCGGGAAACGGGCTTGTGCAGATTGACACTTGAGCGCTTCAATTCTGGGGACGTTAAGGGGACGATACCAGAAGCTGTCCGGTATCGTGTTGTATCAATCGACGTCCGCCGACACCGTTTGATATCAATCAGTTACGTCTCATTGTTGCCCTGTCACGGCACGGCCAGATGGTACAGCATGGAAGGAGAGGGCATCGGAGGGAACCGGAAGGAATCAGACACTCCTTATTATGCGGGGGCGTAGTTCAGCTGGTTAGAACGCCTGCCTGTCACGCAGGAGGCCGCGGGTTCGAGTCCCGTCGCTCCCGCCAATTCTTCGAATCGGCGCCGCATTTGTTTGTCAAAACCTCACAGGCCAAATTACTTCGCGTTTTCTGTTAACCGAAGTTCGTCACGGAATGAACGTGAAACGACCTAACTCTTTCGGAATCAGTTCAGGCTGTTGCAAAGTCTGCACTACATTTTGAAAGAGATTTCAAACGTTCCGGCAGACTGAGGCCGAGCTGGTGCAGTAGGGATTTCTGTTCGGCTGTGGGTTCGGTGATCCGGCGCAAGCGGATCTCACGTCCATCCGTCGTGGGCAGCACGATGTCCGCGCTCTGCAGGGTAGATAGCAGAGCCAGCGCCTTCATCGGCGATAAGAGCTGAGCATTGACCACTCCGCTGACCGAGAGCTGGGGGACCATCGCCGGCCGACGCTGCAGGAGATGCTTCAGCGTCACCCATAAGGCATAACCTAGAAAGGCCACCAGGACGTGGGCCTTAACTCGCGACTCCTTCTGATGAAACAAAGGCCGAATCGAAAGCTCACTCTTGAGCGCGCGAAACGAGGTCTCCGCTTGGGTGAGTTGCATGTACATGGACCACATCTGCTCGGCCGAATCCGCCTGTAGATTGGTACGCAGCATATAAGCGCCTTCCCGCAAGTCCCGCCAGGCCTCCTGATCTTTTTTCATTTCCCACAGCAGACGCACGCCCGCGGGTGTGTCCCGAAGAGTGACTTCGAACAGGTCGTTGACTTGCGGATGTCGCGCCTGAATCCGCCCCAGCCTCCGCTCCATCTTGTAGCGGTCCTTCAGTCGGCCGCTGGCAATACTTTTCTTTAGAGTTTCCAGAGCCGCCTCCATGCGCGTGGAAAACCGCTTTCGGATCGCCGTTTCCTTCTCCTTGCGACCCGCCGTGCGACACAAGATGTAGGTCTCTTCTCCCTGCGGGATTGCGATCCGTTTAACCTCCACGTCGGGGCGCACCTCAGTCCAGTCCTCCTTCAGTAACTCCGCTTCAAATCGCTTCATCTGGCGGCGCGGCGTCCCCACCAGATACTGTCCACCCCGTTTGCGAATCGCCGCCAGGTTTTCCTCACTCACGATCCCTCGGTCCATCACCCAAATCCGTCGCGCCTTACCGTACTTGCGTTCCACCATGCGCAGTATGCTTTCCATGGTCGACACGTCGGCACGATTGCCATCGAAGGTCTCATAACTGAATGGAAATCCCTCCCGGTTCACGATCAGTGCGATCACCATCTGCTCGCAGTCGGGACGATGATCGCGCGAGTATCCCCGGCCCATCATCGGGTTCTTTTCTGCCGCTCCTTCCACGTAGGTGCTGGTCAGGTCATACAGCAGCACATCAAACTCGGCTCCGAATAACTCTCCATAACGCTGCTTGAGATGCTGTTCCAGCTTGCTCTTGTGCGGCAGCATACGGTCCAGACAGCGATACAGACGGGTATCGTTGATCTTGCCTTCCTCGATCTCCAGCAAATCGTCCAGCGCCGTCGCTGGGTACCAGCGCGCCTCGATCGCCAACTCGCTGCCCGGTGCGCACAGTCGGTTGATGGCCAGCACCGCGGCCACCCGCGACCACCGCACCTCGGCCGCTTCCTCGTCCATCGTCAGTTCAAAAAAACGATCCAGCTCCAGACGCTTCCACAACTCCCAGCCCAGGAAACAACCCCCGAACTGACGGGTTCTCTCCAGGCGGACCCGATTCACTAAGACTCGCGCCACCTGCGGATCGTCGTCCGGAACCTCAACATGGGAAGGAAACAGTTTCAGTTGCTGAGCTTCGCCTTGCTCGTTGAATACCTCCACGCTTTTCAGCCACCGTGCCTGTGCGGATCCGTTCAACTCCCCCAAGTAGCACAGCGTCCTCTGGCGAGGACCGCTCGCCGTTCGCACCGTCTCTACCAAAGACCAGTAGGTGTGATCCTTACCGTCCTTGCTGCGTTGATGCGGACGCAAAAACATCTGTCCGCGAGTTTGTCATCCGCCGGGGTTGGCTTCAAGAGGGTAGGTCTGCACTACATCGCTTTTTCTGAACCCGCGATTGCAAAGACTAGACTTGTCTCGCTCCCGACTTCAAAAATCGCGGGACTTGGCATTTCCGTGACGAACTTCGGTTAACCACCGCACTCTTCGAGAAGCTTCCCACTAGCCGACTTATCGGGAGTTGGCTCCCAAAATCAAGGAGAGGGAAGGATTACGCGGGAACCGATTTCATCGTCGCCCAGGACGGTCGGATTGCTTCGGTCTATCTCTTTTTCGACGAGCTACCCTGAACTGGACTTCTGACTACGGTGAATCTCGATGACAACAGCTTACGACTTGTTGATTCTGCCCGTAATGCAGTGCGCCGCTGCGGGGGCCATGCCAACGTTATGCCTGGCGCCCGCCCCTAATGTGAGTCCAGCTGGTTTCTCTCCTCCATCAGCGCGGCAGCGCGCTTGCCGACTTTCTTGAGCCTCACTTCAAGACCACGAAGCTCCTCCGAGCTTAGTTCGGAGAACACTTTCTTCATCTGCCCGGAATGCTTTCGAAAGGCGGAAACAATGAGATCCTTGCCACGTGGGGTGAGGGCAACGATTCGAACGCGTCGGTCTTCGGCGCTCTCGACCCGGCTGACCATGCCCTTCGCGACGAGGCGATCGACAAGGATACTGATCGAGCCTGGGGTCAGATCGACGATTGGGCCGATCGTATTGACGGGCAAAGGCCCATTGCGCTGCAGGAGTTCCAGCACGCCGAAATCCGAGAGGCCGAGTCCGGTCTCTTCAATACCGGCGGCTGCGTACCTTGTCATGGCGCGCATCGCCTTCATCATTACTATCCAGAGGTGGTCCGTCCCTTGAATGGCTCGGGTCATAAAAAAACCTGAATCTCCGAGAAGTATACCATCATCAATTATATTGACATCAATATAGTTGACGCCATGCAATGGCGCCGATGGAAAAGGAGAACTAGGTTATGAGAACCACTTCGGTAATCGCCCGATATCTGGCGGGCGTGATCTTTCTTGTTATGGGGCTCAACGGCTTCCTGAACTTCATTCCCTTTCCCCCGCCAGCGGGTGTTGCTGGTCAGTTCATGGGTGCCCTTTATGTCTCGCATTACCTGTGGGTGATCTTCGCGTTTCAGGTCATCGCAGGTGTGCTTCTGCTGCTCAACCGCTACGTACCGTTGGCGGTGGCAGTGCTGGCGCCGGTGATTGTCAACATCCTTACTTTCCACGCCTTGATGGCCCCGAGCGGGCTTCCGCTGGCCCTCTTTGTGGCCGTGCTGTGGGCCGCGATCTTCATCGACGTGCGACCGGCTTTTTCCGGGTTGTTCCAGTCGCGCCTGGAGCCGCGGGCCTGACCGCAGGAGAAAGGAAGCAAAACATGGCGCAAAAGCTCACAGTCGTTGTTACGGGATCCACGGGTAAACAAGGCGGCGCCGTCGCGCGTGGCCTCCTTGAGCGAGGCCACAAGGTCCGCGCCGTCACTCGCGACCCAAACTCCAGCCAGGCGAAGTTGCTCGCGAACGCCGGGGCGACGCTCGTTGCGGCGTCGCTCGAAGACACTGCGGCATGCAATCTATTGACCTCGCCGTCGAGGCCGAGCGCCTGGAAGGCAATAACTGTCAGTGTGCGTTCTACACAATCGGCTTTGTCGGGTCTCTGCCCCGAAAATCGACACATGCCTGCTGCTTTAGCAAACTAGAAAAACTTTACCGATGGCATCTATGGGGGCAGAAGGAGGCCAGAGATACGCGGAAACCGCAGGTCCGTCGCCGCCATCCTATCCACCGTCGGTTCGATTTCCCAAGTCCTTTTGGGTTATCCAAACGGTCCTCTGATGTTCAGCCGTAGTGATCACAAGCCGGCGGCAGTCGGTTCAAACTTGATTTGAACCGCTGTCTCTCCTCTGCGTGGCTGAACCCGCATTGGATTTCTTTCGCATGCGTACAACCGCGCCACCCGCGTCAAAGGAGATCTCGTCCATCAGTGTCTTTATCAGGTAAATTCCGCGACCATGCGTGAACAGCCGATTTTCTGGGTTTGTGGGATCCGGCACAGCGTTGGTATCAAATCCTCGCCCCTGGTCCCGAACGCTGATCGAGAGTTCGCCGTCAATGTAGCAGCGGCATTCGACAAAGACCCGTTTGTGCGGGTTCTCACCATTGCCATGGATTACTGCGTTTGCAAGGGCTTCACGCAGAGCCAGTTCAATTTCGATCTCGCTTCCGTCCGCGTGTCGAAAGTTCAGGATGAACTGGATGAGTTGATCAACGAATGGTGAGATGGCCGCAACTTGACTACGGAGCGACTGCCGCAATTCAACGAACGGGGCTGAGTGGGCAGTTCGCGGCACAGGCCAGAGAGATTGGGTGTGAGTCATGTCTGCAATTCTCATTTGGAATTTGCGTGCCATTACTCATGTGAAAGGCAAACTCATTGCCAAAGGTCGAGGTCGATTAAGTGACTGAATTTAATGAGGGGTCCATAAGATAGATCGCCAGACGTTGAGAGCGTGTCGAACGTGTCGAAGACACCAAGACAGTTCTTGCAAATTGTGGGGTTGCTGAAGGAATGAGAAGATCGGATCTGTCCCGGCTGGAATTATAAGGTGTTACCGCAGCTGCGTTTGCATTGCTTCTAATTCAGCGCGGCAGATCTCGCTGACTCGCGCAAGCGGTCTTCGCGTTTTGCCCCGAACTGAATTTCCTCGGGAGTAAGGTTAGGCTCCGAATAGGCAATGACAATGTGCTGAATAACTCGTTCAGCGCTCTCAAGTACATTCGCTGAAGAACTCAAACGGATGCGACTCAGAAGAGCGTATGTCGGGACGAGCTTATTCGGGTCTTGAAAATTATGTTGGACAGCATCAGCCATTGCCCGCGCGCTTTCATTGATGAAGTCTGAATACAATTGCTCGCGATGAAAAATTCTTTTAGCCAGAAGGTCGCGCCTATCCTGGTGTCGTTGCGTGATCCAGGTGCTCACACTTAATGTCAATGCGCCAGTAACGGACCCAAAGATCGCGGCCAATGCTGAAATACTTGCCGGGTCCCACGTTCCACCGATCACTCTCACTACCAGACCTTTCCGGAAAACAAGGATCTATTTCCACCAGAGCCACACGAACCCTACGCACCCTAACAGTAGAATGACTACAGTAACGCAGATTACGAAAGCGGTGTCGTCCTTCTGTTCGTTCCGGCATGTTGGATCAGGTTCAAGGTAGCGAATCGCGTCGTAAATGTCAGGGTCGCTTAGCTCTTCGATGTTCCACCTCGAGTCCAGTTTCTTCGCCATGGGCTACTCAATGCACGGAAACGTTGCCCCGGTTCCAGGGATGTTCTTAGCCAGCTACGGCCGTATGTATCGATTTGTTGGCTGCGAGTAATAGCGCTTGGACGGGAGCAACAATCTCACTGCAGACCAGACTGCCGTTGCAAGAAGAAGCGACAAAACGGGATGGCAACCGTGAGCTACTGTCCAATCCACTTGGCTACGCAGAAGATGGCCGATCGCCATGTAACCGCCCGACCACGTGAAGGAAGCGATACTGTCATAAAGCAGAAACTGCGGTACTGACAGGCGCCCGCGCCCCGCGAGAAGGGAAACCAAGTTCGAGCTGGCAACAAATTTTGACCCTACCAGCGCCCCACCCGAATGCCGCTTGATAAGAGCCAGGGCGCGGCCTTTCCAATTGGCGGTCGTAAGAGGAAAATAGTCGGACC
>Ga0209648_10003315_pt1 | contig 13512 bp, 17 predicted proteins | sample GraSoi2013_115cm_FD_185830 | JGI IMG/M metagenome (GOLD analysis project Ga0209648, IMG submission 185830) | Grasslands soil microbial communities from the Angelo Coastal Reserve, California, USA - Sample 9_17_2013_115cm (SPAdes) (version 2) | ecosystem: Environmental > Terrestrial > Soil >...
TAACCCATCTTCCCATCCGCATCCTCCCTTCCTCTCTCGGCTCTCCACAGGCCGTTCTTCAGCGCTTTGGTATCAGCCCCTGATCCTTATATCACAACGTCAGTTGCTTTTAAAGGGTATCACCCCAATTCGTGTCAAAAGTACTCACAAGCCCTAACTTATCGTTTGTAGCGCCTTTCAATAGGCTCAGCGCCAAGTTGCTGGCATCAGGCACTCACACGAGCCTGTCAAGAGTTTTGGCTCTCCGCATTTGTATTGCTCAGCAATACAGAGGAAAAGGAAAGGCGGCAGGAAGAAACAAGATAGGATATTTTGACCACTGGTACCCGTCAGAGAGACCCAGATTAAGTCCCTCCGTTATGTAATTATATGTTGAAATATAACCTCTCCGAGAGGAGATGGAGGAAGTATGTTATTTACCAAACCCTTAGCTGAAATTGACGAATCCGATCTGCAAACGCTAGTAGACAATGGTGTTCGTGAGGGAAAAGAAATTGAGTACAAAGAGGCGCTGACACTTTTCTCCCCTGAGCAGAAACAGGAATTTCTCAATGACGTTTCTTCATTTGCCAATACGAACGGCGGCTTGTTGTTTTACGGCATCAGAGAAAGCAAAGATGATGCTGGTGTTCCGCTGGAGGTCTGCGGACTAAAAGGTGAGAATCCCGGCAAGCGGATCAACGATATGGAGACGATCATTCGCACCGGCTTAGAACCGCGTCTGCTTGGGGTCACGATATGGCCGGTGTCTTTACCATCGCATGAAGACCAGGTTGTCCTTATTCTTTCTATTCCTAAAAGCTTTGCTGCACCGCACATGATCAAATCAAGTGGTCGGTTTTACTCGCGCAATTCAACAGGGAAGTTCCAACTCGATGTCACCCAGATACGAGCCGCTTTCGAGCTCGCAGGAACCACTGCTGAGCGCATTCGGGCGTTTCGAACGGAACGGCTTAGCCGGATCAGTTCAGAAGTAGAAATACCAGCCCCTCTGATTGAGGAAGATCCAAAACTTGTGCTTCACCTCATCCCGTTAAATGCGTTTAGTACCGGCGAAACCTTCGATCTAAAACCGCTCAATCATGCTGTGCATGGAAAATTAGCAGACCCGCTTAGTGTTTACGATGGCGAGCCGACTGTAAGAATGCGCTTCAATATTGACGGCTTTGTACGTTCAACAAGAACGGCATATAACGCAACTACTGATTTCGGGTATACACAGGTCTTCCGAAGTGGCATCGTTGAAACGGTTGATACTTCTCTACTGATGATAAATGCCTGGAACCGTAAGCAAATAAACGGCAGTGCTGATCCAGAGAGTTTCAGCGGTGAACGATACGAAAGAAAACTTGTCGTTGCGGTAAAAAGGTATCTTGAGCTGCAAAAGTTTCTCGGCAGTAATCCGCCATTCTTCGTGATGGTCAGTTTTCTTGGGGTAAAAGGATACAAAATTGCTCTTCAGCGATCTATTCATCATATTGCTGAGTATACGTCTGAGATCGACAGAAATAACCTCATCATCCCCGAAGTGATGATAGATGACTTTGATGTCAATGTCGCCGGCTCCCTCAGACCAATCTTTGATGCCGTATGGAATGCCGCTGGCTCAGATAGCTCCCCTAATTACGATGAAACCGGCAAATTCAGGTTTAACGATTGATACCATAGGCGCAAAAATTGACCGCTTAGAGCAGTTCTCCTAGCGGCTAATTAGGATGTGTCCGTCGACTTACTTATTTGTAGGGTTGGCTTTAATAGATCCATCATTGCTTCTGTGCATGACTATGTAGGCAACCGGCCAGGGCTCAGGTGCCTTAACACCCCCTTCGATAACATGATTCTTGACCCCGGCATAAACAACTAACCCAGCTTCACGCAGCCGAGTAATTTCACAAGTCAGCGAATACTCTGCTTTTATGCGTCCACCCGGTTCAATATCGTCCCAAATGTTTGAGGAGATTTTAGCTATCGGACCTCCTCAAACTGACCTCCAGAACGCTCCCGATGCAAAGGAATAGTGCTGAGAGATTAGTACCTATGCCAAACTGAATTGATGAATAGTGACAGCCATCTCTCCAGCGGGATGGTTGTTTGAATTTGAGAGGGAGAACGTTATTTTTACGGGTGTTGAGTCTTCCAAGCTCTTCTCAGCCTGAAAGACATATTCAGAACTCAGATGATAGGAGGTAGACTAACAATCCGAATGCTTCTCAGCCTCCCAATCGTTGCATTTTCCTGCAAAAGTGATGCGCTGGTCTCAATTGGCTCATAGAGGTTTTTCACGCTGTCAGGCTTTTTCTTGTGGTACACTAATCAGAGTCCGGACTGGTTGAACGTTTTAAAGAAAACCGCTTTGAAGTGAGGTCATTAGTATGAGTAACACACAGGTTGAGGAGCTACAACCTGCTCCTGATTTCATACTCCCAGCCGTAGGGAGCGATAATGTGGTGAAAGACGGCAAGGTTCAGTTGAGCGCATTACGCGGCCATACCGTTGTCTTATACTTTTATCCAAAAGACGACACCCCCGGCTGTACTGCCGAAGCGTGCTCGTTCCGCGATGCCGATCATGAGATGCAAAAGCGGGGAGTTGTCGTGCTCGGCGTCAGTGCTGATGATCTCTCATCGCATCAAAAATTTGCCGGAAAATACGGTTTGTCCTTTCCTCTGCTGGCTGATACAGATACAACTGTTTCGCAGCTTTATGGCGTGTGGAAAGAGAAGAACTACGCTGGTAAAACATACATGGGCGTCAACCGCGAGACATTTCTCATTGATAAAGATGGGATTGTTCGTAAAGTCTGGCCAAAAGTCAAGGCAGCCGAGCACGCTCAAGAGGTTCTGGAAACAATCGAGTCGTTAGGACTCTAATCTTATCGGAGCTGGCTAGAGAAAGAAATAGAGAGCTTAATCGCCTCCGGCGGTCTCGACCGCCTCCCGGGAGGTTCTGCCACGTAGTAGCCAGGCCATCGCCACTGCCAGGAGCGCCCCTGCAAATGGCCCAACCAGGTAGATCCACCACGCAGCGACAAACTGTCCACTGACAAGGAAAGGGCCGAGGGAACGGGCTGGATTCATGGAGGCTCCGCTTACCAGGTAGGCAAACAGCCCGGCGAGCGCAATCGTCGCGCCTACAGCGATCGCGGCATTGTGGCCGGTCAATTTGTGATTGGTGGCAGTGCCCAGGATCACCGTAACGAGAAGGAAAGTCAGCACGATCTCCATGACCAGGCTTTGTATTGTTCCATAGTGTGGAAGAGTCGCTCCCAGGTGCCCTGCCAGGCCAAAGAGCGCGCGCAGGAGGAGTGCTGCAAGCACCGCGCCGGCCAGCTGTGCGCTCCAGTAGCCCGGCACCTTGCGCCATGGAAAGTCTTCGCGCAGGGCAAACGCAAGGGTTACCACGGGATTGAAATGGGCACCGGATAGATTACCAAGCGTGTAGATCAATGCCATCACCATGAGCCCGGGAGCGACGACACGAGCAGCGAGACTGATCTCGCCGCCACTGATCGCAGTGATGACATCTCCACCTGCAGCTACCAGGGTGAGTGCAAAGGTGCCGAGTAATTCAGCCAAAAGCCGCCGCGACTCATCAACCAGGCCTGGTTGATCAGCGGCGGCTTTTCGCGTGTCACTTTGAGGCATCACATTCCTCTTCTGTTCTTTCGGTCCGCTTGTGAGGCAAAGATTTGCCAGGACTACCTGGTCTTCGTCTCCTGCTCTCTCTTCCAGCCGTAGTAGTCAAGGTATGATGGGTTGTAGTAAGGGCCGTGTTTCCCCTCGGGCGGCCCTTCACTCTCTGGAAAGGGATCTGAAGAAAAGCGCAGGAGGTAACGATAGCTATGCTGGTGATCATATGGTTCGTCAATCACAAATGGACCCTCTAAGAGCTGAAACGCGACCGTTTTAAAGGCATTATCCTCAGTTCTTTCGAACATCTTTCCCCGGTATGGCATCCAGAAGGCATCGATGGTGTCAAAGAACTCGAAATGGATGTGCAGATCAGCAGAGATTTCATAGCGAAAGTTGATATCGCTTCGTAATGCCTGGCCCCCACCATACATCATCTCACCGGTTCCATCCTGATGAAATTCTATGGCCAGGAGAAAATCATACCATTGGAGACCAGCATTCCAACGCTGAGAACCCTGCAAAATGTGCCTGATCTGTTCAATCGTTCTGCTCATAGCGGTTCTCCCTCTTATCAGTGAAGTTCATTGCGCGAGAAAAAAGCCATCAATTGCGTATCCAGCAGACGAATGTAGTCTCTGCCATACTGACCATTTTCTAACGCGTCAATCAGATGAACTGGAAGATCCTGTGCTATCTCAGTACTACAAGAGCCCGCAGCCAGAGCAATTGCTGCGACCGTATCCACATCACCTGAAAACTGAATACATGTCTTCAACAATTCCCTCATGGTATCGCTTCTGAGAAGAGCAGTCACCGCAGCCTGCACACTCATCCATCCCTGCGACTTGACTTTGCCTGTCCAGGGAGTGGCCCAGTGCCCACGCACATGTTCTTCCAAGAAGATACCGAGTTCTTTTTTGGGGCCCAGGTTGTAGAGAAAATAGTGCGTCATGAGTGCGGCTACTACTGCTGCATTGATACCATTGGGAGTATTATGCGTCAGAACTGCTTGAATTGTACAACGCTCGATCACGAGGGAAAGGGTTGGATAGATACCAATTGGCGCGGCGCGCATAGCTGCGCCACTCTTCTCGCTGGTTGGGCGAATGTTCCTGAGAAACTGCTCGCCATCGCGCACATGCAGTAAAAAGTGATAGAAACCAGTTGCGTATCCTTCCCTCGGATCGCGCTGAAATACTTCGACAAACTTGTGTGCCAGCACTGTTGGCTTCCAGGGTTCACCCGAAACAATGGTTTCGGCAATGGCCAAGCTCATTTGTGTGTCATCAGTATAGGAACCAGGCTGGATGTTATGCCTGGGATGTTTCACATAACAAGAAAGGTTGTTATGCTGGCGAATCATCTCTCTATCTACATATTCAAAACCAGCTCCATATGCATCGCCAATAGCCAGTTCGAGTAACAAGTGGTATTATCTCCTTCTACTAGAAGGATCGTGAAATAGCTCCCTCTCAGTTAACAGTGTAACATGAAGATGTCGACTCGCTTTTTTCTCCTATTCTATCATACAGCGACTTCTACCCATGTGGTTAGTCCAGATAGGTTTTTGAGGCAGAAATGTAGTGGCATCCGCGGATGCCAGGTGCATGGAAAAAACCGTTGCATTACGTGAAATGTTGTGGTATACTTCGCCACAAGGACATAGAATATATGTTCTAAATAGCGTCCGTATTTGCTACAAAATCGCTTGCCAGCCAGGAGCGTATATTTTATGACCTTCCTCCTGATCACGTTATTCACGTTTGCCACCGTGGTGACGGTAACCGGTTTTTTTCTTTCTGCGAAAACGCGAGTGCACAACCAGCATGCCAGTCGCCGCTTTATAGAGCCGTATAGTCGAAGGAGCGCTGCTGAGGCGGGGCCGTTACGCAGGCGGCAAGTTATCGATGCTGCCCCATTTTATGAGCGGCGTGTCGCTGAAACTGCATCAATGACTCGACGGCATACACCGGTACCGTTGCGCTCGCATCGCTATGCTATAGACACAGAGTTACCTGCTGCGAGGTCGATTTCAATCCCGGCTAATTTGGGGCCGCTTGGCGGGCGCCAGGCGGGTGAGCCGAGCAATCGGCAGGTAATCGCGATTGGCCTTGTCTGCATTTTCATCTTCGGCCTTTTCACGTTGAACTTCGTGCTGCCACACCGTACTCTATCGAGCTTTGTACTATTCAACCAGGATGTCTCCGCTGCTCCAGCGCAGAAACCAGCGCCAACCTACCAGGTAGCACAACATCTCGTGCGTATCGGCCAGCTCGATCCAGCTCAGTATACTACTTCGCAAGAATATAATCTCTGGGCGTATTCTACTTGCTCGACCGCTGCGATGACAGAGGTGATGGATGCTTATGGGCGTCATTACCGTATCACGGATGTGCTGCAAGTAGAGGCGCGCATCGGAGAAATTACTCCCCAGATGGGCTTGTTAGAAGAAGTTGGCATAGCGCGAACCGTTGCTTACTTTGGTTTCAAGACGACCTGGGGGCATAATCTCACGCTTGACCAGGTTATCGCCATTGCAAATCATGGGAAGCCTGTGATTGTAGGCTTCCCACCCGACAGGTATGATGGTGGCCATCTGATCGTGGTGATTGGCGGCAATGGCAGAGAGGTTCTTGTTGCTGACTCTTCCCTCTGGAATCGCCAGGCAATTTCGCGCGCGCAATTCCTCGCCTGGTGGGAAGGCTTCTCGGCGATTGTAACACCAAATTAAGTGGCCGGAGCCTTACTTCAGGAACCGGCTTACTCGGACCAGATCGTCTTCGGCGCCGCTAGCCGTTCGTCATCCACGTAGATGGCGTCCACGCGCTCGTTAAAAAAACTCAGCAGCTTTGCGATGTGCGAGCATTCCTAATAGTCTTCAGTCTTTTGTCCGCGTCAATTCCTCATCTATATTCTGCCTGTGCGTGCGACGAGTACGCGCCCGTTCAATAATCGCTTTCTCTTCATCGTCAGCAGGCACAAGTGGAGGCACGGGAGTTGGTTTCCTATTCTCATCCAGCGCCACATAGATCACGTTGCTGCTGGCAATGTGACGTGTTTCTCCTGTTACCAGGTCTTCAGCCACAACCCTGACGCCAACCTCCATACTCGTTCGCCCCACATAGCGCATTTCACAGTGGACAGAGACTACATCTCCAATGAAAGCGGGAGCCAGAAAATCAAATCTCTCCACCCTGGCCGTGACCACTGTGGGACTCTGGCTGTGCTTGATCGCCACCAGGGCAGCAGATTCATCGACCATGCGCATAATGACGCCGCCATGCACATTCCCGTGCGCATTCGCATCGATTAATTCCATGAGCCTCCTGGTGGTGCTCCGTGAGTAGGCGATACTCCGTCCCTGCGCCAGGTCTACTTTAGGCAGAGTCTTACGTCTATTTACTATTCTCTCAAATGGGCTCATAGTGCTCTCATCGCTCCAACAAAGTATTCGTTGCATGACTCCACTCCATTATGCCACATTACTCCGACCCTCTTTTCCTTTGTACTCGTGACCGGTGAATCTTTTGTAATGCTGCCTGCTGCTGCTTGAGGCGCTGCTCGCTGCCTATAATGACCTGCAATGATTGCCCATTGCCGATGCGCTTGAAGTAATCAAACAAGCCTAGCCATTGCTCGAATCGTAGCGATGTAGGCGTCGCATCGAGATCGAAATCCAGGCTCCTTGCTATATGCTTGAACTGCCGCGAGGTAAAGATGCCTTTGAAGGTACTGCGTAACGATGGCTGCCATGCCGTGAAACCATAGACGACAAAATCGCGGAACATCTGGGTATCGTTTCGCTTAATGAGTGGCGGTCCTCGCTTGCGCAGGCGCAGCATCACGACATCAACACGCGGCGCCGGCACAAAATCGTTTCGCTTGAAGCGATGGACAATTTCCGGCTCGAACCAGGGTTTCAGCAGCACGGCATAGAGTGATTCTCCTCGTTTACCGAGAAACCTCTCGGCGGCTTCCTTCTGCATGACCAGGTAGCTATCGCCAGGTGGACAGGCTGCTGTCGTCAATTTGGTCACGATGGCAGTGCTGATATTGAAAGGGATGTTCGCAAACACTTTGTAATGCACGTTCGGCAGGCGAAATTGCAGGAAGTCGCCTCCGTGAATGGTGATGTTAGGAGTATTGGCAAATCTGCGGCGCAAGGCGGCCACGAGCTGTGGGTCCTTCTCGATTGCTACGACCTGCTTGCAACGACGGGCAAGGCATTCCGTAATGATGCCTTTGCCAGGGCCTATTTCGTAGAGCATATCACCGGGACCGATGCCGTATCTGTCGAGGAGAGAATCGACCAGGCATGAGCTTTTGAGGAAGTTTTGCGCATACAGGATGCTGCGCCGGACAATGGATGACATGGAACACTCCTTTCAAGATGCAGGGAAGAGGGCACAAAAAAGCCGCATAGCCACATAGCTGATGCGACAAAAAACGAAGCCCGATCTTGAAAGGACGGTGATGAGGCAAGCAGCACGCATCGCCCACGTTCAGGCCGTGGGGCGTGACGCGCTCAAGCAGCAAACCCGCGATGGGCTCCGCTTAGCCGTGTCGTAGGCGACGAGTCATTCCGCCCATTTTCTTCAAACCTCCTATGATGTAACCGCTCATTGTGCGCTCATTATACTTCCTGATCCTTCTTGTTGTCCAGGGTGATGCATTGCACCCATACCTAGACATGTTGCATAATTTGGAATATGGACAGCACTAACTCGACAAAGGAGTAAATCCTGCTATGGCAGACGACTTCGAATACATTTCCCACGCCCGCCTTGTCTACCGCGACGGCTATCGCAACGCCTATCTCGGTGATGTAGCGGAGCCGGTCATCTACGGCGTCCAGGGGAAGTTGCGTGAATACTACGGCACTAAGGAAGGACCCCCAATCGCCTCGACCCTCGATCACATCATCGCCGCGGTCGCTGGCTGAATGTACGGCACGCTTGCCGGTGCCCTGTCAGGGCGCAAGATTCCCTTTGACCGCCAGTTATACACCGCTACCGTTGATGGCCGCATTGCCGGCATTGGCAAAACCATTCGCATCTATTCCATCGCTGTGCATTATGATCTCACCGTGCCTCCCGAGTACCGCGAAGCAACTGAACGAGCGCTCAAAGCCCATCCCAGCGGCTGTCCCGCGCACCAGAGCGTGAAGGATGCTATCGCTGTTACCTGGGATGCAACCCTGCATATGGATGGTGAGGTGGTGCTGCTAAAGAGTTTAGAAGAGGAGGCTACCTGAGATCGAGGTGAACTGGCACAACCCCTTAAGTCCCCCAAATTGATTCTCATGAGGGAGCACTTCACTCTGCTCTCATGATGACAATACTTGAATCAGGGGAGGAGGTCTTTCATGAACCTGGTGGTGATAATTGTCGCTGCATTGTCTTCGTCATTGGCCCTGATCGCGTACCGCTTGCGCCAAAATCGTACCCTCCCTGGCGATGTAGCTCTTCGTACCAGCAGGTTGCTTCAGGTGGGCGCTTCACCTCGTGTCGCTGAGCTGCTTGCGCGTGGGGATCGTCTCTCTGCAATCAAGGCGTATCGCCAGGAGCACCAGGTTGGCCTACGAGAAGGCAAAGAGGAGATAGAACGTTTAGAACGTGTACTCCGAGATCTCCCTTCGGCATAGCTGGATCGTTATTCAGATAGGCTCTAAGCAGAGCAGGGTGTCAAGTTCTGGATCTCGCTAAGACGGGTGCGTTGAAAGGAGAACTAACGATGCAATGTAGCTCTTGTGGAAAGACACTTTTGCCCGGTACGACTGTGTGTCCAATGTGTAAAACGCCTGGGCCAACCAGGGGTTCTGCCCAAGCCGATGACGAATACACCGAATATGCTGATGTCCTTCATCAACCTATCCCATTTGTTGAAACGCAGAAATCATTCTTCAATGTCCAACCATCTTCTCCAGTACAAGAAACGACGCTGAGCGAACACCAGGATAGACAGTTAGTGCCACCGCATCACTTACAGAGTGAGAAAAGAGAAATGCGCTACAATTCGATGGAACTGGTAACAGCGATAGCTTTCTTATTGCTCGGTCTGACGTTTCTTGGCGGGGCTCTTTTTTCCTCTGAGGGTTTCGGTGGGCATCTGGATAAAGTGATTATCGGCGCCCTCGGGTTGATCACGAGTGCCATTGCTTTCGGGGGAGTAGCAAAAGCCCATTTCGCTCGTTCTAAAAACGAGAGAAAAGCGCAGGATCGGTAAAGCGATATTGCAGCGCTTCAATCCTTCTATGACCTAAAAGGGGATTCCCATGAAAAGGATAGTGACAAGCGCTTTAGTCTGGACCGGTGCTCTCGTACTAATATTTGGCGGATACCGTTTATTTTTCCTACTAAATTTTGGAGTAGGCAAGAATGGGATATGGTTCGATGTCCTGCTCCTCGCCATTGCTGTTCTTATGATATATATTGGTAACCGCTTGGGGTGGGATAATTTAGCCGATCTCATCATTGTCGGTCGACTCTTTCAGAGAATAGCAACTGCCGCCAGGAAGCACATGCCTCCCGTAGTTCAGGACACGCTCCTGTCAAAGCAGCGAACGTTTCGCCTCGTCCGTCCTCCAAGAAGATTACAGCGTTACCTTCTGACCATCAGTTTGATGTGTCTGCTCGTGGTGATTGCGTTGCAATTCATCGAGCCGGCTAATGGGATGCCAACGCTCGACATCGTGAAGTACGTGTTTTTGTCCCTGGCAGCTCTTTCTTACCTCATCAGTATCTTGCTGAGTGGCTATTTTTTTCTCCGGAGTGTCATTTTTTTTCTCCGAGGCAAAGATAAAAGGTCCTCTGAGTGATTCGTATGAGGGGCCAAATCAATCAGCCTGGGAAGGGATTTCCGAGCTTAATCCAACTTTCTGTTCCAATACTTCTCATATCCTGTCAAAATCATAGAACACTAACAGAACAAAAGGAGAAATGTTGACGCGAGGAGGAAAACAGTGTAGCTTTCTTCATAAGCTCTCTCAAACTATAAGTCTCTTCAAGATTCAGGGGTTCGGGGAGTGGCATATTGAGGGGCTGTTGCTATAGAATAAGAAATGTTTTGTCAAAGCTAATAGCCCGGCTTCCATAGCTGGAGGAAGGTGTAATTAATGATACGCGTTGGTCTTATTGGCGACTACAACCCTGAGGTACCGGCACATATTGCCATTCCCCGGGCCATTGCTTTGGCGGCGCAGGATCTGGAGTGTGATGCTGAAGCAATCTGGCTACCTACACCCAGCCTGGAGAACGATACCGAGCAACTGCTTGCCGATTATAACGCGCTGTGGTGCGTTCCGGCCAGCCCGTACAGGAGCATGGAGGGCGCGCTCCGCGCTATCCGCTTTGCCCGCGAGCACAGCATCCCTTTCTTGGGGAGCTGCGGCGGCTCACAGCACGCCATCATCGAGTATGCCAGGAATGTCCTCGGCCTTGAGCAGGCCGACCACGCCGAATCGAACGCAGAAACATCGCTGCCGATTATAGCGTCCCTTAGCTGCTCGCTTGTTGAGGTGCAGGGCACCGTGTACCTGAAAGCGGGCTCGCGCGTTGCCACTATCTATGGGAAAAGCGAGATCGTTGAGATGTATCACTGTCGCTTTGGCCTCAATCCCGAGTACCAGTCGTTATTCGACCAGGGTGCTCTGCATATTACCGGGGTGGATGATAATGGCGAGGCACGCGTTTTTGAGTTGGAAGGGCACCCTTTCTTTATGGCAACGCTCTTCCAGCCGGAACGCATGGCCCTGAAAGGTGTGATGCCGCCGCTGGCCAGGGCGTTCCTGCAAGCGGCCAGATAATTGTAGGAGCGGGACTTTATTTATAAGAGTCCTCACGCTGCATAGGAGCGAACATCTACCTGTACACCTACGCGTGCAGCTTCCTCCACGATATGGAGCAAATGCCTTGTTGTTTCAGCATCAAGATAGGCTTCGCCGCAGTTCTCGCACACTTCAGCGGGAACGTTCTTAAAGACCACCGTCGTGGTATCCCGTTCAAGCGTCATAGTTGTGGTGCCTGGCTCGGTTTCCCCTAGCTTGCAAATGACGCACTTCATGGCTTTTTCCTCCTAAAGTCGGCTTCCCATTGTCCTGGGTGCGGTTCATATACGGTAATCACAATCTTCCTTCGCTGCGTTGTATCGGTGGCAACCACAATATGGAGCGGTCGCCTCTGTTGCCAGCCGAGGATCAACTCGCTTGGAAACGGCGTATCATCAGAATAGACCTGTATGGTCTCCCCGGTGAGGAGCACATGCATGACATCTTCCTCACTCACCCCCCTCTGCGCCATGCGTTCAACAGCATGGCGTTGATAGATGACCCGGTATATATTCACTGCACTGCTCCACACTCAGATTTGCTACTAGTGTAGCATATGCACTCAAGCACTTTGGCGCAAACATGACGCCAATCCTCAGACGAACATAAGGCGAGACTGCCCTTATCTACCGTGGACACACTGGCGAGGTAAAGGGAGCGGTATGGTCTCCGGGAGGAACACTTATCACCTCGGCTGGAGTAGATCATACTGTGCAGGTCTGGAATGCGGATACTGGTAAGCGGATTTTTGTTTATGACGTTCATGAAGATATAGTAAATGCTGTAGCCTGGTCGTCAGACGGAGGGTACCTGGTATCTGGAAGTGATGATCAGACAGTGCAAGTTTGGGACACGACCAAAGGGTATAGAACCTTTGTTAATTGCGGAGACTCTGAGAAAGTTCCTCCCCCTAGACATAAAACTAGCCATGCAGGTAGGAATAGTAGCTATACAAGTCGATATAGTAGCTGGATACAGAACATTGCTCAAGGATACTTTGGCGAGGACGTTCATATTACCTGGGGATATGTAGTTGATAACGCTACAGGCCTCGTACTTACTCCCAGTGACGATTTGCCATTATAGAAAAAAGCATGGTTCAAATAGTATTCATGTTTAGACAGGAGCAGTAAGTTATGCTTTATTGTCTAACCTGGCCTGATAGACAATTATCGTTGGAGGTGTAAGAAAATGGAACTTCCTTTTACGCTTGAAACGGAACTGGAAGCACGCATCTGTGCTGATGCCGAATGGAAGAAAGGTGCTGTATGGGGCAAGCCGCGACCGGGGCACAGTGAAGGCGTGGTTATGTATCACATTGCAGAGGTACTGGCAAATGTCGATCGTTTAGCGACAACTCCTGAAGAGCGACGGGTCTTGCGATTGATAGCGTTGATCCATGATACATTTAAGTATCGTGTTGATCCGGGTCAACCCAAGACAGGGCCTAACCATCACGCGGTCATTGCCCGCAAGTTTGCCGAACGCTATCTCGACAATCAGGCGCTGCTGGAAATAATTGAGCTGCATGATGAAGCCTTCAATAGTTGGCGATTGGGTGCAGTAAAGGGTAGATGGAAGGAGGCAGAAGAGCGGGCAAGCCGGCTTGTTGCAAGACTAGGCTCCTCCTTGCCCCTCTACGTGTGTTTTTACCGTGCGGATAACGCGACAGGATCGAAGGAGAATGATTCACTGATCTGGTTTGAGCAGTTTCTACGCAGGAGGGGAATTGATGTACCACCTGAAGTGGAGTGAGAGCGTTTCCTGCTGAATTTTCACCGAAATCTGGAAGTTCGTAACGCTTTTTGTAACGATTACGTCACGGTGTGCATGCTACACTACCCTCAAGAGATTCGTCTAGTACCCGCGCTGCGAACGGAGAGACGCTCCTCGCTTCGCGGAAAAGGAGATAAAGCATGTATTATCGTGTAGCGATCCAGGTGGATGCATCACCTACCTGGCAGTGGAAATCAACGACGCTCAGTTCGCTCAATGCCGTGTTTCAGTTTCTTCGACGTTTTCATGACCTTCCGCAGGAGCGCCTGCGCGTATTCT
>Ga0209648_10003316_pt1 | contig 13509 bp, 10 predicted proteins | sample GraSoi2013_115cm_FD_185830 | JGI IMG/M metagenome (GOLD analysis project Ga0209648, IMG submission 185830) | Grasslands soil microbial communities from the Angelo Coastal Reserve, California, USA - Sample 9_17_2013_115cm (SPAdes) (version 2) | ecosystem: Environmental > Terrestrial > Soil >...
CCGAAGAATTGAACCGCCTGGTCGCCGAGCTGACCACCTCTTCAGCACATCGCGAGCGCGTATTCCTGGAAGAGCGTTTGAGAGCGGTAAAGCTGGATTTGGATTCCGCAGCAAAGGAGTTCAGCGAATTTTCGAGCAAAAATGTTGCCATCGATATCAAGGAGCAAGGCCGGGCCATGGTGGAGTCGGCCGCCCTCCTGCAGGGGCAGCTCATCGCCGCGCAGTCCGAACTGGAAGGCCTGAAGCAGATTTATACGAATGGCAACGTGCGCGTGCGTGAAGTGTCGGCGCGCATTCAGGAACTTCAGCGCCAGCTCGACAAGATGGGCGGCCAGGCCAGCCTCGAAACCAGCGAATCGATGCGGCAGGGCGATTCGCTTTATCCCTCCATTCGAAAGCTGCCGTTGCTGGGCCTCACGTATTCCGACCTTTACCGGCGCACCAGGATTCAGGAAGCCGTCTACGAGACGCTGACGCAGCAGTTTGAACTGGCAAAGGTTCAGGAAGTGAAAGAGACGCCCAGCGTCAAGATTCTCGATATTGCCAAGGTGCCAGAGCGGAAGTCGTTTCCGCCGCGGCTGCTGATCATCTTCCTGGGTGCATTCCTAACATTGAGCTGGGGGATTGCCTGGGTGCTGGGCGAGGCGCGATGGGAAGAGACAGACCCGCGCGATCCGCGAAAGAAGCTTGCGCAAGAAGTGTTCGTGGCCGTTAAGGCGAAGGTGCCGTGGGCGTCGCGGAACGGTTCTGGAGCGCATGGAATCGCAAGCAAGGTTTTGCGCCGGTTGCGCAGGCAAGGCAATTCGCCGGAGCGCGGATAGACAGTCAGTCTCTTTGTAACTGACTGTAAATGAAAAGGTTAGGTGGCAAATCGCGATGTGGCTGACGGGGCGAAGCTGTATCGGGTCATCTATATAGGGAGTGGGGGGTAGGTCGAGATGGGGAGCACGGCAGCGGGCATAACGATCAGTGCGGTGGATCCGCGGCAAGACTCGTTCTTGCCGGATGACTACCTCGATCCGCGCTGGTACGCGGTGTGCACCTTCTCGAACCATGAGAAGCGCGTGGGCGAACAACTCCGCGAGCGCGGGGTGGAGCATTTCTTGCCGCTCTACGAAAGCGTGCGGCGGTGGAAAGATCGCCGGGTACAACTGCAGTTGCCGCTGTTTCCGGGCTACGTCTTCGTGCACCTCGCGCTGCGAGACCGGCTCCGTATCCTGAATATTCCTTCGGTTGCTCGCTTGGTGGGATTTGGCGGACCGCCTGTGGCGCTTCCCGACAACGAGATGGAAGCCCTGCGCACCAGCTTGGAGAGCCAGCTTCGCGCGGAGCCGCATCCTTATCTGAAGGTGGGCCGGCGAGTCCGAGTGGCCAACGGGCCGCTCACGGGCTTGGAAGGAGTTGTCGTACGTAAGAAGAAGCAACTGCGGTTTGTCCTCTCGCTCGACCTGATACAGCGGTCGGTCTCCGTGGAAATGGATGCCGCGGACTTGCGGCCAGTTTACTAGGATGACTCCTCAGGGCAGGAATCCTTGGCCGGATTTGGAGCGAGATCCTTCGTCGCGATGCTCCTCAGGACAGATTTCCTCATCGGAAATCTGGTTAACAATAACGGGGAGTCCCCCCTGGTTTTTTGTAAGTGTTGCATCTAAAGGACTTAGTGTTACTGTAAGTTGTTTGGAATCAACAGTTGCGGGCGGTTGCGTAAGTGTTGATTCTAAAGGTAGTTAGGCGGCCCCAAAACCGTGAAAAGGAGCTGTTTCCTCATTTTTCCCATAAGTGTTGATTTTAAAGATAGTTAGAGGCCTCCGTTTCGGCATGCATCTGAAAAGAACGAAGCAAGACGGGAGTGCGAGGCAGACGATTAACTGAGCCTAATATATCAACAAGGTTATACCAAGTCAAATGGAAAAAGCAGAGTTGATCCTGCATTTGCTGGCAGCCGAGGTGGCCATTCCCGGATCTGCGGCCACGGCATAGACAGTCCAAGAAGCCCAAACCAATAGAATGGCGTACCTCCCCAGTGTGATTCTTCTGTTGCTCGCCGTCGCCGGCGTTTGGGTGTCGTCCCGGATGTTCGGGCATCCGATTTCGCCCTTCTCGGTTTTCTACGGGGGCTGGTTTTTTACGCTCGCGCTCTTTTTCCTGCGGTGGGTCGAATACACACCCGTGCGGGCACAAGCGTGGAGCTTGATCGTGCTCAACCTGGTCAGCTTCGGTTTTGGATGGATCCTCGCTTACCTACTCCAGCGTCCGAGCACATCGCATGTGCCTATCCAGGCCGCAGCGGAAAGCGTCTCTGCCGAGCGTCTGCGCAAAGTCATCTGTCTAAGTTTCGCTCTGGGGATGGTCGGTATATTTGATTTTCTCCGTCGAGTCCAAGGTTTGCTGGGTCTGATCACCTTTATTGCGGCGCCGCACGAGATCCGCCAAGCGATGACGATAGGAGGAGGATTGGATGAGGGAATCAAGCCATTCAACTGGCTTAACGTCATGACCGTGGTGCTCTGTGCTTTCTATCTTGGCGTCTTTCGGAACGAGCGGCGAAGCCTTGTTTGGGTCATTTTGTTTACCAGTATCGTGGCGACCCTCTTCATGGAAGACAGGACGAGATTTTTCTATGCGCTACTCTGGGCCGGGTATGTGCTGGCCCATGTGCGTCGTTTGAATACAAGGAAACTATTGGCGGCAGTATTAGTTTTGGCGGTCGTGCTAGCACTGGAGTTCTTTTTGGTGGCCGCCTGGGTGGGAAAGATAGCGTCGAATAACCCGACCTTGCTACAGGCAGCCACCATTGACGAGGATTTCTTCCCGCTTCTCACGCCTTATTCGTATCTGACCGGAAGCTACCCGGCCCTACAGGCCTACCTCGATACGCAGCCGGACAGCACTGCGGGAGCGATGACCTTTTATCCGGCGTTCAAAGTACTCCGGTCGTTCAACCCGTCACTCAAAGCTCCTCAGATTGTGGCCGAACCGGTCGCGATTCCCTCTGAGGTCAATACATTTACCTGGTTGCATCAGTTCTATACGGACTTTGGCGTCGCGGGTGTCATCCTGTGTCCTTTGGCCGTCGCCTTTTTCGCTGGGTTGGTCTATTTCCGTATGCTTCAGACGAAGAACTTCTATTTCATCTACGCTAACGGTTTGATTTCATTCGGTCTTACGCTCAGTTTTATGGTGAATCATCTCACGTCCGGGCCAGCGTGGTACTTCCTGGCTGTGAACATTCTTGTCTCTAAGTACGTTCGCCGAGACAATCCTCCAGAATCAGCTCGTGCTATGCAACTTCACCTGGCCCCGAGCTAGATACGCGGGCTGCACCACCGTCTGCCCACGGTGCCAACAACAGCCACGACTTTGCGTGAAACAATCATGCGTTCATTTGGACAGTACAGTACCGAACGGCGCGACTTCGGAAGAGGACGACATGGGACTGGAGAAAGCATAGTGGGTGGAGACAGGGGAAGCAAGAGTGCAATCGGGCAGCCCAAATGTCTGCTATGCGGCTGCAACGCCACCTTTGAGTTTTCCAAACACGAGCACGGCTACTACCGGTGCCCCTGCGGGTTTGTGTTCATCTGGCCACGCCCATCAGACGAGCAACTGTGGAAAATCTACCAGAGTGACGGGGAAAATTATTGGACGACGGAAACCATGGTGAAGTTCGCGTTCTCGCCGACAAAATCCCTTCGCGAGATCATGTTCTTGCGGCAATTCGCCTCTTCCGGCAGTTTGCTCGATATAGGTTGTTCCACGGGTTCCTTCGTAAAGGCAGCTATCGCAAGCGGATTTCGGGCGGAAGGGATAGACATCTGTCGACCAGCAGTCGAAATTGGAGTAAAGCTTGGCTTGCCCCTTCGAGTCTGCGATGTACTGCGCGAGGACATCGAAATGCGCTACGACATCGTAACGCTTTGGGCTACTTTGGAGCATTTGCCGGACCCCAGAGGCACGTTACAGCAGGTTAGCGCTTTGCTTCGGCCAGCAGGATTGTTATTAATCTCGGTTCCTAATTACGTCAGTCTTACGCAGCGCGTCTTAAAGCGCTGGTATCGGTATGTCTGCAGTGAGCACTTAAACTATTTTACGCCAAAGGTACTGATGAAAGCGATGGAGTCCAGCGGCTTTGACCCCGTTGGACAAACCACTTTTGGCTTCAATCCGCTTCTGATCGCCAAGGATCTAGCGAATCGGGGCCAAGAACTCAACGCTTGCGAGCGCATGGCAACCGATGAAGCGCAAACGCTTAGACTCAAAGAATCGCCCTTGGGCCATTTTCAGAGAGCGGCAGAAAAAGTTTTGAACGTGTTTGTTGCGGGTGACGTTCTAGCTGCTGCTGCGATTAAGCCTTAGTCACGATCATGCGAATCCTCTATCCAGAAACCGTTGATAGTACTGGACTGACGGTTGAAATCCCGGCTCCTGCCGCGATCGGCGAGCGGCATGTAACTGTCTTTCGCGACTCCAGTCTTGTTTTGGCCACTCAGATTGCCGGGTTGTGTTGCGCGGTAGTGACCAATTTTCTTGTGGCATGGATCGCTGGGCGTGAAGGAAGGGGGCTCCTTTATTTACTTCAGGTGATTTCTGGGGCTGGATTGACGCTTCTGAACTTCGGCCTGGGACCGGCATCGATTTACTATCTGGGTCGAGACAAGCGATATACAGTTTCGCGAATAGCAACGGGTTTGTTCTGGGCGAGCATCGCGTTGTCGGTGACACCCATCGTCGTTTTGGGTCCTTTTTGGCACTCGGTGGTACACATCTTCTCGGGCAAAATCGCAGCGGAGTTTCTTTTTGTTGCCCTTGCTGCAATTCCCCCGATGACCCTAGCGTTTAATATTGGCCACCTGTGTTTGGGGCAAGGCCAACTCAATGCTTTCAATTGGCTGCGAATAAGTCCGTCCATTCTGTTTGCAGTATTTCTGGTCTCGCTCCTCTTTACGAGGTCGCGAGGGGCCTCGCCAGTTGCCGGCCTTTGGCTCATCAGCATTGTGCTGCCCGGTCTGTACGCCATAGTTCTGATCACGAGAGCGGGAGGAACCTTGCTGCCTCGGGGCGGGTTTTCGTTTCTCCGAAACGCGTTTTGGTTCGGCTGGCGCTCTCATCTGGGTACGGTCACCCAATACTTACAGCACCGCGTCGATGTTTTTCTCGTTGGGTATTTCTTGCCCCTAGGCGATCTGGGTTTATATACCTTTGCCATTAGCCTCGCGGAACTGCTTTGGTATGTACCGCAGGCGATTGGGACAGTCCTGATGCCTTATGTGGCTGCCAGTTCTCATGTAGAGGCGAACCGGATCACGCCGAAGTTTTGTCGTTTGACGATCGCCATGACAGCTCTGCTATGTGTGACGCTTGCCGCAACAGCGACTTGGGTCATTCCCTTCGTCCTTCCGACCTTTCAGTCATCGGTTCAATTGCTCTGGCTATTGCTCCCTGGCACTGTGGCAGCCGGCGTGTTCAAAGTTCTTGCGAGCGACTTCAATGGGCGTGGCAAACCCCTGAAGACCTTTTACCCTGCGGCGATTGCGTTTGGCGCCTGCTTGGCCGGTGGCCTGGTCGTGATTCCACGTTTCGGAATCAAGGGTGAGGCCATCTTGACGACCGCAGGGTATCTGCTCAATTCAGCCCTGTATCTCTATCTCTATTCGCGAATGACGGAAGTGAGGATCAGTGACTTGCTTCTCTTGAGGCGCGGAGATCTATTCGAAATGAATCAGGTCTGGCAATCCCTGCGAGCACATATTCTCGAATAGGCACTAAGCCAAGTACATTCTAATTTCTTCGTCGCCACGGAACCAAGATCGAGTGCCTGCAGTCTGCTGCGCACCCGTAGTCGGGCATGCAAAGGCCGAGTTCCCCAGCACGATTAGGCACTAAGCGATGCTAGATCTTCGGGATTTGCGAATAGGTTATGCGCCCTGCAGCGAGAGCTTAGAGCTGCCGGGTGACCGGCGGCGATTTTGCTACTACGCGCGCAAAAGGAATCTTGTATTCGAGATCGCGCGGCCAACAGAAACTTACGGTGTCGTGGTGGTGACTGCCGTGGGTGATATCAGCGTATGGAAGGACTATGGGAGGGGCAACGCCAGAATTATTTACGATCAGGTTGACGCTTATCTGGCGACTCCTACCCTGTCCATGAAGGGGCTTCTCCGCGGCGTCGCGAAATTTGCCGTTGGTCAGAATCGTCATCTCGTGCTGAATTATGCAACCGGCATCAAGGAGATGTGCCAGCGCGCCGATGCGGTCATTTGTTCCACTGCAGAACAACAGAGAGATATCCAGCCATACTGCCGGAATGTTCACGTCATTTTAGATTTTCAGGGGGGCAGCGTCCGCAGCGGCAAGAAAGACTATTCCGCGGGTGAGGTCTTTAGTTTTGTCTGGGAAGGCCTGCCTGCAAACATGCGGTTTCTGACCGGAATTCGAGATGTATTGCTGGAACTTCGCAGAAAACGCAAGATCGCGATCCACGTGATCACTGCCTTGCGCTATGGAAAATATTTGAACGGTCGGTTTGCTCAGCGGCGGACCGAGGACGAAGCTGCGAAAATCTTTGACCCGATCCATTTGTATGCCTGGAGTGAGCAGACCTGCTCCGCGATCAGCACGGCATGCGATCTGGCGTTGATTCCAATCCCCTTGCAGGACCCGGTGTGCGCAGGAAAACCGGAGAACAAACTTCTGTTTTTTTGGCGCCTGGGCATGCCGGTAGTGGTGTCTGCGACGCCGGCTTACACGCGAGTGATGCAGCAGTGCGGTCTCCCCATGGCCTGCCAAACCGCGCAGGATTGGCGGGCCACCCTGGATCGATATGTCTTCGATGAACAGGCGCGGAGAGAAGCAGGACAACGAGGAAAAGCATTCGCTGAGCGGCACCACGGAGAGGAAAGAATGCTCGCGCAATGGGACGAGGTATTCCATTCCATTCTGGGGAAACCTAGTGACCCAGCAAAGTCGAATTGTCACCCATGTGAAACCACGGAACGCCTTCTGGAGTCATCTCGATAACGAACACCGAGACAAGGTAATCGCCTCCGATGAACGAAATTTGCCAAAAAACGGACCGAGCGTGAATGCAGATACAAAAACGGTGGAAGGATTTGGCGTCGAATGGACTCGCTTTGATCAAAGTGCTTTGCCAGAAGAGGAATTGCGGCGGATCTTCGAGGGGTACTTTCGGATTTTCCCCTGGAATGAGCTCCCTCCGGAGGCGGTTGGTTTCGACTTAGGCTGTGGCAGCGGCCGGTGGGCCAAGGTCGTCGCCTCACGGGTCGGACTTTTACATTGCATCGACGCCAGCGCTGAAGCACTCGCCGTCGCCCGGCGCAACTTGCTGCAACGAACGAATTGTATCTTCCACCATGCCTCGGTCGATCAGATGCCCATCAAAGATGAAACGATGGATTTTGGATATTCCCTTGGAGTTCTCCATCACGTTCCCGATACGCTGGGCGGCATTCGAGCTTGTGTAGCTAAGCTTAAGCCGGGGGCACCATTCTTGGTTTATCTTTACTACGCATTTGATAGCAGGCCGCTCTGGTTTCGCGCCACCTGGCGGATCAGTGACATGGTTCGCAGGGTAGTCTCGCGACTGCCGTACCACGCGAAGTATTTCATTTCACAAATAATTGCGGTGTGTGTCTATGTCCCACTCGCACGGTTGAGCCTATTGGCGGAGAGATTCGGCTTATCCGTAGCATCGTTTCCGCTATCGGCTTATCGAAATCTAGGCTTTTACACCATGAGGACGGATGCGTTCGACCGCTTTGGCACCCGGCTGGAGAAGCGGTTCACCGCAAAACAAATCCGGACCATGATGCTAAGCGCGGGTCTCGAGCGGATCCGATTCAATGAGCAGGAGAATCATTGGTGCGCGATCGGATATAAGTCACGACAGGTTTAGAAAAAGCGTTCGCGGCGCTGCGAGCAACGGCCTCGGAAAATCGCGGAACCGGTTGCGATACACGGGTGAAACAAAACACATGACTGCGCAAACTCAACAGGCTCCCACGCGGGAAGCACTCATCCGGCTCGGCGAACGCAACGGGGTGGAACTCGCGGTGATGCCCCGGGTGGAGAAGTCGGCGGGGGACGTGATTCTTGCGCCGGACTCCTTGGCGCTGATTGATGGCGTGCGCATCGAGGCGTTGCGCATCTATCCGGACGACCGCGGTTATTTCACGGAGCTGGCGCGCCTGGGCAGCGCGGGCCTGGCGGAGAAAATGCTTCCCGGCGGACAAGCGCACATCCAGATATCGGCGACGCTGACCTACCCGGGCACGATTAAGGCCATCCATTACCATTACGAGCAGACCGATTTGTGGCTGCCCATTTCCGGGATGCTTCAAGTGTTTCTTTGCGACTTGCGGCGGACTTCGCCGACCTTCGGCAAGCTGAACACGGTGTTCGCGGGGACATTGCGGCCGTGGGCGATTCTGATTCCACCCGGCGTGGCGCACGGGTACAAAGTGATTGGGGTTGAGCCTGCGATGCTGGTGTACTTGACCAACCGTTTCTATAACCCGAGCGACGAGGGGCGCTTGCCGTACGACCATCCGGGAATCGCCTACGACTGGGAGACGCAGCACAAGTAGACGTCAAATACCTGCCATGCGAGTTCTGATCATTGGTGCAACCGGCTTGCTGGGGAAAGCCCTGGTGGAGGAGCGGGACCTCGACCTCCGCCGGGAATTGCTTCTGGCTGGAATCAAGAGCGTGTGATGAGCACGGACATTCATGCCGGCCCGATCGCTGAGACTTTGCGCAGTTCTCCACGACATACATATTTTGTCGTTTTCCACCAGTTCGAATGGAAGGTACTTCTCTAGATGTGCGGCATTGCTGGTTTTCTCGACACGACGCTCCGAAACTCGACTGAGCATCTCCAGGCCACCGCAACGAGTATGGGCGACACCTTGCAGCATCGTGGGCCCGACGATGCGGGCATCTGGGTAGATGCCGCCACCGGGATGGCTCTGGCGCATCGCCGGCTTTCCATTCTCGACCTGTCTCCTGCCGGCCACCAGCCGATGCTCTCGGCCAGCGGCCGGTACGTGATCGTTTTCAATGGCGAGATTTACAACTTCCAGCAACTGCGGGAGGAGCTTGAAAAATCAAGCAATGCGCCGGCCCCTTTCCGAGGACACTCCGATACCGAGGTGTTGCTGGCATGCTTCGAGAGCTGGAACGTAAAGCGAACCCTTTGTCGCCTGAATGGGATGTTTGCCTTTGCGCTCTGGGATCAGCGGGAGCGCATTCTGTATCTCGGCCGCGACCGCCTCGGCGAGAAACCTCTCTACTACGGCTGGATGGGCGGCGTCTTCCTGTTTGGCTCCGAGCTAAAGGCTCTCCGCGCACACCCCCGTTTCGAGGCGGAGATTAATCGCGACGCGTTGGCGCTTTCTCTCCGCCACAGTTGTATCCCGGCGCCTCATGCGATCTACCGGGGCGTGCAAAAGCTTCTTCCCGGAACGTTTCTCGCCGTAACCAGCACGACGATTTCAAATCCAGCACCGGTTCCGTTCTGGTCTCTCCGGCGGATTGCAGAAGATGGCGTTGCGGATCCGTTTCGCGGTTCCGAGAGAGAAGCCGTCGAACAGCTCGGAATCCTTCTGCGTGACGCAGTTCGGATGCGGATGCTGTCCGACGTTCCTCTGGGAGCATTCCTGTCCGGAGGAGTGGATTCCACGCTTGTGACGTCTCTTATGCAGGCGGAAAGCGTCCGGCCGATCAAGACGTTTTCCATCGGCTTCTCCGAAGGGGAATACGACGAAGCCAGGAACGCGGCAAAAGTCGCGCAATATCTGGGCACGGAGCATACCGAACTGCACGTGACGCCCCAAGAAGCGCTGGCTGCTATACCCAGTATGCCTGCGATCTACGATGAACCTTTCGCGGATTCATCCCAGATTCCAACCTTTCTGCTTTCCCGGATGGCGCGCCAGCACGTTACGGTGGGCTTAACGGGAGACGGTGGAGACGAAGCCTTTTGCGGATACACGCGTCACATTTGGAGCCATCGACTCTGGAAACCCATTCATGCCATGCCACCAACGCTTCGGCGCGCAACCGCCGCGGCATTATTAAATGTGTCTCCGGAAGCGTGGGATTCCTTGTTCCAAGTTTCTTACCCATTCTTGCCAAGCGCCATGAAACACAGATTGCCCGGCCAGAAGTTGCACAAGCTGGCGCGGCTCCTGGAGCTCGGTTGTGTGAAATCTGTCTACCAGACACTGGTGTCCCATTGGAACGACCCAACGGAAATCGTGATCGGCGCCGTAGAGCCGCGAACCGTAATAACCACGCCGAGCGACTGGGCGAAACTACCGCAATTTACGCAGCAGATGATGTTTTTGGATACGTTGACGTTTCTGCCGGACGACATGCTCACCAAAGTGGACCGCGCCAGCATGGCCGTCGGCCTGGAAGCGCGAGTGCCATTGCTCGATCATCGCGTGGTTGAGTTTGCCTGGCGGCTCCCGATGTCAATGAAGCTGCGCGGTCATCAGGGAAAATGGATTCTTCGTGAATTGCTCGCTCGGCGCATGCCCCGGCACCTCTTCGAGCGCCCGAAGTCCGGCTTCAGCATCCCGCTCGATCGCTGGCTGCGCGGGGAGCTGCGGGATTGGGCGGAATCCCTATTGTCCGAGAGGCGGCTGCGGGAAGACGGCTTCTTCCAGGTGCGGCCCATTCGCGAAAAATGGGCCGAGCATCTCTCGGGAAAACGTGCATGGCAACATCATCTCTGGGACATTCTGATGTTTCAGGCTTGGTGGCAGGAGACTCGCCAGCCCTTGCAGCAAGCTGCTGTCCCGGCTTGTGCTGCTTCCTGAAGAAATTCATTCGCGAATCGTTCCATGAAATCTCAGCGAGAAACGATGCTTGAGGCTCAATCACCAGTTGGAGCCAAAGGCCCATCGGAGCCGGCGGCAACTGTGGCGGACTGTCAACAAAATCCAGTTGACGCGTGCAAGGCACGGCACAAATCTTCCTGGAAGCTTCTGTTTCTGGTGACGCAAGACTTTTCCTTCTGGGACCGGCGCAGGCCACTGGCGCGCGAAGCACAGGCCGCTGGCGCGGAGGTCTGGGTCATGACGTGTCCAGGTCCGTTCGCGGAAAGATTGAAACTCGAGGGATTCCGGGTTATTCCCTGGCAGGTTTCCCGCGCAAGCTTGAATCCCCTGCGGGAACTTACCGCATTCTTGCAAGTACTAAGAGTGTATCGAACCCTCCAACCCGAGCTTGTACATCACTTTGCTCTGAAGCCCGTGGTCTATGGGGGCCTGGCGGGGCGGATTTGCAAAAAGATTGCCTGCATACACTCCATCGTCGGACTGGGTTCGGCGTTTACCGCTGAGCATCGAACGATGCATTTCGTGCGTTGGTTATTGATTCGGCTTCTTCGGACGGCTCTCAAGCAAAAAGATGCAACATGCATTTTTCAAAACCAGGACAATCTCAACGATTTCGTACGCTCCGACATCGTTCGTGCCGATCATGCGGTGCTGATTCGCGGCTCGGGAGTCAAAATGCAGCAATTCGTTCCCCGGCCCGAACTGCATGGTGTGCCCGTCGTGATTCTTCCCGGGCGAATGCTTTGGGAAAAAGGCGTGCGAGAATTTGTCGCCGCTGCTGACCTATTGCGTGCCCGAGGGGTCTCCGCGCGCTTCGCGCTGGTTGGCGAGCCTGATGCCGACCACGTAACTTCCATTCCAGTGAGCCAGCTGCGCGAGTGGGACGCCAGCGGCGTGGTGGAGTGGTGGGGGCAGCAGGACGATATGCGCGAAGTGTTTGCCAGGTCAAATGTGGTCTGCTTGCCATCCTACGGAGAAGGCGTACCGAAAGCCCTGATCGAAGCAGCCGCCAGCGGGCGCGCGCTCGTCGCCTCCGACGTGCCCGGCTGCCGGGAGGTGGTTCGTCATGGCGATAATGGTTTCCTCGTGCCGGCTCACTCCACGGAAGCACTCGTCCACGCCCTGGCCACCCTGATTGAAGATGCGCCATTGAGAGCCAGGATGGGCGCTCGCGGCAGGATAATCGCCGTTCGCGAATTTTCTGAGGAGTTGGTAGTTACTCAGGTGCTCGAGGTCTACCGCAATTTGCTGGAACAGCGGCGGCTGGTTGACGCGGTTGCGGGTTGCGACCAACCACGCGAATATCGCGCTGTATCACGTTGAGCACCCTGTTCAGTTCAGGTGGCACTTGGTCGGCTTGCTCGCCGGATTTCTGCGGGGCGCACCGAAACTCTTCGGGGTGACTATGCGAATTTTGAACGCCGCAGACCGCCTTCTCGTCAGAATTCCCGGCGTGCAACTGATGGCTTGGCAATTTTCCTTTGAGCTGGTCAAACCGCTCGACTAGCGGATTGCCATAGCGTCCGTGTACCCGTCCATGATTTCTTGGACTTCGTTTTTGTCAGTGTCGTGCGCCATGGTTATCTCCGGAAATCCAAAATATGAAACGAACCTTTGATCTGCTTTTTGCGGCGCTTGGATTACTGCTGCTCGCTCCGTTGCTCCTCATGATCGCAGTCTGCATCAAACTTGACTCGCGCGGGCCAGCGTTCTATCGCGGCGTACGCGTCGGCAGGTACGGCCGGCCATTCCGTATCTTCAAGTTCCGCACGATGGGGCCGGACGCAGAACAGGAAGGAAGCACGTCGACTGGCCGAAACGACCCACGCGTTACCCGCGTCGGCCGCTGGCTCCGCCCTTTCAAGCTTGATGAATTGCCGCAACTTCTGAACGTGCTCACCGGCCAAATGAGCATTGTCGGGCCGCGGCCCGAGGTGGAAGAACATACTTCGGCGTACACGGAAGAGGAAAAGATCATTCTATCTGTGCTTCCGGGGATCACGGATTACGCCTCCATCCACTTTTTCAACCTGAATGAACTTGTCGGCTCGGAAGATCCGCGCCGCGTATTCATTGAAAAATATCGCACGGAGAAAAACCGCCTGCGCGTTGCTTATGTCCGCAACCAATCGTTCTGGACCGATTTTCAAATTATTTTTCTGACATTTGCGCGGATCTTGACGAGACGCTGAATGGAATTCGCTCCCATCGGAAGTACGGATTGCTTCGTATCCCGGCTTGGATTTGGTTGCGCGGCAGCGAGCAATTACGACTATGGGCCGCTGGACGAGGCCGCTTGGATCGACGCCGTCAAAGCGGCAGTGGACGCGGGCATCAATTTCTTCGACGTGGCCGGTGTCTATGGCTTCGGTCACGCGGAACAGCTATTGTCGCGTGCGCTGGGAAACAGGCGCCACGACATTGTCATCGCCACGAAAGGCGGCCTCAAGTGGGACAGCTATTGCCGCGTGACCCGTGACTTGAGCCAGCAGCAAGTCCGTCAGGGCATTGAAGACAGCTTGCGGCGCCTCCGGTTGGATGTAATTCCTTTGTATCAACTGCACTGGCCCGATCCGCGGACGCCTCTAGCAGAAACCCTTGAGGCTTTGGGGCGGGCCCAGCGCGCAGGCAAAATACGTTACATCGG
>Ga0209648_10003317_pt1 | contig 13508 bp, 11 predicted proteins | sample GraSoi2013_115cm_FD_185830 | JGI IMG/M metagenome (GOLD analysis project Ga0209648, IMG submission 185830) | Grasslands soil microbial communities from the Angelo Coastal Reserve, California, USA - Sample 9_17_2013_115cm (SPAdes) (version 2) | ecosystem: Environmental > Terrestrial > Soil >...
ACAACTGGCGCTACTGGCGCGCGCACGTGGGTGCGAGTCTCGCCTGGCTCGCCGCCCGCTTAGATTCCACGCCATGACCGACGGCCTCTCCGCCAACCTGCAATACCTCGAAGCGTCCGCGACCGTCGCGATTTCGCAGGAAGCGAAACGCCGCCGGGCCGCGGGCGAAGACGTGATCGACCTGGGCGCGGGCGAGCCCGACTTCCCGACACCCGCGATTCCCGCCGAGGCGGGCATCAAGGCGATCCGCGACGGCAAGACGCGTTACCCGGCGAACGAAGGCATCCTCGAGCTGCGGGCCGCGGCGGCCAAACATCTGTCGCTGCTCTCGGGCGGCCGGCCCGTCAACGCGGACCGCATCGTGGTGTCCAACGGTTCGAAGCAGTCGGTGTTCAACGCTTGCTTCTCGTTGTTCGGCCCGGGCGACGTGGTGGCGGTGCCGTCGCCTGCGTGGGTGTCCTACCCACAGATCGTCCATCTCACGCGCGCACGGCCTGTGCTCATCACGGGCGACCCCGAGTGGAGTTTGAAGGTGAGCGTGCGCGATCTCGAGCGCATGTTGCCCGCCGCCACCGGCCTCATTCTCTGCTCGCCCTGCAATCCCACGGGCGCGGTGTACACGCACGCCGAGATCAAGGCGATCGCGCAGTGGGCGCATCAAAAGAAGGTGTGGGTGATCGCCGACGAGATCTACCGGCGCATTCACTACGGCGACGGCCCGGCGCCATCGTTCCTCGATCTGCCCGACGAGCTGCTGGAGCGCGTCGTGCTCATTTATGGCGTCAGCAAGGCGTACGCGATGACGGGCTGGCGCATCGGTCTGGCGTTGGCGCCCGCGCCGGTCGCCAAGGCGATGGCGGCGCTGCAGTCGCATACGACCACCGGTGCCAATCACCCGGCGCAATGGGCGGCGGCTGCGGCCTTGGACGATGAGCGCGTGGAAACGGACGTCGCCAAGATGGTGGCCGAGTTTCGCCGGCGCCGCGACCTCGTCGTGTCGCGTTTCCGCAAAGATCTGCCGGGCGTCGAGTTCGTGGAGCCGCTGGGCGCCTTTTACTTCTTCTTTAGAGTGGACTCGTTCGGTAAGATCGGCGGGACGGACTTCTGTACGCGGTTGGTGCAGGAGCACGGCGTGGCGCTGGTGCCGGGGGCGGCGTTCGGGGACGATCGCTGGGTGCGGCTCTCCTACGCGGCGGCGACCCCGGACATCGTGCGCGCGCTCGACCGGATCGTGGGGTTCGCCAAGAAACTCGCGGACTAGACCTTCGCGGGTCGGTGGCTCAACACCTCGACTCCCGCGTCCGTCATCACGCAGTCGTCCTCGATCCGCACGCCGAACTTGCCCAGCTGATAGATCCCGGGCTCGATGGTAAACACCATTCCCGACTCCAGGCGCGTGTCGTTGCCCTCCACCAGGTACGGGTCCTCGTGCCCGTCCATCCCCAGCCCGTGTCCCAGACGGTGGGTGAAGAAAGACCCGAACCCCGCGGTGGCGATCACGCCGCGCGCGGCGCGGTCCATCTCCTGACAATGCGTCACCAGCGGCCTGCCGAGCTGCATCGCGGCGGTCTGCGCGTCGTGTACCGTGTTGAAGACCTTCTTGAAGTCGTCCGACGGCGTGTCGCCCCACCAGATGGTGCGGGTGATATCGGATGTGTAACCCGAGACACGCGCCCCGGCGTCGATCAGCACGACCATCTCGCGCGCCAGCGGCGTGGCGGCGGGGCCGCCGTGGGGCACCCGCGCTTCGCCACCTCGGCCGACAACGTCGCCGCCACGTCGCGTTCGGTCATCCCGCCGCCGAGCTGCGCGAACGTCGCGGCGATGGCGTCTTCGATGATCGCCACCGCGCGGCGGATCATCACGACTTCCTCGGGTGCCTTGACGATGCGCAGGTCCCGGAACAGCGCGTCGGTCGCTTTGAACTCCCAGTTGTCCATCGCATCGTCGAGCTTCAGCAGTGTCTGATACGCCGTGGTGGGCTCGAGCCCAGCATGGCCGCGGCGATGCGGCGGCTTGAGATCCCGCGCAATGTCGTGCACGACGTCGTACGGATTCCCCTGCTCCTCCCAGGCGCGCAGGTTCGCGGGCACGCTGTGCTGCTTCAGGCGCTCCACCTCGAAGGCGGGACAGACGATGATGGGTTCGCCCTTCACCGGCAGGAACAGCGCGATCAGCCGCTCGCTGCGCTCGGGGTTGTAGCCCGTGAGGTACTCGTAGTTGGTGGACGGCGTGGCGACCAGCAGGTCGAGCTTGGCCGCGGCCAGGGCGGCGCGCGCCTTCTCGATCCGGGCAGCGAACACGCCGGGGGAGAAGGTGGGCTCTTGCAAGGCGACGGAAGGAGGGAGAGACGGAAGGGGGATGACAGGCACGCCGGGGCGACGCGCTCCCGCTGCCGTTACCAATGCGGCACCGCTCGCCGCGACAAACTCCCGCCGATCCATCGTCCTAGCTCCCTTAAGAGGGTCGGCCTATATTACCCGCCCTCCCCGATAGCTGGAAGGTGTTGGCCGCAATGCATTTCGAAGCGCTAATCGAGCCGCTCGACGGCAAGCTGCCGAAGGTCACCTACAAATGGGACCCGGAGACCGACATCCTCGTTGCGACTTGCAAAGGGGTGGCGAAGGGTTCAGGCATGAACGGCAGCGTCGATCTCGAAGGCGCCGACGGGTCCTTCGTCTTGCTCGACATCGCAAGCGGCGCCCTGCGGGGTGTGGAGGTAGTGAGCTGGCCCGACGACGTGCGCACGATGAATGAGCTGCCGGCACCCGACACCGTAAAGGAAGCGCGCGTCGTGTTCCCGACCCGGCGCTCGCAGCCGGGCGTCGCGGCGGTCGAAGTCGATACGCCCCTCACCGTCGAAAAGAACGCCAAGGAGTCGGTGTTCCACATCCGCGTCGGCCGCCAGCGCCCCGTCAGCGTGGCGCGGGTCGCCGATCACATGCTCGTCGAGGTGGACAAGCAGGGGCGGCTCGCGGGCCTGTGGCTGCTCCAAGTGCCGCCGTTCCCCAACGTCGAGGCCACCGCCTGAACGTGGACGAGCGGCTCGAGCGCTATATCACCGAGCTGTTCGCCGCCGAGGACGCTGCACTGGCCGCCATCCGCGCGCGCCACGCCACCGCCGATCTTCCCGCGATCCACATCTCCGCCGACGAGGGCAAGGTGCTGCACGTGCTGCTGCGCGCCGCCGGCGCCGCCCGCGTGCTCGAGCTGGGTGCGCTCGGCGGCTACAGCGGCGTGTGGTTGGCGCGGGCCCTTCCACCGCACGGCTCTCTTATCACCATCGAAAAAGAGCCGCGCCATGCGGAGCTGGCGCGGCGCGCGTACGCCGAAGCCGGCGTGGCGGATCGGGTCCGCGTAATCGAAGGCGCCGCACTGGACGTCCTGCCGACGCTCGAGCCCGGGTTCGATGCCGTGTTTCTCGACGCCGACAAGGAGCCTTTGCCGCAGTACTTCGAGTGGGCTGTCCGGCTGTTGCGCGTGGGTGGCCTGCTGCTGTGCGACAATGCGTTCTACAACGGCGCCGTGGCTGACCCGGCGGACCACACGGCCAGCGCCGCGGGCGTGCGTGAGTACAACCGCCGCGCTGCGACCGATCGGCGTGTGGTGTCGGCCGTGATTCCCATCCGCGACGGCGTGGCCGTGTCGGTCAAGGTGGCGAACGCCTGATGCGCTCCTGGGTGGACGCCATCGTGGCGGCGGGCGTCGTGCCCGCGTCCTACATCCCCGAGTCGAGTCTCGGCCGCCCTGACGAAGACGTGGTGCCGGCCGAGCTGGTGGAAGGCGATGCGCTGCGGGCCTACGCGCTGCCCGACGGCGCCGTCACCCCCGCACCCGTGTCCTTCCTCGACGGCATCCAACATTGGAAGGTCGTGGGCCACGCCGGGGCGACGCCCGTGGTGCGGGCCCATGTCGCGGGCGCGGTGCGGCGGCGCGGCCCCGACCGCCGGCTGCGGACCGCCGCCGAGCGCTCGCGCGAGCTGGCGATCACGCACCTCGCGGCGCTGCCTGCGGCGGCACGGCGCGCACTGGAGCAGAGCGGCGTCGACGTCGTGGACTTGCCGGCGAGCGAGCTGGGCCAGCCCAGCCGGCTGCTGCGTGCCGCGCGGGTACGCGTCGACCGCGCGCGCGAAGCCGTGGAGCGCGAGCTGGCCGAGGAGTGCGTCGCACGGCTGGGTCCGCACGAATGGCTGGTCGTGGACGGCTTGCTGTCGGACTCAAAGGTCTTGGCCGAGCACCCGCGCGCCCTCGGCGTGATCAAGAGCCACGGCACGCAGTTTTTTTCCGGCGACGATCTGGAGCTGGCGCTGACGCTGCCGGAGAAGCACCGCACCAGCGTGTTTCGGCCGCAATCGCACCAGCACCAGCGGGTGTACTCGTGGTACCTGCGAATGTGGCCGTGGGAAGGGAGTGACGTCTTGTACGGTTTGGTGCGCATCGAGGCCCGCGCCCACGCGGACACGCTCGGTGCAGCGGGCGCGATCAGCGCGTGGCTGGTGCGCGAGCGCGCGCCGGTGTCTACGCCCGACGCGCGGTTTGACCGGTTACTTTATCCTATACACGACGTGGAGACGTATCTGCGGTCGCGCGCGCCCCGAGACCTGCTCCCGGCGTTCGCGCCCCGTCTGCCGCGCACAGGTTCATGATTCAGAAGCCGGACGCTTCTCCCATTCCCATCGGCCGCGTCGTCGCGACCGAGCTCAAGCCTGCCACCCCACACCAATTTCATTTCTGGACGGCAAACGAGACGACCGTCGGTATCGGCGCAATCGTCAAGGTCCAGGAGGCGGGGAGCGGGGAGCAGGGAGAGGGGCGCGTGGTGTACGGCGTGGTGACCGACGGCTTCGCCTACTCCGACCTGGCGACGCCGCTGCACGACGTCGTGGGCGCCGAGGGTGACCCGGCGCGCGCGGCCGACGCGCCGACCGTGCGGCAGGAAATCCGCCTGTGGACCGCGGCGGTGCTGCGCCAGGAGCCCGAGGAGCCGCTGCAGCCGGTGCCGATCGCGCGGGTGTTCGTGGCGAACGACGCCGACATCGCCCGCGCGCTCCGCATGGACGCCTACCTGCACAACGCGCAGCCCACCGCCATTCCCGTGGGGCTCTACACGTCGGGCGGGCTCGAGTCGCCGGTATACTTGGATGCCGACTTCTTGCTGGGTCCTGAAGCCGCGCACCTCAACATCTCGGGCGTCTCGGGGCTCGCCACCAAGACCAGCGCGGTCGAGTTCTTGCTGGCGTCGATCTTTCAGCACTTCCCCAAACATCGCGGCAAGGTGGCCGCGGTGTGCTTCAACGTGAAGGGTTCGGATCTCTGTTTCCTGGATCAATCGGGCGCTCTCGACGAGGAAGACCGCCGCCGCTATGCGCGCCTCGGTGTCACCGCGGGGCCGTTCGACAAAGTCCGCTACTACGCGCCGCTCAAGGCCGACGGCGTGAACCTCAATACGTTGCGCACGCATCCCGATCTGGTGGGCGACGTCGAGCCGTTGGTCTGGGGTCTGAGTGAAGTGCTGGACTTCGCCGAAGTCCTGCTCAATCGCGACGACATCGACGCCAAGGCCGACGCGTTCATCGACTTTCTCGCCGACCGCGTGCTGAACAAGGACTTCGAGGATCCGTTGGTCGGGCATCACCGGGTGCAAACCTTCGCCGACCTGGAAGCGCTGTTTCGCGCCATCTTCGACGGCCTCGAGCTGCACGGCCGCGGATCGGACAGCTGGCGCACGCACCACATCGCCACCATCCGCAAAGTCCGCAATCGTCTATCGAACGTGTCCACGCGGTGCAAAGGCCTCGTCACCGACGACGGCCCGTCCAATGACCTGCCGTGGGGCGCGATCGAAGATCGCGCGGTCTACGTCATCGACATCGCGAATGTCGATCCCCTGGGCCAGGACCTCGTGTTCGCGCGCGTGGTGTCGCAGATGCGCGAGCATCTGGAGCGGCGCGACCTGGGCGTCGACGCCGTGGTCGTGTTCGTGGACGAGCTCAACAAGTACGCGCCGGGCGACGGCCCGGACACCTATGTCCGGAAGATGCTGCTCGACATCTCGGAGCGCGGCCGCTACCTCGGCCTAGTGCTGTTCGGGGCGGAGCAGTTCCGCTCGCAGGTGCACCGCCGCGTCGTCGGCAACGCGGCCACGCAGGTGTTCGGCCGGATGGACATGGACGAGCTGGCCACGCCGGGGTATCAGGTGCTGTCGCCCGCAACCAAGATCAAGCTGGCGACGTTGCCGGTGGGCGAGCTCATGGTGCGGCATCCGCACTTCACCCAACCGATTTTCGTGCGGTTTCCACGCCCCGCTGTGCTGCGCGGGCGGGACGGCATGGAGCGGTTTCCCTTCACGCCGGACCTGCCGTTCCCGGACGCGGTGGCGCGGCAACTGGTGCACCTCGACCGCGCCATCCGGCCCAACGTGGTGAAGGACCTGGTGGCGGATCGCGACCAGGACGACGTGCGCCGCGCGCTCGCGGCCACGCGCCGCGCGCGGCCCGCTGATCCGCTGGCATATTTCCGTAAGGCGCTGGGCAGCCGGGTGGCGCCCGAGGCGCCGCGCGAGCGCCGTGGCGTGCCGCCGCTCAAACCGATCTCGGAGGAGCCGTATTAAGGAAAGGCTGAAGGTCGCACACCTCGCGGACCTGCATCTCGGGTTCCGGCAGTTCGACCGGCTGACGCCGCGCGGCACCAACCAGCGCGAGGCGGACGTGGCGGACGCATTCCGCCGCACGGTGGAGGACCTGCTCGAGCAGCAGCCCGACTTGATCCTGATCGCGGGCGACGTGTTCCACTCCGTGCGGCCCACCAATCCGGCCATCCTTCACCTGTTCCAGCAGCTGCAGCGCCTGCGCACCGGGTTGCCTGACACCCCGGTCGTGATGATCGCCGGCAACCACGACACGCCACGTTCCAGCGAGACCGGGACCATCCTGCGACTGTACGAGGCGCTGGGCGTCGAGGTCGTGGTGGATGCGGCCCGCCGACTCACGTTCCCCAAGCTCGACTGCGCCGTATTGGCCGTGCCCCATCAGGCGCTCGCGCAACCCGAGCGGCCGGCGTTGCGGCCCGAGCGCGGCGCCGCGATCAACATCCTGCTGTTGCACGGCGAAGTGGAGGGCGTGATCGGGACCGACCCCACCATCGCCGAATACGGCGGCGCCGTGCTGACCCGCGCCGATCTCGGCGCCGCGCAGTGGGATTACGTAGCCCTCGGCCATTACCACGTGGCGCACGAGGTCGCGGCGAACGTGTGGTACCCGGGGGCGCTCGAGTACGCGAGCACCAACCCGTGGGGTGAGCTGCGCGACGAGGCGCAGGCCAAGCGGCCGGGCAAGGGCTACCTCCTGGTGGAGCTACCGGGGGCGCGCGTGTCGTTCCGGCCGGTGGCGCCGGTGCGCCGCTTCATCGATTTGCCGGCGCTCGACGCCACAGGCCTCGGTCCCAAGGAGATCGACGCGCGCATCGCCGAGCGGGTGGCGGGAGCCAAGCCGCCGATCGACGATCAGGTCGTGCGCCTGGTGGTCCAAGACGTCGCTCGCGCCACCGCGCGCGATCTCGACCACGCGGCCGTGCGCGGCTACAAGGCTCGCGCCCTCAACTTCCTGCTCGACGTGCGCCGCCCCGTGGAGCAGCGCACGGTGGCGGTGGGGGGGCCCGGCACGCGGCACACGCTGCCCGAGGTGGTGCGTGGCTACCTCGAGCGCCGCCCACTCGACGCCGAGCTGCCGCGCGAGGACTTCGTGCGGTTGGGCGTGGAGTACGTGGAACGCGCCGGCCTGATGCCGGAGGACCAGGGCTGATGCGCCTGCTCAAGCTGCGGCTCCACAACTTCCGCCAGCACGCCGACACCGAGATCGATTTCGGCGAGGCGCCGGGGCTCGTGGGCATCATCGGGCCGAATGGGTCCGGGAAGTCGACGATTCTCGAGGCGATCGCCTGGGCGATTTACGGCACGCCGGCCGCGCGAGGCGACAAGGATTCGGTTCGTAACCTGCGAGCCAAGCCGCGCTCGTCGGTCGAGGTCGAGCTGGTATTTTCGCTCGGGCGTCGCGAGTACTCGGTGGTGCGCGGGCTGTACAAGGCCGAGCTGTACGAGGATCGCCAGCTCGTGGCCAACGCGCAGAAGGACGTGAGCCAGCGCCTCGAGCGCGTGCTGCGGATGACGCGCGAGGAGTTTTTCAACACCTACTTCACCGGCCAGAAGGATCTGACGGTGATGGCGAAGTTCGGGCCGAGCGAGCGCCGCAAGTTCCTGGCGCGCGTCCTCGGCTACGAGCGGCTGGAGCTGGCGCAGGAGGAGATCCGCGCGCGCCGCAACTCGATTGCCGACGAGCTGCGGGGCCTGGAACAGGCGCTGCCGGACCGCGCCGTGCTGGAGGAGGAGCGGCGCGGGGCGGAGCAGCGCATCGCCGCCGCGCGGGACGGGGCTCGCGCGGCCGAGGCGGCGCGGCGCGAAGCGCAAACTGCCTTCGACCTGGAGCAGCCGCGCTGGCAGGAATGGGTGGCGCGGCGCGAGCGCTTGTTGTCGCTCGACGGCGAGCTGCGGATGGCGCAACAGGCGGTGGAGACGGCGCGGCAGGAATTCCAACGCATCGACCGTGAGCTGGCGGAGGCCAAGCACGCCCGCGACGAGCTGGCGCGCCTGGCGCCCCAGCTTGAGCCGGTGGAACGCATCCGGCGGGAGCTGAGCGACCTGGAGCGCCTGCAGGGCGAGGAGGCGGCGCGGCGCGAGGAGCAGGCGAAGCTGGACGAGCTGCAGCGCCTGATCGACGGATTGGAGCGGCGCCTGGCGGACCTCGCCCCCGCCATGGAAGCGCTGCCCGCCGCGGAGCACGACGCCAAGGATCTGGTGGAGCACCTGCGCGCGGCGGACGACACCCTGCAACAACTGCACGCCGACTGGGTGCGGGAACAGGAGTACGCCACGGCGAAGCGCGCGGACCTGCGCGAGCAGTACAAGGAATTCAAGGAGCAGCGCGATCGCATCGCCAAGCTCGGGCCGGAGGGCGAGTGCCCCACGTGCCACCGGCCGCTGGGCCGCGAGCACGGCGACGTGTTGGCACTGCTCGACCGGCAGCTGCAGCAGATCGTGGACGACGGGAAATATTTCAGCGGGCGCGTCGACCAGTTGGCGAAGCAGCCGCTGGCCGTGACGGCGGCGGAGACCGAGCGCGACTCCATTCGCGTGCGCGCGCAGCAGGCGAGCGAGCGGGCTGGCCAGCTGGCGGCGCAAGCCGAGGAGCGGCGTCGCGCCTCGGCCGAGCTGGAGAGCGCCTGGGCGCGCGCGGCGGAGCTGGAGCGGCGGTTGGCGGGGCGGCCCACCGGCTACGACGCCGCGCGCCACGAAGCGCTGCGCGGCGAATTTGCGCGGCTTGAGCCGCTGCGGCTCGAGGGCGCGACCCTGGAGGAGCGGGCCCGGCGCGCCGAAGCGCTGGGGGACGAGATCCAGCACGCCGAGCGCGCGATGTCGGCGCGCGAGAGCCGTGCCAAGGAGCTGTCCGAGGTGGTGGCGGCGGAAGGGTTCGCCGAAGCGGCGTTCGAGGCGGCGCGCAAGCGGTTCAACGGCGCGGAAGGCGCGCTGCGCGAGGCTCAGCTGGCGGTGGTGGAGCAGCGCGGCGAGTTGACGCGCGCCGAGGAGGAGCTCGAGCGCGCGACGGCGCGGCAGGCCGAGCGAGCGGAGAAGGAGCGGCTCATCGCCGACCTGCAGCTGCGCCACCGCCTGCACAACGAGCTGGACCGCGCCATGGGCGATCTGCGCACCGACTTGAACACGGAGATGCGGCCTGAGATTTCCGAGATCGCGTCCGGGTTCCTCGCCGATCTCACCGACGGCCGCTACGACACGCTCGACCTCACCGAGGACTACGAGTTGTCGATCGTGGACGACGGGCTGCCCAAGCCCGTCATTTCGGGCGGCGAAGAAGACATGGCCAACCTCGTCCTGCGGCTCGCGATTTCGCAGATGATCGCGGAGCGGGCGGGCCAGCCGCTGTCGCTGCTCGTGCTGGATGAGATCTTCGGCTCGCTGGACGACGCCCGCCGCCAGCACGTCGTCAGCTTGCTGCGTCGGCTGGGCGATCGCTTCCCGCAAGTCATTCTCATCACGCACATCGAGCAGGTGCGCGACGGCCTCGACCGCGTGATCCGGGTCGAGTACGACGCGGGCCGCGGCACGAGCGTGGTGCGTGACGACACCACCATTCCGGGATCGGCCGATGCGGGCGTGGCTGCCTGAGCGCCAGGTCACGGGCCCCACGCGGCCCGCCGAGAGCGACATCGACGGGCTGAACCGCGTGTTCGCGGAGGCCTTCACCGAGCGCTACCGGCGCGACGGCATGTCGGGCGTGCGGGTGCCCTACCTCAATCCGGTCGTGTGGCGCTACGCCCTGCTCGGCGCCGGCGACGGCGCGATGGTGTGGCGCGATGAAGACGGTGACGTCGCGGCCTTCAACGTGGCGCACCGTTCCGGCACCGAAGGGTGGATGGGTCCGCTGGCGGTGCGCACCGACCGCCAGGGCACGGGCGTCGGGAAGACGGTGGTGCGGGCCGCCGTCGACGCGCTGCTCGACCAGGGCGTCACCACGCTGGGCCTCGAGACCATGCCGCGCACCGTCGAAAACATCGGCTTCTACGCGCGGCTCGGCTTCACGCCCGGGCATCTCACGGTGACCGTCACCAACGAAATCGGCACGCGCGGGCATCGGACGCCGCTGCTCTTGTCGCAGCTCGCCGCGCCCGATCAACCTGCGATGGTCGCGGCCGCGGGCGCGCTCGTGTCGACCCTCGCCCCCGGATACGATTTCAGCCGCGAGACGCTGCTCACCGCCGAGCTGGGCCTGGGCGACACGACCCTGGTGACGGGACCGGCGGGCGTCGACGCCATGGTGCTCTGGCACGCCGCGCCGCTGGCCGAGGGCCGGCCGCGCGACGAGCTGCGCGTCTTGAAGCTCGCCGCGCGCGACGCCGGCGCGTTCGAGGCGGCGATCAGCGCCACCGAGGCCTCCGCCGCGCAACTCGGCATTCGCCGCGTCGCGGTGCGCTGCCAAACGCGTTACGAGGATGCCTTCCGTCGCCTGGTGGCGCGCGGCTACCGGGTCCGTTGGACCGATCTACGCCTGCATTACGAAGGTCACGCCGAGCGTCAGCCGCCTGAGGGCGTGCTGTTTTCCAACTGGGAAATCTGACAGCGATCAGGCGCGCGGCAGGCGCGCGCGGTCGCTCTGCTGGGCGAGCAGGCGCTCGTTGAAGTCGAGTCGCTCCGCGAGCGCCTCGACCTGCTCCCGCAGAGCGTCGAGCTGCGCCTGCGTTTCCTCGGTCACACCCGCGCCCCCGAGCGTGAGGCGGCGCTCTTCCGCGCGCCGCTCGAGATGCCGATTGATCATCTTGAGGATGGTCCAACCGAAGAACGTCCCCATCCCCATGCCTAGGATGGGGAAGATGACGTTATTGATCCAGACCCAGTCGGGCATCAGGGGATTACCGCGCGCCGGCAGGCGCCAGGGACCGCTCCGTGGTACCGGTGACGTACACCGCGGGCGCGAGCCCCACCACCTCGACTGAGTGCTCCGCGCCGGCCGGCACGTCGAGCCGGTCGCCCGGGGCCAGATCGAAGACTTCTTTCCCCACGGTCACGCGAAGAAAGCCAGTGAGGACCCAGCGCGTCTCGGGGAAGGGGTGACTGTGCATGCCGGAGTTCGTGCCCGGCACCTCGGACCACCATGCCGTCACCATGCCTTCGCCGCCGAGGCGGCGGCGTAACTCCGACAATTGGGGGACACCACCTTCGGCGTTCCACCGGGTCAGTGCGGGCATGCGGCGAAGTTATGTGCGGGCGAAGTGGGCCGCCAGCTATGACCGGAAGGTCGGCGCGCCCACCATAATGCGCCGCGCAAACAGCACGATCGCCAGCGCGTACAACAGGTTGACCGCTCCGGGCACTTCCGGAAGCATCGCGAGTAGCGCGAGCCAGGCGACACTGCATACGAGCGCTGCGATCAGCGTCACATTCAGCTTCATGGGGTTCCTTGACGTCCGAGGGTCAACGGGTAAGTTACCAATTGAACGGGGAACATATTATTGAGCCAACAGGCTCGGATATGGACCCAGATACGGTGGCCGATGTCAGGCCCCCTCGATTGGGGAAGACAGACGCCGCAGTGAGGGACCAGTAATTTCTTTCGGGCTTCAATAATACTCCCCGTTCAGTTGTGCCGGTCGGCCGGTCCGCTTCACGCGGCGCCGGCCGATCGTGCGTTCGGCCCCGGGCTGCGCGCAATCCGCACGAACTCGATCAGGGCCGGCGGCACCTCCGTCCGCAGGACATACCCCCCGACCAGCACCGCGAGCCACGCCCCGTAGCACAGCGCGACCTGCACGCGCCAGTGCGGTACGCAGAACTGCACCGCCCACAACACGAAGATGCCCGTCGCGTCGACCCAGGTGAAGCGCATCTTCGCCAGAACCACGAGCGCCAGGGCGCTCTGCATGAGCGTGAGCACGATCTCGAGCTGCTGAGCGGAGTCGAAGCGAAACGGCGCGAAGGTGCCCGTGTGCCGCCAATGTGAGTAGCCATACACCAGTGGAATCATCGCCGCGAGCACGGTCCACTGGTTCACGTTGGACGACACCATGTTCATCAGGGCCATCGGCGCGTGGCTCACGCGCCGCGCCCAATAGAACGCCGACACCTTCTCCGGGAACTCCGACAGGAACGGCGCCACCCACTGGACGAACACGAACTGGCTCACGCCGAGTGAGGCGGCCACGGCGAGCAGCGACTCGAGGAACGGATGCGCCGTGAGGTAGAGCAGCGCGCCGCCCACGAGGAATAGGCCGCCGATCGCTGCGGGCCGCCGCCACCCGGGCTGGTTGTACGCCCAGCGCGAGACGACCGGCGCTTCGTGCAGCTTCTCGACGGTGTGCGGCGGGTTCTTGAGCAGTACCCACAAGTAGGCGACGTAGAGCAGGAGCAGCACTACCGCATCCACCCAGCTGAAGCGGCCTTTCAACAGAATGACGATGAAATAGAGCAGCGGCGGCACCAGTCCCACCACCTCGACCGCGTGTTCCTTGTCGAGGTGGATTGCGGGATAGCGCTGCTCGGCCGTGTGGCGTCCGTAGTACGCGAACACGAAATAGATCATCGGCCAGCCGAGGCCGAGCAGCAAGCGGATGGCGCCGGTGAGATTGGCGATGGCGAGGTGAGTGCGGCTGGGATCTTTGCCCGCTTCCCACGCGATCACCGCTTCGACTGCGAACTCAGGGGTAGTCTGCAGCCACGCGAGCACGGCCAGCGCCACGCCCTGCGAGATGAGGAACTGCGCCGCTTCCGCGCCCCAGGCCACGAGGAATGCCGAGAGCAGGATGCTCGGGAACGTCCACAGGGCGGACGCCGCGGAGCCTCCCGCCGCCGACAGGGAGGCGAGTACCTTTAGACGCACGGTCGCCGAAGATAGTCTCGCAGTGGAGGAGCGACAAGCGATGGCCCGTTGCACCGTCACCCGCCGCGT
>Ga0209648_10003318_pt1 | contig 13507 bp, 17 predicted proteins | sample GraSoi2013_115cm_FD_185830 | JGI IMG/M metagenome (GOLD analysis project Ga0209648, IMG submission 185830) | Grasslands soil microbial communities from the Angelo Coastal Reserve, California, USA - Sample 9_17_2013_115cm (SPAdes) (version 2) | ecosystem: Environmental > Terrestrial > Soil >...
CGCCGTTACGGCCTTAGTGCGACCGGATTCTCTGAGTCCAGCGAGCGGTCATCTTGCAGGATCTCAACCCAGTTTCCGTCCGGATCGGCAACGAAGAAGTACTCTACGCCCGTTCTGCCTGGTTGAATTTCCGTCAGTTCGCCACATTCGATTGCGAGAAGTTCGGTTCGCGCAGCGCGAATGTCGGAAACCTTGAAGGCAATATGCTTTACTCCGAGATCCTCAAGATCGTTACCAACCTCGAGTTCGGGACGTGACCGTCCCCCGTTCCGGCCATACTGAAACATCTCTAGTATAAAGCCGTCTTTCCTGGCGAAATGGGCTATGGCCAATGAGTCGTCTGAGTCAACCCATCGCAACACCAGTTTGAAGCCGAATACTGCGTAGAAATCAGCCGTTTTGTAAATGTCCCTTACGCTCAGCGTCACGTGATGGAGAACATATCTCTCGCCCACGGCTCTCTCTACCACGGCCCCTATCCCTTCACCCTTCGACGGAACGCAACTCAGATATTTTAGGAGGCTACCGATATCCCCGCAATCGTACGGCGTGGTGAGTCAGGGAACGCTTGTTCATCAAACAGAACCCACTCGTCAACCCGAATCTCATAAAGCCGCGAGGGCGTGTCATCGTTCGAAACGCGCTCTGTCGTGATCGTGTTACGGGCGTGCGGCCATCGTTCTAAAAATGCCTCAAGTCGATCATGGGCCGCAGCACCCAATTCCGCGGCCCGTCCCATAAAGGTAACGCCCCGGACCTTTTGGCCAAGCCCAGTCAATGGGATAGCCACCACGCCGCCGGCCACGCGGTCATCCTGGCGAATATTGACCGAATGCGCACGATCACGTCGAGAGATGAAATAAAACCTATCGGGCCGGAACTGGACATGATACCAGACATGGCAAAGCGCGGGGAAGCCGGTATTAGAAAGAGTTGCGATCTGCATTAGCTTTCCAGTGTAAACGTACTCCTCCAGCAGAGTTCGCGCTGTCTCCATCACATCTCCTGGTACGCCCGTTTAGAGACGTTGTTCTTTCTGCCATGTACCTGAGCAAGCACCTCGCGCCATTCACGCGTTTCAGGCGATTGTATGCCGCGAATAGTCTGATCGAACCTTCGGGCGTACGTTCGTACAGTCACGCCATGGTACGTATTAGGACCAAGAAGAGCGTCCTTGGCGACTCGGCATGCTTGGGGGATCTCGCCGGCCTGGGCTAGTGCGCTAGCGCGCTCCAGTTTCGCGAGCGTGGGCTCTGTGGTTTCTGATGGGTCGTACAACGACAAAGCGCGGTCAGCTGCCGTGACTGCGCTATCTGGCTCGTTAAGCCGCACCGCTCCCGTGGCCTCATAGAAAGCAAGTTTCTCTGGGAGGAACGAGAAGATGCCCGGAATGATCATTTCTTCTGGCGAGCGCGCCAAGCACTCGCGCGCGCATTCGATGGAACGTTGAAACTGATCCGACTCGCTAAGCGCCGCGTGGGCTCTCGCTTTGAATCCCCAAAGCCAGGCAATCGCCGGTGATGGTGTCGGATCCGCTTCGAGGCGAGGCATGAGGAGCGCGAGCACCCCGCGCGGGTCATTGGAATATGTTGGCAAATATGCTTGGCCTGCTAGCGCGATTTCTACCAAGTACTGATCGCCGACATCGTATGCGGCGTGTTCGGCCGTTTTATACCACTCATGAGCCTTGCTGAACTGGCCCACATTAAACATTATTTCGCCAATGACGGTGCTGAGCTTCGCGCTCACCCGGACCAAACGGATCTGTTGGCGCGTCGGTTGCCGCTCCTCCAAAAGAGCGCGGATACTATGCAATGTCATCAATACCGGCCTGAGAGCCGTTGCAGGTGCGACCTTTACGACCTGGACTCCCAAGTCGTCGGCTATTCCCTCGAAGTATGAGGTCCTTTCTTCGCTTGTTGTACCTCGATCAAGGGTCATGTGAATCATATCAAGCTCACGTTCGAGGAGCCCAAAAACCTGGCTCCCCACCGCGAATCCGCCAAGCGCGACGAAGTCCCGACGAAGCGATGTACTCACCTCTCCCGTTTCGCTGATTCCGCTAGGCTCGCCTAGATCAAACCATAGTAGCCGCTGTGGAATACGCAGGGTATGCGCCCAGTGCATAAGCCGCTTGAGATCGTGCAAAGGCGGCCCGGACTCGATACGGCTTAGCTGTGTTTGACTAATGCCCGCCCACCTCGCAACGACATCTTGCGACAGTGCCTTACCGTGAAAAGAGTGAGTACGGTAAGTATTGATAATTTGGCCAATGTGACGATTCGCGAATGCGTCGCGCATCCGATCCGTCATCCAGAAATCGGGCGGAACTGCCGGAGCATTCAGGAGAACGTCTCGCGACTTACTCTGGCACGCGGAGCACAGTAGTCCGGTGTTATCGGGGGCCAGGCGTGATCCGCACCGGCAGTAACGAATCTGCATCGTCGTCCGTTCTGGGCCTTAAGGAGCTGGCGTGATCCCTGACACGCCAGTCTAACCTCCGGTGGCCCATCCGCACCTGCGACTATGCATGGTACGCATAGATGATCACCCTTGGCATGCATCGGTGTCCCGCACCAGGCACAGGCACCCTTTACGCTCCACCGTGGCAACCAGCGCATGAACCGGGAGGTGGTCACGATGACCAAGCAGATGGAACGTATGCCTATGGCGCAAGTCTGCACAGCCTGCCAGATAACTGCCGCCGCGACGATGCCGGTCAACTGCTTGACCCCGGACGTGCCATGCCCACGCACGACCCTGCAACTCTCAGCAACGATTTCCTCAGCCCGAACGGTCAAGACCATGCCCCACCCGCCCGCACTCTCGCGCTGCGAGGTCCCCGTGCCACCCCAGTACCACATAACGGCCCGTGAATGGCCGCTCCGAAGTTCGCTCGTACTTGGCGCGCTGCCCACTGCCGTCTCGTGCGCGCGGCTGCACACGAGACACCTGCTGTGGGAATGGGGGATGTTGGAACTGAGCGAAAGTACCGAACTGGTGGTGTCGGAGCTAATGACTAATGCGCTCGCCGCGTCACGGTCACTCGACTCGATCTTCCCCGTGCGGCTATGGCTACTGTCCGACAACAAGCAAATTCTGATTCTGATCTGGGATGCCAATCCAAATCCACCTCGCCGTGTGGAGCCAGAAGGACATTCCGAGGGCGGCAGAGGGTTGATGCTGGTAGAGGCAATTAGTAAATCCTGGGACTGGTATGCCACACCGGACATGATCGAGGGAAAAGTCGTATGGGCGCTGATATCGCCATGAACTTACCTGACGATCTTCCTTTCAAGGACTGGCTGAAGGCGCGCCGTCTCGCGCGTGGCTGGAGCTTACCCGAACTGGCCATGCACCTTACGAGACTGGCCAGAGCCAGAGGCACCGAGCCGGACGTCAACCTGCGCACGGTAGAGACGCTGATACGCCGCTGGGAGTCCGGCCGGACGGCAATCTCTGACAAGTGGCTGCCGATGGTCAAGCAGGTGTTAACCGATCAAGAAAGTGAGTGAAATGGGACACGCTGTATAGTGTGACGTAGAGGAAGGCGGTCATGCGTTAGACGAGCGTAAGGTGACTGTCGTTACCAGATTGCGGCTCGGGACGTTCCACTATTGCGGTCCCCACAATCAAGACGCCTGGCTGAAAGCCATCTCCATTGCAGCCACCGAAGGCAAGTGCGGAGTTCTGTTTCCGCCGGTGGTGATCTTACGCTCATCTGCCACAAACCAGTCACGAAAGCTCCCGCTAGGGCAACCCCAATACAACCCCGGTCTCACCCTCTTCCGTAGCGGGTTAACTCGTGCGCCGCGTGATCCGGAGATCGCCGGGCACGGATCGAGCCGGGTCACGCGGCGCACCGCCAGACGCAGCCACGGCACGCTGGCAGTAATGGCGCCGGAAACCCACACGCCCTGTGGCAGCTGTCATCCGCGGCGCTGATGAGCCGGCCGGGCCGGCGCGGCGAGGGCCAGCAGTTGTGCCCGGTGTGTTTCGGACCCGCGATGGCAGGGTCGCCGGCCGGCGCCGCGATGCGCGGGACATCACAAGCACGTGCAGGCAGGCACCTGGCACGACCTGACCACCCGCCAGGCCACAGTGGCCGACGAGGACACCCACCACTGCAATTATTCGACGCCGATCATCAGCAGGTATCCGGTGTCGCCGCCCTCGTAGGTAGCGACCTCGACGGCGGGACGGGTGCGGTCGAGATGCGCGGCCAGGGCGGCCGCCACGTCCGCTGCCGAGGGCGCACCGTCGCCGGGTGGCGACCCGGTGACGATGGTGACGAGCTCGCTCTCGTCGGCGAGCAGGCCGTCGACTATGGCGACCGCGACCGCCGCCGGCTGCGCGCCGCTCACCACGACGCCATTCCCGATTGACCCCGCCGTCAGCCCGGCCGCGCCGCCTTCCTGGCCGCTGGCCACGCCGCTCTCCTGGCCGCCGACCGCGCCGCCAGCCGGGACGCCAGCCGGGCCGCCAGCCGGGACGCCGGCCGGGTCACCTGCTGGTGACCACGTCACCCGGCCCCACCGGGTGGCCGTCGCCGCGTCGGCCATCGCCGCCACGTCGTCGCCGAACGCGCGCGCCGCGTCGTGGACGGCGAGCGCCGCCAGGGTCTGCACCGCGGTCCGTCCCGGTGCCACCTCGACGGCGAGCCCGTCGTGCCGCGCCTGCGCGGCCACGGTCTGCGCCAGCCGGGCCACCTCTGGGCTGTCCGGCAGAATCGCCACCCGGCCCGTGGCGGCTCCCGCGGCCCGGACCGCGCCGAGCAGTCCCCACGCATCCGGCACCCGCTCGCCGTCGCGGCGGACCACGACCGCGCCTGCCGCCGCGAACAGAGCCGCGAGGCCGTCTCCCGCGACGATCGCGACGACGGCGCCCTCCGAGACAGTGCCACCCGACGGGCCGGGCACCGCGCCGCCCGAGACGCCGGCGCCCGAGACGGCGCCGCCCGAGACGGCGCCGCCCGACGGGTCAGGCACCGCGCCGCCTGACCGGCCGAGCACCACGCCGGATGATGGGAGCGCGCTACCTGACGGCGCCGCGGCGGCGAGATGGGTCACCCGGATCCGGTAGGGCCGCCCGGCGGCCATGCCCGCTTCGATCGCCGCGCCGGCGTCCGCCACGTGCACGTGCACGTTCCACAGGCCCTCACCGCCGACCACGACCAGGGAGTCGCCGAGCCGGCCGAGCTTGCGCCGCAGCGCGGCGACGGGTTCGTCCGCCGCTTCGAGCAGGTACATGACCTCGTAGCCGGCCGCCGGGACCGGCGGGTAGGAGCCCGCCGGATCAGGTACGTCACGGCGTGCGCTCCGCTCACCACCGCCGCGAGCGCGTCGAGGAGGACGCACAGCCCGGCACCGCCCGCGTCGACGACACCGGCGCGGGCGAGCACCTCGAGCTTGGCCGTTGATCGCGCAAGTTCCAGGGCTGCCCCCTGCGCTGCCGCCCTGGCCACCGCAAGGAGACTCGGCCCCGCCACCGCCGCCGACGCGGCTCCGGCCGACGCCACGGTCAGCACCGTGCCCTCGACCGGTTCGCCCACCGCCGCGTAGGACAGCCGTGCCGCGTGCGCGAGTGCCTGCTGTATCGCGATGCCGTCGCACGGCGCAGCGGGCGCGCAAACGTCGGCGAGGCCGCGCAGGAACTGGCTGACGATGACGCCCGAGTTCCCCTGCGCGCCGAGCAGTACGCCGTGGGCAAGTGCGTGCCAGACCTCATTCGGGCCGGCCGCCGCAGGCAACTCGTCGAGCGCGCGGACCGCGGCCAGCATCGTCAGGTGGAGATTCGTGCCGGTGTCCGCGTCGGCGACGGGGAAGACGTTGAGCGCGTTGAGCTGGTCGCGCACGGCACCGAGCGCCTCGGCGGCAACGCCGCACCAGCGCCGCACCGCCGCGCCGTCGAGGAACTCCAGGGCCGGCATGACCGCAGGATAGGCACGATTCGCGCGGCGGGCGCCGCTTCGGTTATCCTCTGACGACTGCCCTGACCCCATCGGCGGGCCCGGGGCGCTGACCGATCTCCGTGCATGCACCCCATTGGAGCGATTCCCGTGCCTTCAGTCTGCGACATCTGTGGCAAGGGCCCGGGCTTCGGCAACAAGATTTCGCACTCGCATCGCCGCAGCCGCCGCCGCTGGAACCCCAACATCCAGACGGTCCACGCCGTTGTCGGCCGCACGCCGAAGCGCCTGAACGTCTGCACCTCGTGCATCAAGGCGGGCAAGGTCAGCCGCTGAGCTGCTGGCGGCATCGCCAGGCGTGATCCACCGGGCCGATTCCGCCCTCGGCGTTGCCGAGCGGAAAGCCGGCCCGAATCGCACCCGTCACGTACTCCTTGGCCTGCGCCACCGCGCGGGGCACATCCGCGCCGCGGGCGAGATAGCAGGCGATGGCCGAGGCCAGTGTGCAGCCGGTTCCGTGCGTATGCCGGGCAGGCACGCGCGGCCCGGTGAACCGCCACACCGATTCCCCGTCGAACAGCAGGTCCACCGGATCGCCCGGCAGGTGACCTCCCTTCACGAGCACCCACCGCGGGCCGAGCGCGTGCAGCGCCTCCGCGGCCCGAACCATGCCCGCCTCGTCATCGGCCCGCGTCCCCGTCAGCAGGGCGGCTTCTGACAGGTTCGGCGTGACCACCGTGGCCAGCGGTACAAGCCGCTCCCTAACGTCTGCGACGGCATCGGGCGCAAGCAGCGGATCTCCGTGCGTGGACATCGCCACCGGATCCACCACGAGGGGAGCCGCGACCTGGGCGAGGCCGTCCGCCACCACGGCGACGATCGCGGCCGAGCCCAGCATGCCCGTCTTGACCGCCTGGGCGCCGATGTCGGTGAGCACCGCGTCAAGCTGTGCCCGCACGGCCGCGGGCGGAAGCTCCCACGAGCCGTGCACGCCGGCCGAGTTCTGCGCGGTCACCGCGCAGACGACGCTCATGCCGTGCGCGCCGAGCGCGAGCATTGTCTTCAGGTCCGCCTGGATTCCCGCGCCCCCGCCGGAGTCCGAGCCCGCGATGCTCAGTACCCGGGGAGGCGTCATGATCATGGTTCAGCCTAGCAACGATGGCTCAGGCGCAGGCCCCGAGGCTGCGGAGCCGTGCCCCGCCGAAGGCCCGCCCCGCCGCGCCAAGCCGGCCGCCCGGTCCGATCTTGACCTTGCGGCGGAGAGTTTGACATCGTCCACGCAGAAGGCAAAGCACCGAGCCGAAAGGGGGCCGGCGTGACGACACTGCCCGAGGCGATCGGGGCCGTCCATGACACAGGTCCGGCGGTGCACGTGCGCGGCCTGCGGAAGTCCTACGGCGACCTGCGCGCGGTCGACGGCATCGATCTGGAGATCAGGCACGGCGAGATCTTCGCGCTGCTCGGCCCCAACGGCGCGGGAAAGACCACCACCGTCGAGATCCTGGAGGGATACCGGGCGCGCGACGGCGGTGACGTCACGGTGCTTGGCTATGATCCCGGCAGACAGCGGCAGCCGCTGAAAAGCCTGATCGGCATCGTGCTGCAGTCCACGGGCGTCGAGCCGTACCTGACGGTGGCCGAGACGATCACCATGTACTCCAGCTACTACCCGGACCCGCGGCCCGTCGGTGAGGTGATCGAACTGGTCGGCCTCGAGGAAAAGCGCGACACGAGGGTCGTGAAACTCTCCGGCGGCCAGCAGCGCCGCCTCGACGTCGCGATCGCGCTCGCCGGTGACCCCGAGTTGCTGTTCCTCGACGAGCCGACGACCGGTTTCGACCCCTCCGCCCGCCACGAGGCGTGGGAGGTGGTCAAGAACCTCGCCGCGCTCGGCAAGACCGTCCTGCTCACCACGCACTTCATGGACGAGGCGCAGTATCTGGCCGACCGCGTCGCGGTCATCGCCGCTGGGCGAATCGTGGCCGAGGGCACGCCCGCCACCCTCGCGGGCCGCGACGTGGCCAGGGTGCTGATCCGCTACCGGCTGCCGGACGGCCTGACGCCGCCGAGCGACCTGACCGGCGACGTGACGGGCAACCCGTCCGGAGACGTTGGCGGCGCCCGGCCCGTCACGACGGACGGATTTACCGAGTTCGCCCCCGACGACCTGACCCGGGCGCTGCACCGCCTCACCGGCTGGGCCATCGAGCAGCACGTTTCCCTGGACGGGCTTGAGATCATCCGGCCGTCGCTCGAGGACGTCTATCTGCAGCTCACGGGGCCGCCACCGGCCCAGGCACAGGACCAGTCACCCGCACGCCGCAAGCGCGGACGGAGATCACGATGAATGCCTCTGCGCTCACGTTCTCCCAGGTCCGATACGTGAACAAGGCGTTCTGGCGCAACCCGGCGTCGGCGTTCTTCACGTTCGCCTTTCCCCTCATGTTCCTGGTGATCTTCACCGCGCTGCTCGGTCACAACACGTTGCACCTCGGCGGCGGCCTCATCGTGCGACAGTCCACCTACTACGTCGCCGCGATGGCGGCCTTCGCGGTGATCACGGCCTGCTACAACAACATCGCGGCCGCGGTGACGTTCCAGCGCGACGCCGGAATCCTGAAGCGGACCAACGGCACGCCGCTGCCGAGCGCCGTCTACCTCGGCGCGAGGATCGTGCACGCGATGCTCGTCGCGGTCCTGCTCGTCGTGATCACGGCCGCGTTCGGGCGGGCGTTGTACAGCGCCGCCATTCCGACCGGCGTGACGCTGCTCCGCTTCCTCGTCATGCTGGTCGTCGGCGCGGCCGCTTTTTGCGCGCTCGGGCTCGCGGTAACGGCGGTCATCCCCAACGCGGACGCGTCCGCGGCGATCGTCAACGCCACCATCCTGCCGCTGCTGTTCCTGTCCGGTATCTTCATCCCCTTCGGCAGCAACACGCCGGGCTGGATCCTCTGGATTGCCCGGATCTTCCCGGTCAAGCACTTCGCGGACGGCATGCAGGCAGGCTTTCTAGGGACGCCATTCCACTGGTCCGATGTTCTTGTCGTCGCCATCTGGGGACTTGCTGGGCTGTTCGCGGCGGTGCGCTACTTCAGCTGGGAGCCACGCCGCGGCTGAGCGGGCCGCCGCCGGCCCCGGCGTCCGTCAGCCCCGATGGGCCCGGTCGGCGAACCTGGTGCTGCTCCACGCCGCGGCCTCGGCGGGCAGTTCGCCGGCGGCGATCCACCGCACGAGGGCCCGCGCGGTCACCGGTGCCATCAGGATGCCGGTCCGGAAGTGCCCCGAGGTGAGCCAGGCGTTGTCGACACCAGGGACCCGGTCGATGACCGGGTGCCCGTCCGGATGGCACGGCCGGAAGCAGCACCATTGATACGAGGCGGCGACTCCGCGCAGCGCCGGCAGCGCGGCGTACAGGCCGTCAAGGATGGCCTCGATCACCTCCGGCCGCACGGAGGGGCTCTCGTCGCCGGTGTCGAAGGTACCGCCGACGAGCAGCCGCCCGTCCTCGAGCTGCGTCGCGACGGGCGCCACCGTGCCGGGCAGCCGCACCGAGACCGGTTCGGTCACCAGGAGGTGCCCCTTGACCGTGTCGGAAGGAACATCGAGCGGCAGGCCGTCGAGCACGGGCGGCCGGCCGGTGGCGAACACCACGACGCCAGGGTGGATGCCGCCGGCCGACGTACCGACCGAGATCACCCGGCCCCCACGGACGGTCGCGGAAATGGCGGCAACGCCGGTCGCGACGTCGGGCAGCCCCGTGATCAGCCGCGCGATGGCCCTGAGCGGATTGACGCGGGCCTGGTGGCGGATCATGGCGCCGGCCATCGGGAGGGCGAGGCCGGGAACGATATCGTGCACCTGATCGGGCATGAGCCACTCGACGGCAGGCTGCTGATGCGGAGCGAAACTCTCCCGGTCGGGCACCAGTCCGATCCAGTCGAGGTGGATCAGGCCGACGCCACCCGGGCGGCTCACCTCGAGGTCCTTCCAGTGCTCGAGGCTGGCGCGCGCCAGGTCGGTGAACGGCCCTGGATCGCTCCACTCGCGGATCTCCGGCGTCAGCAGCCCGGCCGCGCCACCGGTGGCACCGGAGCCCAGCTGCCCCGCCTCGATCAGCAGGACCGAGCCCAGGCCCGCCTCGTGACACGCGACCGCGGTGGCGACACCCACGATGCCACCGCCCACGACGAGCACGTCAGGCCGCGGCTCGGGAATGACACCCGCACCACGGCCGAGCGCGGCCCGCTCACCCGCGGCGAGCTGCTCACGCCAGATCGCGCGGCTTGTCGTCATAAGCTCATTCTCGATCCTGCCGGTGGGCGCTGGCGCCCGTAAAGTGTCCGGGCTGCCGCTTTCCCGGCCGCTGCGGGCGGGGTGCCGCGCCCACGGCACCTCGAAGAAACACCCCCGGTGATCATGGATACGCCTCGTCGGCGACCGGAGCTTACCGTCCCGGGGCCCGCAGCCGGCCGCTGGCGCAGGCGCGCATCCGCGCGACATCCGTTTAGATCGGACCTTCCTGCACCTCCGGATGCGGGCCGAGGCTGTCGAGCTGGCCGCGCAGCGCCTCGCCCTGCTCCGGGGTGATGCGCTCGGCCGCCATCGCCGCGTCGGGTGGGCCCGCGGCACCTGTGGGCGATGGCCGGCCAGGGCCGCGAGATGATCCCGTACCTCGATCCCGCGTACGCCTGGGTTCAGGTGGGCGGACAGCCGCAAGGAAGCCGAACGGCCGGGCGGTGTGTCCCGTGACGAGCCGCGTTCGTGTTAGTCGCTCAGGTGGCAGCGTTCGCCGTCGAACAGGCAGCCGGACAGGGCGCCCGGCTGGCCGGTCGCGGCGAACATGACCGGCACCGTGGTGCCGGCTCGAAGCTGCGGAGTCTCCTGCACGGGTTCGATGACCACGGTGGCGCCGTCCATGTGCCAGGTCGCGCCGGCCATCCAGGTGATCAGGGCGCCCGGGTACCTGAAGGAAAGCCGCCACGGGGCGCCGGCCGAACTGCCATCATCGGTGATCGAGATCTCGGCCACGAAACCGTTGGGAACGGCGCGGATCGTGCGGTAGCTGATCCGGACCTCGGACTGAGGGTGGGCCCGGTCCCCGGACGCGCCGGACCGGGCGGGCGCCGGTGATCGTGCCGGGGCGTGCGGGGTCCCCACCGCCATCGGGCCACCCGGCGTCCTGCCGTTCGCGGTGTGGCTCGCGTCGGGGTTCGCGCATCCGCCGACCCCGCAGCCCGTGTCCGGCCCGGAACTGCTGAAGCGGAGATATGTCTGGGTCGTGCCGAAGGCCAGTACGGCCATGGTCACGATGGTGACGCTGAACACGAACGTTGGCGTCACCATCAACCGGCGTAGCGTGCTGCCGCGGGGCGCGCTGGGCGCATGCTGACCAGCCGCGTCGGCCGGTTTCTGGGCCGTTCGGCGGTGGGCAGGCGTTGCGTGGGACCTGCGCCCGCGGCTTCGATGCATCGGGCGATTTATACCAAGCAATTGACGTTCACGGCTACTTAAACTGACGCGTGTTTATTGAATTACAATAAGTGACATGCCGCGAATCAGCGGAAATGCTCCCAACCGCCCCGCATGGCGCGGCGTTTGCCGTCCACGAGAACCCCGGTGCGGTGGCCGGCGCCCGGCGGGAGGACCCGGCCGATGACCGACCACCGGCCCGGCAGGCCCGTGCCGGGCGGGAAGGTGGCGGCGAGCGCGTGATCCTCTCCACCAGTGAGAATCCAGCCGAGCGGGGTGTCCGCGCCTGGCGCCTGGGCGTCCCCGGCTGACCGCGCCACCTCCGGTGGGGGGGGCGAGCCCGCGGCAGCCGTTATGGAAAATTCGGCCGCCTCGGTGAGCGCGCGGCTGACCGGAAGCAGATGGGTGGCCACGTCGATGAGCACGCCGCTCGCCTCGGCCACGTGACCGAGGTCGGCGAGCAGGCCGTCACTGACATCGATCATCGCGGTGGCGCCGTACAGTGCCGCCTGCGGTCCCGCGTCGTACGGCGGCATCGGGCGGCGGTGGGCCGCGAGCAGTTCGGCGGGGGCGTTCCGGCCGCGGCTGAGCAGGGCCAGGCCAGCGGCCGAATGACCGAGCGTGCCCGCGACCGCGACCACGTCGCCAGGGCGCGCGCCCGCGCGGGTGACCGGCGGGCGGCCTTGCAGGTCACCAAGCGCGGTCGCCGCGAGCGTGATCGCGGTGGCCTGCGCGACGTCGCCGCCGACCACCGCCGCGCCCCCGCGCGCGCACTCGGCGGCCAGGCCCGCGCTGAATTCTTCGGCCCATCGCACCGGGAGATCGGGGGGCGCGGCGAACGCCACGAGGAGCGCGGTGGGCACGCCGCCCATGGCGGCGACGTCGGCGAGGCTGCGCGCCGCCGCCTTGTGGCCGACGTCACGCGGGCCCGACCAGTCGCGGCGGAAGTGCCGTCCCTCCACGAGCAGATCGGTCGTTGCCACCACCCGGCCGTCCGGTGCGGGCAGCACCGCGGCGTCGTCCCCGATGCCGACGATGACGCGACCGCCACGCGGCAATCGCGCGGCCATGCGGGCGGCCATGCGGGCGATCAGCCCGAATTCGCCAAGTTCTCCGATCGTGATGTCGGCCTCCACGAAACGGCGGCCCCGCGGCGTAACCCGCGGAGTCATCAAACCCGCGGAGTCATCCGCCCCACCGATACCGCAGGGCCCAGGCACCCCGCCGGCCGGTCTCTACGGTAGCGTGGCGTTTCCCGATAGTGGTCACTCTGTTCTACTCCGCCCCCGGGGAGGACGTCATGGTCCAGGCCTACATCCTCATCCAGACAGAAGTCGGCAAGGCCGCCGACGTTGCCGTGCGGATCGCGAAGATCACCGGCGTAACCCAGGCCGAGGATGTGACGGGCCCCTACGACGTCATCGTGCGCGCCGAGGCGGCCAACGTGGACGATCTCGGCAAGCTAGTGGTCGCGCAGATCCAAGCCGTCGACGGCATCACGCGCACACTGACCTGCCCCATCGTGCACATTTAGCGGCGAACCCCCGGCTGACCGGCGCTCATGACCGCTCACCGGCCCGGATAGCCGTATCCGGGCCGTCCAGCTCGGACGCCAGGGATGCGCTCGATCGTCATCCGGCCGAGCCCGGTCAGGACGTGCACGCGGTGCTTTGAGATCCCGTTCGCGACGGCGTAGCGGACACGTTCGTCACGGCTGCGGGTGACCGCGGCGTACTCGATAAGCAGCGTCTCCGCGGCGCGGTCACCTCCACCGCTCCGGCGCTGGTCAGCACCGTCCGCGGCTCGGCGCTGCCGTTGCGCACCACCAGCCGCCGGCCGTCCTCGTCTCGCTCGCCGGTGAACTGGGCGATGTAGGCACCCACCTCGGCCTGCAGCGCCGCGGCCAGCATCTGCCGGGCGCCCTCGCGGACGATCTGGCCGATCACCGATGACTCTTGCTCACCGGCAGGCAGACGCCGGGCAGGTCGGGGACTATCGTGAGCGTGGGTGTGCCTTCCCGGCCAGCGTTTGCGGCGCCGGCCATTGCTTGATGACCTCTACGACTCGATCATCCGGGAAGGCGCACCCTCCTTCATACCCTTCCCGGCAGATCCACAGGTTTCAAGCATT
>Ga0209648_10003319_pt1 | contig 13505 bp, 14 predicted proteins | sample GraSoi2013_115cm_FD_185830 | JGI IMG/M metagenome (GOLD analysis project Ga0209648, IMG submission 185830) | Grasslands soil microbial communities from the Angelo Coastal Reserve, California, USA - Sample 9_17_2013_115cm (SPAdes) (version 2) | ecosystem: Environmental > Terrestrial > Soil >...
CATGAACCCGCTAATTCCGATAGTCTTGATCGCGAGTGCCGTTTTGGGCCTGGACGTCGTGGCGGCCGAAGCGGGGCCTTGCACCAAACAAATCGCAGCTTTCGAGCAATCCGTCCGGGCGTCCGGAAAGAACCCGGATGCGGGGCCGACCGCGCGCGAAAGCCTTGGCGCCAAGCTTAGCCGCCAACCGACCAGAAAATCCGTGAAGCAAGCAGAGGAGCAGGCGCAGGACACATTCGATCGAGCTCTGGCGCGCGCCAAGGCACTGGACGCGCAAGGCAAACGCGCCGAGTGCATGCAAGCTCTTGCAAAGGCCAAGAGCCTCTTCGATCTGCAATGAGCGCTTTTGTATGAGCTGTTTTGGAATTCGCAACAAATATCAAGTATAAAGCGCGACATGACCATACGGCTGCACCGCGGGGATTTGCCCGACCTGTCGCGCTATCGCGGCGCGGTCGCGATCGACACCGAGACCATGGGGCTCGACCCGCACCGCGACCGGCTCTGCGTCGTCCAGCTCTCGCCCGGCGACGGCAGCGCGGACGTGGTCCAGATCCCGGCGACCGGCCGCGAGGCGCCGAATCTGAAGCGGCTCCTGGCCGATCCGGCCGTGCTGAAGATCTTCCATTTCGCCCGGTTCGACATCGCCGCGCTCGATCGCGCGTTCGGCGTGATGGCGACCCCGCTCTATTGCACGAAGATCGCGTCGCGGCTGGCGCGAACCTATACGGACAAGCATGGCCTCAAAGACCTCGTGCGCGAGATGCTGGGCATCGATCTCTCCAAACAGCAGCAGCTCTCCGACTGGGGCGCCGAGCAGCTCACCGATGCGCAAGTGGCCTATGCGGCCGCGGACGTGCTGCACCTTCATGCGCTCAAAGACAAGCTCGACGTTGTGCTCGCGCGCGAAGGCCGGGCCGAGCTTGCCGCGGCCTGCTTTCGTTTCCTGCCCGATCGGGCGCGGCTCGACCTCGCCGGCTGGGCCGCGGAGGACATTTTCGCGCATTCGTAAGGCGCAAAGCCCGGGCTCTCGCGCCCCGGCGGGGCCACATTCCCCGGTCATTTTGCGCCCCCGGACCGGGCATCGTATGATCGGGGCCTGATTCCGCGCTCGAGACGGGGGCAAAGCGCCTGACCACCGCGACCGCAGCCGAGCGAAGCGAGGGTTGGACGGCATCGCGCCGTTCCGATCTTTCGCACGCGTTCCGCCTCGCCAGGCGTCACAGCCGCCGGGTGCGCCTGTTGCGGATCGCGACCCCGACCTTCGTCGTGCTCCTCGTCCTCGGGTTTGCGGCGGCGACCTGGTTCAATCCATTGCGGATCGTCGCCAAGCTGCCCAATGCGGCCGGCACGCTGACGATCTCGGGCACGAAAATCACCATGGAGCTGCCGCGCATTGCCGGCTACACCCGCGACGCGCGCGCCTACGAGCTTTCCGCGCAATCGGCCGACCAGGATCTGGTCCACCCGGAAAACGTCGAGCTCAAGGGCATCGCCGCCAAGGTCGAGCTGCAGAACGATGCGTTCGTCGAGATGAGCGCGGCGAGCGGCCTCTACAACACCAAGGCGGAGCAGCTGCGGCTCGGACAGAGCATCTTGCTGAAATCCTCCAGCGGTTATGAGGCGCGGTTGACCGACGCGCTGATCGACATGCGCAGTGGCCAGATCGTCTCGGACCAGCCGGTCGAAGTGAAGCTGCTCAACGGGGTTCTCAACGCCCGCCGACTCGAAGTGGCGGAATCGGGAGCCCTGGTAAGGTTTTCCGGCGGCGTGGCCATGATCCTCAATCTCAACCGCGACGCCGTGACGGGAAGCGTCGGGGCTTCCTCGCCATGAGCCGCCGCTTCCTTCGTTGCCGCGATTTGCTGCCGCAATTCGCGTTCCTGCTGGCGATGGCGGCCGGCGCGCCGGCGCAAACCGCACAATCCGCGGCACCGGCACAGACCGGCGTGCCCAATGCGCTGCAAGGCTTTTCGCAGAACCGCGACCAGCCCGTGAAGATCGATTCGGCGAGCCTCGAAGTCCGCGACAAGGACAGGATCGCGACGTTCTCGGGCGACGTGCGCCTCAGCCAGGGCGACACCACCCTGAGCTGCAAGACGCTGGTCGTCTATTACGAGGACAATTCCCGCTCGGCGACGCTCAAGGCCGCGCGGCCGGGCCCGGGCGGGCAGCAACAGATCCGGCGGCTCGAAGCCAAGGGCGGCGTCGCCGTCCACCAGAAGGATCAGACCGCCACCGGGAACAATGGCGTCTTCGACATGAAGACCAACACGGTGACGCTCAGCGGCAACGTCGTGGTGACCCAGGGGCAGAACGTGCTGCGGGGCGAGCGGCTCATCGTCGATCTGACGAGCGGCGTCTCGCGCGTGGAGGGCGGCCGGGTTCAGGGATTGTTCCTGCCGCACAGCCAGCACGACATCCGTGCGCCCGGCGAAAAAGAGCCGCCCAAGCCCGCCGCGCCGGGGCCGCTGCGGCTCAATTGACGCCTCGCGTGGCCGGCATTGCGCCCCGCCGCCCAAGCGACTACACCCGCCGAAACAGAGAGACTCGAGGCTGATGTGCTCGATGATATTTTCGCGTGGCTGAAGGGCGTCCGGGCGCCCGCGCGCCCGCGCCCCCGACATGACGACTGGCGCATGGACCTGCGGCCCGTGAAGGCGCCGATGTTGGAGCGTCACGCCGACGCTTCGATCTCGCTCCCCAAACCTCGGCGCCGGCAATCGGGGAACGGCGAGCGCCGGCCCGCGACCGATTATCTTGCCGTGCACGGCGTGGAGAAGAGCTTCGGCGGGCGCAAGGTGGTCAAGGGCGCCAGTCTTTACGTGCGCCGGGGCGAAGCGGTGGGCCTGCTCGGTCCGAACGGCGCCGGCAAGACCACGGTGTTCTACATGATCACCGGCCTGATCAAGGCCGACCGCGGCCGGATCGAGCTCGACGGTTACGACATCACCCGTTTGCCGATGTATCAGCGCGCGCGGCTCGGCATCGGCTATTTGCCACAGGAGGCTTCGATCTTTCGCGGGCTCAACGTCGAGGACAACATCCGCGCGGTGCTGGAAGTGGTCGAGCCGGATCGGCGTAAGCGGCAGCGGGAGCTCGACGCGCTGCTCGAAGAATTCAACATCGCGCGGGTGCGCAAGACGCCGGCGCTCGCGCTCTCCGGCGGCGAGCGCCGGCGCGTCGAGATCGCACGATCGCTGGCGACCCGGCCCGCCTATATGCTGCTGGACGAGCCGTTCGCCGGCATCGATCCGATCGCGGTCGGAGACATTCAGGCGCTGGTCCGCCATCTCACCCAGCGCGGCATCGGCGTTCTCATCACCGATCACAATGTTCGCGAGACGCTGGGACTGACCGACCGCGCCTACATCATCTATTCCGGCCAGGTGCTGATGGAAGGACGCGGCGAGGAGATCGTCACCGACCCCGAGGTGCGGCGGCTCTACCTCGGCGAGGAGTTCCGTCTCTGACCGCGAGCATCGGACCGCGCCCCGGCGGCGGATCGAGCGCTCGTGGCAATCCGGCGAGCGGATCGGCTAGATGGTGACGACGCGCCGGACCCTTGGTGTTAATCTGGTCCGACGTCCGCCGGAGCCGGCGCAAGAGATCGACCCTTAGAACCATGGCACTGACGCAAAAGCTCGAATTCCGCCAGAGCCAAGCGCTGGTGATGACGCCGCAGCTGATGCAGGCCATCAAGCTGCTGCAGCTCTCCAATCTCGATCTTGCCGCTTACGTCGAGGGCGAGCTCGAGCGCAATCCGCTGCTGGAGCGCGCCGGCGAGCAGGAAGGGGAGCCGGGCGACGCCAATCCGCAACCGGAACCCGAAGCGGTGCCGGCCGCCGAAGCCTCCGCCGCGGATTGGCTGGGCGAAGATCTGGCGACCAGCCGCACCGCGATCGAAGATCAGCTGGGAACCCGTCTCGACAACGTCTTTCCCGAGGATTCGGCCGAAGCACCGGTCCGGCCCGGGGGCGATGGACCCGCCGGCTATTCCGAATGGGCGCGCGTGGGCGGCGGCGGACGCGAAGACGCCGATTACAATCTCGAGGCCTTCGTCTCGGCCGAAACCACGCTTGCCGACCATCTCGCGGAGCAGCTTGCGCTCGCCGTTGCCGATCCGGCGCGCCGCATGATCGGTCAATATCTGATCGATCTCGTGGACGAGGCCGGCTACCTCGCCGGCGAGCTTGCCTCGGTCGCCGAGCGGCTGGGCGCTCCGCTCGCCGAGATCGAGGCCGTGCTGGCGATTCTGCACGGCTTCGATCCACCCGGCGTGTGCGCACGCAACCTCACCGAATGCTTGGGGCTGCAGCTGCGCGAGCGCGACCGTTTCGATCCGGCCATGCAGGCGCTGGTGGCTCACCTCGATCTCGTCGCGAAGCGGGACCTTGCGGCGCTGCGCCGGATCTGCCGGGTCGACGAGGAAGATTTGAGCGAAATGATCGCCGAGATTCGCCGGCTCAATCCGAAGCCGGGTCTCGCCTTCGGGTCGACCCTGGTGCAACCGATCGTCCCCGACGTGTTCGTGCGCGCCGGCGCGGACGGCGGCTGGACGGTGGAGCTCAATTCCGACACCCTGCCGAAGGTTCTGGTGAACCAGAGCTATTACGCCGAGATTGCCGGCAACACGCGCAACGATTCCGAGAAAGCCTACCTGGCCGATTGCCTGCAGACGGCGTCCTGGCTGATCCGCGCGCTCGACCAGCGCGCCCGCACCATCCTCAAGGTGGCGACCGAGATCGTTCGCCAGCAGGACGGCTTCTTCGTTCACGGGGTGCAGCATCTGCGGCCGCTCAATCTCAAGACGGTGGCGGACGCGATCGGCATGCACGAATCCACGGTCTCGCGGGTGACTGCCAACAAGTACATGGCGACCACGCGCGGCATCTTCGAGCTGAAATATTTCTTCACGTCGGCGATCGCCGCGGCCGACGGCGGAGAGGCGCATTCCGCGGAAGCGGTCCGCCACCGGATCAGACAGCTGATCGATGCCGAGCGGCCGGACGACGTCCTGTCCGACGACACCATCGTCGAGAGATTGCGCGCGGCGGGCATCGACATCGCGCGCCGGACCGTGGCGAAATATCGCGAGGCGATGCGGATCCCCTCCTCGGTGCAGCGCCGCCGCGACAAGCAGGTTTCGACCGGCGCCGCGCCGTGAACGGCCCTGCGGCCGGCGCTCCATATCGGCTGGATCGACCCGCCGGCCATGAACGTCGCCGGTGGCCATTGACGGGGTGGCGGTCGGTCCCTATGTTCCGCCGCCTTTACCAACAACTTCCGCAAGTTTTGCCGTTCTCCGGACCGAGTTCCATGCCGCTCAACGATCTCGTCGCGCCGAACGCGGTCCTTCCGGCGTTGAAGGTCAACAGCAAGAAGCAGGCAATCCAGGAGCTTGCCGCGAAGGCCGCGAAGCTGACCGGGCAGAACGAGCGCGGCATTTTCGAGACCCTGCTGCAGCGCGAGAAGCTGGGCTCGACCGGAATCGGGCACGGCATCGCCATTCCGCACGGCAAGCTCGCCAGGCTCGACAAGCTGTTCGGGCTGTTCGCGAGACTCGATCGCCCGGTCGATTTCGAGGCGCTCGACGGCCAGCCGGTGGACCTGGTTTTCGTGCTGCTGGCGCCGGAAGGCGCCGGCGCCGACCATTTGAAGGCGCTCGCGCGCATCGCGCGGCTGCTTCGCGACCCGGATATTGCGCGCAAGCTGCGGGAATCCCGCGACGCCGAGGCGCTTTTCGCCGTGCTGACCCTGCCGCCGCCGCGGGCCGCCTAGTTTAGCCCGCGCGGTGTCATGCCCCGCGCATGCGGGGCACCTAATAACCCATCAACTGGAGTGGCTACCGGGTCGCCCGCTTTCCGCGGGCGATGGCACGTCGATGCGACGATCAGTGCACGCTGACGGTTTCGAGCTGGTTGTCCCAGGCGTTCGCCAGCGCCGCCTCGCGGGTGTCGGTCACCATGATCGGGGTGCCGTCGGCGGCATGCAGGGCGAACAATTTCATGCCCGGGGCGAGCTGGGGCGCCTGCGGGAAGAGCGTGTTCAGATCCTCGGAGCGGATCGCCTTGACGTAGGCGATCTTGCCGCCGCCGATGGCGGCCAGCGCTTCGGGGGAGATGGTGCGTGTCATGGCCCTCGACTCCTTGTCTGTCGAGTCCTCAAATTCCGTCACTCATGCTCAGTGATGGCGATCGTCTTCACTACGCGTTCGGGTTCCGGACGCGCAAGATCGATCGCCAGCAAGCCGTTCTTCAGGTCGGCACCCAGCACCTCCATTCCGTCGGCCAGCACGAAAGTCCGCTGGAATTGCCGGGCCGCGATGCCGCGATGGAGATATTGCCGGGCCTTGTCGTCCTGCTGCCGCCCGCGGATGACGAGCTGGCTTTCCTCGATGCTGACATCGAGCTGGTCCCGGGTAAATCCGGCCACCGCCAAGGTGATCCGGAGCCGCTCGGGGTTGCCGCCTTCCCGCGGCAGCCGCTCGATATTGTACGGAGGATAGCCGTCGGCAGCTTTGGAGACGCGGTCGAGCGCTCGCTCGATCTCGTCGAAACCAAGCAGAAACGGGCTTGAAAGCGACGGCACTCGGGACATGGTTGCAAAGTCCTTGAGCAGCGACTTTGCCGGGGCCCCGATGGGCACCCCGACCACCCCAATATGGGCCTACCCCGTTAAGGCTTCAAGAACGCCGGCGTCTCCAAGGCGTTGCTCCGTTTGCGTCGGAAGCGAGGCCGGGATGGCCGGCGAACAACCCGGGCTTGCGCAGGCGGCCATCGCGGGCGCCGGTGTCTCGACGAGCACGGCCGAAACCGGAACAACATCCGGGTCGAACGGCTCGAGCCCCCGAGGCACCCCTGCCGGGCGCTCCCCGGCACGAAGCGTCTCGAAATACCGCACGACCTCGAGGATCCTCGTCGGGCTGTAAGGCTTGGCGACGAGCCCCAGCGCAAGCTCGCGATGCGCGCGCGCCCTTTCAGGCTGGCCCGTCGTGAACACGCAAGGCACCCCATGGCGGCGGCGCAGCTCCATGGCAAGCTCGATGCCGCTCTCGCCTCCCCGCAGCTCGATGTCGATCAACGCCAAGTGCGGGATCCCTTCGGAAACGAGCCCGAGCGCTTCGGCCCGGCAGCTGGCCGGTCCCAGCACCCGATGACCGACTTCGGCGAGCGCGTCGGCCAGCAACAGGCCAAGCAGAATTTCGTCCTCGACGATCAGAATGTCCATGGCAACGCGGTCCCCCCTCTCGCCTCAGCAAAGCAAGATGGAGAGGAAAGTTCCCCAAATTTTCTACAAATTGGGGCTGCTCGTTGATGCTCGCTAGATGTCGTTAATTGCGCGTTAATGCGGGTGCGCCGTGCCGCGGCAACGCAAGCTTTTTTGCCTGGTTCGCCGGCTGTCGACTCCTCGCCGGGCGCGCGCCGAAGCTGCGCCCAAGACGTGAAACCCCGGTCGGCACACGGCATCCGACCGGGGTCATACCGAGCGACCGGGTGGGGGAAGAAGCCTTGGGGGAACGTCGCTCGGCACCATGTCAACGCCGAGCGCGCGGGTATGTTCCCGGCGCGACGGATCCGCAACCCGGGCGCCGCAGGAGCACGGTATGAGGAAGGGACCCCGCGTCCGCGATTCGCTCGAACGCAACTGCCTGCCGAATGCCCAGGCACCGAAGTTGAGATAAGCGGAGCAACGGCGCCAAAGCGCTCAGCTCTTGGCGATGGCGGTCTTGTCGAGTGCCGCCCGAATGCCCTTGGCGAGCTTCACCGCATCGTCGTTCGCCCAGAAATGCACGAAGAACACTCGCGGCTGCTCGTCGAGCATGTGACTATGGATCGCGGTGACCTCGATGTCACCCGCCCGCAAGGCGCGGATCAGCGGGTTGACCTCGTCGGCCGTCACCACGAAATCGCCGGTGATCGCCGCCTTGCCTTGGCCGGTCGGCTGGAAATTGACGGCATTCGCCGATCCCATCGCTGCCGGAACATTCATTCCGCTCTCGGTGATCGGGTCGCGGCGCGGCACGCTGAACTGATAGACCCCGCCGGTGGCTTTGCCCTTGACCCCCAGGATCTCGTCGAGCTGCGCGGTCGGAAGATCGACGAGATAAGCCGGCGCGGGCGCTGCCTGGCCGGATTCGGCCGGTGTCTTGCTGAGCGCCAGCGCCGCCCGGATCGTCTCGGCCATTTTCGCCGGATCGCCGTGGCCGCCGACGTGCATGTAGAAGGTCGCCGGATTGGCGCGCAGCAGGTGGTTGTGAAGCGCCGTGATCTGCAGCCCGCCTTCGAGCAGCTTGGTCATGACGGGCTTGATCTCGGTCTCGGTCAGCACGACGTCGCCCATCACCATGACGCCGTCGTGCGCCGGCTCGAACGCGACCCAGCCGCCCAATGCGAGCGCCGGCTTGATCGCCACGCCGTCGACGGTGACGTTGAGATCGGAACGCGGCAAGGAATAGCGCTGAACGCCTCCCGGCATCGCCGCGCCGGTCCTCCCGAACGCGGCGTCGACCTTCTTCCAATCGATTGCCTGTGCGAGCGCGTTCCCGGCGAGCATGGTTGCAAGCCCGCAAATCAGCAGGAAAGCGGCAGCAAATCTCATCGTCTCCTCCATGTGTTGCCGTTCCGACCCGGCTAATAGCGCATCGCCCGGACCGCGGCCCGCGTTTTTGCGGGCGGCGGATCATGCGTCTCGTACTGGACGCTCCGGCGTCACGTATCGACGGCATCTGACAATGCCCTGCTCGGGCATTTCGTGGCCGGGAAAGTTTGCCGACAGCCACCGGGACAAGGCCTCATGCGAGCGCCGGTTCCCTGCGAAAGCAATCGGTCTCGGACGCAACGGCGGCACGATGTTCTGACCCTCGCCAGAGGCTTGCCGCGAAATCAAAGAAGCCCCGCCCGGTTCGGGCGGGGCTTTGGATACAAGAAGCTCGATCCGAGCCTTCTGCGCATTACGCAGGGATGATTGCCACGATTTCGAACGTGACGGGATCCACGAGCACGATTTCTTCCTCGACGATGAAGAACAGGAACCCGCGGAAACGCGGCACGATGACCACGAACTCCTCCGGCACCACGAACAGGTGGAAGCTCCGCGGAACCACCACACCGATGCGGATATCGAAGGTGATGTTGGTCACCCTGAAGCGCGACGTGAAGTTCCGGCTGAGGACAATGTTGTGGATCCGGGTCCGCTGCTGGCTGGTGAGCGAAACATTGCCTTGGACGCGACCCTGCGCGAACGCCTTGGTGTGTGCGCCGGTGCGGCCCCGTGTTGTCGCGCTCGCCTGCGCCCTGGTGCGAACCTGCGTTCTCGCGGTCTTCCCGCGAGTGCCGCGTTGCGTGCTCACGGTGTGCTTGCGGTGCTCACGGACCCCGGCCACTTTACCGCCGGTTCGGCCGTGCCTTGCCAGTTTCTGCCGGTGCGTCGCGCGTTGCGTGCTCGCGGCGTGCTTGCGGTGCTCACGGACCCCGGCCGCGTGACCCCCGGTCCGGCCGTGCCTTGCCAGTTTCTGCCCGTGCGTCCCGCGCTGCGCGCTCACTGCATGCGTGCGGTGCTCACGGACCCCGGCCACTTTACCGCCGGTCCGGCCATGCGTTACGGCGTGCCCGCCGCCGGACGGACCCTGGTGCATTCCGGATCCCTGGTGCATTCCGGATCTCTGGTGCATTCCGGATCCCTGGTGCGTTCCCGATCCGCCGCCGGAGCTTGCAGCGTGGTGGCCGCCTCTGTCCCCCGTCATACCGCCCCCGCTTTGCGCGGCGGCAATGGTGACGCCAGTGATGAGAGCCGCCGCTGCGGTCATCACCAATACGGAATTCCTCAGCATGTTCCTCATCATCGGAAAGTCTCCTTGTTGGCTCTCCCTGACACCGTTTCTAGGGTTAAGATAACGCGCACGACCCCGCAGGGTTCTAGGCGGTGTCGCAATTGTTTCAGCATCCTCAACGGCGCAAACCCGGGTTCACGAACTCGTCAACCCATGAATTCGCACCGATTCGCCACGCTTTTCACTCCAACAGAGTGCAACGACTACTTCGCGCACGTCGGAAATAGATCAAACTCTTAAGAGGCATTGCCTCTAGATGAATACAGGATGAACGACTCGTGGTGGATAGATGAACGTTCCGCGGCAAAATTGTTCCTCACGTTCAGCCGAGGAGTGCAACCAAAACCCATCTTGGGAATTGTTGAAAGCCGATATCGATTATCGATTCGCGCCGTTCGCTAGGCGGGCGTTTAGAACCTTAAAGTGGGCGCCGAAGCTTTGGACGTCATCGAGTGTTAGAACGAAGCGTGAGGAGAAAACGCGAGGAGGGTCGCATGCGCAAGATCGTTATCGCCGCCGTTTCGGCAGCTGCAATCCTCTCGGCAGGATTCTCGGTATCGAGCCCTGCCGAGGCAATGATCGCAGCGCCCGCAGGCGTGGGCTTGGCGGCCCAGGCCGTGGCTCCGGTCGAGAATGTTTGGTGCGGCTGGCGTTGCCGACACCACCACCGATTTCACCGCTTCCACCACCGGCGATTCTTCTTCCATCACCATCGCCGCTGCTGGGACGGTGACTGGTGCTGATCTCGCCTGACGGCGTCTCGTGGGAACGCCCCGTCCGGTCGCCCCGGGCGGGGTCATTTTTGTGCGGCTTTGCGTCGAATCCGGCGACGGTCCGCCGCATTGGCTTGCGCCGAGCGAAATGCGCGGCCGGCGAACGAGCGACTCGCACACGCTTTCCTCATTCGGTTCATCTTCGTTAACCTCCGCTAAATGCGCGCCTCAGTTCTGGTTCAGCCGTGATCGAGCATTCTCGCGGCGTGTCACGGCTATCGATCCGCAACTGGATCCCGGAGGGAGGTACACGATGCTCCGCAAGCTCATCATCACGTCGGCTGCACTTGCAGTCCTGAGCACTGCCACGGCGACTGGCGCCTTGGCCATTCACGGCGGAACGGGCATGCACCACGGGGGCGGCGGAATGGGCATGCATCACGGGGGCGTGATGCATCACAATTTCGCCTTCCGTCATCACAACTTCGCCTTCCAGCATCATCACCCCTTCGTCCATCACCGCTTCGCATTCCGGCACCATCACCGGTTCTTCCGAGACCGATTCGTGTTCGTCGGATCTGGGTTCGCGTTCGGCGACGACTGCGTCGTGGTCAGGCGGGTGTGGACCCCATGGGGCTGGCATTGGCGCCGGATCTGGGTGTGCGACTGATCAGGTGTCACCGGTCTGCGCGCGGCGCGGGAAGTTTCGTGCGGCTGCGAACGAGAGTAATCCGGCCTGGATCCCGAGCTGAGGGTTCCGCGCTGAACGCAATCACTTCGCGATGACACCCGGTCGCCGGTTCGCAATCGCCGATCCCGCGCGGCCGTGCGGCGCGGCGAACAAAAGGGCCCATCGCGAGTTAGCCTTGCGACCCCTTAGGGCCGGGCCCATGAGGAAGATCGGCGCTCGCGAGGCAGCCCTGCTGTTTGTGGCCGCCGCTGCTTGGATCGGCGCAACGCACGTTGCGCCCGCGGCAGCGCATTTCGGAGCAGGGGCTCACCACGGCGGAGCGTCGCCGCGTGCTGGCGGGAACTCCCCGCGCGTGGTCGGGCCCCGCGGCCGCTTGCCGAGTGCAGTCGGCGCGCATTCGTCGGCGGCCGGGCGCAAGGCCGGCCCTTCTCTTTCGCGCCCGACATTTCACGCAAACCGTCTCGGCGGCCATTCATCTGCGCGATCGTTCCGCGGCCGCGGTCCGACGGCGGCCGGCGCCGTCCATGGCCACAAACCCGCCACGCTCGCGAAGCGCCTGCATCGCGATGCACCGGAATTGCGCCGCCGTACCGCCGGTCCCGCCTACGTCCGGCCCCGGTACCACGGTGGATTCACCGGATGGTCCGGGCCGTTGTTCTGGCCTCACGCCTACGACGATATCTTCGATTACACGTTCTGGCCTTATGACTTCGACCAGACTTTCTGGGCCTATGCCTACGCCGATGTCTACAACAGCATCGTTTGGCCCTATGGCGATTCGGTCGGGAGCATCGGAGTGTCGGGTGGTCCGCCGCGACTGACCCGCAGCCGAGCCGGCATGCCCGCAGGGCACGAGATCACGCAGCTCTGCGGCGATCGCACGCCTGGCCTCACCGATTGGCCGATCGAGCGGATCGAGCAGACGGTGGCGCCGACGCAGGCGCAGCAAGCGGCGCTCTTTGAGCTCAAGGCTGCGTCGGCCAAAGCCGTCGAGGTGCTGCACGCCGCCTGCCCGATCGATGCCGTCGCGACCCCGCTTGCGCGGCTCGATGCCATGGAAAAGCGCCTCGATGCCATGGTGCGGGCGGTCGACCTCGTGCGGCCCGCCCTCGAGAGCTTCTATGTTTCCTTGCGCGACGAGCAGAAGGCGGACTTCAACGCCATCGGATACGCGGGCAATGCGCCGCAGCGGGAAACAAGCCCGGAGCGTCCGGGTGAACGGCGAAGCCACGCGACCCATTTCTGCAATAGCGATCACGGAGCGGCTCTGTCGCAGCAATCGATCGGGCGCATCGAGCAGGCAGTGCGTCCGACCTTGTCCCAGCGCGGCGCACTGGACGATTTGAGAGAGGCTTCCACCACGGCGATCGCGACGCTGCGGTGCGCGTGTCCCATCGGTATACCGGCCACCCCGCTCGGCCGGCTCGATGCACTGGCCAAGCGGCTCGATGCGATGGCCCAGGCGGTGAAGACCATTCGCCCGGCGATGCAGCATTTCTACGATTTGCTCGGCGCGGAGCAGCGGGCGGTTTTCGACGCGATCGGCTGGCGAGAGAACCCGATTGGATCGCGCGAGGCGATCTCCGGCGAAGCGCGTTAGATTTGGGTTGCTCCGTCTTCCCGCGGCCGACCGGGACGGCGCTCGGGCGCGCGCCGCGCCGGCACTCCCGAATTGCGATTGCGGTGGGTCAACTCCTGTGCTTTTAAACCTACGGGCATTTGCCACCCGGGGGCGGGGAGATCCGCATGACGGAAACCGTAGACCTGCAGCGTCCTCGCGATTGGAGCTGGTGGTATCTGCTGTTATTGATTCCGTTCGTCGCCGTGCTTTGGGTGCCGTTCTACAATTCCGCCGAACCGCACTTGGACTTCGGCCGGCAGCGCCCGCCGGCGAGTTACCCGCGGCTCACCACCTACGCGGTGCAGAATGAGACCGGACCGCTCAAGGTGGGGCTTCCGCTGTTCAAACCCGGCGCGAGCTACCGCAGGTGGGTCGAAGTCTGGCTCGACGACAAGCTGCTGCGGGCGGGGCGGGACTGGACGCTGAGTTCGCCCAGCGGTCCGCTCGAGACGCTCCCGCGCCCGATCACCGACGCGGAAATCACGTTCACGAGCCCGCGCACCGGCGAAGTGCAGATCGTGGCCGACCGCCCCGGCATTCCGTTCTTCTACTGGTACCAGCTGCTGTGGGTGCTGATCGGAGCGGCGCTCACCGCGTTCGTCTACTTCATGACCGAACGGCGCTGATCGTCGGCACTGAAAATCCGAA
>Ga0209648_10003320_pt1 | contig 13504 bp, 14 predicted proteins | sample GraSoi2013_115cm_FD_185830 | JGI IMG/M metagenome (GOLD analysis project Ga0209648, IMG submission 185830) | Grasslands soil microbial communities from the Angelo Coastal Reserve, California, USA - Sample 9_17_2013_115cm (SPAdes) (version 2) | ecosystem: Environmental > Terrestrial > Soil >...
GATTCGAACTTCTAAGCGAGATTGGCGGAGAAAATAATCAGGATGTGATCGTATGCAGGTGCATGCAATTCAAGCGGTTTCAGAACCGAAGGCGATATTGCCAAGCCGGAACTATTTTGCTACCAACGGTCAGGTCATGAGCCTCCAGGAACACGAGGCTTGGTTGGAACACGCCGGCGAACAACGTCGTCTCGAGGGCAACTGCTCAATCGGCCGCGCCGGGCTCAACACGATTGTGGTTGATTCCCCTAAGGTTTCTAGACTCCACTCGATTATCCATTTGGAAGAAAACGGCGCGTTTTGGCTGATCGATTTGGGAAGCAGTAATGGCACGTTCCACAATCGACGACGAATCCATGAACCCGTCCGACTTCGTGATCGGGATGAGATTAATATTGGCGGCACAACATTCGTATTCCATCAGCCGCGCGGCAAACTGTCGGCCCAAATAAAAGGTGCACCGTTAGCAACGCTTCAAGAGGTCGAGAATATCAATTGTTGGTTGCTGGTCGCGGATATCAAGAATTTCACACCGCTCAGTCGTTCAATGGTTAGCGACGAGCTCGCGAATTTGGTCAGTTCCTGGCTGGGCTCCTGCAAGAACATCATCGAACAGCATCAGGGCTCCGTGAACAAATATCTGGGTGACGGAATCCTCGCCTATTGGCGCGAGGACTCCGATGCCACACAAGATGTCATTTCAGCCATCAACGCACTAAAAGCTGCGCAAACAGGCGATGGACCGCCATTTCGATTCGTCGTGCACTTCGGGACCGTGGCCGTTGGCGGCATGCCTTCGACGAGAGAAGAAACCTTAATGGGCAGCGAAGTGAATCCCGAATCGCGTGGATCCCATTTCGCCCAGGCTCAACGCTGCAAGGCATCGAGATCGGAGCGAGATAGCTGCTGCACTTTACTGAGGTTGCATGCGTGAAAACGAAACCGCGAACGAAATATCTTTTTCTTCAGATCTAAATGAAAATGTGGTGCCAAACGTGCGAGCACCCCGAAGCCGGTGTGATCGTGAAATTCGCCAACAATCCATTGGCAGTGATTCAAAATCTTATCGGGCAACGTTGAAAAAACATCGGCTTCCGCACCCTCACAGTCGATCTGGATCAGGTCGACCTGCGCGATCCCGATTTCGCGAAAGACGTCATCCAGTCGGCGAACCTCGCACTCTACTGGGGCGGCAGGGTGGCCGCGGTCCTTGAAGCGGCCGTCAGTGCTAAACGCGCCGAAATTTACCTGGTCAGCAGGGACGGCAATGCGCTGATTAGTCGCTCCGAGGCCATAGTTGAAAACGGTGACACTTGGCAGATGGTCGACATTCTTTTGTAAGATTCGAAAGCTGTCGGGATGAGGTTCGAACCCAAAAATGTTGGCGTCGGGGAACTGGCGATGAAAATAAATAATGGAAGCGCCGATGTTGCTGCCGATGTCGAGTATGATTTCGGTCTGAGGCCCGGTGGCACATAATACTCTGCTTTCTTGCCGCTCCTGAGGAGAACTTGATACAGAACAAATGGATCGGCGGTCCCGACCGGACCAACGCAAGCGGGCCAGCGATGAGGTCAGAGATTGGCGCACCATGTCAGCAGTGAAGCGCAACGAGCGGGAACGCACCAAGATCTTGATCAGGTTGCGGAAGCCAACAGCCGACACAAGCTAAGATTAGCTGTATCCGGCGCCATGAAACACGCTAATTAGTTGCTAGTCCCGAGTCGGCGTGGCCGCTCGGTCAGAGCGCGAAGAATGTCTTGAGGCGATTGAGAAAAGTGGCGGTGTATTCGCGTTGTTTGGCAGCCTGATCGGCACTCGGGGGGGCTGCGTCTTTAATGCCCTCGGTGTGCATTTTGCGTTTGGCGAGCAGCTCGCTCAGTTGCTTCAAGCACTCGGGCGAGTCGCGAATCACTTCCGCCATGGTGTCCTTGCTGATTTCCATGACATAGCAATCGCCGTCAGCGCGCACGGTTGCGCTTCGTTTTTCGCCGGTTAACAATGACATCTCACCGAAGCAATCGCCCGAACGCAACGTCGCCACCGGGATCGTCGATCCATTTTTTGAAACCGACACCTCGGCTGCACCGCGCAGAAGAATGAACATGGAATCGCCTTCTGCGCCTTCTTCGATCACGCATTCGCCACGCCCGAAATGATTGAGCTCCGACTGCTTGACCAGATTGTCGATCTGGCCGTCGGACAAACATTGGAAAAGCGGTTCGCCGCGCAGAATAACGCGGGCTTCCTCGTGGCCCTCTGGTCCTGGCCGAGACCGCCGTTCCAGCTGCAATGTCCGAATGGGATATGGAATATTGATCCGCTGCCGTTTGAGTTCGTACCAAACATTCGTGCGCACCGCGTCGTTGGTCTCATTGATCCGGGCGTGATTGCCCATGTAGTATTTGATCTCGTACGTGACGGCGTGATCGCCGAACTCAACGAGGAAAACTTTCACCGGCGGGCTCGGAAGAACGTTCTTCGCACTTTGTGCGGCGCGGGCGAGCGCATCTTTGACGCGGTTTGGTGGCACATTATAATCGACGCCGATCCGGATGCGCATGGCGTGGACTTCGGTCGGGTAATGAAGGTTGATGATTGTGGTGCGAACGATCTCGTTGTTCGGAATATCGAGATAAATGTTGTCGTTCGTACAAAGGCGAGTTGAGCGCCAGTTGATCTCCATCACTTCGGCAAAGCGGTCGCCGACCTGTAACCAGTCGCCCACTTTGTAGGGCCGGTTTATTTGCAACGACATGCCGGCGATGATCCCGCCGAGGAGATTTTGACCGGCCAAGCCGAGAATCAGCGCCGCGACGCCCGAAGTTGCGACCACTCCCTTCAATTCGCGCTCAGCGTGATAGCCAAAGCTCAAGACAAAGAGCAGCGCGACAACGAAAATGACCAGCGCGACTATTTCACGCAGGAAATGCGGAATCGGCGTTTGCTTTCGTCGCTCGAAGTAAAGGTCCCAAACGTAGCGATTCACCAATGCGACCACGAGCGCGGTGCTCAAAAGCAGCACCGCCGACGCGATATGAATACGCCAGGACGCGTGAACGCCATACACCGCGATTGCGACGTAGAACGCGAGCGCGAGGCAGAAAAGCTGATACAAAAGACCAAGCCGCACTTCCGCGCGCCGCTTCAGAAATCGGCCTACGGTCAGCGCAATAAAAAATGTGCCGACAAAGGCAATCAGGGTGGCGGCAGCTCGCTGCGTATCGAACGGAAGGGCAGACATCGGCTAGTCGGAAGGATAATACTCAGTCGTCCGCGCCCCGACAAGCGTTGTGGCTGCCGCCGCCCGGGCGGCAGGATGTCGATCTTGTCCGGTTGCCGCGGCGACACTCGTCCCGCGGCGAGCAAACGGCGTCTACTCGGGCTTTCGTTTCGCGATCTCGTCCAGACGCCGAATGATATCGCTCAGAAGGAGTTCGTTCTTAAGGTTGAGCTGGTAATCAAGATTCGCCCGCAGCCGGTCTTTATGGGCCTGCCGATTTTGCGACATCATGATGACTGGGGCCTGCAACCCGCAGAATATCCCGAGCACGAGATTCAGTAATACGTAAGGATAAGGATCGAAGGTTTTATCCAAGAGAAGCCAGGTGTTCAGGAAAATCCAAAACAGAGTAAAAGTGATCGATGCGATAATAAATTTCCAGCTGCCGCCAAACTCCGCGATCTTGTCCGCCGCGCGATCGGCGAATGTCATACGCAAGGCTTCTTCCTGATTTACGTTGCGAGAGACGCGGTGCCGCAAAAGTTCGTCGGTGCGCCGCAACCGCAGAGTGAGAGCCGTAAGCAACTCGATTGTCACACGCGGATCGCTCCGCATAAACGAAAGAAAATCATCGCGGGTTAGCTCCGCCAACCGTGCGTCCTCGGTCGCAGTCGCGTTGGCAGACCGGCCATGACCGTCGAGCATTGCCATGTCGCCAAAAAAATCTCCCGCTCCAAGCTCAGCCAGTGTCACCACTGCGCCGTCGGCGTCGGTAATGCTGATGCGCACCTTGCCGAAATCGATCAAATACATCGCGTCCCCCGGATCGCCGTAGCGGAAAATCGTCGCCGACTTCGGATAATCGTGAATGGTCAGGTACTTACCCAATTCTGCGGTCGCCTTGGAATCGAGCGACGCGAAGAGCGGCACTGAGCGTAAAGTTGCGACGTCCATTTGATAACCGTTAGGCGCTATCCAACTCCGCGATTATACACACGTCGTGCCGCCGCATGGAAGCCAACGTTGTAGACGCTATAGTGGCGGCTGTCCTCAGCCGCAGCCGACCCCGACTGGCATTTGCAGCGCTCGCCGCGACGGTGCCTACAACTTGGGCGGCGCGATTGCGAGCCAGGCCCAGCCAGCTAAAAAACACAAGCCGCCAAGCGGTGTGACCGCGCCCAACGAATCCCGCGCCTGCGGGATCAGCGCCATCACATACAAACTTCCGCTGAAAATAATTATGCCGGTAAAAAGCAACCACCACGCACCGCGATTCGTCGTTCCGTAAAGCGCGAGCACGAACAGCGCGATCGCGTGAATGAAATGATAAAGCACCGCCTTGTTCCAAACATCAGTCAGGCCGTGCGCTTCCAGCGTCGGTTTTAGCCAGTGCGCACCAAACGCACCCAACGCGACCGCCAGAAAACAAAGCGCCGCCGCGATTCGGGGGAATAAGATCGACATCTTGCGACTATCTCGTCGCGATTTAGCGGCCCAGCAACTTTCGCGAGTGTTGCGTTAATCGACGATTTCGAGGCCCATTTGCCGGGCGGTGCCTTCGATGATGCGGAAGGCGGCTTCGTCGTTGCGCGCGTTCAGGTCTTTGCGCTTGGTATTGACGATATCCATCACCTGTTTGCGCGTGACTTTGCCGACCTTTTCTTTGTTCGGTTCTTTTGACCCGGCCGCGATGTTGGCCGCCTTCTTCAACAGAACCGCGGCGGGCGGACTTTTGGTGATGAAGGTAAACGATTTGTCTTTGAAAACCGTGATCACGACCGGAAGAATGTCGCCCGCTTGTTTCTGAGTGGCGGCGTTAAATTCTTTGCAGAACGCCATGATGTTGATTCCGCGCGGTCCGAGCGCGGTTCCGACCGGAGGCGCAGGGTTCGCCTGACCGGCGGGAATCTGCAATTTGATGTGAGCTACAATTTCTTTAGCCATTGGGTTTAGACAGAATGAACAGAATCTACAAAATAGGTTCTCTGAAAAGTTTCTGAAATCATTCTGATCATTTTGTTAATTCTGTCAGAGGTTCTTATCCTCTTTCGACTTGCCAGTATTCAAGCTCCACCGGCGTGGCGCGGCCGAAAATGGTGACGGAGACGCGTAGTTTGCCGCGCTCGGGATCGATCTCTTCGACAATGCCATTTTGATTTTGGAACGGGCCATCCGCGACCTTGACCGTTTCGCCAACTTCAAAGCTGACTTTCGGTTTCACCTTTTCTTCTCGCTCTTTCATTTGCGCGAGCATGCTGTCCACTTCCGATTGGCGCATCGGAATCGGTTTATCTTTCGTCCCGGCAAAACCGATCACACCCGGTGTCTCGCGAATAAAATACCAGGTGCGCCCAACGAGTTGATTGTTCTCGTCGAGCAAATGCATGTTCACGATCAGGTAGCCGGGAAAAAACTTGCGGGTCGTCTCGCTTTTCTTGCCCTTTTTGATTTCGGAAACGCGCTCGGTCGGAACGAGCACTTCGTAAATCAAATCGCCCATCTCCTCGGTCTTGACGCGCTTGTCGATGTTCTCCTTGACCTTGTTCTCCTGGCCGGAGAGCACGTGCACCACAAACCATTGATCTTTGCCTGCGAGTGTTTGCGCCATAATCAGGTTCGAGCCGGACTGGCGTTATCAATCGCGCTGTCTCGCGCGCCTCCCCTGTCCGTCAATTTAAATTCGATTATCTGTAACATGCCTAGTGTAGCCGGGTAAAATAATGAACCACGTTTACAAGGACAAAATCGAAGAGCGCGACGTAACCGCCGAGCAACAGCATCGCGATGATCACGACCAGGGTCGAATCAATCAGCTCCTTGTATCTGCGGATACCTCTCTCCTTTGGATCCCAAGGCCAGGAAGCTTTCTGGAGCTCGACCTTAACTTCGTTGAAAAAGTCTTTCGTTTTCGAAATCATTTGATTACGCAGGAAGGATAAAATCCGAGTAACGCCCGCCGGGAAACTTCATCCTTCATAATTTGTCCTTCATCCTTCCAAAAACCACGCCAGGAGGGACTCGAACCCCCAACAGGCGGTTTTGGAGACCGCTACTCTACCAATTGAGTTACTGGCGTAGGCTTCGGTAGTTTAGTCCAGAATATCGCTTACGCGACCCGCGCCGACGGTCTTGCCGCCCTCGCGAATGGCGAACCGAATCGTCTTCTCCATGGCGATGGGCGTAATCAGCTCCACCTCGATGGCGATGTTATCGCCCGGCATCACCATTTCGACGCCTTCGGGCAATTTAACTGTGCCAGTAACATCCGTGGTGCGGAAATAAAATTGCGGCCGATAATTGGTGAAGAACGGCGTGTGACGGCCGCCTTCCTCCTTGCTCAGCACGTAAACTTCCGCCTTGAATTTCTTGTGCGGCGTAATCGAGCCGGGCTTGGCGATAACCTGACCCCGCTCGACGTCTTCCTTCTTCACGCCACGCAGCAGGATACCGACGTTGTCGCCGGCGCGCGCTTCATCGAGAAGTTTGCGGAACATTTCGATATCGGTCGCCACTGTCTTGGTGGTCGGCCTGATCCCGACGATTTCGACTTCCTCCATTTTTTTGAGCACACCACGGTCGACACGGCCGGTCGCGACGGTGCCGCGCCCTTCAATGTTGAACACGTCCTCGACCGCCATCATGAACGGCTGATCGATCGGGCGCTCCGGCACCGGAATGTAATCATCGATCGCGGCGACGAGCGCGAGAACCTGCTTCTCCGCTTCGGCGTCGCCGTTCAGAGCCTTGAGCGCGCTGCCTTTGACGATCGGGATTTTGTCTCCCGGAAATTCGTATTGCGTGAGTAGATCGCGTACTTCCATCTCAACGAGGTCGAGAAGTTCGGGATCATCGACCATGTCGACCTTGTTCAGGAAAACAACGATCGACGGCACACCGACCTGACGCGCGAGCAGAATGTGCTCGCGGGTCTGCGGCATCGGACCGTCCGCTGCGCTCACGACCAGAATGGCGCCGTCCATTTGGGCCGCGCCAGTGATCATGTTCTTGACGTAGTCCGCGTGACCGGGGCAATCGACGTGGGCATAATGGCGCTTATCGCTCGAATACTCCACGTGCGCGGTGTTAATCGTGATGCCGCGCTCTTTCTCTTCGGGAGCGTTATCGATTGATTCGTAAGCACGCACTTCGGCCATGCCCTTTTTGGCGAGCACGCTCGTAATGGCGGCCGTGAGCGTAGTCTTGCCGTGGTCCACGTGACCGATCGTGCCGACGTTCAAGTGCGGCTTGTCGCGTTTAAATGCTTCCTTTGCCATATCAATTCTCCTGTTTTACTAAAACTAAACTACGTCTTTTCTTAAAACTGTCGTCCCTGTCGTGAGCCCAAACTGGAGCCCATGACCGGGATTGAACCGGTGACCTCGTCCTTACCAAGGACGTGCTCTACCAACTGAGCTACATGGGCCGGTTTGCCTCCCGCGTGTAGAACTAAAAGTCCCAAAGCCGCGTCAAATTGCTACGACCATGGGACCGCCTCGTTCTCGCAAAAAGCGTCCGAAACGCTAACCACGCCCCCACCGGTGTCAAAGCAATTTTGTGGGGCTAAAACCGCCCCTTTTTACCGGATTCTGGAGCTGCTTATTTCCTCCGGTTTTCCACGGGTCACTAATCGAACCACCACCGCGATGATCACCAAGATAACGACCGCAAAGAAAATCTTCGCTGGCGTGAAAATACTGGTTCCCGGAGTTGGGGTCGGCGTCGCCGGAGGCGCATTTTTTGCCGCCAACTGGGCTTGGGCATACTGCATCCGCTGAACGGTGTCGTAATCGTCAGGTTTTATTTTCAGCGCTGCCTGATAATCAGCGATCGCCTTTTCGTAATCCATCATCGCGGCATAAGTTGCTCCGCGCTTCACCAGCGCGTCCTCGTTCGCCGGGTTTTTCTGCAGAAGCGCCCCGTAATCCTCTATTGCCGCTGGAAAATTTTGCAGGTTTCGGTTCGCCCAGGCGCGCCGATCATAACTTTGCGGGTCGTTCGGATCTTTTTGGATCGCTGCAGTAAAATCAGCGACCGCTTTGTCCCATTGCGACAATCCAACGTAGGCGAAACCTCGAAACTTCAGCGCGAGTGGATCCTCCGGTTTCAGCTCCAATGCTTTGTTCGCATCAGCCAACGCCGCGTCGTATTGCCGCGCTAAATCCTCCGTCTGCGCGCGCTCGACGTATCCGGCAGTTTCCTTAGGCGCGAGTTCAATCTCTTTGGAAAAATCGGCTAGTGCCGAGCTGTATCTCGCTCCAGCCGCACCACCATCGCCGGCTGCTTCGGCCGCTCTTCCCGCCGCGCGATACGCAGTGCCGCGATCGCGATAAGCGGTCGGATCGTCCGGTGCCGCTTGGACTGCCTTGTCAAACTCTTGGATTGCTTCAGCGAATTGCTTTGCGTCAAACAGCTCTATTCCCTTTCGACGGTGCGCATCGGCGTCTCCCCCGCCGCCGCGCGTCTTCCCATTGGTTACCGGCGCCGCAAAAAAGAGTGCTGACAATAAAATCGATAAAGTGAATGTGGTTCGAATCTTCATGTTCTCCTCCGCACCCCAATTTTTGAGCGATTAATGCCGCGCAAGCCAGCAAATTAAACTGCGAAATCACAGCACCATGCCACAATCAGCCGCATGGAGCGAAACACCCGGAAACTCTCCCGAGGTTACGCCGCACTCTTCGCCAGTATTGCGATTTGGTCGATGCCTTCGCTCTTTCAATTTTACCTCGTCCGCTACTACGAGCCGTTCGCGCAAAATTTCTACCGTTACTCCGTCGCCTGCCTCGCCATTACCCCATTTGTTTTCTACCGCGTGCGTCGTGGCGGCCCCAAGATCGACCTCCATGCGCTCGGCCTTTGCCTGATTCCGTGTATTCCCAATGTCATCCATCAAATCACACAGGTCGTTTCGCTCTTCTATATGGGACCCGGCGTGTACGCGATTTTCAATCGCTCATCCGTAATTTTCACCGCCCTGCTCGCGCTCGCATTTTTTCCTGAGGAGCGCCACATCGTTCGCCAATGGCAATTTCAACTTGGAACGCTGCTTGGATTGCTCGGCGCGTTCGGCGTGATCTGGTTTCAATCGAACGGGCAAGAACCCGCCCTGAGCGCAAGTCGAATGGGTCGACATATTGCTTGGCCCGGGTTGCTCATCGCCTTCACCGCCACATTTTGCTGGGCGCTTTACGCCGTGCTCGTGAAACGTCCTTCCGCCCAACTGGGCGCGATTCGCAGTTTCGGCGTGATCAGTTTCATTACCTCCGCGCTTTCATTCCCGCTGACCTTACTCTTTGGCAGAATCGACGCCCCTCTTCATGCCGGTGCACATGTAAATCTCATTCTCATCGTCTCCGCCATTACCTGTATCACCATGGCGCACGTTTTGTATTACGTTGCGATTCAGGAAGTCGGCGTCGCGCTCGCGCAAACACTCCAACTCCTCTGCCCGCTCGGTGCGCTGGCGCTCTCCGCTTGGATTTTCCACGAACGTCTCAGCTCGGCCCAATTAATCAGCGCCGCCATCTTGTTAATCGGCGCATTCCTCGCCATGCGCACCAAACCCGCAGCTGTCGTCGAGACCGCAGAAAATATCTAGCGCATCCGTTGAATCGACGGTTCTGTGCAGCAGCGCAGTGAATCTAAGAACTTATCTCCAATCGCGGCAGAAGAGAATCGACCGGGCACTGGATCGATATCTGCCGAAGGAGAACGTCAGGCCCGCCACGATTCACAAGGCGATGCGCTACAGTTTGTTCGCCGGCGGGAAACGGTTGCGGCCGATTCTTTGTATCGCCGCGGCTGAAGCATGCGGCGGCAAAGTCGACAACGCGCTGCCGCTCGCCTGCGCAATGGAATGCATCCACACCTATTCGCTCGTCCACGATGATCTCCCAAGCATGGACAACGACGATTTCCGCCGCGGACGTCCGACTTGCCACAAAGTTTTCGGCGACGGCATCGCGGTGCTCGCGGGCGATGCGTTGCTTACAATCGCCTTTGAAATCGTCTCACGCGCGAAGCCGACCTTGGGCTACAATATGTCGATCTTGTTGCGCGAGGTCGCCGTCGCCGCGGGCAGCCAAAAGCTAATCGCTGGACAAGTGGCCGATCTCGAAGGCGAAGGAAAGCAGATTGGCATGGCAGGGCTGCGTTACATTCACGAAAACAAAACCGCCGCAATCCTGACAACTTCGGTCCGACTCGGCGCGATGAGCGCCAATGCGAACCCGAAACAATTGAATGCGATCACCAAATTTGGACGCGCGCTCGGTCTCGCGTTTCAAGTGATCGACGACATTCTCGATGTGACCCAAACGAGTGAAAAGCTCGGCAAAAGCGCCGGCAAAGACGTCGCCGCGCAAAAAGCGACTTATCCCGCGATCATCGGTTTGGACAAATCGCGCGCCGAGGCGAAGAGACTCACCAAGCAAGCGCACGCTGCACTGGCGACTTTCGGTGCAAAAGGCGACGCTCTGCACGCGCTCGCAAATTATCTCCTCCAGCGCGAATATTAAACAGCGAGCGCGAGGTTCGGGTCGATCTCTTCAGTAACGTTTGAGCTGGCGCCGTTCTCCAATTTGAGCATCGCGGTAAACGCGATCATCGCGGCGTTATCGGTGCATAACCACGCTTCGGCGGTCTTGAATTCCACGCGTTGGCCTTTGCACGCTTCGCTCAATTGCTTTCGCAGTTCGCGATTGCAACTGACGCCACCACTGACCGTGACAAGATCGACATCGAACTTTTTTGCAGCCGCGATCGTTTTCCGAACTAGAACATCGACAATCGCTTGTTGGACCGACGCGCAAACGTCGGCAAGAAAATCGCCGCCCAACGTCGGCAACAAATAGCGCACCGCCGTTTTCAAACCGCTGAAGCTGAAGTTTTCCGATTCTGGCATGCTCCGCGGCAAATCGAACCGCTTCGAGTCGCCTTTCGCGGCGCATCTCTCAATCTCCGGTCCGCCGGGATAACCAAGTCCTAACAACTTCGCGATTTTGTCGAACGCTTCGCCGGCAGCATCATCAACGGTTCGACCAATGACTTCATATTCGCCGACGCCACGCACAAAGATCGACATCGTGTGTCCGCCGCTGACGACCAGCGAAACGTTGGGCTTGATTTCTGTTTCGCCAAAAAATGGCGAGAGCAAATGCCCTTCGAGATGATTGATCGCGAGATATGGTTTGCCGAAACCGATCGCGAGCCCTTTCGCGATTGACGCTCCGATCATCAACGAACTGGCCAAACCCGGTCCGCTCGTCGCCGCGAAGGCGTCGATTTGCGAGATGCCGATCATCGCTTCGCGCGTGACGCGCTCAAGCAAGCGCGGCGCGTGCACAAGGTGATTACGCGACGCGACTTCTGGCACAACGCCGCCGAATTTTTCGTGCTCCGCAATCTGCGACGCGACTTCACTAGCCAACAGCTGCGAGCCGGAGTGGCCATTGCGACCACGCAAAATCGCAACCGCTGTTTCGTCGCAGGAAGTTTCGAGCGCGAGTATTATTTTTGAATTCAGCACAGAGTTCGCAGAGAACGCAGAGCAAAACTAAACCAAAATAAAACCTCTGCGACCTCAGCGGTGAGATCGGCTACTTCTTGATCGGTTCGCCTTTGGGTGCGTTTTCCTGAGCGTAAATCATTACGCCCTTGAGCGCGTCGATCGCTCGCAGCATCTGCGGATCCGTGCTCTTGATGAAATTCTTGTCCTCCTCCGGCTTGATCGTGTTGCCACTGCTACGCGCGGCAAAAAGTTGGCGTTCCAGCTCCACGCTCATCGGGACACGGATGTTGGGCGCGACCCCGTTGCCATGAATGACTTGTTTACTCGGGGTGTAATACTTCGCGGTCGTGAAACGCAACGCCGACCCGTCCGGCAACTGCATCACATTTTGGACCGACCCTTTTCCGAAGGTTGTTTCGCCCACCACGATTGCGCGGTGCAAATCCTTGAGTGCGCCGCAGACAATCTCCGCGCCGCTGGCGCTCCCTTCGTTCACCAAGACTGCCATCGGAAAATTCGGCCGCTGTTTTGCGACGCCGGAAGTTGTGTAGTCGCGCTGCTGCGAAGCGACGCGACCCTGGGTGGAAACGACCTTGGTGTTCGGCGGCAGAAATTGCGCGCAAACGTCGACCGCGCTGTTCAGCAGACCGCCGGGATTGTTGCGAAGATCGAGAATCAGCGCCTGCATCCCTTGCTTTTGCATTTCATCGAGCGCTTTCGACAACTCATCGGCGGTCGGCTCGTTGAATTGAATCAGCCGCACGTAAGCAATCTTGAAAGAGCCGGTCAGATCGGGATCGAGCAGTCGCGCCCCCTTGACGCTTTGCACTTTGATCTCGGCACGCTCGAGCGCGTAATCCTTGACCTCCTTAGTGGATGGCCGAATCAACGTCAGCGAAATTTTCTGGCCGGGCGCACCGCGCAAATGGTTGATCACGTCCTGCAAATCCATTCGCTCGGTCGAAGTCCCGTTGATTTTTAAAATCTGATCGCCCGAGAGAATGCCAGCCCTGGCCGCGGGTGTGTCCTCCATCGGCGTCACGACAGTTGGCAGGCCGTTTTTGATTGCCACTTCAATGCCCAAACCGTTGAACCGGCTGCGCGTGTCTTCCTGCATGTCGCGGAAATCGTTTGGGTCCATGAACTGACTGTGCGGATCGAGCGAGCCGAGCATGCCCTTGAGCGCAGCCGTGATCAGGTCGTGGTAGCTGGTTTTGTTTCCATCGACATAATCCTGGCGGATTAACTGAACCGCCTTGGCGAAAATGGCGATCTGGGAGTAACCGCTGTCCTCGTCTTGATCAGCGGCGCACAAGCTGTGAAAGCCGATGCTGAAGAGCAGAGCGAGAGCCAACAAACCGAATGCTCCGATAAGGATACGGCGCTTCATCTTAGATTGAGCCTGGAAACGGTCGGACACTCGCTCATCCAAAATTTTTGGCAACGTGCAAAGCGTCGTCTAAAGTTGCGCCGCCGTGGTAATTCGCTTGAGGAAATTTCTCGCCTGCGTTGTTGTCGCAGCCGCGACGTGTTTGCCATTGACCAACGCGGTCGCACTCCAAACACCCGATTCGGAATATGAGGCGGTAGCGGAGGAATTCATCAAGGGCTACTTCGCCGCGCGACCCCTTCTCGGCACCGCCATTGGCCTGCATGAATACGATGGGAAGATCACGGATTACAGCCGGCTCGCGCTCGATGCCGAACTTTCCCGGTTGAAACGGTTCGATGACCGGCTCCAAAAATTCGAGCTCAATAAACTCAGCCAGCGG
>Ga0209648_10003321_pt1 | contig 13500 bp, 13 predicted proteins | sample GraSoi2013_115cm_FD_185830 | JGI IMG/M metagenome (GOLD analysis project Ga0209648, IMG submission 185830) | Grasslands soil microbial communities from the Angelo Coastal Reserve, California, USA - Sample 9_17_2013_115cm (SPAdes) (version 2) | ecosystem: Environmental > Terrestrial > Soil >...
GGAGTGCGTTCGTGAAAAAACTTTTCTTCGTGTTCACCATCAACCTGTTGGTTCTGCTTTCCGCGGGGCACGCGCAGACGGCCCCACCTCAGGCCGCTGCACCGAAGCAACTCACGATTGAGCAGATCTTCGCCGAGGGGGGAGTTACGGGACGCGTTCCGGAGACGATCAAGTGGAGTCCGGACGGCACCAAGGTGTCTTTCGTGCAGCGCGACGACGCTGGCGAGCACGGCGAACTATGGTATGTGGACGCGGCGACGGGCGAAAAAAAAATATTGGCCAGCGAGACCAAGCTGTCGCAGCTTGCCCCGCCTACGAGCAAGATTAAGGACGAGCGCGAGAAAGAGCGCGTGACGCGGTATCATGTCGCCGCCTACACCTGGTCGCCCGACTCCAAGCACCTTCTGTTCGATGCGCAGGGGCAGCTCTGGTATTACAGCCTGGATACGGGAACGGCGGTGCAGCTAACGTCGTCACCGGACCCGAGCCAAGACCCGAAGTTTTCGCCGGACGGCAAGCGGCTCGCATACGTGCGCAAGCACAATCTTTATGTGCATCCGGTGTCGGGGGAGGAAGGCGAACGTCCGCTCACGCGCGAGGAGAAAGACAAGGATAAGGATAGGGACAAAGACAAGGAAGACAACATCCTGAACGGCGAGGTGGACTGGGTTTACGCCGAAGAACTTGAGGTGCGCAGTAACTTCTTCTGGTCGCCGGAAGGGCGCGAAATCATTTTTCTGCAGATGGATGAAAGCCGGGTACCGGCCTATCCCATCACCGACTGGCTGCCGACGCATCCCCGAGTCGAGCAGGAAAAATATCCGAAGGCGGGAGATCCGAATCCCAGCGTGCGGTTGGGAGTGGTGGGCAACAGCGGCGGCAAGGTGCGCTGGATCAAACTCACCGATGACGATGACACCTACATACCGCGCTTCGGCTGGATTCGCGAAGGCTGGGCTTGGGCGGAGGTTCTTAATCGCAAGCAGGATGTGATGGACCTTTATTTTATCGATGCGAAGTCGGGGAAGTCGCGCAAAGTGCTGACCGAGTCGGCTCCGGACGCGTGGGTAAACGTCAACGACGACTTCCGGATATTGAAATCTGGCGACCGCTTTCTGTGGACCAGCTGGCGCGACGGCCACACGCACATTTATCTCTACAGTTTCAACCAGGACCCGCTGGCGGCCGACGCGAAACTGGAACACCAACTCGAGAGCGGAGACTACGAGGTGATCGCGATCAGCGGCGTGGATGACGCATCGGGCACGGTTTTTTTCATCGCGAATAAAGGCGATCCGCGACAGGAGAAGCTTTTTTCCGTGAAGCTGGACGGCTCGGGGATGCAAGGCATTTCATCGGAAGCAGGCAACAATGCGGGGAGCTCTGCCGCCAACTTCGCCGATGACGGCAAGCATTTCGTGGAAACACATTCTGCGACGCTGACGCCGCCTCGGATTTCGGTTTGCGCGGCGGGCGGCGCGTGCCAGAAAATTTGGGAAGGGCGCAGCGTGTCGGATTACGACCCGATTGCGCCGAAGACCCTGGAATTCAAAGCGGATGACGGCACGGTGTTGTATGGCTATTTAATCCTGCCGCGCCATGCGGACGCGAGCCAGAAAGACCCAATCCCGTTGATCGTGAACATCTATGGCGGTCCGGCCGGGCAGACCGTGCAGGATGCATGGGGTGGAACCACGGCGCTCTTCCACCAGCTTCTGGCGAACGAAGGATTCGCGATTTTCTCGGTCGATAATCGCGGAACCCCGAATCGCGGTAAGAAATTTTCCGCCGCGACCCGCCTGCAGTCGGGCCCGGTCGAACTGAAAGACCAGCTCACGGCGCTCGACCAGCTGTACGCGCAGGTTCCGCAACTCGACCGCACTCGCACCGCGATCTGGGGATGGTCGAATGGCGGCTCGATGACGCTATATGCGCTAACGCACTCCGACCGCTTCAAGGCGGGAATCTCGGTTGCTCCTGTGACCAACTGGCGCGACTACGATTCGATTTACACCGAGCGCTACATGGGCCTGCCGAAGGACAACGCCAGCGGCTACGACGATTCGATCGTCAGCGCGGCGAGCAGTCTGCACGGGTCGTTGCTGCTGGTGCACGGGACCAGCGACGACAATGTGCACTTGCAGAATACGATGCAGATGACCGACGGGCTGATCAAGGCGGGGAAGCAGTTCCGGCTGATGGTGTATCCGAACAAGACGCACGGAATTGCGGGGCCTGGCACGCGCACGCAGCTGTTCCACATGATGGAAGATTTCTGGAATAGGGAATTGAAGTAGCTCTCAGCCATCAGCTCTCAGCCGTCAGTTTTAGATCCTGCGCGAACGTGAGATTTAACTGATGGCTGAGAGCTGATGGCTGAAGGCTGGTTCTCATGCATCGCACAACTCTCGGCGATTTCGAACTCACGGTCGTCTCCGATGGAACTTACTTCCTCGACGCCGGAGCCTTTTTCGGAGTCGTCCCGAAGACTATGTGGTCGAAGAAGGTCACGCCGGACGAGCAGAACCGGCTCGACGCGGGAATGAATTCACTGCTCGTGCGCACCGGCAAGAAAAATGTCCTGATCGAAACTGGCATCGGCAACAAACTGCCTGACCGGATGGTACAAATCTACAAACAGCCAGCCAAGCTACTCGACAATCTGCACGCCGCCGGAGTTGCGCCGGAAGATATCGACATTGTCATTAACACGCACCTGCATTTCGACCACTGCGGGTGGAACACGGTGCGGCACGGAGATCAGGTGGTGGCGACATTTCCGAACGCCAAGTATTACGTGCAGGAACAAGAGTGGGAGCATGGCCGCCTGCAACTGGAGCGCGACGCGATCAGCTATATGAGCCCAAACTACGATCCGCTGCTGGAGACGGGTCAGATGGTGTTGTTGAAAGGCGATGTCGAGCTTTTGCCCGGCATCTCGGTCAAGGTCTTTCCGGGGCACACGGCGAATATGCAGGCGGTGATCATCGAGAGTGGCGGCGCAGGCAGCGAAAAAAAGAAGGCGTGCTACATCTCCGATCTGATTCCGACATCAAATCATCTCGACCTGACCTGGGTGATGGCGTTCGATCTCTTTCCGCTCGAAACCATCGAGAGCCGCAAGAAGTACTATGCACAGGCGATCCCGGAGAGATGGCTGACGGTGTTCACGCACGATGATGCCACGCCGTGGGGATATGTGGAACGCGGGGAGCGGGGAAGGCTGGGGTTGGCGGGGCCCCGGTAGGGAGAGCCGCCCTCGTCCGTCCAGGCACGGAAATCGCGCCAGAAACTTTTGGGCGAATGCTGTGGGCTTCGCCCCGCTGGACGGCCGTGGGCGGCCGTCCCTAAGTGGTCTGTGCTGGGAGCTTCGCTTCGAAGAACTCTTCAACTCGGCCCAGTATCTCCGCCCCGCTCTTCGCCTCGTAGATCGCCTTCCTCAACGCCGCGCCTCCGGGGACTCCGTGCGTGAACCACGATGCGAACTGCTTCATCTTGCCTTCGGCTCCGGGCATTTCTTCTTCCAGCAGCATTTGGAAGTAGGTACGGATCATCTGGTAGCGGTCGGCTTCGGTGGGTTCGTCGTAGGGCTTGTCTCCCGCACCATCCGAGGCTGCGGAGCTTCGCTCCGCTGGACAGCCGAGGGCGGCTGTCCCTACGTGAACTGGACGGGCGGGGACGCCCGTCGCTCCACTTACATACTGCTCGATCTGGCGGAAGATCCATGGATTTGCGGGGGCCATCCTGCCGATCATCACCGCGTCGCAGCCGGTTTGGGCGACAATCGCACAGGCGTCTTCGGGCGAGCGGATGTCGCCATTGCCGATCACGGGAATCTTGACTGCCTGCTTAACAGATGCGATCCATTCCCAGCGCGCGGTTCCGCTGTAGCCTTGCTCACGGGTGCGGGCGTGCAGCGCAACCGCGCCCAGGCCGCAGCTTTCGGCCATGCGCGCCAGCTCGACGCAGACGATTTCGTCGTCGTTCCATCCGGCGCGGAATTTCACGGTGAAGGGAATCTTCACGGCGGCCCGCACCGCTTCGAAAATTTGCCGGATCAGCGGCAGGTCGCGCAGCAACCCCGACCCGCCATTGCACTTCACAACTTTCTTCGCCGGGCAGCCAAGGTTCAGGTCGACGAGGTCGAAGCCGAGGTCCTCCACCAGGCGCGCGGCATCGGCCAGCACTGTCGGACTGCTGCCGAAGAGCTGGGCCGAGATCGGGTGCTCGTCTTCGTAGAAATGAAGGTAGCGTCCCCGAACGCGAAGGTCGCGCAGGACACCGTCCGCCGAGGTGAACTCGGTCATGATCAGGCCGCATCCGCCGAGGTTCTTGATGAAGCGGCGGAAGACGGTGTCGGTGACACCGGCCATGGGTGCAAGCACGGTGGCGGGAGCGATGCCGACGTTGTCAACCTTCAGGGCCGCGGGAAACACCCGTGCTAGTGTGGGAGCGGGCGTCTCGCCCGTCCGAGCCACTGCGGCGTCAGTGTTGTCCCAGAACTTTTGCACAGTCTGATTCTACGTCCTTTCCAGCGTTCGGCGAGTGTGTAACAATCCGGGTTGTTTACTGCCTATGAATAGAATTCGCGAGATTCTGCTTACCGAGTATATTGGGGCAATCCTAGTGGCACTTCTGGTCGCCGACGCGATCATTGCTCTCATCACGTTACTGGCTGGCCAAATCTTCTATCACGCGTTTCTTGCCGTCAGGCAGGCAGGGAGGATTCCCGCGGAATCTCAATTACATTCCATCCTGACGACGCTCGTAAAAATGCTATTGTACTTAGCGTCGGCGTACATGCTCGTGCGATGGCTCTATGGCGCAAAGCCCCCGGTAACCCGGGAAAGCCCAGAATCGCTCCAAGCTGGCCAAGAGAATGTATGACTGAAACTGGAACGACTCTAGCCATCAAGCCACTGGCGCGAAGGTTTGCCCCCCCCGCACTAGCTGCCTGGCTGCTGTACATGGGTGTGTGGATTCTTCTTTTTGCGATCGAGCAGCAGGTGATGTCAGTTCTGACACAGACTGTCGGTTGGTTTGTCGACCACCTTCCCGTCAACCTTGGGCCAGTGGAAAAAACATACTCGCCGATTCAGCTCTTTGCACAGAACATCGCGGAAGGCGTCGTGCTGATCCTCCTCGGCCTTTTCGTCGGCTCACGGATTGCTCGACGAAAGCGCCAATTCCTCAGCCAGCTTGGCTAGGACTGCCAAAAGTAAAGCCTCCCGCAAGGGGAGGCTTTCAAGAATGCGCGTTTCTGCGCGGAATTTACTGCTTCGTAGATGCTTAGGACTGCTTGGCGGCTGCTTCGGCTTTTCCTGCGTCGCTCTTGGCGTACTTGCGGCGGAAGCGCTCGATGCGGCCGGCGGTGTCCATGAGCTTCTGCTTGCCGGTAAAGAAGGGGTGGCAGGCGGAGCAGATTTCCACGCCGATGTCGCCTTTGTGGGTGGAGCGGGTGATAAATGCGTTACCGCAGGCGCAGTGCACGCGGATTTCGCCGTAGCTGGGATGGATGGCTGCTTTCATGTCAGTTCCGAAACCTCGATTCAGACATTAGATTCTACAGGAGTTAGGAAGGATTCAGCAAGGAAGGCAGGCGCAGTGGGTGCACGCGAATCTCCGCTAGCCCTTGTGGATGGGGAACTCCGCCGATCCTACTTGGGCAACGTGCTCCTCCGCGAACCGGGTGACGCGTTCGAGCGCGGTCTGCAGTTGCCGGTGGAACTCCGCCACCTGCGCGCCTATATCCGCACCGGCGGCTTCGGCGGGAACTTGCACCTTGGCGCTAAGGCGCACCAGCGCTTTCGAAAACGGCTTTGGGATCATCAGCGCATCCCATGTGTTCAGCACCCAGGCATCGCTGAGCGCCACGTAGAAAGCCGCCATCGGCAAAGCGCTGGCGCGCGACAATAGCACCGGGCCCGGCTTGGCGACGTATTTCGGGCCGCGAGGGCCGTCAATCGTAAAGGCAACCGCGACGCCCCGTTCCAACTGGTCTTTCAAGCCGAGCAGGGCCTTCGCGCCACTGCGGCTGCTTGATCCACGGACCGCGATGAAGCCAAGTTTTTCAATGGTTCGCGCGACGTATTCCCCGTCGAAGCTGCGGCTCACCATTACAGCGATCCCGGTTTTTCTCCATAACCACGCGCTGGCGAACACTGCCCGGTGCCAGAAAGAGTAGATCACCGATTTTTCGAAAGTCGCGTCCGGCGACGAAGGCGGATCTTCCCACGATATTGAATAGCGGAGGGTCGGACCGATCAGCGAAATGGCGAGATAGCACGCCCAGCTGATGAGCCACAAGAAAATTCTTTGTCGCAGCGAGAATCGGGGCGTTTCCAGAACCGATGGCTGCTCAGGCTCGAGAGCGGCGGAAGAAGAGCTCACGTGGATATTGTAGCCGGGAAGGAAAGGTTGAACTGAAAGCTGAGAGCTGACGGCTGAAAGCCGGTTTCCTACGCCTCCAGATAGGCCACGATCCAATCTTTCACCCGTTGTCGCCGCTCGTCGGTCGAGTCGAAGCGCACCCCGAAGCTCTTGTTGCTTTTCTTCCAAGTGACGTGCCCTCGCACCCAGACGCGCGGCAGCGTCAGCAAAGAAAACGACACTTCCACCAGACTTCCTCGTTCGGGCACGTGATTGCCCTTGAGCGACATTCCCCCCGAACTGATCTCCTGGCTGGTGGCGGTCATGCGGCCACCGTCGGGCAACACAATCCCAACCTCGGTCATGACTGGGATGCGCACGTAGCGGCGGAATTCGTGCAGCACCAGCATTCGAGTGGAACGCACCAGTTTCATCGCCGCCGACCGCTCCAACGGTTCGTGAAAGACCGCATTGATGCACAACTTCGAATAACGCAAGGCATCCTGCGCGGTCCCGCCCAGCCCGTAAATGACGATCCGGCTGTTGGAAGCCGATCCCCGCGCCCGCTCGATGATGCTGCCGGCTCCTTCTCCCAGGGTCAAAACGCAGGCCTCGAACTTTTCGTTTTGCAGCCGATCCGAGTTTTCGCGCGCAATCGAAGCCGTTTCGATTCCAAATTGACGGAAACACTCCGTCACCAGTTGCGCAGATGTATCGGGCAAGTCAAACAGCGCAACACGCGCAGCAGACTTTCGATGGGCGGGAAGGGGGGCGAGAGCGGTACCAGTCGAAGTAGGCATGAGTCCGAGGGGATGAACTCCTCTAAAACCCAATTCTGACGGGCTTTTCCAGGGTTGCATAGGTTTCGAAAGGGCTTAGCCCCTGTTCAAAAGGGCCATTACGGAAGTAGTACTTGGGCGTGCTGCCCCTACTCACTTTCGTTCTTTTCTTGGCTGTAGAGACGGGGCTTGCCCCGTCTGGGGAGACGGCCGCGTCTCGACCTCCGTTTCGGTGGCGTTCAGGTAAGATGTTGCAATCCTTGCATCCGTAGCCGCAGGCAGAATTCGCTGTCAGAACAATGATCACTTTAAACGACATCCAGTCGGCCTTGCGCCGCATTCGCAGCTCCATATACCTTTCGCCCTGCGCTCGCTCAGAAACGTTTTCCGAGTCCACCGCCAACAAGGTCTATTTGAAGCTTGACAACCTACAGCGCACGGGCGCCTTCAAAGAGCGGGGCGCACTGAACAAGTTGCTCTTGCTCAGCCCTGAGGAACGCGCTCACGGTGTAATCGCCGCCTCGGCTGGAAATCACGCCCAGGGCGTGGCGTATCACGCCGGCAGACTTGGAATCCGCGCCCAGATTTGCATGCCCCTGACCACGCCTCTCATCAAAGTCTCGGCGACGCGCGGTTACGGCGCCGATGTGGTTCTGCACGGCGCCAACTACGACGAAGCTTACGAGGAGGCCGTCCGCCGCAGCCAGGCCGAGCACCTCACCTTCGTGCACGCCTTCGACGACGATGCTGTCATTGCCGGGCAGGGCACCATCGGCCTGGAGCTGTACCAGCAGCATCCCGACCTCGAAGCCGTCGTCGTCCCAATCGGCGGCGGCGGCCTGATTGGCGGCATTGCCTGCGCGCTGAAGGAGTCGAATCCAAAGATTCAAGTTTTCGGGGTTCAGCCCTCGCGCCTGCCGTCCATGAAGGTTGCCGTCGCCGAAGGCAAGCCCGTGACGCTTCTGGCAGCCTCTACCATCGCGGATGGCATCGCCGTGCGGCGCGCCGGCGACCGCACCCTGCCGCTGGTTCAGAAGTACGTGGACGACATCGTTACCGTCGAAGAAGAAGAAATCGCCAACGCCATCCTTCTCTTGCTCGAGCGCGAAAAAACTTTGGCGGAAGGCGCGGGCGCAGCGGCCCTCGCGGCTCTGGTGAATCGCAAATTACACTTGGTCAGCAAGAAGGTTGCTGTGCTCGTGTGCGGTGGGAATATCGATGTCACGTTGCTCTCACGCATCATCGAGCGCGGCCTCGTCAAAGACGGACGTCTCGTGCGCCTGCGCGTACATCTGCCCGACTATCCTGGCGCGCTGAATCGCCTCACATCGATTCTGGCCGAGCATCGCGCCAACATCGTCGAGACGGACTACGACCGCGCCTATCACGGCGTAGGGCTGGGAGAAACCGCGATCGAAATCACCATGGAAACCCGCGGCCCTGACCATATCGCCGAAATTATCTCGGCCCTGGGTGCGGCGGGATATGCGCAGGAGCGGGTGCTGTAAGCGTGCTCACCACCGAGACGTCGAAGTCGCCGAGAAATTCGACGGATTCCCCTGTGGCACCCAGTGCACTCAGTGCCCCCTGTGGTTAAGGTTTGGGGTCTCTCGGCGCTCTCGGCGGTGATATTCACTCAAACTGTCTCCGAAATCTCTCCAACTGATCTTTCACCTCCACGACCTCTCTCCGCAGACCAGCCACTTCCTCTTCCAGCCGCGCGATGCGCTCGGCCTCCGCCGGATTGCGCCCAACCGCCGCGCTTGCCACGGGCGTTTCCGCTTCCACTACATCCCCGGCAAGCAAATGTGCATATCGAGATTCCTTGGTTCCCGGCTGTCGTGGAAGAACTCTCACCAGCGCCGGCTCGCGCTGCATCGACTTCTGCAACGCCGCTTGCACATCCTCCAGCGCTTCGAAGCGGTGCATGCGCTCGGCACGTCCGCGCAGTTCGCCCGGCGTCTGCGGACCGCGCAGCAATAGCACGCACAGAACCGCAATCTCCGGACGCGTGAAGTTAAACACCTCCTGCAACCGCTGCTCATATTTGGTCACGCGGCTATCGGCGCCGCGTGCGGGTCCAGCCAGGCGCTGCGCTTGCAAGCCTTCCAGCGCATCGCGCACGGCGTCTTTGTCCAACTGCATCACCGGATCGCGATTCGACTTCTGGTTGCAGGCGTTAAGCAGCGCGTTCAGCGACAGGGGATAGGACTCCGGCGTGGTGATGTCCTTTTCGATCAGGGAGCCTAGCACGCGAACTTCGGTTTCCGTCAGCCTGAATTCCATGGATTCCCTTCAACCGTCCTCTAAGGTTCGAAAGGCTGGTGATGACGTGCTTAGGTTGAATCGGTCTGGTTTGATGAAAAAAAGAAACATGCGGTCAGGTTCGTGGTACCCCATCCTAGTGTCTCCAGAACCGGGAGACACAAGGATGGGCAGCCGCCGATTGCGTACGTTCGGAAAAGAAATGGGCCCGCCAGCCTGGTGTCAATTGCACATTGGAGCGGTGGGATGCAGCTTGCAATATTGGGCAATGGGTCCGGCTGAACTGGTGGAGCAAAGTGTAGCTGTCAACAGCACTAGTAGGAGCACGACAAACCTGAGTTTCATAAGTTTTCTCCTAAAGTCTCGGGGTCTCACAGGACCTGGACTCTCGCCCGAGATGTTATCACTATTTTGGTAGGTAAAATCTACTGCCACATCACCCTTGGTTCGCGCTTTTCAGAAGGGGGGATAAAACCTGATCGCGGTTCGCGAGCATGCCCGTTTGCCGGAGCCCCGAGCGAAGCCGAGGGGGAGAGCGAAAGGAACGTCGATGCCACACACGGTATACTCAATAGTTTGTCGAATACATCTATGAGCCAGCCGATCGTACCGCCCCGAGTCTCCATTGACGAACTGGTCCGGGAGCTGCACACGCTTCCGGCACCGGCCTTCGATGAGGCGGAGGCGATCAGATCGCTGCTCGCAAGAATGCCGGTCGAAGAGGCCAGTCTCGCGCCCTATTTGACTTGGCACGGGCAGCACTACACGCGCAACCTGATCGACAAAACGGACCTCTACGAACTGGTGGCCATCTGCTGGGAAGTTGGGCAGAGCAGTTCGGTGCACAATCATCGCGACCAGAATTGCTGGATGGCAGCGCCGGTGGGAAAGCTGCTGGTCGAAAATTTTCACGTGGAATTTCAGGACATCGAGACGGGCAAGTGCCGTTTGCTGGCATCTAACACGGTGGAGTTGACGGCGGCCAATCCGTGCGCGGTCGATCCGCGGGAGCCCGTGCACCGGGTGGTGAATCCGCGGGCAGCGAACCAGCGCGCCGTGACCCTGCACGTCTATTCGCGGCCCTTTGACACCTGCGTGGTCTATTCGCCCGAGCAGGGAACATGCGGCGATATCCGGCTTCACTACAATACAGTTTTCGGTAAACCAGTGGCCAGTAATCAGTAACCGGTACCCAGTGTCTAGACGCTGCACGAACATCCATCTGGGGCAAGAGAGATTCGTTCTGGACTGGGTACTGGCAACTGGGCACTGCATTTCAAGGAGGAATCGTGAGGAAATACCTGGGAGTTTTGGTTGGCGTAGCTGCGCTGTGTACGATTTCGTGGGCACAGGCCCCAGCGCAGGCCCCGACTCCAGCTCCCACTACAACTCAAGGTCAAGCTCCTGCCCCCGCCCCCGCCCCCGAGACCGTTCCGATTCCAACTCCAACTCGAACCGCCAACCCCGCACCTGCGGTCCAGTTCCCGCGCTTCGAATTGTTTGCCGGCGGTTCGTACGCCGAGGCCGGTCTTTTCAACGCCGGCCACTGGGCGGGTTTACCCGGTTGGGACGCTTCACTGGGGCTGAACGCGACCAGTTGGCTGGGGTTCGTAGTGGATGGCGGCGAATACTTTGGGACCTCAAAGATCCCGGGAGCGGTGCCGGCGCCATTTCCAGCGGGCCAGACCTTCTGCGACACCCCATCCTGCACGTTCAACGTGACGACTCGAGAGTACAACGTTCTTTTTGGCGCGCAATTCGCCCGCCGCAGGTATGAACGCTGGACGCCGTTTGGCGAGCTCATGTTCGGACATGGGGGCACCCGGGGCAAGGCCAGCGCGCAGGGGCAACCCTTCACGGAGGTAAGCTCAGGTCTGGCGTTATTGGCCGGCGGCGGCGCTGACTACAAAATCAATCAGCGTTTCGCATTGCGGTTCAAGGCCGATTACTTGCAGACCCGCGCCTTTAAGCAGAAGCAGGACAACTTCCGGCTCTCCGTGGGCATTGTCATCCGCAGCGTGAAGAAGAAGAAGCGCACGCTGGAGGACGAAACTCAGCCCGAACCGTAAAGACAGGTAGAGACGCGGCTTGCCGCGTCTTAGACGGGGCAAAGCCTCATCTCAACCGAATGCAAGGCCCCTCCGCAGTTGCCGCTGGCGATGATTCCATCCGCGAGAACGATTACGAGCGGCGCAGCAAATCGCCCAGGGGCTTCGTCTTGGCCCGCACTTCGTCGGCGAAATCGGCGCCCTTCTCGACCACTTCCCCGAAACGGTCCTTGGCTTCGTCCGTCCACTCGGAGGCGGTTTCCAAGGCGTCGTCGTAGGAGCGCCGCAGATCTTTCCGTAGCTGCCGCCCGCTCTTCGGAGCGAGCAACAGACCGAGGGCGGCACCGACGCCCAGCCCGATCAGCAGAAAGGTGACTGCCGTGCCAGCCTCACTGTCCGAACTCATGTATTTTCCAATACGCATATGAACCTCCTAATCTTCCATTCATACTGCCAGACGGGGCAAGCCCCGTCTCTACATTTTAGACCCTAAGCGCCAGCTCTCTTCCCCGCAAGGACCTGCTAGGGCGCGAACCACCGGCATAGTCCCCCACAATCCTCTCCGCCTGTGTAAAATGAAGTCTTAAGCCCAAGTGCGGCGCGGAAGCCGTGGCGACCCCCACCCCAGCAGGCCAAAAGCGAGCCCGCTGGGGACCCCGGACCTGCCCCGCTGCCCAGAATTCCTAGCAGAGTGAAGGAGATGTAGACCACCAATGTCGATTCCCGCGACCCAGCTCCGTCCCGGCATGATCATCAAGCACAACAATGATTTGCACTCCGTGTTCAGCGTCGAGCATCGTACGCCGGGCAACCTGCGCGCCTTCATCCAGGCCAAATTGCGCAACCTGCGCACCGGTGCCATGTTCGAGCACCGTTTCCGCTCTCCCGACCCCATCGAGAAGGTTAACGTGGACGAGGTCAACATGGAGTTCCTGTACGCCGATGGCGACAGCTACTACTTCATGGACACGTCCAACTACGAACAGACCCATCTGACCCGCGACACGCTGGGCGATGCGGTGGATTACCTGACGTCGAATCTCCAGATCAAGGTGGAGTTTTTTGATGGCAAGGCCGTAGGTATCGAGTTGCCGCAAACAGTGGTGTTGACCGTGACCGAAGTCGAGCCCGGCTTGAAGAGCGCAACCGCATCCAGTGTAACCAAGCCGGCGAAGACCGAAACCGGGCTCATCGTGCAGGTGCCGCCGTTCATCAATGAAGGCGAGAAGATCAAAGTCGATACCGCGGAAGGCACATATTTGTCGAGAGCGTAGGGTAGGTCAGAGGTTAGAGGTCAGATTGCAGAGGCGAGAACCTTCGGCTCGGGTTTTCACCTCTGCAATCTGACCTCTGACCTCTTCAATCGAACGATGGCTTCCACAAACGGTCAATCTCGCACTCAAGCTCGCCGCTTTCTCGTGCGCGGACGTGTGCAAGGCGTCGGCTTCCGCTGGTTTGTCGAGCGTGAGGCTCACATCCTGCAAATTTCGGGATGGGTTCGCAACAATCCCGATGGCAGCGTCGAAGTTCTGGCCGTCGGAACGCGCGACCAGTTGGCTGGAATGCGCTCGCGTCTGCAGGAAGGGCCAAGCGCGGCGCGGGTCGATGACGTAGAGGAATCCGAGGCCGAGCCAGCCGGACTCGATTCATTTCAAGTTCGAGGAGCTTAACCTTTAGGATGCAAACCAAGATGCCGACCAAGATGCCGACCGAGCCCGTAGATTGCGACGGGTTGAAGAAGCTGATCCGGGAGGTGCCTGACTTCCCCAAGAAGGGCATCCTGTTCTACGACATCACCACCCTGCTCAAGGACAAAGTAGGCTTCGCGCGCCTGATTGACGCGCTCTCGGAAAACTATATCGGCAAAGAGATTGACCTGGTGCTTGGCATGGAGGCCCGCGGATTTATCTTCGGCCCCGCGCTGGCCTACCGCCTGAATGCGGGATTTGTTCCGGTCCGCAAGCCCGGCAAACTGCCCGCCGAAACAGTGAAGGTCAGCTACGAGCTCGAATACGGCAGCAACGCGCTGGAGGTCCACA
>Ga0209648_10003322_pt1 | contig 13498 bp, 12 predicted proteins | sample GraSoi2013_115cm_FD_185830 | JGI IMG/M metagenome (GOLD analysis project Ga0209648, IMG submission 185830) | Grasslands soil microbial communities from the Angelo Coastal Reserve, California, USA - Sample 9_17_2013_115cm (SPAdes) (version 2) | ecosystem: Environmental > Terrestrial > Soil >...
GAGTAACGGTGAAGTGGTGCTGGGCGGCGCGATCACCAACAGCGCCGCCTCGAGCACCACCGGCGCGTTCCGCTACCGCTCGATCACCCTGTCGCTGCGTCAGGGTCTGTGATCTAAGTCAATGCGGGCGGCCGGGCACGGTATCGGCCGCCGCGCTGTCCGCCGCCCGCCGCGCCACGTTGGCACGCACCGCGTCTTCAACGTGCTGCAGCGCGACCACCGCCACCAACACGATCACCATCACCCAGGCGAGGCCCCGCGCCAGCCGCAGGTTCATGCTTTAACCTAACCAGCGGCATTACTTCCTCGGCGAACCGCTCCATCTCCTCGCGCTGCGGACTGAACTGCAGCAACAACAGGTCCACGCCCGCCTGCTCGAACGCCACGACGCGCTCGGCGATCTGCTCCGGCGTGCCGGTGAGCCCCGACTTGAGCCCGCGGTTCGAGACCGAGTAGTCCTCGAGCGACACCCGCTGTTCGAGCTTGGTGTGGGCGATCCATTCTTCGTAGTTCGCATAGCCAGCGGCGCTCTGCCGCACGTCGGTAATGCGGGAGACTTCCCGCCGCACCGCGGCCTCGGTGGCGCGGCACACCACGTATCCCGCCACCCCGAACGTGAGCGGTGCGAGCCCCAGCCGTTCCCGCCGCTCACGCATGTCGGCCGTTTTAAGGGCGATGCGTTCGGGCGGATCGCCGTGCATCACGTACGCGTCGCACGCGCGCGCGATCAGATCCTTCCCCGCCGGCGACTCACCTCCGGCGTACAGCGGAGGCCGCGGGCGGCGCAGCGGCTTGGGCTCGCACACCGCGTCCTGGACGTCGTAATAGCGCCCGTGAAAGCTGAAGCAGGGCTCCGCCCACATGCCGGACACGACCGCCAACCACTCGGCGGTGCGGGCGTAGCGCGCGTCGTGCTCGTCGAACGCCGCGCCGTATTGGCGCGCCTCGTCCGCCCACCAGGCGCTCACCACATTGAGCGACAGCCGTCCCCGCGCGATGTGGTCAATGTTCGCGGCTTGCTTGGCGCACAACGCCGGGGAGTGGAATGTCGGCCGCACGGCGATCATCAATTCCAGGCGCTCGGTGACCGCGGCCAGCGCCGCCGCCGTGCTCCACGCGTCGAGGGACGGCGCGCCGGGCCCTTTGATGTCGTTGAGGTTGAGCTCGGCGATCAGCGTGAGGTCGTAGCCCAGCCGCTCGCTGGCGCGAGCCAAGCGCCGCACGTACTCCCACGACGGCTCCATCCCTTCGTCCGGCACGTTGCGTAGCCAGCCGCCGAACACGGGCAACCAGTATCCGAAGCGCATCAGGCGGCCTCCCGCTCGAGATAATCCACGAGCCGCGCGAACGGGTCGAATCCCACCACGCGGGGGGCATCGGCCACGAAGTTGGACAACGCATTGATGTCGTAGAAGTACCGGCGGCCGTCGCGCGCGTCCGTGAGATACTCGACGCCGCCTACGTCGATGCCCGCCGCCTGCATCAGACGCTCGACTCCCGCGACGACCTCGGACGGCGGCGTGTAGCCTTCAACGCGCAGTCCGTTCTCCGGGGCGTCCACCGGGCACGCGGCCCGCGCCAGCGCGGCGCCGTCCACCGTGTGGCAGACGTCCGCCGGGCAGAGATTGAACGTGTCACCCGGCGTGTAGATGCGGATGGCGTAGAGAAAGCGGCCGCCCAACACCTCGACGCGCACGATGCGCCCCTCCGCCGCCGGCACGAACTCCTGCACCAGCGCGGTGTGGTCGATCCCCAGCTCGAGCCCGCCGTCGGCTGCCGCGTCCGCCAGCTGCGCCGGCGCGTCGAAGCGCCGCACGCCCGCGCCGCTGCCGCCGATGTTGGGCTTCACCACCACCGGGAAACGCAGACCCGTCGCCGCCGCGGGCGCCTGGGACGCATGATGGATCACCCGCGCGCGGGGGTAGGGCAGGCCCAGGCGCTCGAGCAGCGACAGCTGCAGGGCCTTGGAGGTCTCGGTGACGTAGGCACGCGACCCGTTGACCACGCGCACGCCGAGGCGCTCCAGGTGGGTGAGAAAGGCATGCGTGTAGAACACGGCGTGCGCGCGGCCGCGCAGCCATGCCGACGGGCTCATCCGGTTGAAGACGAGCGAATACGGCGGCGGCAGCTCGCCGGCGTCGTAGGCGTGGCACGCCGCATCGAGCTTCACGTGCGGTGTGCCGCGCCGCTCCAGCTCGGCGAAGAGCGGCCGGAACCAATCGGGATGTTCGTAATAGATCGCGAGCGGCCGGATGGAGGAAAGCGCCATCGGTACCCCCAAAAAGCGATCGGCCGCGACTCTCAAGTTGGGAGTCGCGGCCGACCAGGTTGTGTACGCGCGGGCCCGAAGGCCCTAGAGAATCACGTTCGCTCCGCGCGCACGCCCGTCGCCCGCTCTCCCATGCAGCACATGGGACAACAGGGACAGACGCACATCAGCATGCGGGCGCGAGTCATCGTAAGCGAGAACCTAGAGCCAGGGCGCGGCCCCGGCAAGTCAGAGGCCCGTCAGGGCGTGAGCGTGAAGTTCACACCTGTGACGTGTTGCGCCGTACCCACGGTCACCGCTTGCGTCGCGGTCTTGAAGCCCGTCGCCTTGGCCGCGATCGTGTAGCTGCCGGGGGCCAGGAACATCAGTGCGTATGCTCCGGCCGTGTCTGCGGTTGTCGAGGCGACGGTATCGGACGCGCCCGTGATCGCGAACAGCCTGGCGTGCGCCGTGTCGGGCGCCACCATGCCGCTCACCGATCCCGCGACGTCCTGCGCCGTGGCGTGCAGCACGGGCTTAAAGAGCGCGCCCGTAGGCGACGCGCCGGAGCCCGTGAAGACGAAGCTGCGCGATGCGTCGAAGTCCACGACGAGAATCGTCTGGCCAGGCGCCACGTGCACCGGTCCGCCGAAGTTGACCTTGATGCCCGTTTGCATGCCGCTCGGCACCCTGAGGGTGCGCGTGTTCGAGCCGTCGCTGAACGTGGCGCTGCCTGCCAGCGTGATGCGCGCGGAGTCGACCACCAGTCGCAGCTGCTCGTAATCACCCACAGGAATCAGCGCGCTGCCGAGCAAGGCGGTGACGCCGCCCTGCAGACTCAACAGGTCGTATTGCGCGGGCGTCGTGCTGATGTCGACGGGCGCGCCGCCGCCCACCAGAGAGACGCGGGACACCCACACCACCGCGCTCGCGATGCCTGGGTTCGGGGCGTCCGTCAGCCGGAGGCTCACCTGGCCGAGCTGGGGGCCCTCGTTGCAAGCGGCGAACGCGAAGAGCGAAACGACGGCGGCGATGGTACGGTGCGTCATGGTTTTCTCGACCCTCCCTGCGGAGTCACGGGACGATGGGGGTTAGCAGTCGCTGGGCGAGCGCCGTGGCCAAGACCTGCGGCCGCGGCGGCTGCGGATTCGCCGTGGGCCATTCCCGCCTCGACCTGGCCGGACAGCGTGTTGAGATCGGCAGTGGAATCGACTGAGCGCGTCACAAGATCGACAGACTGTTTGGGGGGCACGCCGAGGGCTGCCAGCGTCCCGGCGACGCGCAGCGCCGTGGCGCGCTTGCCCGAAAGGCCCGCGGCCCGCGCGAGGGCGCGGACTTGACCGGCATCGAGCCCGGCGTTCAACGCGAAGGCCCCGGCTTCGACCGAGGCCGAGTCGGGGATCGCTACGCCCGCGTCGTGGATCGCACCCGCGGCGCTCGATAGTTGATCGGCCAACACTTGTACCGCAGCGACGATCCGTGCCGGGGCCACGCCCTTCGCCGCGCCTTCGAGTGCCTTTTGCACCAGCGGCGTCGCGGGCAGGGCCCGCGCACTCGCCTGCGCTGCGATGGCGCGCACCTGCGCCGCCGCATCGGCGGGCAGTTTTCCCTGGAGCAGATCGGCTGCCGGTCCCTGCGCGAGCAAGGGGCCGCCCGCGGCCAGCGTGAGGAACAAGGCGTAAGCGTGCTTCACGAAACGCGCGCTCCCTGCGGGCTCACTGCGATGATGCTGTTGCGCCGGCCGAAGCCGTCGTCCACGCCCGGCGCTGTCGGGTCCGCCACCCAGCGCTGCCCGTCCACGACGAACGCGTACAGGTGCTGGCCCGCCGGCAGCGACAGCGTCGCCGCCCAGACGCCCGGCGCGGCAGCGTGGGCGAGCGGCGTCGCGCGGGCATCCCAGCCATTGAACGTGCCGGCGACACTGACCTGGTGTGCCCCCGGCGCATACAGCACGAACTTCACGTAGACGCTTTCCGGTGCTTGAGCCACCGCCCGAGGTGCAGCCGCTTGCCGAGCCGGCGCGAAGATAAAGACGAGCGTCGCCGCGGCGGCGAGGGCGGCGACAGCCCACGGACGCACGCGCAGGCGCAACTCGTGCGCTTCCCCGATCCATTGCCATCCGCGACGCCAGGCGCGGCCCCACCGCATAATGGGCCGGGTCCGCACCGCCGCCATCACGCGCCCTTCAAACTCAGCGTCGAGCGTCACCGGGGCACGGTCAACCGCGCCCAACAGCGCGCGCGCTTCGGCCAGCTCGGCCGCCAACTCGGCGCCGAGCTGATCCGCCGACAGCTCGCCATCGAGCCAGCGCTTGACCAGGGGATGGAATTCGCGCATCAGGTTCGCTCCTTGAGGTACTCTCGCAGCCGGTCGTAGGCGCGGTGCATCCGCATTTTCAACGAGGCGACCGTGGCGCCCGTCGCCGCCGCAATTTCTTCGTACGACTTGCCTTCCACGTGCTTCAGCACGAACACTTCGCGCTGCTCCGCCGTCAATTCGCTCACGCCGCGCGCCAGCAATTCCCGTGTTTCGCGCTGTTCGGCATCTCGGTCGGCTCGACCGGGCCCCGGCAGCTCGTCCTGCGACACGTCCGCCACTGCTTCGCGCTTCGTGCGGCGGCGCTCGGCGAAGCAGCGGTTGCGGAGGATCAGGAAAAACCAACCCGCAAAGTTGTCGGGGTCACGGCACTGCCCCAGCTGATCGTACGCGCGGATGAACGCATCCTGCACCGCGTCTTCCGCCGCGTCGGGCGAGCCGAGCATCCGCGTGGCATAGCGCGCATAGCGGTCGCGGTAGCGACGCACCAATTCCGCGTAACGCTCCACGTCACCTGCGAGGACCGCCCGTACCACGGTCCCGTCCGATGCCGCTCCCCGTGCGCCCAGCCGATCCATCCTCGGTCGAATCCAGCGGGGATGGTAGGGCCCGCGCCCCACCCTCGGCAACCGCCCTGAAGATGCCCCGACCTGCCCGGAAGTAACGTAAAATTGTATCTTAAAGGCACTTAGGGGTTTGCCTTAGGCGTTACCGCCACACGCCGACGGGACTCTTTACCGTGACTCCGGCTACGGTGCCGGAGTATGACACACTGTCAGGAGGCACCTCATGTTCCGGAAGATCCTTCCCCTGGTCATGTCGTTGGCATTGCCAGGGTTGCTGGCGGCGCAGCGCGAGATTCCCAATTCGCATGCGTCCGATACGGCCAAGGCCAAGGTTGCTGAGCACCGCGCCACGCAGGTTCGTGGCTCGGTCGAGAATGCGGATGTGACGCCCGCCACGCGGGCCGTTCCGGCAACGCGGGCGACCCCCGCCACGCCGGCGTCGGGTGGCAACCCGGCGACGCCCGCCAAACCGGCCACTCCGGCGACGCCCGCGGTTCCGGCTTCGCCGTCCAAGAAGCCGACGAGCGCTGGACAATCCGGTAATCACCGGCCCTGAACGGGGCGCAGTTCCGGTTCAACCACACAAGGCCGCGGGAAACTGCGGCCTTGTGTATTATCCGGCCCATGCTTCGCCGCACGTTGTGCGTTCTGGCCGCGTCGTGCGGCGCCGCGAGCGCCCGCGCGCAATTCTCTGCGGGGGCAGGACTCGCCACTGTGCGCTACGCCGGCGGCTCGAGTCTCAGCACCCCATCGCTCTCGTCCACGCTGTCCTACGCCGCGCCGACACTTACCGCGAATCTCGGCAGCGCACTCGCCCTGCTCCCGGGCAACGTGCTGTATTCCCAAGGCCGCGCCGATCTGTGGGCGGCCACGCCACCCCTGGGCGAGCCGCATCTTCGTCTCGGTGTCGAGGGTCTGTGGTCCGGAACCGCGCGCAGCGACGGTAGCCGCACGGCCACGGCGCAGGGTGTTGTGGAGGCGTTGTGGTCCACGCCCACCTGGGGCCTCGGGGTGGGCGCCGGGCCGTCGTGGGGGTGGATCTTGGCGCAGCCGCCCTCGGTCACGGCGCTGCACCTCCGCGGGCGCGCGTGGTGGCAGCGCGGTACCACGAACACAACGGTCACCGTTGAACCTACGCGTTTCTTCGGCGCCTGGTTCACTGACGTCACGGCCGGCGTCACGCTGACCCCGGCGAACGGCAAAGTGGTCGCATCGGTGGCGGTTGGCGGCAGGCTCAGCCGTGCCTACGGCTCGAAAGGGATGGGCAGCGCGTTCCTGCAGTACTACGTCACACCAGCGCTCGCGATCGAAGGCGGCGGCGGCGCATACCTCTCGGATCCGTATCAGGGGTTCCCTCGTGCGGGCTACATCGCGGCGGGCGTCCGCTGGTTCCCCGCGACGCAACCCGCGACCGCTGCCGCGCCGCCAAGGCACAGTTCGCCGCCCCTTGTCCCCGACCGGCGCGGGGATAGCCTCTATGTGCGCATCCGCATGCCGGGCGCAAAGAGCGTCGCGATCGCGGGTGAGTGGAACCGTTGGGTAGCGGCACCTTTGAATGCCTTGGGCAACGACCTATGGGAAGGCGCCGTGACGCTCCCGCCCGGGACGTATCGCTTCAATCTGCTGGTGGACGGCAGCGACTGGGTGGTACCGGCGGGCGTCGCGACGCTGTCGGATGGATTAGGCGGCCTGGTTGCCCTGCTGGTCGTCCCCTAGGGCCGCCGGGGTGGCGAGCGCGTACCACACCGGGCCAACGGCCGCGAGCAGCGCCGCGACCAGCACGCCCAGCAGGCCGATCTCCTTGCTCTGCACCTCGAGCGTCACGGCAACGGTGATGAACGCCATCGGCAGGAGCGCGAGCACCACCAGCACCGGAATGCCGACGGGCACGCGGAACGCGCCCCGTAACCCAGGCTCGCGGCGCCGCAGCTGGATCAGCGCGGCGAACTCGAGCGCCAGCGCTGCCGAGTAGAGCAACACGTCGGCGGCGAGCAAGCCGCCGAACGACAGCAGCGCGAACCCCGAATACGCGACAGCCGACGCCAGCACTGCGTTGCGCGGCGTGCCGCGCTCATCCACCCGCGCCAACGCCGCGGGGAGCAGTCCGTCCTGTGCCACCACCAGCGGAATGCGCGAGTACACGAGCAGCAGGGCGTTGAACAGCGCGAACGCGCTCAGCATCCCCGCGAGCGCGAGCCACGCCGCGAGCCATGGCCCGACGATGGCGCGCGCGATGCCGGGCCAGGCGCCGTCGGTCCACGCGTCCCAGGGCGTGAGCGCCAGCGCCGGCACGATCGCGAGCACATAGACCACCACGACGAGCGGCAGCGCACGCCCCAGGGCGCGCGGGTACGTGGCGCTTGCGTCCGCTATTTCCCCGCCGATGGTCGAGGCGTTATCCCAGCCGCTGTAATTCCAGATGCACTGTGAGATGCCGATGCCCAGCGCGCCCGCGAATGACGTCCCCGGCGCGTGGAACGGTGCGAGCGTCAACGCCCCGGCGCCGCCGAGCCACCGCGCAAGGGCGACGACTGCCAGGATGCCGAATGGCGCCAGCACCACAGTGAGGAGCCATCCGGACGCGGTGCCCACCGCGCGAGTGCCCCGGAGATTGAGCCACGTGGCGCCCCAGATCAGCAGCAGGGCGAGGCCCCACGCCTCGAAGCGCGACAACGCCGGCAGGAAGAAACGCAGATACTGCAGGAACAACACCGGGTAGATCGCCATGTCGATCAGCGAGTAGACCCAGGAGAGCCACCCGTTCCAGAACCCCCAGCCCCGTCCGAATGCGCGCTTCACCCACTGGTAATAGCCGCCCTCGACGGGCAACATCGAGGCGAGCTCGCCGATCAACAATGTCTCGGGAACGCTGTACAGCAGCGGCGTGGCAAAGAGCAGCAGCAGGGCCACGCCCGGCCCTACCGTCCCCACCAGCCCTTCCAGTCCGAACGGCCCGCCCGAAACGGTGAAGAACATCACCGCCACGAGGGCTCCCAGCCGCAGCACGGGCGCCCTCGTCAGTGGTGCATCTCCTCCATGCCCTCGTGGTGGTGCACGGCCCAGATGATGCGCGGGTCGTCGGACGCGAAGGCGTTGACGTGCACCATCCAGCCGAAAATGCGCGGCAGGAAGCGGCCGCCCACGGCCGTGCACGCCTCCGCGGTGGCGATCGGGCTCTGCGGCCCGAACACGGGCCGGCCGCCGGTCGAGTCGCGCCAGTGCTGGATGCCGCCGCGCGGCGGGATGCACCAGTTCACGTGCTCGTGCCAGCGCGCGATCGAGAGCGGAATGCGCTGGTCGAGGTCGTCGTCGGCCAAGCGCGCGGGCGCGGTGTACATCGCCCCGACAAGCACCAGCGAGTCGCCGGGACCGCGCTGGTACAGGAGCGACGTCGGGTGGTCGGGGTCGAACCGCACCATCGCCTCGAGCGCGTACAGCCGGTTGGTGTAGTGGTATACCGGCTGATGCTTGACGCCCGGCAGAAACAGGTGGAATCCGTCCGCCTCCGCGACGCGCACGTCCCGGTACTTGGCGAGCGTGCCGCGCACGCGCGTCACCAGCGCCGCGGCGCGCGTCGAGTCACCGGGCGCGGCGCGACGCTCGGGCGTGAGCTTCATATGCAGGTCTTCCACCACTGTCGGCATGCTCATCCCGCTCATGGCGTGCTCCGCCGCGGCGGCCGCATGGGTCGAATCGGGATCCTGTGTGGTCGCTTGCGGCGCGGCGCCGGGCGCGCAACCCGTCACCAATGCCAGACACACAAGGGTACAGCGGCCGGGGCGCATGTCAGTGCACGATCACAGCCGGCGTGTCCTGCGCCTTTACCAGCGCGTTGAAGGCCGGCACGTCCTTGTCGAGCACGGCCTTGAGCGCGTCGAGCTGCACTTGCAGCAGCGGCGACAGCTCGTCGAACAACGTCAGGGACGACGCCGTCGGTGGTGCGTCGGCGCTGCCTGCCACCCCGGCGAGCGCGCTGATGCGATTGTTGAGCCGGATCGGGAAGTTGAGCGGATCCTCGCCGCTGCGATTCTGCGTCTGGTAAATCTCCCGCTCGATGGCGCCGAGTTTGGTCTTGAGCGAGTCGGCCTGGCGCGCGATCGCCGCCGCGCCGGCCTGCCCCTTGGTGCGGGCGACGGCCGCGTCGAGCTGGCCCGTCACGTCGCGGATCTGCTTGACGGCGTCGTTGGCGGCCGACAGGCGGTCGCGCACGCGGATCAGGAAATCGAACTGCTTCTGGAGATCGGCCGTGGTGTAGTGCAGGCGCGGATCGAGTGTCACCGTGAACGGCTTGGAGTCGCCCCAGCTCCCCACGCTGACGCGGACCCTGTACTGGCCCGGCACCGCCGTCGGCCCGCCCAAGCCGCCCGCCCACAGCACGATGCCCGGGAACCGGTGCGCGCCCGGGTAGGAGAGGTCCCACACGAAACGGTTCAACCCGGCGGTGAGGCGCAGGGAGTCCTGTGGATTGGCGGGTTTGGTGGACCAGCGTTGCACCACGGAGTCGCGCGCGTCGCGGATCTCGAGTCGTACTTCGCTATCGGGCTTCTGCTTCAGATAGAAGTAGATCCAGGCACCCGCCGGCGGGTTGCGGCCCACGCCGCTCACCGGGAAGTCGAACCCGCCGCCCGGGCCGCGCGCCGCGTCATTGGGGGTGAACAGGACGCGATCGCTCTTCGCCACGTCGGGTGTGAGCTGGCGCAGCGCCGCCAGGTTGTCGAGCACCCAGAACGCCCGGCCGTGCGTCGCAGCCGCGAGGTCGTTGCCCTTGATCACGAGATCATGCACCGGCACCACCGGGAGGTTCAAGCGGAGCGACTGCCAGTTGGCACCGTCGTCGAACGAGACGTACACGCCGAACTCGGTGCCCGCGTACAGCAGGCCGCGCCGCGCCGGGTCCTCGCGCACCACGCGCGCGAAGTGCGTGGCGGGAATGCCCGTCGTGATCTTGCGCCACGTCTTGCCGTAGTCGCTCGTGGCGTAGATGTAGGGCGCGAAATCATCGAGCTTGTAGCGCGTGGCGGCGACGTACGCGGTGCCGGCGTCGTGCGGCGAGGCCTCGACCGTCGACACCTGCGTCCCCGCCGTGATGCCCGCCGGCGTCACGTTCTGCCAGGTCTTACCGCCATCGCGCGTGAGCTGCACCAGGCCGTCATCCGTGCCGACCCAGATCTCGTTCGAGTCCTTGGGCGAGGGCGCGACGGTGAAAATCGTGCCGTAGTACTCGACGCTGGTGTTGTCCTTGGTGATCGGCCCGCCCGAGGACTCCTGTTTGGTACGGTCGTTGCGCGTCAGGTCGGGGCTGATCGCCTGCCAGGTCTGGCCTTCGTCGGTGGATTTGAACAGCACCTGCGCCGCGGCGTACAGCACGTTGGGGTTCGTGGGCGCCAGCACGATCGGATACGTCCACTGGAAGCGGTACTTGATGTCGCCGGCGCTGTGGCCCATCGGATTGTCGGGCCAGGGGTTCACGGCGCGCTCCTGGCCGGAACGCCGGTCGTAACGCGTGAGGTAGCCGCCGTAGGAGCCCGCGAACACCACGTCGGGATCGTCGGCGCGCGCCGCGATCCAGCCGCTTTCGCCGCCGCCTACGTCGTACCAGTCGCGGTCGCCGATCGTATTGCCGTCCGTCCGACTGGCGATGCAGACGGTCGAGTTGTCCTGCTGCGCACCGCAGAGCTTGTAGGGATAGTGCGTGGTCGCGATCACGTGGTAGAACTGCGCCGTCGGCTGGTTGTTCTCGCTGCTCCAGCTCTCACCGCCCGTGAGTGTGACCGTCGCACCGCCGTCGTTGCCGTTGACCATGCGGCGCGGGTTCTGCGGGTCAATCCACAGGGCGTGATGGTCGCCGTGCGAGCCGCGGATCGCGCGGAACGTGCGCCCCCCGTCCACCGATTTGAGCAGCGACGTGTTCAAGACGTAGACCGCATCGGGGTTCTGCGGGTCGGCGTAGACATTGGAAAAATACCAGGCGCGCTGGCGGATGTCGTGGTCGTCGTTGACGCGCGTCCAGGTCAGCCCTGCGTCGTCGGAGCGGAACAGCCCGCCCTCTTTGGCCTCGACCATCGCGTACAAGCGGTCGTGGCTCGACGGCGCCACGGCGACGTCGATGCGGCCGATCATGCCCTCGGGCATGCCCTTGTTGCGGGTGAGCTCGGTCCAGCTGTCACCGCCGTCGGTGGACTTATACAGCCCGCTGCCGGCGCCGCCCGACGAGAAGCTCCACGGCGTGCGCTGCGCCTGCCACAGGGCAGCGTACACGATGCGCGGATTCTGCGGATCGAGCACCAGGTCGATGGCGCCGGTGGAATCGTTCTTCGAGAGGATCTTCTGCCACGTCTTGCCGCCGTCCTTCGAGCGGTACACGCCGCGCGTGGGGTTGGGCGCGAAGACGTGGCCGATGACGGCGACGTAGACCAGGTCCGCATCCTTGGGATGAACGGCGATGCGAGCGATCTGGCCGGCATCGGCGAGGCCGATTTTGGCCCAGGTCTTACCCGCGTCCGTCGAGCGGTACATGCCGTCGCCGGGCGACACATTGCCGCGCAGCGTGTTCTCGCCGCTGCCGACGTACACGACGTTGGGATCGGCGTCCGCCACGGCCAGCGCGCCGATCGAGCCGGAGCTGATCTGGCCGTCGGTCACCGGCTTCCAGGTGAGTCCCGCGTCCGTCGTCTTCCACACGCCGCCGCCCGTGACGCCGGCATAGAATACCAGCGCGTTGGCCGGGTCACCGGCGACCGTGGCCACGCGGCCGCCGCGGAACGGGCCGATCTCGCGCCATTTCATTCCCGCGAACCACGTCGAGTCGAAGACCGCGGCAGGCGCGGTGGTCTGAGCCGGTGATCGGCGCTGAGCGGCGAGCGGCGGGACGACGAGAGCGAAGGAAAGTACGACACGGGCAGTGCGGGCGAACATCACGAACCCTCCGAGCGAGCGGTGACCCCCGACGCCATGTGCGTCGGGGGTGCCTATCATAGCGCCCGGCGGCCGGGCCGCTAGCTCGTGATGTGGCGCCGTTGCAGCGCCAGCTCAGCGCGTGAGCAGGGTCTCCAGACGGACGTAGAGGAAGCGCCCGTTGTAGCCGAACGGCGAGGCCGCCGCCCAGGGGAAGGTCCCGAAATTGTTGTTGAAGTCCTTGGCGGTGTCGGTGCCGGGGGCATCGACGATCCTCGTGGACGACGGCGAATCCGGATACGTGTCGAACAGATTGCGCACGCCGAGTGAGAGATTCACCTGGTCGAACTGATAACCGATTTCCGCGTCGAACAGCGTCTTGGAGCCGTAGGAGTCGCGGCACAGGTCGCAGAAGCCGGGCTGGGCCGAGGCGAACTTGCCGTAGTACGACGCGCGGCCCAGCACGTGGAACCGGCCGACGGTGTACTGCGGCGTCACAGTGGCGCGCCAGTCGGGCCGCTCCTCGGTCGTCGCGATGTAGGTCACGCTGTCGATGATCCCGGTGATCCCTGAGTTCTTCAGGGTATCAGGCACGGGCCCGACCCGTGTGATCTGATTCTTCGTGAAATTGACCGCCGCCGTGAGTTGGAATACACCAGCCCCGGCCGCCGCTCGCAGGTCGCCCGTGAGGTCCAGACCGCGGGTGCGGGTGTCCATGCCGTTGGTGAAGTACTGCACGGCGCCGATGTTGTTGAAGCCGGCGTTGCGGAGGATCCGCTGGGTGGTGGTATCACCGAAGGTCGCCCCCAGCAGGATACGGTTGGTGATCGTGATCTGGAACACGTCCGCGGTGATGGTCAGGTTGTTCCGCGGGGACACCGCGAGCCCGGCGCTCAGGTTCCCAGCCTTCTCCTCCTTCAACGGCTTCGCGCCGAGCAGCTTCGCCGCCGGATTACTGACCGGGAAGACTCCGACTTCCACGAATTGACCGGAGATGACGTTGGTGACGACTTTGCTGAAGTGGATTTGCCCCAGTCCGGGCGCTCGGAACCCGGTGCTGCCGGCCGCCCGCAGGGTCACGTGCGACGACGGCTGATACCGGAACGCCAGCTTGCCCGTGAGCAGCGACCCGAAGTCGCTGTAGTGCTCGAAGCGCGCCGCGGCGTTGCCGAAGAGCTTCGCCGTGAGGTTCGTCTCGAGGTCGAGATAGGCGCCGACGTTGCTGCGCGTCGAGTTCGATTCGTCGGACGGCGCGAATCCGGCGAAGACCTGCGAGCCGCCGACGGGAACACTGTCATCGTCCGCCGTACCCCAGATACCGTCTGCGCCGGCGCTGTCTTGTGGCCGGTGTCCGCCGTTGATGTAGGACGCCCGCTCGCCCCGCGTGATCTGGTACTGCTCGCGCCGGTAGGCCACACCCACCGCGACGTTCACCGGGGACGAGAACCCCAGCGACATCGGCTTGGTTGCATTG
>Ga0209648_10003323_pt1 | contig 13497 bp, 14 predicted proteins | sample GraSoi2013_115cm_FD_185830 | JGI IMG/M metagenome (GOLD analysis project Ga0209648, IMG submission 185830) | Grasslands soil microbial communities from the Angelo Coastal Reserve, California, USA - Sample 9_17_2013_115cm (SPAdes) (version 2) | ecosystem: Environmental > Terrestrial > Soil >...
GGCGTCCGAAGAGGAACAGCGCTGGTTGATCAGCACCGTGCACGCCCTGGACCACACCGCCCAGCTTGCCGGAGCGATCGAGGAGAACGCGAAGATCGACGCCACGCTCGACAGCCCCGACGAACGGCGCGCCGCGGCACTCTGCGCCGAGGCCATGCGAAGTGCGGCGGCAGTCGCCCGTCCACTGACCCATCCGTCCGAGCCGCGCAGGGCAATGTCCGTGGCGTCCGGGGTGAAGCCTGCCGACACGGCCGACGAGGTCGTGGAACGCCTAAAACGCTGCTCGAATGAACTCGCGGCCTTGCGGCTCGAACACCGCCGCGCAACGCTGGAGTCGGTCGCAACCGGCACGCTCGGCGCAAGCGACGCCATCGCTCGCGTCGAAGCGGTTCGCCTGCTTGACCGACGGGCGCATCACGCGTGGCGGGCAGCCGCACATCTTGCCGGTGCCGTCGCGTAGTGCCGGGGAGTCATTCCGGGGGAACTGGAGGTGTCCGATGAAAGAGCGGAAGACCGACCCATCGCGACCAATCGAGAAGCTGAAACGCAAGATCTACGAGCGCGAGCTCGCCAAGCTGCATGTCGAACTGGTCTCGTTGCAAAGGTGGGTCGTCGACCAAGGGCTAAAAGTCTGCGTGGTGTTCGAAGGACGCGACGGCGCCGGCAAGGGCGGAACGATCAAGGCGATCACCGAGCGTGTCAGCCCGCGGGTATTTCATCTGGTTGCCCTTCCCGTGCCGACCGAGCGCGAGAAATCGCAGATGTATCTTCAGCGCTACATAACGCACCTTCCCGCCGCCGGAGAAATCGTGATCTTCGACCGCAGCTGGTACAACCGCGCCGGCGTCGAGCGGGTCATGGGCTTCTGCACGGAAGAACAGGCGAAACGCTTTCTGCAAATTGTCCCCGAATTCGAGCACGTCGTTGTCGAGTCCGGCACGGTCCTTGTGAAATATTGGCTCGAGGTCAGCCCAGACGAACAGACCCGGCGGCTCGAAGCGCGCATCAACGATGGGCGAAAGACGTGGAAACTCTCACCCATGGACCTCGAGTCCTATCATCGATGGCATGATTATTCCCGGGCGCGCGATGAGATGTTCAAGGCGAGCGATACGTCGTGGGCGCCATGGTTCGTCGTGCGATCGGACGACAAGAGGCGGGCGCGACTGAACGTCATCCGACACTTGCTGGACCATATTGCCTACGAGACGATACCGTCGAAAAAGGTGAAGCTGCCCAAGCGACAGGCTCGGGAGAATTACCAGGAATCGGACCATCCGTTCACGTTTGTACCGGAGCGCGATTGGGCCGAAGACTAGCGGCGTTGGTTCGCAAGTCTTGATCCAGCTTATTTGCAACAGTCCGCCCCTGGGCACCACTTGCCAAATGGGCAGCGCCGTTCAAACGGTTGTCCGGCTATCCGCCGATCATCGCCATCAAGCCGTCGACTTCGTCCGGCACATTTTCAGCCAGACGTGCGGCCGCGACGACCGGAAGCCAGATGAAGATGCGCTCGAGGGTCGAGTCACCGATCCTGACATAGGTTTCGACGTATGCGGTTGCCAGATCAGGCATGCTTGGCTTCATCAGCACATAGGAACGGCAAACATCGGCGGCCGGCTCTCCTCGCGAGGCGGACGTCCAATCAACCACGGCCGGCTGGGAAAGCGGTCCCAGGATGTTCCAGGGATGAAAATCGCCATGGCAAAGACAATCGCCGTCGGGCAACGAGGCAAGCTTCTTCAGCAGCGTGCTGCGCTGTCTATCCGTTAGCATCGGCGTTAGATGAATGTTCGCTCCGAGCCTGGCCTTCAAACTGCCGAGGTAGACGGCCCTGCTCCCATGAATGCGGGCGTGCACGGCTGCCATCTTCGCCAAAAAGGCCACCGCTTCGGCAGGCTGCCTTGCAATGCTGTCGGCAAAGGACGGCCCGTCGATGCGGGCCATCACAATTCCCCATCGGCCATCGATTTGACGGACGCCACTTGCCGCAGGCACGGGCAATCCCTGCGACTCCGCCAGGGCCAACGTCGCCGCTTCGCGAAAGGGCGCGTGTTTCGAGGTGCCCGTCTTGTAGAGTTTCACGACCTTTTCGCCAAACTCGAACACGTCGGCGTCTTTGCCCGAGCCGAGAAGTCGGCCCGGTGAAGAATTGCTCATGGGGACGAATTCTGCGTCCGTCGTTCGCGATCTTCAAGATCAGTCAGATTTCAAACCGCATCTGGGATAGCAAAGGCAAGCCTCTGATGACCGCTTGCGAGCGTGAACGAACGCCCAGTTTCCTGAACAGGGACTCAATGTGGAATTTCACGGTGTGCTCGGAAATGTCGAATTTACGCGCGATGCCTTTGTTGCTCAGACCTTCGGCGAGCGCTCCCAGGACCTCGATCTCGCGCGGGGTCAGAAGGAGTTCAGGTTTCACCTCTGGCGCGGCACCGAAGCCTTCGCTCTTTGCGCTTCGCACGCGAACGGACAACCCGACGGCCGCGGCTTGAATTGCCGCGCCGATCTGCGCCGGCGTCGCCGATTGCGGCAGGACACTCGTCGTCTCACGATCATCGATGTCACCCAGTTTGACGACAGCCGGATGATCGGGGTGTTGGACGGATCCATCGGCGATCACAACGTCCGCGTTATCTGCATCGTTGGTGATATCGTGTCCTGCGTTGAGAACGATCCCGGCCAGCACAGACAGGCGCGATGGGTCGCTGGAGAATATTGCGACATGTAAGCGAGCCCAGTTGGCCATCGCGGGGACGGAACTCATTCCTTTGGACGAGCCTCAACGGTGAGCGAGAGGGTCTGAACCGCGCCGCTGCGGATCAGGCGTAGCTCAATGTGGCGACCCACGCTGTCGGAATCGAGGCTGGACAAGACATTTCTGAATCGCCTGGTGTCTTTGCCATCGACGCTGACCAGGATGTCACCGGCCAGCACGCCGGCCTTCGCGGCCGGCCCATCGGCCTTGACTGACGTCGCCATCAGCCCGGCGGACTGACCGGTTTCAGCACGGAAGGGTTCGGGAATCGCGACGGGCTGCAAGGCTATACCGAGCCATCCCCGCGCAATGTGACCGTGCTGCAGCAAAATCGGCACAACACGCTCCAGAGTAGAGGCGGGGATTGCAATGACGCGTCCGTATGGTCCGAAGGTGCTGATGCCGACAAAGCCGCCACTCATGTCGAATATCGGCCCGCCTTCTTCCGCTCGGCTGAGCCGGATATCGAGGCTCAGCCGCTTGTCGATCCGGCCTCCCGTGCGGCTACGCCACTCGTCTCCGACCGCAATCACGGTGCCAAGGCGCGCACTCACGCTGCCGGCGTATCCGGCCCCATAAGCGGAGACCAGCTCGCCCATGTTGGGCACGCGGCCGACAAGAGGGTGGACCTGCAGGGCTGTTGCAAGCTTCAGCACGGCGATGTTCGTGGTCACGTCAACGCCGGCAGGCGTGGCCACTTGATCCTGGCCGGTGGCCAAGGCCACGTCATAGCGTTCGCGCTTCGGCAGCGATTGAGCGGAAGTTACAAGAACATCGCTCCGCCAAAGGACGCCACTCAATGACCCATGTCTGCCACGTATGGCGGCGACGCTCGACTTCGCCGCGTCCGCCCTGGCGGCCAACGCATGAGACAACTTCATCAACACATCATTTCCTTCGCCCATCGCCATCTCCCGTCACTCAGATGGGGCACAAGTGAAGTCTTCTTGGCCAGAAGACTATCGGCCAAATGGGGAGGTTGGACCCCGGCCATTTGACCGGGTCGCCCAGCTGTAACGCCTGCGCAACAGCGGCTCCCTAAGCTGTGATCCGGCGCTCAACATGACTGGAGGTATGGCTGTGACGCATTACCGGTTCCCCCTCTTGATGCCACGCCGCTCGCTGCTCCGCGCCGGGATCGGTGCCGGCACCGGCCTCGCCGTCGGCAGCGCGGGCCTTGGCGCCGCGCGGGCGCAGGGCGCTCCCGCCCCCGCCCCAGCCGTCGTCACGTCGGATGCCCTGCGGCCACAGGTTCCCTACGGCGCGATGAGCGGCGACGTCACCGCCGACCGCGCCATCGTCTGGTCCAAGACGGACCGTTCGGCCCGTATGATCGTCGAGTACTCGACCACGGAGACCTTCAAGGACGCGAGAAGGATCGTTGGGCCGGCGGCGCTCGAGGACACCGATTTCACCGCCCGCGTCGACCTCGGCGGCCTGCCGGCGGGTCAGCAGATCTTCTACCGCGTCGTCTTCCAGGATCTGAAGGACGTGAACACGTCAAGCGCGCCGGTCACGGGCAGCTTCCGAACACCGTCGCTCGCGCGGCGCGACATCACCTTTGTCTATTCCGGCGACGAGGCCGGCCAGGGTTGGGGCATCAATCCGGAATGGGGCGGCTACAAGCTCTACGAGATGATGCGTCAGGCCAGTCCCGACTTCTTCATCCACTCAGGCGACCAGATCTACGCCGACGGTCCGATCCCCGCCGAGGTCAAGCTCGACGACGGCACCCTCTGGAAGAACCTCACGACCGAGGCGAAGTCCAAGGTCGCGGAGAGCCTCGCCGAGTACCGCGGCGCCTTCGCCTACAATCTGATGGACGAGCACAAGCGCCGCTTCATGGCCGAGGTGCCGTTCCTGGTCCAATGGGACGACCACGAGACGCGCAACAACTGGTATCCGGGCCAGATCCTGGACGACCCGCGCTACAAGAACGAGCGCAGCCTTTCGCTGCTGTCGGCGCGGTCCAAGCGGGCGATGTTCGAGTACAACCCCTTCCGCTTCGATGCCGAGGATCCGGAAAGGATCTACCGCGCCTTCGCCCAGGGCCCCCTGCTCGACGTGTTCATGCTCGACGAGCGGAGCTACCGGGGCCCGAACACGGCCAACGTCCAGACGGCGCTTACGCCTGAGTCGGCGTTCCTCGGACCGGAGCAGATGCGGTGGCTCAAGCGAAGCCTGCTCGCGTCCAAGGCGACCTGGAAAGTGATTGCGAGCGACATGCCGATCAGCATCGTCGTGCCCGATCTCAACTCCGACGTTCCGAAAGGGACGTTCGAGGCCTGGGCAAACAATGAGCACGGCACGCCCAAGGGCCGCGAGCTCGAGATCGCGAGCCTGCTCGCCTTCATCAAGAACAACGACATCAAGAACGTGGTCTGGGTGACGGCGGACGTGCACTACGCGTCGGCTACGCACTACGACCCCTCGCGTGCCCAGTTCACCGACTTCAAGCCGTTCTGGGAGTTCGTCGCCGGCCCGATCAACGCCGGCACCTTCGGCCCGGGCGATATCGACAAGACCTTCGGGCCGGATGTCGTCTATTCATCGGCGCCGGTGGGCATGAAGCAGAACCTGCCGCCGACCGCCGGCATGCAGTACTACGGCGTGAGCAAGATCGACGCGCTGAGCGGGATCATGACCCAGGCGCTCTGCGACGTCGCCGGCAAGGAGCTCTACAAGGTCGCGCTTGATCCGGAAGGGTGAGGGAAGTGCGCGGCCAACCCCTCAAGCGGTGAATTGCGGTGGTTTTGAAATCTACTTCGATCCGCCAAGCAGCCGGAGAGCTTCCACAAGGTGCTGGTTTTCCTCAGGCGTACCGATGCTGATCCGTAGTTTATCCCGTAATCCCTCCTCATTGAACCATCGCACAAAGATGCGTCGGGCCATGAGAGACCGATAGACTTTCTCCGCGCTGTGCCATCGCCCGCCGGCGGGAACAGTCGCGAGGAGAAAATTCGCCTGCGATGGCGAGCATAGGAAACCAATCTCGCCGCGGATCGGACATCTTCGAGCGCGGCTGCCCCAACGGCTTGTGCGATGGCGTCGACGTTGTAGGAATCCTTCGTCTTCGACAGCATAGGAGCGACAAGTTCAGCAGCTCCGAGGCCGTAGGCGAGCCGCAGGCCCGCGAGCGAATAGCCTTTGCTGAGCGTTCGCAGAAGCAGCACATTGGGATAGGCGGCGACCATCGTGGATGTCTCATGTCCGATCTCGGGATCGACAAAGTCGACATAGGCTTCGTCGACGAGCAGCACGCCGCGGAAGGCCAGCGCGAGTTTATGGAGTCCGGCTGCCGAGGCAAGCGTGCCTGATGGTGCGTGAGGATTTGTCATGATCGCGAGAGGAACTCCCGCCGCATTCCATCGTTCGGCGGTGTTATCAGGAACCGACCAATCGTTGCCAAGCGGTACGCTGGCGAGAGGACTGCCATGGATGGTCGCCAGAACGGAATAGAGACTATAACTCGGCGTCAACAGCCCGAGCGGCTTTCCAGGATCGAGGAATGTCGTCAAGGCCAGTCTGAGCAGCTCATCGCCTCCGTTAGTCGCTATGACGTTTGCAGGAGCGAGGCGGTGCAGGCGAGCGACGCTCGCGCGGAAAGCACCGGCAAGCGGATCCGGATAGCGCTGCAACATGTTGAGTGGAAAGGAACTCAAGGCGTGCGCAACGGCGGGGCCGGGGGGATAGGGATTTTCGTTCGTGTTCAACTTGATGGCTGGCGTGTCAGGCTGCTGGCCCGGCGTGTAGCCGTGCATGGCCTTGAGATGGGCGCGTTCGTAAGTCATGCGGGAATGCCTGTCGTCCGGGAGGAGCGGGTCATATGGGCGTGTCTCGAATTCTGCCACCGCGTCAGACGGCCATCGATAACATGGCCGGTGACTGACCCAGCGCTTCCGCAGCGCATTGATAAGCGGTTGCGACCATGACTGCACAATTTAACATCGGGGGCAACGTCTCCACCGCGAGAACCGAGGTCTCATCCCTGTCGCCACGGCGAACGAATAGTTCCCATCTTCATCGGCCGTGGCGCGCCAGTCTGCGCTGGAGCACTGTAGTCACATCGATCTGTCCCCAGGATATTTGTCCCGTCTTCGGCAGACCGGAGCGCATTGGTGACAATATACGGAAACTTCGAATTACCATGAGGACGGACAACGGTGGCGAACATTGCATTGAGACGCGCCAGGAAGGCGCAGCGACGCAAGCAGGTAGTAGCGGGCAAACGCCAGGCCGAGGCGTTCGAAGCGAGCCTCGCCGGACAGGTGGGCCGGGCCGCCGAGGTACCCATTCAACACTGCCTGCTCACCGAGTCGTTGTTCGAAAGCGGCCTCGGGACCCTGGTCCTGGCGCGCGGGCGCACGCCCCACTACGTTGCACTGAGCACGTTCTTGATCGATACGTTCTGCCTCGGCATCAAGGATGTCATGTTCCGGCCGGTCGAAGCGGAAGAGTTCGCGACGTACGTCGAGATCATGGGAGCGGCAGCGCCCTTGGTCCCCGTGGAGCCGGGCTACGCGCGCAGACTGCTCCGCGAGCTCGCCGCCTGGGCGCAATCCATCGGGTTCCCGCCGCATCGGGACTTCACGGTCGTCGAACGGACGTTCGGCACCGTGGACGCGGGCGCCTACGATGTCGCCTTCCGCTTCGGTCGCGATGGCAAGCCCTTCTACGTGCCGGGTCCGACTGAATCCCCCTCGCTCATTCGCCGCCGGCTGAAGCAGCTACAAAAAGGGCTCGGCGAAGATGGCTTCGACTTCGAGGCTCCGATATTCGAGGCTCCGATATAGGCCACATTGGCCGATCCCGCTTCCACCCGACAATCCTGGTTCGGCTCAAGCGAGGCATCCGGGCCCGACCACCGGGAATGACCTTACCTGGTTTGGCTCTTCCCTGTTGACGTAATGGCCTCCCGGCTGTCCTCGCGGGATTAGTCGCTCGGCACGAGCGGATTCGTCCATCTGAGGCCGGTGAACCGCGAGAAGTCGCGATCCGTAGTGCACAGCATGGCGCCATGCTCCAGAGCGATCGCCGCGATCACGGCGTCCATGACGAGCGGGCCGGTCGCCTGGCCCTCGCGCACTACCTTGCCCAGGATTTCCCAGTGCCGCTCGCCTGGCTCGAGGACGCCGGCAGTGGGCTGGGCGAGCCAGGAGGAAAACGCGGACTCGGCCTCGGACGTCGACAGCGGCCGCTCGAATACGCGAGGGTTCGTGCCGATCCGCAGGAAAGCCCACAAGGTCAGACAGGCAAAGCGAACAAACTCCGACCCGGAGAGCGCCGCCTCAAGCCACGCCCGGCTGGCCTCATGCTGCTGTGCCCTTGGATGGTAGGCATAAAGCAGCAGGTTCGCGTTGATCAGGATCACCGGCGACGCGAGCCTTCCACCTGCTCGATCAGCTCCGCGACATTGTCCAATGACAGCCCTGCCCGAAGATCACCGAGATCGCGAGCGGTGACCTTGAAAGGCTGCCGCGTGGAGACGAGGCGCCAAGTGGCCATACCGCGCCTCAGCGTCTCATTGTCCCGGAAAGGTCGGCCGGCACGCCGCGACTCCGCTTTGAGCTTGGCGGCCACATCGTCATCCAAGGTGAGCGTCGTTCTCATGCCTTGATGCTGTGAGCGAAGCATCATGATGTCAACAGCGATGCAGACCACACGTCCGTATCCTTCCGCCAGCCGCAGCATCCGTAAGAGATAGCGCCCCGTCTGGAAAAATAATCGCTGAGTGACTCAGGAATTCCGAGCCGCCGCACGCTCGCGTATCGTCGCCAGGGAGATGGCGCCGACGGGCGTGCCGCCGACATCGACGACCGCGGCGGCGTCGGCGCCGCACGCCAGCAGCCGCGAGAGGACATCGCGCAGCGAGGTTGCCGCCGAAACGACAGGCGCACCGGGGCCGGCCGGTGTCGGCGTCGCCGCGTCGCCCGCCGTCGTCAAGGTGAGGCGCTTCAATGCGCGGTCGGCGCCCACGAAATCGGCGACGAAGGCGTCCTTCGGCGATGAGAGAAGTTCCTCGGGAGGGGCGCATTGCACCAGTCGTCCGTCCTTCATGATGGCTATGAGGTCGCCCATGCGGATCGCTTCGTCGATGTCGTGCGTGACGAAGATCACCGTCTTGGCCAGGCGGCGCAGAATGCCGAGCAGCTCGGCTTGCAGCCCCGCCCGCACGATCGGGTCGACCGCGCCGAACGGCTCGTCCATCAGCATGACCGGCGGGTCGGCGGCGAGCGCGCGCGCCACGCCGACGCGTTGGCGCTGGCCGCCTGACAGGTGGCGCGGATAGCGGTCGAGGAACTGGGCGGGTTCTAGACCGACCAGCGAGAGCATCTCCTCGACGCGGTCGGCGATGCGCGAGCCGGGCCAGCCCAGGAGCTGCGGCACGGTGGCGACGTTCTGGGCGATGGTCATGTGCGGGAACAGGCCGACCTGCTGGATGACGTAGCCGATGCGGCGGCGCAGCTCGACGGCGTCGGCGCGCGTGACGTCCTGGCCCTCAACGACGATGCGGCCGGAGCTCGGTTCGATCAGCCGGTTGACGATGCGCATGGTCGTGGTCTTGCCGCAGCCCGAGGGCCCGATCAGCACGCAGGTCGTGCCGTCGGGCACGTCGAGGTCGAGCCGATCGACCGCCGGCCGGGCTGAGCCCGGGAAGGTCTTGCTGACGCCCTCCAGCCGGATCATGCCGCGGCCCCGGTCGAGCGCCGCACGCTCCACTCCAGGCCGGCGAAAGTGAGCTCGGTTGCCACGGCGAGCGCCGCGACCGCCACGCCGCCCAGCACGAGCTCGGCGATGTTGAGCGTGCCCATGCCGGCGGTGATCAGCTCGCCCAGCCCGCCGCCGCCGATGAACGCCGCCAGAGTCGCGGCCGACACGATCTGCACCGCGGCCGTGCGGATGCCGGCGAAGATCACGGGCAAAGCAAGCGGAATCCTGATGCGGCGCATGACCTGGCGATCGGTCATGCCTTGTCCGAGCCCGGCCTCGACCACGTCGGCATCGACCTCGCGCAGCGCCGTATGGGTGTTGATGAGGATCGCCGGCAGGCCATAGAGCGTGAGCGCGATGACGGCGGGCAGGAAGCCGGTGCCGAGCAGCGGCAGGGCGGCGGCCAGCAAGGCGAGGCTGGGGATGGTGCGCAGCACGTTGACCGCGGCGATCACCGACCCTGCCGTGCGGTGCCAGCGCACCAGCACGAGCGCCAGCGGCAGGGCCAGCGCCATGGCCGCGGTCAGGGCCGCACCTGAGAGGGCGAGATGCCGGCCGGCCGCGGTTTCGAAGGCCTGCGGGTGGTCGGCCAGCCAGGCGAGGATGTCGCCCAGCATCAGATGCGCTCCCCGCGCATCAGATGCGCTCCGAGGTGGCGGCGCGCAGGCGCCGCTCGACGTGCTTCAGCGATTCGTCGGCCGCGATTGCCAGCAGCGAGGTGAGCACGGCGCCGGCCGCGATCTTCTCGCCGAAATCCTGGGCGATGCCCTGGAAGATGATGTCGCCCAGCCCGCCGGCATTGATATAGGCTGCCACGGTGGCGACCGCGATCTGCGTGACCGCGGTGATGCGGATGCCCGCCACGATGACGGGCAGCGCCAGCGGCAACTCGATCCTGATCAGCCGCCGGCCCTTGCCGTAGCCCATGCCGTCGGCGGCTTCGATCAGCTCGGCCGGCACCTCACGGATGCCGATCGCGATGTTGCGCACCAGGATGAGCAGCGAGTAGAGCACCAGCGCCGTGATGGCCGGCGCCTTGCCCAGCCCCATGAAGGGGATGAGGAGCGCGAACAGCGCCAGCGCCGGGATGGTGTAGAGGATGCCCGTTGCGGTCATGGCGGCGACGTAAAGCGCCGGCCGTCGCGCCGTCCAGATGCCGAGCGGGAAGGCGATCACCAGCGAGATCGCAAGCGCCGTCGCCACCAGCACGATGTGTTCGCCAAGGGCTATAGCCAGCAGATCGTAGTTCTCGATGGCCCAGCTCATGCGGCCAGCGCGGCGCCGAGATCGCCGGCAAGGATGGCGGCGGCGAGACGCTCGAAGTCCGGGCCGGTCGGGCGATCTTCGTCGAGCTTGGCGACGTGCTTGCGCACGAGGGCAAACGCCCGGCCCGTGCCGCGACCGAGTTTTAGCCCATCGCGGAGATCGACGGCCTGGGCCGCGACGACGAGCTCGATCGCCGCCAGGCGCGCGAGGCGGCGCACGATCTCATGCGTCTTCTCGACCACGCGCGGCGTCATGGGGGCGTAGTCCTCCACGCCGTCGGCGACGGGGGCGGTCATGGCGCCGAGCGGCAAGGCGAGATGGCGGATCTCGGCCTCCAGCGCCGACGCCGTCTTCTGGACCGTGGCGAAGCCGGTGCGCGCCCCGGCCTTGGGGGTGAGAAAGCGCGGCAGGCCGGAGAAGCCGGGCGACATCAGCTTGGCGATGCGGAACACGCCGATGGCGGCGGTGTGCGACAGCGCGAGTCCCAGGCCTTCGAAGGCAAGCGACGTCGCCGTCGTGTCGAAATTCACCGTCGACATCAGCTCCTCGTCGTCGACCAGCACGGCCGGGCTGTCGCCGGCGCCGTTGAGCTCGGTGAGCACCGCCGCTTCTGCGCGATGGAGCTGGTCGAAGGCCGCACCGTTCACCGGGGCGAGGCAGCGGAACGACAGCGGGTCCTGCACGCGTCGCGGATGCTTGGCCTTCAAAAGATCGCTGCCTTTGAGCAGCGACCGTATCAGCAGCGAGCCGACGGCCTGTCCGGGCGCGCGGCGAAGCGCCACGACCCGCGGATCGGTGGGCGAGAGGTTGGCGCCCGCCGCCTCGAGCGACAGCGCGCCGGCTGCGGTCTGCGCTTGCAGCGCCAGCCCGGCATCATGCAGCGCGAGTGCGCCCGTGCCGATGCTGTAGGCATTGGCGTTCAGGAGCGCGATCGCGTCCTTTGGACCGAGCACCGGCAATTCGATGTTGGCCGTGCGCAGCGCCTTGCGGGCTGGCATGATGCGGCCGCCCAGTTCCGCCTCGCCCTGGCCGACCAGCGGCAGGAAGAGTTGGGCAAGCGGGCTCAAATCCGCCTCGCCCAGCGTGCCGATGCGGCGCGCGCGGGGATGCAGGCCTTTGTCCAGCATGTCGCGAATGACGTTGGCGAAGGCGGGCGAGAGCCCCGAGGCGCCGCGCGTGATGCCGACCAGACGCGCGAACAGCGTCGCCCGGACTTCGTCGGTGGCGAGGAACTGGCCGACGCCGACGGCGCGCGCCATGAGGGCCTGGCGCTGGAAGGCCGCGATCTCGTCCTTGGTGAGTGCGGTGTCGACGGCGGCGCCCAGGCCGGTATTCAGGCCGTAGACGGCGCGATCGCCCGACGCAAAGCGCTCGACGATCCGGCGCGCACGCTCCAGGCGTGGCGCGACCGCCGGCGCGAGGCGGACAGACGCACCCGCGCGCGCCACCGCCACGACGTCGGCGATCTCGATCGCGTGCTGGCCGACTTCGATAGCCCGCGCGTCGGGCGTCAGCGGACCACCCCTTTGGCCTTGAGGAACGCCGCCGCGACCGCGCGCGGCTCCTTCTTGTCGACCTCGACCTGGCGGTTGAGCTCCTGCATCGTCGGATTGTCTATGAGGGCGCCGACACGCTCGAGCGCCTCGACGGCCTTGGGATTGCTCGCGACGGTATCCATGCGCACCACCGGCGCCAGGAAGTAGGGCGGGAAGAGACCCTTGTCGTCCTTGAGGGGGGCGAACTTCTCCGCTGCGATCTGCCAGTCGGTGGCAAAGCCGTTGGCGACGTCGATCTGCTTTTGCATCAGCGCGTCGTAGCGCAGCCGCAGCGCGGCGAACTGCCGAAACTCGCCGAACTCGATGCCATAGACCTCCTTGAGGCCCTTGATGCCGTCGCGGCGGTCGCCGAATTCCGGTCCCGCGCCGAGCTTGAGCGTGCCGGCGACCTTGGCGAGGTCGCTGAGCGTCTTGAGGTTCATCGTCTGGGCCGTTTCCGGCCGCACGACGAGGGCATAGCCGTTGTCGACGCCGGAGGGTTTCAGCCAGGTGAGCTTGTACTCCTTCTCATAGTGGGCCTTCACCAGCTGGTAGACCTTCTGCGGATCGGTCTCGGTCGCGCCCTGCGCCTTCATGACCGCGCCGAGGCCGGTGCCGGTGTATTCGGGATAGAGGTCGATGGCGCCGGTGCGCAACGCCTCGTGCGCCACCAAGGTCGCGCCGAGGTTGATCTTGCGCTCGACCTTGAAGCCCGCCGCCTCGAGCGAGGCGGCGTAGAGCTCGGCGACGATGAACTGCTCGGTGAAGTTCTTGGAGCCGACCTTCAGCGTCTGCGCCGACGCGGTACTGCCGAGGGCGACCACCGCGAGCGCCGCGGCGGCGAACCTTTTGCCTAAAATTCCCATCCGCTCACCCCCGTTTGTGTTCTCGCGAGCCTAGCGCAGAATCCATTGTCTTTCCTCCCCTGCGCGGAGCCCGCGCAGGGGAGGTGCCCGCGTAGCGGGCGGAGGGGTCAGGGGCGGCAGCGACTCCGTGGCCGATGACCCCTCCGTCGCCGCATGGCGGCGACACCTCCCCTTCGCGGAGTCCGCGAAGGGGAGGGAAATCGATCACGCGCAGTCGGGCTCACGCGAAGCGCAGTTTCTGGCCGATGCCGAGCCGCACGCCCTTTTCGATCATGGCGTGGGCGAGCGCGATGTCGGAGAGGGACAGGCCGCGGTGCCAGAAGATGATCGTCTCGTCGTTGCTCTCGCGGCCGGGCTTGAG
>Ga0209648_10003324_pt1 | contig 13495 bp, 11 predicted proteins | sample GraSoi2013_115cm_FD_185830 | JGI IMG/M metagenome (GOLD analysis project Ga0209648, IMG submission 185830) | Grasslands soil microbial communities from the Angelo Coastal Reserve, California, USA - Sample 9_17_2013_115cm (SPAdes) (version 2) | ecosystem: Environmental > Terrestrial > Soil >...
ATATGTACCATATTTATGTTGACGTGTCAACCGGAATCTGCAACACTCCCTGCAGGCACTATTGACCTGACAAGCCTTTGGAGGTATATTCCTTTGGAGGAATGGGAAGTAGAGTACACCGATCAGTTTGGTGTGTGGTGGGTCGGGCTGACAGAGGCCGAGCAGGAAGATATAAGGGCAAGCGTGAATCTGCTTAGGCGCTTCGGCCCGGCCCTGGGTAGGCCCCACGTGGACTCTGTAGCGTCCTCGAAGTACGCCAATATGAAGGAGTTGCGGATTCAGCATCGAGGACGGCCCTACCGCGTGCTGTTCGCTTTCGATCCGCGCCGAACTGCAATTTTGCTCGTCGGGGGAAATAAGACTGGCAAGGGCCGCTGGTACAAGGACTTTTTGCCGATAGCGGATAGGCTGTACGACGAACATCTGGAAACACTCCGAAGGGAGGGATTGCTCAATGGCTAGGAATTTTCAAGAACTGGAAGCAAAGATGTCGCCAGGGGCCCGTGCGCGCTCAGATGCCAAAACACAGAAGATGATCGCGGAAATGGCTCTCAACGAACTTCGTCAGGCAATGGGCATAACCCAAGAACGCTTGGCTAAGGCGTTGCGCATCAATCAAGCGGGAGTGTCCAAGATCGAGAGCCGCTCCGACATCTTCGTGAGCACGTTGCGCAAAGCTATCGAGGCGATGGGCGGCAAGCTGGAGATTCGCGCGAAGTTTCCGGCTGGCGAAGTAAAGATCAGGCAGTTTGGCGGGCTTGCTCGGCGACGACGAGGTTCCCGTTCCCGACGAAATGCGATGGGGCGTCGCACAAAAGTTGCTGCGTAGCTAGCGAGCAATGGCAGTTACGCGCGACAAGACAGCGGGTTCCACGGAATGGCTTCGCAAGCGAGTTGACCGCCTGCTGGCCTGCCCTGAAGTTCTGACTAGGCTAAAGGCAATCAAGGCGTTGCAGGATAAGCGCCGCTACGCTTTCGACCTTTCGCGCGAACTGACGACGTGGGCGTGCAGGGCCGTTAGTCCGCATCAAGGCCGGCCCGCACTTTTGGACAGCTATTGGGCGCGGGGAACCGGCAAGACGTGGAAGGCCCTGCGGGAGTTTCCCAGTCGCCTCGAAAAAATCGCCGACGAAGTTAAGCGCATCAACAACGCTGATCGCTCGTTCTACGCGCGTCGAAGGGGCAGGGATTTGGGTAGATTTGAACTTCAGAGACTCCAAGAGCAGTGCATGCAGCTTCCATTCGTGATGCGGGACTACGCGGAGGCGCTTAGAGAACGCAACGCCGCTGTTTCTGTCGCCACGCCACGGAGCGGGAGTTCGGAGATGGTTTTTCAACTGTCGGAGGCAATGAAGTTTCTCACCGGGACATACCACGATCAAGAAGTCTCAGAGTTACTGAACGCGGTTGCTAACGCACTCGGTGAAGAAAAGCAGTTTGACGCCATCAGCGTTGCTCAGGCCCGCTCCCGCCGCCGAAGGCGAACGGGCTCATAGCTAGCCGAGGTGACATGGCAGACGACAGCGAAAAGCATTCGCCCCGAACCAGCGCGTCGTTCTACGGCGAGATGTCGGGGTTCGGATCGGCTCGCGCCGAACTGCCACAAGACGAACCCCAAGACGCGCGGGATTACCTGAGCGGCCATGCCGCCAAATGGCTTATCGAGAGGGTGAATCGCGCCACGCAATGCCAACGATTTGAAAATGCACTCGCGGCGATTGCGCAGAATCAGTCGGAGCAGGTAAGCAAACGTGGAATGGACCTTTCAGGTTCACTTGCGGCTTTCGCTTGCTTGGAGGTTTCCAATAAACGCGGTCGAGGAAAGAAGTCTTTCCAGAAGCTGGCGGCACTAGGAACCGGCAAGACGTGGAAAGCTCTTATAGAGTTTCCCGAGAGGGTGCGCCACATGGCGAGAGATGTGGAACAGTTGAACCTGAGTCCATTCTTCGCCCCGCCCATTTTCGCCAACGCCGACAACCTAAAAGCTCAGATGGCCAGGAAGTATTTTAAGATGCTGCCAGGCATCATGCTAGTCTACGCGGCGGGTCTGGAAGCACACATCAAGAGAGTCCCAGGTTTCTTTGAAAAGAGCTTTCCTCGATCTTCGGGCGGGCCCTCTCAATCGCTCTTGCTGCTCTCCTACACCGTGAAAGTCGCCACAGACAAATGGCGAGACAAGGAAGTGGCAGAGCTGCTCAACGCCACAGCAATCGCGTTGGGGGAAAACAGAGAATTTGACGCCCTGACCATTGCCCAGGCCCGTTCCCGCTTCAAGAAAAGAAAGACTTAGCTTTTCCGCTCCGAAAAAAGTTTCGCCCAAACTATGTACCATTGGCAGGTGTTTGCGCGATGCTGCGCGCATGATGATACAGGACAGGCTCGCCGTCAGCGCGTCAGAGGCAGCAGCGATGCTGTCGCTTTCTCTGCGCTCGATTCAAAACTACATCGCGCAAGGTGGGCAAGCGCACTTTGATTCTCGTGCGCGATCTCGAAGAGTTCCTCCGCAAGGATCAACCTTCACCAGCGAGGGAGCTGAAGCGATGAGCCTAACTCTCGACTCGCTCCTTGAAAAGCTGTCCGGCGTTCGCAAGAGCGGCTCCGGTTACATGGCGCGCTGCCCAGCGCATGAGGATACAAACCCGTCGCTCTCGGTCACGGAACGCAACGGGAAAATCCTGCTCAAGTGTCAAGGTGGATGCGAGACGGCAAGGGTGTGCGAACGCCTGGGAATCGACGTGTCTGACCTATTCCTGGATGGCGCGAAAAAGAAACGCTCAAAGAAGGGCGGAGAACCTGTCGCGGTTTACGACTACACGGACGAAGCCGGAAAGTTGCTCTATCAAAAACTCCGCTACCAAAACAAGAAATTCTCGTTTCGCCGTCCCACCAAAGACGGATGGGAAGATAATCTCGATGGCATTAAGCGCGTACTGTACCGTTTGCCGGAAGTGCTCTCCAACGATGACATTCTCGTTGTCGAGGGCGAAAAAGCCGCCGACACCGCTTTCAATGTTCTAAAGACGTGCGCCACGACTGGCGGCGGGGCAAGCGACGGCTGGCCGCCTGAATTCAGCGCTACTCTACGCCGGAAAAACGTCGTTGTGATCGCAGACACCGACGAGCCGGGAAGGAAGAAAGCGAAGCTCATAGCAACGTCCGTATATGGGTCTGCCGCCTCCGTGAGACTCTGCGAAATGCCGGAAGGCAAAGACCTGACGGAATGGGTAGAGCGCGGCGGCACGCGCGAGAAGTTTTTGGCATTCATTGCAGGCGTACCGGAATGGAGGCCGATAGAGATAGACCCTGCCGGATTGCTCGACTCCATCGAAGCATTTATCCGGCGCTTCGTTTCTCTTTCCCAATCCCAAGCCCGCGTCGCGGCACTCTGGATCATTCACACTTACGCGGTCGCTTGCAGCGACACAACACCGTACCTGGCGATTACTTCGCCAGAAAAGCGGAGCGGTAAGACGCGGCTGCTCGAAGTGTTCGAGACACTCGTCGCGAATCCTTGGCTGACCGGGCGGGTGACCGCTGCCGTGCTTTCAAGAAAGATTGATGCAGAACAACCGACGCTCCTGCTCGATGAAAGCGACGCGGCATTCAATGGCGAAAAGGAATATGCAGAAGTTTTGCGCGGCGTGCTCAATACCGGGCATCGCAAAAACGGAAGTACAACATGCTGTGTCGGCCAAGGCGCAAACATCGGTTACAAGAATTTTTCGACGTTCTCCCCGAAAGCGATTGCCGGAATCGAGAAGCTACCTGACACGGTATCGGACCGCGCAATTCCAATTCGCCTCAAGCGTGCCGTACGTGGAGACTGCGTCGAGCGCTTCCGCCTGCGCAACATAGCATCGGAGGCAGCGATCTTGCGAGACCGCATCGAAACATGGGCAGCGTTGATTGCAGAAAGTCTTACGACGGCATTGCCGGAACTACCCGAGGCTTTGAACGACAGGCAGCAGGACGGGGCAGAGCCGCTACTGGCAATCGCGGACGCAGCTCGAGGGGAATGGCCGCTTAATTCGCGGGTTGCCCTAGTCGAGCTGTGCTCAGGGCCGCTGGCGTCAGATGAATCGATTAGCGTCAAGCTGCTCTCCGATATTCGAGCGACCTTCCAAGAACGCGGCGCGGACGAGATATCGTCCGCCGACTTGGTCGCGGCGCTCGCAGAGATCGAAACGTCGCCCTGGGCAGAGTGGTCACACGGCAAACCGTTGACAACCCCAAAGCTGGCCCGCCTCCTGTGCAAGTACCGTATCGCGCCGGAAAATATCCGCTTTGGCGAGAAGGTCCTGAGGGGATACGAGAAGAGGGCTTTCGCGGATGCCTGGGGCAGGTACTTAAGTCCCCTGGAAAACGCTCAAGCACCGGAGAACTCGGTTTCAAAGTGCTACAGCGCTACAACCCGCATAAACGCTAGCCAAAAAGGGGATTTTGAAAGTGCTACAGGCTCCCCGTGTAGCATTTCGCAAAACGCACAAATCGCTTGTAAAGACGCGCCTTATAGCACTGTAGCACTTTCAAAAGCAGAATCCGCGAGCGTGAGGCAAACGGGAGAAGAGGAGGACTTTTGAACGTCGCCGAGGAAGTCGGCTTGATCGAGGCGGCGGGGGCGGAATTCCGGCTCTACGGGGAGAAAGTGCGCATCTGGTATCCCAACGAAGAGCGCCGTGAGGAACTGGCCTCGCAAGTCAACATCCTGCGCGATCATCGCGCTGAAGTCGCGGCGTTTCTCAAAACGCGAGGCATCATCCCCGCAATGCCTCCGGGTGTGCGCCTGGTGCACTGGGAGCCGAAGCCAGCACCGGTGATCCTGACGCACTACGCCGTTGTCACGGATGTATCCCGATTTATTTCGATGACGCTTATGGAACTGAGAGCCGCACTTGCTGGTAAGCGTTGGCAGTCCGGCCATCGGAGCGTGCGCGAGCTCGTAGATCGGCTGGAGCAGTGCGGCGTCATCCTGCAAGTCAGTGGGGTAGAAGCCAGGCAACCCGAAGAGATCAAGGCCAGGTACGGGGTGCAGCCATGCAACTGAACAATCGACAGACCCAGTATGTCAGGCGGGAAACATTACTGTTGAGCTTTTCCATTTTCGAGGCCTCTTACTTAGTGGTGTGGTACTTGCCTATCGTCTATGAGCCTCGACCGCTATTTTCAGCGTGGGGAGGTGAACGGTGCACGAAAGACGCAGATCACTCGTGTTGTGCCGCAGTGGCCAGCGGGAATCCGGACGGAGCAGGTGAAGAGAGTAAGAATTACTTTCTTCAGCTTCGTCTTCTCCAAGTTCTTCACCCTGTGGCGCGAGCAATTTCTTTGAAGCGTAGGAGATAGAGACGCAGTGAAAGCGAAAGTCACCGTGGAAAAAACACCAAAGCGGGCGGGAGCGACCCCACTTTTTCGGCTTCCAGCCGCCCAAAAAGTTCGTGGGGTCGCTCCCGCCCTCGCAACGGAGGCAAGAATTTAGGAATGGCGACCGCGCTCCAACTCGGTCGTGTGGTAGACTCCGCGCCAGTAACGTCATCGTCGCCGAGCATTGAGAGGAACATCATGCCCCGGCGACGCTTCCAATCTGGACGCGTCTATCAGCGAGGTACCCGATGGGTTGGATCGTACAGGGATTATGAAGCCAACCCCGAGACGGGCAAGAGGACACGACACACGATCACCTTCGATGCCGCGGTTACATCGGAGCGTGCCGCCAAAGCTGCCCTTCAACCATACCTGGACGATTACAACGCCAGGGCCAAAGCAGATCTCAAACCCTCAGCGCCACGAGGCGGAAAAACACTCAGCGCACTTCTCGAAGAGTGGACTGACAAGATTCTGCCGAATCGAAAGCCTGGGGGAGCGCGTGCGGCCTTGTCGCACATTCGCACATACATTCTTCCGCAGCTTGGCGAGGTTCCATTGCGTGAACTGACTCTCAGCCATCACCAAGCGTTTGTCACCGCAGTCGGCCGGCGCGTTGATCGGCGCAAAACCGCCGAGAATGTCCACGGTACCTTGGGCTCGATTCTCAATCTGGGCCGGAAGTGGGGTTACGCGGTCCCGAACGTCGAAAAGAAGGACATCGTGTTCCCTGCTGACAAAAAACCTCAACCTCAGATATTTTTCTTCGACGCAGATACCGCGGCGCGAGTCATCAATGCCGCGGTGTATCCCTACAAGCTCATGCTCCTCATCGCCGCAGTGTGCGGCCTGCGCATCGGCGAAGTCACAGCCCTGAAAGTCAGTAGCCTTGACTTCAAGCGGAGACTCATCCACATCACCGGCGCCCTGGACTATGCCACTCGAAAGGAAAGCACCCCGAAGAGTGACAATAGTGCGGCTCCGGTCTGCATGTCTGAGCTGCTCACGAAACATCTGCGCGACTGGCTCGACAAACACTATAAGCCGAACCCAGACGGCTACCTGTTCACCAACTCCAAGGGCAAACCCTACCTGTCCGACAACGTTGTAAGGTCAGGCGTGCATCGGGCAATGGCGAAACTTGGAATTGAAACCGCGAAAGGCGTTCACATCGGTATTCACTGCTTCCGGCACGGCGTCACTTCGGAACTGCTGGAATCCGGCACTCCAATTCACGTCGTTACGCGCCTCATGCGCCATGCTGATTCAAACGTCACGCTGGAGCACTACGCGCATATCGTCGGAGATGCCGAACGCGTCGCGTCTGAGAAGTTCTCTCAGCGCATCGGACAGAACATCACTCAATTGGAGTCAGACTCCGAATTGGAGTCAACTTCCGCAGTTAAAACCGCGTGAAGAAAGGACTTGGCGGAAGCGTGTGGGAGTCGAACCCACCATTCGACCCGCGAAGGACCGAATCACCGGCTTTGAAGGCCGGGAAAGTCACCGGACTCTTTTCGCCTCCGGGAATAGTATAGCGTGGGAAGTGACTCTTGACTGGTGGACAGCGGAGAGGCTCGAACCGCTTACGGTTGTGGCGGCATCGGCAGCCTGAAAAATGAGGAACCACGGGGAGAAAGAGTCAGGAGCGCTGGGAGGCCATGACAGCAGCTTGCTGGGTGCGAATCAGCGCGGCGACGAGGTCATAGAGCGCAGGGCTGGTGCAGACTTCGAAATAGGGATGTGTCGTGGCGCCCCCAATCTTGCCATCAGGAAGCAACTGCCGCGCAAAACCTTTTCGCAGAACGAGCAGTTCAACGGATTCGCCGAGGGGCACTTCACCGTAGTAGAGAGTGACGTTTTGTTTGCCCCAGGGCATTTCGAGCTTGGTTTCAATGGACTCGAGCGAGATTTCCTCGGAAAGTTTTTGAAAGCCTTCTTCGTTGAGCTCGATGCCGTTGTGATTGTAGCGAACCAGGAATTCGTCCAATTCCTCCGCCGACGCACCTTCCATGGTATTGAGGAACTGGAAGACCGAAAAATGGCTCTTTTGCCTGGCGAGCATGCGCTTGGCCAGCTTGGCGCAGCCGGAAAGACGGTCGGAGAGATTCAGCGCCTTTGAAATCATGATGCGCGAATCACCATCAGTCCAGTAAGTCGGCGCGGAACCCTGAAAAGCAACGCCCAAGCCAAGTTCGAGGGCGGGCAGATCGCTGGCGGAGGCGCGCTCGTTGTAAGAGTTGCAAACGGCGAGAATCTGGCGCGAAAGAATGCAGGCCTTAGCCACGGGGCGCGCCGAAGCCACGGTCGATTCCGTTTCAAAAATGGCGAGAATGATGGCGTCGCCTTCGATAAAGACTTTCTTGGCCGAATAGCGGTCCAGAAGCTTCTTGACGGGTTCGTGCAGATTCAGGCTGAAATGGGAAGCAGGGTTCAGTCCCCGCGAAAGCAAATCCTGAGTCATGCGCGTGGAGCCGCGCACATCGGACTTGATGATCACGTGCGAAACGACGTGGTCCTGCTCGGGCCTGGCCTCGTCCTGAAGCACGCATTCGTAAAGCCGGTTATTCAAGCGCGAGAGCTCCCGCGCTTTTTCCGTGGTGACGAGGCTGACGCGCTCCATGCAAGTGGTCAGGTGTTCCGCGTCGCGCAAATCCCTTCGCAGGCGGAGGAAGTCGCCTGCAAATTTCAGCACGAAACCCTGCATTTCTTCGCGGGAATAGCGGCGTATTTTTTTCGAAAGTTCCTCGATGGCCTTGAGCGACAACTTCTTCGCCGGGACATGCTTGATGACCTGCTCGACCTGCTTCAGCTCTTCTTTCGAAACGAGGGCTTTGCGAAGCTGCTGCAAGTGCACGGGCGGGCAATAATCAGCGGCAATTGAGCGGATCTCGTAGCTGGCCAGAATGTGATAGAGAATTTCCTGCTGTTCGAGCTTGTCGAGCATTTGCGCGAGCAATCGTGCACGATTGGGTGCCTCCGCCTCCGAGGCCGCGCTGGCGTCAAACAGCCGCTTCGCGTTTTCCGGCTCGTTCAAATATTCGCCGAGCCTGCCCGCGTGATCCTTAACAAAAAAATCGAGTTTCTGTCGAGCCGCATCTATTTGTGGCCCCAACTCCTCCAGCTTGTATTCCTGATGCTTGAGCCGGAGTTCGAGGTCATTGAGGGAGGCCTTCAAGTCGGCAGGATCGCCCGAACTAAGAAACTTGGTGAAGAAACCATCGCCCCTCTCGAGGCGCTTTCGCGTGTTCTCGCGCTGTTCCTCGAGCGTGGCGATGTCCACGCGGATGGCCTGGACTGATTCCAGCAACGCAGTATGAGCCTGGATGGCTTCCGTATGCGCGGGGTCATGGGCGAGGCTAACGCCGGCCTCGCGAAGAAATTCTTGAAAGAGTTTGTCGGTGGCCTCAAAGCGATCGGGGTCACGAGCATAGTTGCCCAAAAGGATGTAGTGCTCGAGAAAGAAAACGTCGTCTTTGCCGCCGTCGAGGAAGATGAGCCGGTTCTTGCATAGTTCGTAGTAAGGGGCGAAATCTTCTCCAAACAAGGCGCGGCGGGCTTTGGCAATGACGTTGTCTTCGACGTCGATGACAATCTGCGCCACTTGCTGCCCCACGCGGCGGATAACGCCACGCCGAGCGGACTGCAGCTCCGATAAGCGCGCTTTGATGACGTGAGCCTGCTGGCTGCGCTCGAAATGCTCGCCTTGATGGCGAATCCATTCCTTGCCTTCGAGGATCAGGTTGGCAAACTGATTGCCCATCTCGAAGGTCAGAAATTTCAGCAAGCTCAACCGGAAGAGCAGGTCGATCTCTATATTTTTGTGATACTTAGCCTGCGTCAGAGAGCCTTGCAGCAGTTCGGAGAGAAGTTTGCGGAAGCCGGCGTGATCCGGTCCTCGTGAGGCGCGCAGCTCGATCCCTGGAAGGTAGGTACTGCTGGTGTGTTGGCGAATCAGATCGAAAAGATAGTCGCGAGCTGCCTGCACAAACCTTGGGCTCAAGAATACGTCGTGATGGATGTTATCCACGCCGATCGCAAGCGACCCCATGGGGATCGTGACGTTGTAGCTCTTGAGCTCGGTCGGGGCCTCTTCCCTGGAGCTGAGCGTTAGCAGTTCGCTGGGCATCAAAGTAGCCGAAAACGGCTATTTTTACGTTAGCAGCCGCAAGAGGGGCGGGCAAGGAATCCGAGGGAGGCCGTAACCAGAGAGTTAGGGCCAAGTCGAAAATGCCGGTTCCCGACAGCTCAAAGAATGGTAATGCGGCGGGCATCGCCTCCGAGATGATCCAGGCGGACCCGGATCTGCGGCCAGGGAGACCGGAGCGGGAAGCGCTCGGACCACTCCAAGATGGCTACTGAGGGAGTGGTGAACATATCCTCCATACCGAGCGTCTCAAAATCGTGGAAACTCTCAATCCGGTATAGGTCGGCGTGATAGACCTTGGCGGACTTGCCGTAAACATGGACGAGTGTGAAGGTTGGACTGGTGACGTCGTCTTCGTTGGCGGCGCCTAATCCAGAAACGATGCCTTTGGTGAGAGTGGTCTTTCCTGTGCCAAGATCACCGGTGAGAAGGACCAGCACTGGGGGCTTGAGGCGTCGAGAGAATTCCCTGCCCCAGCGTATGGTTTCCTCGGCGGAGTGGGTGATGATTTCTTCAGCCACGTCCTTGGAGCTCCCGGATGAGGCTCGCACGCGCCAATGGAAGAGCTTTGGCAATTTCCTGTGCCATGACGCCCGATAGATCCGCGGCTCGGCCAAGCATATCCGCGGCGCTACCGTGAAGATAGACGCCAAGCGCGAGGACACGAAGCCAGTCCTCGGCGCCGAATTGCGCGGTCACCGCCGCGAGTAAGCCTGTGAGCACGTCGCCAGAGCCGCCTTTGGCCAAACCAGCGTTTCCTGTTGTGCTTACGAGCACTTTTCCTGTGGGAGAGGCGAGAACGGTATGAAAGCCTTTCAGGACGACGTAGGCGTTCCAACGGCGAGCAGCGTCTACTGCGGTCTTAACCCGATCTCGTTGCACTGAGCCGGAAGAAGTGCCGAGCAAGCGCGCCATCTCCCCGGGATGGGGCGTAACGCAAAGAAACTGGCTCTTCCTTCGGTGTAGTGTGTCCGGGCACGCGGCGAATGCGTTCAACCCATCGGCATCTAGAAGAAGGGGAAGCTCGCTGTGCTGGACGAGGTGTCGGATGAATTGTTGGGTTTCAGCGTGTGTTCCCAGCCCAGGCCCCAAAGCAAGAACGGTCTTCCCTTCCATATGCTTGGAGAAAAGGTCCGCAGAAAGATTGGCTAGCGCTACGGTTCCAGCAGGTGTCGAGGCGAGCGGCTCAGTCATGTATTCAGGTTGTCCTGCGGCGACGACGGTCTGAGCCACGTCGGGCGTTGCGACGGTTACTAAACCCGCGCCAGCACGAAGAGCAGCCTGGCCGGCAAGAATTGCAGCGCCGGATTTTCCGAGCGACCCAGCAAGTAGAAGTACGTGGCCAAATGAACCCTTGTGTGAATCTGCTGCGCGGACGAGGGGCATTTCCTGGAATTCATCGGAGCCGGACCAGCGGAGGGCTCCCTGTCCTACTTCTTCGACAAGCGTTTTGGGTGAACCAATCGGGCGAACGCGGATTTGGCCGGTGCATGCCGCGTCTCTGGAAACGAGTTGCCCCACTTTTGGAGCTGTAAACGTGATGGTCAGGTGCGCTCGCAAAACCGGCCCGTCAGCTGCCTGCCCGTCAGAGGGCAAACCCGAAGGAGTATCTACCGCGAGAATGAGGGCGGGACAGGGTCGCGTGGCGTTCCCTGAGAGCTGATTGAGCCTTTCAATTGTCCTCGAGACCAAGCCGGTTGCGGCCCCTCGCAATCCTGTGCCTAGTAGAGCGTCCACGATCACGTGCGACTTCGCCACCTCTGGCCAAACATGCTCCCAGGCGGAGGCATCGGTGATCTCAACGATTTCATTTGTGAGCTTTAGCCATCGTTCGAGATTCGCGGCTGCATCTCCGTGGAGATCTTCACGCTTCGCAAACAGGCAGACGCGAGGGTCTAAGCCGCCCTCTTTCAGTAGACGCGCAGCAACCAGGCCGTCGCCGCCATTATTCCCTTTGCCACAAAGCACGGTAACGCGCTGCGGTAATCCGGGAGAAAATTCGCGCAAAATCGCATCGGCAACGTGCCTCCCTGCGGCCTCCATCAATTGAAGACTGGGAATGCCGAAACGCTCGGTGGTCAGCCGATCGACTTCGCGCATTTCGGCAGCAGTGAGGGCTTTCATGGCAGGTTCACGGCGAGATCAAAGCATCCAGCCGCCGCTGACATTAACGACCTGTCCGGTGACATACTCGGCCTCTTCGGAGGCGAAAAAGGCTACCGCTGCGCCGACGTCTTCGACGGTGGGCGGTCGCCCGATAGGAAAGCGCGCGTCGCGAATTCTGCGAGCTTCCTCCAGGGTCAGCTCATTTTCATCGATGCTGGAGGGGTTCACAACGTTCACAGTAATCCCGTTCTTGGCTTCCTCTAGCGCCAGGGAACGGGACAACGCTACGACGGCGGCCTTGGCTGCGGCATAGGCTGAGATTTTCGCCTGGCCGAACGCTCGCTCCGCCCCAACCGCGCCGAGATTGATGATCCGGCCCCAGCGCGCCCTGCGCATGAGGGGCAATACCGCACGGCTCATGTACAAGACCGTGTTGAGATTCGAGGTGAAGATGCTCTGCCAATCCTGCAGGGTAGATTCCGCAAGCGTGCCCCAGCGAAAATCTCCCACGTTGTTGACCACGATATCGAGCCGCCCGAAGCGGTCCGCGACCGTTTTAATCAATTGATCGCACCGCCCCGCGTCGGTGATGTCTGTCTCGACAGCCACGCAATCCGCCCCGCTGGCCTGCAACTGGCGAAGCGTCTGTTGTGCCGCGGCCTTGTTGGAACGGTACGCAATGGCGATACGCGCGCCATCTCGCGCCAGTTTCACTGCTAGCCCGCGTCCAATGCCCCGGCTCCCGCCTGTCACCAAAGCAACCCGATCGCTAAGCGACATTCTTCTCCCCGTCAAAATAGCTTGAAAAAAGAATTTTCAGTATAGCCTAGCCACAGTAGAGGTACTACCGAAGCCGCGCCACAATTACGGTCATGTCATCGGCCTGCTCGGGAGTTCCAGCCCACTCTTCCGCCGCAGCCATAAGGGATTCGGCCACCATCAAGGGAGCGGCGCCTTGCACGCGGACCGCGGCTTCTTCCAACCGGCGAATCCCAAATTCTTCGCCGTAAACGTTCTCGGGTTCGATCAGGCCATCACTATAGCCGATCAGCAGCGCCTCATGGCCTACGGTCAGCGATCCTTCCTCATAGACGTAATCTTCAACCACACCTAGGACCATGCCGCCTTTATCCAATCTCTCCGACCTGCCGTGACAGATCAGAAACGCCGGCAGGTGGCCTGCGTTCGTATATCGCAGCGTCCGCGTCGCGCTGTCGTAGACAGCGATGAAGAAAGTCGCGAAACGGTCGTCGCCGGTGTTGCGCACCAGATGCTTGTTTAGCCGCGAAACCAATTCAACCATGCTCAAGCTTTCGCTGCCTTCTACGAGCATCTGGCTGCGCAGCGCCGCCTGCAGGCTGGCCATCAGGAGCGCGGCGGAGATTCCCTTCCCTGAAATATCCGCAATGGCAATGGCGATATGCGTTGGGCTGAGCTGGATGAAGTCATAGTAGTCGCCGCTGACGGAACGCGCCGCCTTGCAGATGGCTTCAATCTCCACTCCGGGCACCGATGGCAAGGTGCTCGGGAAGAGCTGGTTTTGGACTTCCCGAGCGATGGAAATCTCATTCTCCAGACGCTGGCGCTTATTTTGCTCTTCGATGAGCGTGCCGATGGAATTGGTCATCTGGTTGAATGATTCACCGAGCTCGCCCAGTTGGTCGCGCTGCTTCATCTGTATCCTGCGCGAAAAATCTCCCGTCTTTACGAACTGGGTAGCCTGATACAAGTCTGCAACAGCATTGGTGATGCGGCGGGTCAGCACAACGCCTGGAATCAGCGCTACCATTCCTATGAGAACAAAAAGAGCAGTTAGCCCAATCGCCATCAACCGGTAGGTGTCACGCAGCTCGCCAAATGAGGTGAACATTCGAGCGTTCAACT
>Ga0209648_10003331_pt1 | contig 13473 bp, 12 predicted proteins | sample GraSoi2013_115cm_FD_185830 | JGI IMG/M metagenome (GOLD analysis project Ga0209648, IMG submission 185830) | Grasslands soil microbial communities from the Angelo Coastal Reserve, California, USA - Sample 9_17_2013_115cm (SPAdes) (version 2) | ecosystem: Environmental > Terrestrial > Soil >...
CCCGCCTCTCTTGCCGACCACAATGGATCGGACGCCACTCGATGACACCTGGACCGCACCTTCTCGTCGTGGACGACGAAGCAGGCATTCGTGAATCTCTCTCTTCGATTCTCAAGGACGAGGGCTACCATGTGGAAGCCATGGGTTCCGCCGAGGAAGCCCTGGAGCGCGCCGCTACTGGCGATTTCGAGGTCGTTCTCCTGGACGTCTGGCTTCCGGGGATCGACGGCCTCGAAGCGTTGAGCCGTCTGCAAGCGTCTCCGCGGCCGCCCGCGGTCATCATGATTTCCGGCCACGGCACAATCGAGACCGCCGTGCGTGCCACAAAACTCGGCGCTTTCGATTTCATCGAGAAACCCCTCTCCCTTGAAAAGATCATCGTTCTGGTTCGCAACGCCGTCCAACAGCGCCGCCTCGAGGAGGAAAACCAGCTCCTGCGCAGCGAACTGGGTTACCGCTACCAGGTGATCGGTGACAGCGTTCCCATGAAGGCCCTACGCCAGCAGATTGCTGTCACTGCGCCGACCAACGGCCGCGTGTTGATCTACGGGGAAAGCGGTACAGGCAAAGAGCTCGTTGCGCGCGCGTTGCACGCTGCCAGCCTTCGGGGCAAGGGGCCCTTCGTGGAAGTCAATTGCGCGGCGATTCCCGAGGAGTTGATTGAGTCCGAGCTCTTCGGACACATCAGAGGGAGTTTCACCGGCGCGATGGAAGACAAGATCGGCAAATTTCAAAAAGCTGACGGCGGGACGCTCTTTCTCGATGAAATCGGCGACATGAGCCTCCGTACGCAATCCAAAGTGCTGCGTGTTCTGGAGGAACAGCGCTTCGAGCGCGTGGGCTCCAACGAAACCTTGAGTGTGGACGTGCGCGTCATCGCGGCGACGAACAAACATCTCGAACAGGAAATCGCACGCGGCGCCTTTCGCCAGGATCTTTTCTATCGCCTGAACGTGATTCCTTTTTATGTGCCGGCCTTGCGCGACCGCAGGGTGGACATCCCCACGCTGGCGAGATATTTCTTGATGGAATTCAGCTCGGCCTACGGAAAGAAAACGCGCGAACTCAGCGACTCCGCCACGGAAATCCTCCTCCGCTATCCCTGGCCGGGAAATGTCCGCGAACTTCGCAACCTCGTCGAGCGGCTGGTCATCGTGTGCCCCCAGGCGCGCATCGAGCCGCATCACCTTCCGCCCGAACTGTTCCGCGGCGCGGCGGAAAGCCCCCACCAACCTTATTCGACGCTGCAGGAAGCACGCAGCGCCTATGAGCGAGAATTCATCCTGCGGAAATTGCAGGAGCACCGCTGGAACATGACGCAAACGGCCTCGGCTCTTGGCCTGGAGCGTAGCCACCTGTACCGCAAACTGAAGTCGTTGGGGATTGCCGCCCCCGACTAGTCCGAGTCTCTCGCGTTTGGCGCAAAGAGTTGGAACGGCACTAGTCGTGCCGTGCTCCATGGAGAACTTTCACCGCGTGCGGCAGTATGTGCGCCACTGCTTCCAGCGACTCCACTGCACCTTTGGGACTTCCCGGCAGGTTCACGATAAGTGTTCTGATTCGCACGCCAGCAGTGCCACGCGAGAGCACCGCCGTCGGCGTTTGCTCCAGCCCCTTGCGGCGCATCTCTTCGGAAAGTCCGGGCACGATCCGGTCTGCCACCGCCTGGGTCGCTTCCGGTGTGTTGTCCCGCGGTCCGATCCCCGTTCCGCCCGTGGTCAAGAGTACGTCCACGCGGCCGGAATCCGCCACGGAGCGCAACTGTTCGCGGATGCTTGCGGGGTCGTCCGAGACATGCAACGTCGAGGTGATTTCCCAGCCCAGCCCGCGGCAGAACGCCACAACGGCAGGACCGGACAAATCCTCTCGCTCGCCCTTGGTCACCGAGTCGCTGATGGTGAGGACCGCAACGCGCATCAGGAGGGGTTCTTCGGGAGACTCACGGCGTCTCCACCGTATCGCGATTGGCCTCGTCCATGAGCCGCATCGCTTCCATCAACAGGCCGGTCGTGTTGCGCGTCGTGGTCGTCTTCGTCGAGGCATTCGCGGCATTGAAATCGATCTCGAACTCGCCCGCCGTCCACAACACCACTTTATAAACCGCGTCGTCGCCTTCGAGTTTGCCGATCTTCGCGTCCCGGCACTGCCCGCTGGCGAAATAAAGTTCTCCTTGCGCACCATCGTGCTGCACGATCAACCGGCATGACTTCTGCCCCATCTCCAGCGACTGCATCAGGTCGATCATGCTCATCTCTTCCAGTCTTCCCTGAATGACCCCCGGCCGCGAAGCCTTCTTCTGCAATTTTTCAAGGTGCAGGCGGTCGACAACTTTCTTCGTGATGCGCACCAGGTCTTTAATCAAAAATGGCTTGGGAATGAAATCTTCCACGCCATCCACCAGTGGCCTCAACCGCTCCTCGATGTCCGGCCGGCTGGCCATGAACAAGAACGGAATGTGCCGGGTCGATTCGCGCGCGCGCAGTTTCTCGAAGAGTTGCCTGCCGTCCAGGCCAGGCATTCTGTAGTCGCAGAGAATTACGTCGGGTGGTGTGTCGACAACCTTCAGGAGCGCGTCCGCGCCGTCCGTGGAGGTCTCCACCTCGCAGTACGACTCAAGCCCCTTCACGATTAGCTCGCGCACCAGCGGGTTATCCTCCGCCAGGAGCAGTTTCACGGTTTTGCTGGCTGCCGTGCTCATCGTGCGCGCCTCTGCGCCGCCTCCCGCCGATGGAAATCCCCGCTCTTTCCACCCGACTTCTCGGTGAGTACGATATCTGTGATTTCCATCGCTTTATCGAGGGCTTTGCACATGTCGTACACCGTGAGGGCTGCGGCGGCAACGGCGACCAGGGCTTCCATTTCCACGCCCGTCTGGGCGGCGGTGGTCACTGTGGAAAGTACTTCCACGCCATTCTGGCACAGCCGCGCGGTCACATCAATGTGCGTCAACGGCAGTGGATGACAAAGAGGTATCCATTCCGCGGTTTTCTTTGCTGCCGCGATCCCCGCAATCCGCGCCACTTCCAGCGGATTTCCTTTCGGGTTTTTCAGCCGCCGGACTGCGCTCACGACTCGCGGCTTCATCTTCACGAATCCCCGCGCCGCCGCCGTTCGTGTCGTCACCGCTTTCTCCGACACGTCCACCATCCGCACTTCGCCTTTCTCTCCGTAATGCGACAGTTTGGCCATGTCTGCGTGGTTAGACTACGTCCTTCCTCATTAACACGGAAACGCTCTCCCCAACTTCGATACTTCCCTTATCCTCGGATACCACCAGAAAGCAATTCGCCTTCGCCAGCGCTGCAATATCACCCGAGCCTTGCCACTTCAACGCCTTCACTTGTGGCGTTGGTGCACGCCACTCCACGCGCGCCGGCAAAAAATGCGTCAGCCCAGGTTTTTCGTTCAATGCTTCCGCCAGCCGTGCTTCGACCAAAGGCAACGCGCGCGCCTCCGCTCCACTCAACAAATCAATCGCGGGCGCCACAAACAATTCGAACGTCACCATCGTCGAAACCGGATTCCCTGGCAATCCGAATACCGGCTTGCCGTGGCATATTCCAAAGACGGCCGGCTTCCCCGGACGGATTGCCACGGCGTCGAAAAAGAATTCCGCGCCCAGGGCTTTGAGCACGTTTTCAACGAGGTCGTACTTGCCCATCGAGACGCCACCCGACAGCAGCAGCGCATCTTCTTTCAGTCCACGCTCGATTCTCTCTCCCAAGTCTTCAGCGCGGTCCGCCGCGTTCCCCAGGACTACCGGTTCGCCTCCCGCAATACGCACTTGCGCGGCAAGCGAGACACTGTTGCTGTTTCGAATCTGGAATTCTCCTGGTGTTTCGTCGATTAAAACGACTTCGTCCCCGGTTGATAGGATGGCGACGCGCGGCTTCAGCGCGCATTGCAGGCGCGACGCGCCAACTTGTGCCGCGAGCGCCAGCTCCGCGTATCCGAGCCGCATGCCCGGAGTCAAAATTGTCTGCGCCGCTGCGGCCTCGCTTCCCCTTGGCACGATGTTCTGCCCGGGCCGCGCCGCTCGTTCGAATCGCACCACATCGCCTTCGCGGCTCGTGTGTTCAATCATCACCACGGCATCCGCGCCCGCCGGAACCGCGGCGCCGGTCATGATTTGCAAGCAGGTTCCCGGAGCCAGTGTTTCCCTCACTGTGTCGCCGGCTTTGATTTCTCCCACGCACTTCAGTTGCGCACCGAGCGCAGCTTCTTTCGAACGCAGCGCGTATCCATCGCGTGTCGAGCGGTCAAATGGCGGATATTCCCGGTCCGTCTTCACCTCCTGCGCCAGCACCAATCCCAGCGCATCCCACGCGCTCACGACCGCGGTCGCGCGTGGTCCTTTCCTCTTCCCAACTTGTTCGATTACCTTTCTGCGCGCTTCTTCAAAGGTGAGCATTTCATGTAGAGTGTGGCATCCGGTACGGCCGCGCCACAAGTCACGAATCACCAGTCGTGAGTCACTTTTTCACAGCCACCGCGCCAGCAGCGTCCCCGCCGGCACAATCGTCGCGTCGCGTTCCGGCCCAGTGGAGATCATTCCAATCTCGACCTGCAGAAAATCGGAAATAAAGCGCAGATAGTCGATCGCCGCTTTCGGCAGCTTCGCGCCGTCTCTCACGCCGTACGTTGTTTCATTCCAACCTTGCAGCGCCCTGTATTCGGGCGTGACATGCTCGTATTCTTCGGCGAGGGCCGGCATTTCGTTCAAGGGCGTTCCTTTGTACTTGTATCCCACGCACACTTGAATTTCCCGCTGCGGATCAAAAACGTCCAGTTTGGTGATCACCAGCGAATCGATCCCATTGATCATCTTGGCATAGCGCAGCACCGGCAAATCCAGCCAGCCGCAGCGCCTCGGCCGCCCCGTAACCGCGCCAAATTCTTTTCCCCGTTCGCGCACTTCTTTGGCATTAAGATCGGGCATCTCCGTCGGAAACGGTCCGCTGCCCACTCGAGTCGTGTACGCTTTCGAAATTCCAAGCACATGTTTGATTTTCGTGGGCGGCACGCCCGCGCCGGTCGCAGCACCTCCGGAGGTTGCGCTGGAAGACGTTACAAACGGATATGTGCCGTGGTCGATGTCCAGCATTGTCCCTTGCGCACCTTCGAACAGCACGGACTTCCCCTCATCCAGCGCGCGGTTCAACAGTTCCGCCGTATCGCAAATGTACCCGCGAATCTTTTCGCCCAGCTTCAGGGTCTCGTCCACTTCGTGCGAAAAGTCGATGTCCGCCCCGTACGCGCCCTTCGCCAGCCGGTTCTTTTCCGCAACTACGTAAGCCGCTTTCTTGCGGAACAGAACCGGGTCGAGCAAGTCGCACGTGCGCAGTCCGCGCCGCGCCATCTTGTCTTCGTAGGCCGGGCCGATCCCGCGGGAAGTCGTGCCAATCTTGTTCGCGCCGCGCGCGCCTTCCGCCGCTCTGTCCAGTTCGCGATGATAGGGAAAAATCAGGTGGGCCCGATTGCTGACGTGCAGCCGCCCGTTCACGTCAATGCCCACCTTGGCGAGCGTTTCGATTTCCACCACTAGCGCGGCTGGATCGACGACCACTCCAGTGCCGATTACCGCGTGTTGTTTCGGACGAAGGATCCCGCACGGTATCAGCTGCAGCACGTAGCGGTCTTTCCCGATGATGACGGTGTGGCCCGCGTTGTGGCCTCCCGCGACGCGCGCAATGTAATCAAACGAACCCGCAAGGTAGTCCACCACCTTGCCTTTGCCTTCGTCGCCCCACTGCGCCCCCACCACCACGACGGATTTCATCCGCGCCTTCTCCTAGGTAGGACAGGCATTCTTGTTTACCCAGAGATTCTCTCGGAGCCTGCCTCTTCCCTCTCCTCAACCACACGTCCGCACCGCAATCATCACTTTGCAAAGGCTACTTTGGAAGCACCAAGAAACGGCAGGTTCTTATCGTAAGCTCGCCCCGCCCTCAACGCAAGCAAGCCATGCCTCCCTACTATTTCGACAAAACTCGAAACCGGAAGCAACTCACCAGATGATCGTTGACCATGCCGGTGGCTTGCATGAGGGCGTAGCAAATGGTTGAGCCAACGAAGCGGAAGCCGCGCTTCTGCAAGTCTTTGCTGAGGGCGTCGGATTCGTGCGATTTTGCGGGGACGCGTTTGTGGGTCTTCCAGGCATTTTGTTTGGGCTGGCCGCCGACGAAGCGCCAGATGTAGCGGTCAAACGTCCCAAATTCCCTCTGTACTTCCAGAAACGCCCGAGCATTCGCAATCGTCGCCTCAATTTTCATCCGATTGCGAATGATTCCAGCATCGCCCAACAGTTCCCGCACCTTTTTCTTGTCGAACCGCGCCACTTTCTCCGGGTCGAATCCTTCAAATACTTCCCGGTATCGCGCGCGCTTCTTCAAAATCGTATCCCAGCTCAATCCCGCCTGCGCACCTTCCAAAATCAATAACTCAAGCCACTTGTGTTCGTCATGCACCGGCACGCCCCACTCCTCATCGTGATAGGTGATGTTCAGCTCATTCTTCGCCCAAGCGCAACGCACTCGAGTGGTCTGCTGGTTTGTTGTCATGGCCTCTTTGATTTCACTCCATGCAAATTCTTCACTTCTTCTCTGGCGCCGCGATAAGCCGCGGCTGCTGCCAGATAAAATGATGCGTTCCTGGAATCGGGCGCCAGCCGTCCGCGGGATTGGCGGCAGCGGCATTCCTGGTAATGACCGCTCTAGCCCCAACGGAAGAAAACAGCGCGAGAACCTGCTGCCTTCGCGCCGCATCCGCAGCAAGGAAACGCGGTTGTTCCTTGTCCGGAATCTCCACGATGATCCGCACGCTCGCGAGATGTGCCCAGTAAGCGTACAAGCCGGTCCCGATATAACCCACCTCCGTTCCTGGCGAAATCCCCATGGTGCGAAGCTGTTCGGCAACGACCCACGGCTCATAGGGCCTGTCTCGTATCACATCATTTAGATCGCGTGTGATGGCCCACATCGCGGCGAGCGCCGGAGCAAGAATGACGACTTGGTGCAAGCGTTTCGTCAGTTGCGGCGCCGCCTCCGCAACAATTCTGATTCTCGCGAGCGTCCAGATTATCAAGATTAGCGCGAACGGAGCGACATAGCGAAACTCGACCAGCACGAACGCGTATATGGCCAGCGCGGCCACCGAAGGCAAAGACACCAGCCACGCACCTGAAGCAAAGTGTCTCCACGCGAGTATTCTTTTTCTGGCAACCCACACCGCCAACGACACCACCCAAAGCGCGCCGCTCTTCGAGAATAATTTGAGATAGAGATTGGCCGTCCGGAAGAGGGCCCATAATTGCCCCTTCAACATGAAATGTGGCCGCACTCCTTCATACCAATACGAAGGGTCATACCATGGCGGATAGGAACCCGCTATCGGAGAGGCAAACTCATACACCGCTGGGTCGGAGAAAATTTTACGGGTCGGATGGGCAGGGTTTCCCGTCCCCAGTGGCTCTCCCTGCCAATGGACCCACAAAGTCGCGCGGTCGACATATTCCGTGTAGGCGATGCGTCCAACATCGCCAAACGTCGGCCGCCCCTTCCTTGCGGAGAGCGCCAGGACCAGCGGCAGCGCGAACCCCGCGAACACTACAGCCGACAGCAGCGTGCGGAGAGCCGCGGCGCGAAAAGAAGCTCCGGCGATGCGGCCGAGGCAGAACGCACTGAACAAGAAAACGAAAGCCAGGGGAAAGATCGCAGCCTTCGCCAAATAACCAAGACCGAGCAATGCGCCGAATCCCGCAAACACCAGCCAGTTGCCCCTGCCGCGACGAATGCGAAGCAGCAGCGCCGTAGCAAGATACACAAGCGCAGCAACGCAGAGGTCCGGCGTTACCCACTCTGGGCCCAGCCAAAAATAACTGGCCCACAGGAAAAACACGTTTCCCCAAATCCACATCGTTCGCGTGGGAAGGTACGAAGATTTCTCTGGCGATTCGCTTGCCGTTTGCTGCAGCAGAATGAGTTCATCCAGAAAAAGCTGGAACGAGGCGAAGCTCGCCGCGTACACCCCAAAATTCAGCAGATGCGCCGCCGCAAATTCCCACTGCGCCGCCGGATGAAAGTACCGAAAGACAAGACTCAAGAGAAAAGGATAGAGCGGGCTCCAGTAAGCATTGACAACCTGATCCAACCCGCCTCGCGCCGTGGCCCAGCCGATTTCGATATACGAAATGCTGTCCGGCGCCACGTCATTGCGGTGCGCCCACACGCGCAGCAGCCCCAAAACCACGACAACGCACCAGAAGAAAACTCGAGGACCAGGTTCAGGCGGCGCGCCGGCCGGAAAATGTGCATCCAGCTCTTCCGCCTGTGCGCTTCGCAGTTGATGCACTCTTCCTCCGCCGCAAAAGTTAAATCGCAGTTTGCGCGAAGATTATGTCAGGACTCTTGCCCGCAATGGTAGGCGAAACAACGGGGACGACGAAGAATGGGAGCGCTTCGATCGAACTCGCGGCGCCCCCAATTCCTTCCAATTTACGCGATGTGCCGCTCCAGTGCCTTGGTAATTTGCTCCTTCGGCACTGCTCCCACAATCTGCTCGACGACCTGCCCATTCTTGAACAGCAGTAACGTAGGGATTCCCTGTACGCGATAGCGGCCCGCAGAATTCATCGCTTCATCGACGTTCAACTTCATCACTTTGAGCTTGCCCGCATAGTCGTGGGCGATCTCCGCCACCGTCGGCGCGAGCATGTGGCATGGACGGCACCATTCCGCCCAGAAGTCCACCATCACCGGCTGGGAATTGCTGGCCGTCAACACCTCGGCTTCGAAATTCTTGTCATCCGCTGTCTGAATTGTATTGTCAGCCATATTCTTTGTCCTCAACGGCTTGCCAACCCGGCCGCCGTTCTTTCCTCAATCGCTTTAATTAGATGTTCCAACAGGCTTTTGGTTTCGCGGAGCTCGCCCCGAAGCCTAAGGCCTCTGCCCAGCCCCTTGGCCCGCTTGTACCGGGCCTGGAGCGGCTTTTCCCGAACTCTGCGCGGGGGGCGAAACTCCGCGCGCGCTTGGTCCTGCTTGCCCCGAGCTTCGAGGGGAGCCTCGAAGAGCTCGCGCCGCTTCATACAGCTTCGCATACTCGGCCGCAGCCGTCCTCCACGAAAAATCCTTCGCCATCCCGTTCAACTGGATGCGCTTCCAGACCCGCTCATCCATGTAATGATGCAGCGCCTGCCGGACCGCAAACAGCAGCGCCTCACCGGAATACTCCTTGAACTTGAACCCCGTCCCCGTGCCGAACTCCAGGTCGAACGGCTCGATGCTGTCGTCCAATCCGCCGGTGGCTCTCACGATCGGCACCGTACCATACTTTAAACTATACATCTGATTCAATCCTGAAGGTTCGTACCGCGAAGGCATCAGCAACATATCGGCGCCGGCCTCGACCTTGTGCGCCAGCGCGTTGTCATAAGCGATCTTTACGCCAGCGCGCCCCGGATACGCCGCCGCCAACGCCCGGAACAGATCTTCATATTTGCGTTCACCCGTTCCCAGCACCACCAGCACCAGGTCTTCGCGCATCAATTCGTGCGCTCTTTCCGCAATCAAATCGAAGCCCTTTTGATCCGCGAAGCGCGACACGATTCCGATCAGCGGCCGTCCCAGGTGCTCATGCGGCAATCCAAACAATTCCAGCAGTTCCTGCTTGCACACCTGCTTCCCGCTCAAATCCTTCGCTGAATACTTCACCGCGATCAGCTTGTCCTTCTCCGGGTTCCACGCCGTGTAATCGACGCCGTTCAAGATTCCCACCAGGCGGTCCGCGCGGCTTCTCGCCACTCCATCCAATCCGTGTCCAAATTCCGGTGTCTGAATCTCTTCCGCGTATTTCCTGCTGACAGTCGTCAAATAATCCGCATATACCAATCCGCCCTTCAGCAGGTTCAGGTTCCCGTAAAACTCAATCCCGCCAGGATGAAATACGCCCTGCGGAATTCCCGCGCGCTCCAGCACATCTTTGGTGAACTGCCCCTGATAACCCATGTTGTGAATTGAGAAAACCACCGGAGTGTCTTTCACCAGCGGATCATCGCCGTAGGACGTCCGCAGCAGCACTGGCACCAGCGCCGTTTGCCAGTCATGGCAATGAATCACATCCGCCGGCCAGACATGCTTCGCCACCTCGATCGACGCGCGGCAGAACTCCCCATAGCGCTCCGGGTTGTCGGGATAATCCCCGCTGCTCCCGCCATACAATCCATCGCGATCGAAATACTGCGGATCATCCACGAAGTAGTAGCGCACGCCATTGAGCAGCGTGCCGTCGGCAATCGCCGGAAAGCGCAGCCGCGTCCCGCCCATCGGAATCGTCAGGCTCGGCATCACCACCGCCGTCGCCTTTGTCCCGCGGTACCGCGGCAACACCACCGCCGCTTCGTGGCCCTGCGCCACCAGCGCTCTCGGCAGCGCCTCCAACACGTCCGCCAGGCCGCCCGTCTTTGAATACGGCAGCCCCTCCGATGCCACAAACAAAATTCTCATGGATCGCTCATCGCCCGCTGCGCAACCCGTTTACGCTACCGGAGCATCATCGGCGCGTCAAGGAGCCCTAGGGCCTCGGGACCGTTTGTGACATGCGCTTGAAAATGAATTTAACGTAAGTATTATGGGAAATCGAAAAAGTCCTTCCCTTCACTTTTTGGCTCACGCCCGTACCGTTCAGCAAACTCAGAACATCTTAGAAGGGAACCCACAACGGGGAGGAAACATGGAACACCGAAAATTGGGTAAGAATGGACCGCAGGTTTCCGCACTGGGACTTGGATGCATGGGAATGTCCACCGCCTATGGACCAGCGGATGAACAGGAATCACTTCAAGTTCTTCGCCGATATTTAGAACTCGGCGGCAACTTCCTTGATACCGCCGAAGTCTACGGTCCGTACAAGAACGAGGAATTGCTTGGACGTTTCTTGCGCGAGGTTCCTCGCGATAGCGTCATCGTCGCGACCAAGTTTGGCTTCCGTATCGCTTCCGGCAAAATCCAGGGCGTCGATAGTTCGCCCGAGAATGTCCGCCGCGCGTGCGACGCCAGCCTTCATCGGCTGGGCATCGAAACGATCGATCTCTATTATCAGCATCGCGTTGATCCGAACGTTCCGATTGAGGAAACAGTTGGCGCGATGGCCGAGCTTGTTTCGGCTGGCAAGGTCCGAACCATCGGACTGTCGGAAGCCGGCCCGCAAACGCTGCGGCGCGCTGCGAAAGTTCACCCGATTGCCGCCTTGCAAAGTGAGTATTCGCTTTGGTCGCGTGAGGTGGAGGTGAACGGCGTATTGGCCGCTTGTCGCGAACTTGGCATCACTTTCGTCCCGTACAGTCCTCTTGGGCGCGGATTCTTGACGGGTGTAATCCAAAAACTTGAAGATCTCGACCCCAGCGATTGGCGGCGGACGAATTATCCCCGTTTCGCGGAGAAGGCGCTGCAAGAAAACCTGAAGCTGGCTGCAGCAGTCAAGGAGTTGGCCACCGAAAAAGGCGCGACGCCTGCGCAACTGGCGCTGGCCTGGGTGCTCTCCCAGGGCAAAGACCTTGTGCCCATCCCTGGGACAAAGCGAGTCCGTTATCTGGAGGAGAACATGGGCGCACTCCAGGTAACCCTGACCGAGAGCGACCGGAAAAATATTGCGCAGCGCCTCGCGCAGATTCCAGTCGTCGGGGAACGTTACACACCCGAAATGATGGCCCTGGTGCAACGCGCCTGAGAATAAGCTGTAGTGCGCGTCTCAGGGTGTGACGTGCTTGGCTGTCGACCCTAAGAAACGCGGGCCAGTTCCAGCAGACTCATTCCATAGCCTGATAACGTGGGCGAAGCAGACTCGCTTGCGGTCGCATGCGGGTACAGCGCCTAAGTCAACGCGGCTTCGGTGAGCGCGGCCTCGCTGCCGTCGAGTGCTACTCCGCGATTTAGGGCGACGAAACCGCTGGTTCGAGGGAAAAGTCTGTCCCGAAGTTGGAGTGCGGGAAACTCGATAATGTGCGCCATCAAGATTCCAAGAGCGATACTAATGGTGATGTAGATGTACGTTAGCAACGCCGCGCTTAGCGTTATCGGGGACAAAGTCTGAATCCCTCTCAACCCAAATATCTCGACTGGAACATGCCACAGATAGATCGAGTAGGAGTAGGTGCCAACGAACGCCAACACGCCGCCGATTTTACTACAAGCCGCGCTCAAGCCAGCGGAGGACGCGTCTGTGCCGCCTGCTGTAAGGGTAAGCACCAATAGGCCCCCAAACCCTAAATAGACCAGGGTGAGACCGAACGATTGCATGAATGGGCTCCCCATGGGAAAAACGAAGCAGCTACTGATGAGCAAAGCGGTGATTACTTCCAGGGTAAGCCGGTTCCATCGGTTCTTGAGCAAGCTCGGGATGAGTCCGGGACGGAAATGATAGAAATACCCAAGCGCTACTCCAAATAACAATGCGTCAAGACGCAAATGGGTTAGGAACATGAACTTCCAGAAGTCTTCTGGTCTGTACGAAGGTTGATGAACGGCAACGTAGCGCATCGCCAGCGTCGCTGAGGCAAGAATGCAGAATCCGTAGGGGATGAACCAAAATGGATCCTTGCGGTTCTTGGAGAGCCGGTTAAGTGTAACCAGCAGGAGAGGAAGGATAATGTAGAAATGCTCCTCCACCGCGAGCGACCACGTATGCTTCCAGATGCCGGGTTTGTAGTTCTGGATAAAGAGAATTTCTCGCCACCACACGGCACCCGGGATCCGCAACCCGTATGCAAGGATAATAAAAAATGATCCAATGAGCATTGCCCAGAATGCCGGATAAATTTTAAAGCCCCTGCGGATGAAAAACCGGACCAAGCTGATCCGTTGAGTTCTCTTGTATTCGGTGAACAGCAAGCCCGAAATCAAGAATCCGCTAAGAACAAAGAACAGGTCCACTCCTGCCCAGCCCACTTCAGACCAAACCCCGTCTATCAAGCCGTGCCGTCCGAGAACAAGCAACACGGCGATACAACGCAGGATGTCCAGCCTTTTATTCCGCATGACCTTCTTCCTGCTGCCGCATTAACTGTAGGTCTCCGCGCATCTTTACCTCGAAGGTGAACTACTGAATGAAATACAGTGCGTGAGCGCTCCTGGCTCCTACCACCCTATGGAGCGATTTGTGGGCAGTCAATCTATCGGCAGTACTACCTTGCTTTCATTGCCACGGGCAGGCGTTTGCTTTGGCTCAAAGCCTCCTGGAATTTCAAGGCGCGCCAGACTTAAGATATTTCGCTCCGGACAACGGACAGCCGATTGACTCTGTCACGCAAGTCGAAAACTTCACTTCAACCGTTTGCAGCACGACTAACTTGGGTGATTGCAGCAGTGTCAACTGGTATGTGAAGCTGGTTGTCAAACCCGGAGCGGTCCTAGATGCTGCAAACTCAACTGCTAACTTCGGTTCAGCTTCGACTAATTTTTGAGGTGCGCTATGCGTTGC